>Ga0180436_10004678_pt1 | contig 12237 bp, 9 predicted proteins | sample SS_ome_2_FD_132434 | JGI IMG/M metagenome (GOLD analysis project Ga0180436, IMG submission 132434) | Hypersaline lake sediment archaeal communities from the Salton Sea, California, USA - SS_3_S_2 metaG | ecosystem: Environmental > Aquatic > Non-marine Saline and Alkaline > Hypersaline > Sediment...
CGAACTTCCACCGCACCGACCTCGCCGAGATTTTCGCCGCCTTCGTGGAGACCGGAGTTCCTTATCGGGAGGGGTGGGACCGGATCCTCGCCAAGCTGCAGCGGGTTCAGAACCGCCAGGGACGGTGGGACCGGGTCTCGTCGGTTCACATGCTGCTCGGTCTGCCGGGGAGCCACGAACCGTCGCACTGGATCACCCTCAAAGCGACGAGGGCGCTGCTCACGTACGCCGTCGAGGCTCGTCTGCCGCGCGCCTATCCCGCTCGGCCGGTTTGATCGTCTCCGGGTCGGTCCTCATCGTCGAGATGCGCAGGATGGACCCGACGAGAACGAGCCCGCCGACCCACTGCCACGCCCCGAGCCTGGCGCCGTTGACCAGGTGGTCCAACACCACGGCGCTCAGCGGCAGGCAGAGCTCGCAGATGGTTGCCACGGTGGCCCTGACCCGGGTGAGGCCCCAGTAGTAGAGGAAGATCGCTCCCGAGCCCGTCGTCAGCGAGATCAGCACCACGATGGCCCAGTTTCCGGGAGTCGTCGTCGACAAGGGCAGGCCGACGCCGGCGAGCAACAGGTAAGAGGCGGCGAGGACCGAGGTGAGGCCGTAGCGCGCGAAGGTGGCGGTCTTGAAGTCGACCTTGCCGAGCAGGAGCTTGCCGAAGACCGTGGCGGCGCCGAAGCAGGCGGCGGCGATGATCGCGAAGACGGCGGCGTGCAGGGTCTGGTCGCCCCCCGAGAGGTCGGGCCCGCGCAGACCGAAGGTCAGCAGATAACCGCCGCTGACGGCGGCCGCCGCCCAGGCGACGAAGCGCGCGCTGAGCTGCTCCTTCAGGAGGCCGGCGGCGAGGAGAATGGCGAAGACGGGTTGCAGCTTCTGCAGCAGCACCACCACGCTGAGTTGCTTGAACTCGACGATGAACAGCGCCTTGACGATGCACAAGGTGCCCACCAGGCCACCGCTGAGTGAGACGAGGAGGAGCACCAGCCAGGTGCGCCGGTCGAAGGTCCGGAGGCGGCCCCAGCAACGAAAGAGGACCGGCTGCATGAGGCCGAAGGGGACCACGTGCAGCAGGAAGACCACGAAGGGCACCGCGAGGTTCGACAGCCGTGGGGTGAGCACGACGCCGTCGAGGCCCCAGAGGGCTGCTGCGACGCAAATGGCGAGCGCGCCGGCGGTGGCGGTGTTGCGGTCCACCTAGAGTTCGACGCCCATGGGTTTCTTCAAGGCGAAGGCGAAGACCATGGTCAGGACGAAGAAGACCACCATCCAGGCAAAGCTCCACTGCCAGCTCCAGCCGAGCACGGCCATGGTCGCCTCTGGGTAGGCGATGGTGATGCGCTGGATGGCGCCGTTGGCCGGTAACGGCCGCTCGGAGGGCCACTCGAGCTGGTCCATGAGGCGGCTCGGCGGCCGCTCCGGCGAGAGCCGCACTACGCGGTCGGAAACCCTGACCGTCTTGGTCGTCGTCACGCCGTCCAGGGTGAAATCAAGCTCGTAGTCGCCGGGCTCGTCGGCGGCGAGCTGCCAGTTGAGCTCGCCGAGGGCGGGAACCCACACCGCCGGGGTCTCCAGGTGCAGCCCGTCGGGGACGTTGAGCACCAGGTCGGGCCGCTCGCCGCCGGTTTCGGCGAGCTCGACCCGCAGCAAGGCGGCCTCGCCGGGAGCGAAGCCGCGAAAGCCGTAGTACTGGTGGAGCTGGACCATGAGCAGGACCAGGGGCGGCAGGATGAAGATCATCGGCACCAGGGCCAGGGCCTGGTACTTCAGGACGTGCCCGAGGATCTCCCACTGGGCGCGGGCGATGGCGCGGAGATCGTCGTTGAAGAGCCGGATCTCGAAGAGCGAAGCTGCGATCTTGTTCTTGACCTCGGTGATCTTGGCCTGATTGGAGGTCTTGCCGAAGACCCAAAGCGCGAAGATGGAGACCGGAATCGACCACACGACCACGCCGACGACGGCCGGCAGCCCGCGAAACGGGATCTGCAGCACGTCGATGATCGGCCCGAGAACGGCGTTGATCAGGGTCATGATCCAGCGGACCCCCTAGGACATGTAGCCGAGACCCTGGAGGCGTTTCTTGATCTCCTCCTCGTCCTCGGCGTCCTCGAGCAGTGCCAGCTCCTTCTCGAGGGCGTGGGTGATGAACTCTTCGGGCGACGAGTAGCCGGCGATCTCGGCGAACTTGCGGATGCGCTCGATGAGCGAGCTGTCGAGCTTGATTTTCGTACTACCAAACATGAGTTTCCTCCTGTGGCACCCTCATAACGATTCCTTGTCGAGCAGGGTCGAGCCATCCATGTGTCCCGGCGGTCGGATGCCGAAGAGGCTCAGGACCGTGGGCGCCATGTCGACGATGTGCGGGTCGTCGCTCTCGACGTCGTGGTTGCACAGCATGATGCCGGGAACGAGCCGTGGATCGACGATGTGGTCGCCGCTCCACGCCTTGACGTTGTCCTCGAAGACCCCGCCGGCGACCACGCCCGAGGCGCAGTCCCAGGAGATCCGATAGCCGTGGTTGTAGCCCATCAGCAGGTCGGGCGCGTTGCCCTTGTAGGGACCACGGTAGAGCGCATCGGTGTCGAAGGCTTCGTTGATGGCCACGTCGCCGGTGTCGGCGTCGACGAGGCCCTTCAGCTTTCCTGCGATCTCGGCCTTGACCGCGTTCGCCTCGTCGCCGGGCTCGACGACGCCGTGGGCCTCCCGGCCCTTGACGTTGAGGAAGATCCCCACCAGACCCACGGCGTAGGCCCGGGTCCTTGCCCAGTCCACCGACTGCAGCCAGGGCTCGCTGGGATCCGCCCCGTCCTTGAGCGCGAGGTAGCCCTCTTCGAGGAGCCAGGCGTTGAGATTGACGCCGCGGCGGAACGAGGTGCAGCCGTGGTCGGACAGGACGAAGAGAACGTCGTCGTCGTTGATCTTGTCGAGCACTCGCCCGACGATACCGTCGTTGCGGATGTACTGCTGCTCGATGGCGTCGGCGTACCCGGGGTCGTCGATGCCGGCGGCGGCGGGGTGGCCGTCCTCGGTGTAGCGCCAGTACATGTGGTTGACCCGGTCGGTGGCGTCGAAGACGGTGACCAGGGCGCCGCTGCGCAGCCGGTCGAGGGCGATGTCGAGCATTCGCTCCCGCTCGTCGTCCACATCCTGGGTCTGGGTCCAGAAGGTGCCGTCGTCGGTGACCTTCTCGTTGAGGGCCCAGGTGTCCTCGGCGAGGCCGAGGGTGGCGTAGGGCCCGATCTTCTTCTCGAGGTAGCTCGAGTAGTACGAGGGGTGGGAGATGGGCATGGCCGGCTTGCCCGGCTCGATGTTGATGGGACTCATGTAGAGCGACACGTGCTCGCCAGCCTCGGTGAGCACCATCCGGGTGAGGCCGGCGACCTTCATTCCCGCGATGGCCTTGAACTCGAGCTTGACCCAGTCGCTGAGCTCGCCGAGCTGGAGGTCGACTCGGGATCCGTTCACCGCCACGGTGGCCGCGGCCTTTGCCCGGTCGACCTCGATGTGCAGCGGCAACTCCATGGGCGGGTTGCCCTCGTAGAAGGCGTTCTCCGGGCCCTTGACGGTGGCCTCGAAGCTGCCGGCCGAGCCGTTCCGGCTCAGCGGCAGCCGCATCCCGCCCTCCTGGAAGCTCTCGGTCTCCGGCCGAGTGGTGAAGAGCATGAAGGTGCCCTGGGTGCCGAGCAGATCGGGGATGCACATGGCGCCGAGCTGGGCGCCGTAGAACTCATCGGGCGGGAAGGTGATCGGCACCCGGATGACCGTGCTCCAGATGTTGTGCTCGCCGAGAATGGTCCACCACGGCTTGGATTTGCGAAGGAGCCGAATGTCCGGTTTCTTCAGCGGGATGCGGAGCTTGCCGAGCTTGAGGAATCGATCCACCGAGCCGATGTGGGTGGAGCTCAGCCGGGGCAGGTAGGTGCGGGGGTCGCGGTCGAGGAAGTCGAAGATGTTGTGCCGGCCGGGGTTCGTTCCGGTGGAGAAGCTCGACCACGCCACCGGGGTGATGGAGGGGTAGGTCGTCCGGAGCTTTCGGTAGCAGCCCTGCTCGGCGAGCTTCGAGTAGTTGGGCAGCTTGCCCTCGGCCATCATCCGCTCGGTGATGGCGGCGTCCTGGCCGTCGAAGCCGATGAAGATCGCCCGTTTCACCAGGGGCTTGGACGTGCGGCGGTGGCGGATCATCCGCCATACGGTGCGGAACGGCCAGGCGAGGATGGAGACTCCGGCGAGCAGCATGGTGACGAAGATCACCGCGAAGGAGCCGAGCACGGCGAAGCCGGCTCCCGGCCCGATGTAGGCGTCGGCGGTGTCGGGCGAGCCGGCGAGGAGCACCAGGGCCGCGGCGGTGATCAGCGCCCCATCGCGGCGGTGCGGTCGTGGGAGTCTCGTCATGCTTCGTGCTGTCCTTTGGCGTCGGTCGGTCGGGTCGGCGGTCCGATCGATTCTCGATGCAGAGAACCCTCCGACGCGGGCGCGTATTCTCTGCTGACCCTCTGGGCGGTGTAGTATAGGCTCCGCCGCCCGGTCGCGCAAGGGCGACGGAATTCGGCGGCAGGGCCTATCATTCGCATATCCGGGATCTTACGGCCACGGGAGACAACCAGAATGACACCGATTCTCGGCGGCTTGCTGCGCCGGATCACGCACGGCAAACCCATCGTCCTCGTGTCGGGCCTGCCGCGGTCCGGGACCTCGATGGCCATGAAGATGCTCGCCGCCGGCGGGCTGGAGACCATCGTCGACAACGTCCGCACCGCGGACGAGGACAACCCCAAGGGCTACTTCGAAGACGAACGGGTCAAGGACCTCGCCGAGACGAAGGACACGACCTGGATCCGCGAGGCGAGGGGCAAGGTCATCAAGGTGGTGTCGTCGCTGCTGCAGTACCTGCCGAAGGACAACACCTACAAGGTGGTCTTCATGCGCCGCAACCTGCACGAGGTGCTCGCGTCGCAGGCGAAGATGCTCGATCGCCGCGGCGAGGAGAACACCGCCGACGACGAGGACATGCTGCGCATGTACGCCTCCCACCTGGAGAAGGTCATGTTCCAGCTGCGCTTCCGCGACTGGTTCGACGTCCTCTACCTGGACTTCGCCGACGTGGTGGCCGACCCGGAAATGGCGGCGAAGCAGCTGAACGATTTCCTGGGCGGCGGCCTCGATGTCGAGAAGATGGCGGTGCAGGTGGATCCGAACCTCTATCGCAATCGAGCGGAATAGGCTGGGGCGTCCGTTTCCGCAGGCGAGATGCGCGTTGGCCTGCCGGTGGGTACAATGTCGCCCGGCAGGACACACGAAACGGAGTCGACGCATTGGACCATCTCATCGAACCCCACGGTGGAACCCTGGTCAATCTCCTGGCCGAGGGTGATCGCGCACGGGAGATTCGCGACCGTTCCCGCGAGTGGATCTCCATCGATCTCACACAACGGGAGCTCTGCGACCTCGAGCTCCTCCTCAACGGCGGCCTCTCCCCGCTGAGCGGTTTCATGGGATCGGCGGACTCGGCGTCGGTCTGCAGCGAATCACGGTTGGCGAACGGGACCTTCTGGCCCTTGCCGATCACCCTCGGTGTTGAAGCGTCTGCCGTCGACGGAGTGAAGGAGGGCGCCGAGGTGGCTCTACGGGACGCCGAGGGCGTCATGCTGGCCGCCCTGACGGTGTCGGAGGTCTTCGAACCGGATCGCGGGGCCGAGGCCGAGGCGCTCTTCGGCGACGACGGGTTCCGGCAGCGGGCGCGGGCGCGGTTCCTCCGCCGGGCCCCGAGGTTCGCGGTCGCCGGCCGGCTCGAGGGGCTCCAGCTGCCCGTCCACTACGACTTTCGGGAGCTTCGGCTGACGCCGCTGGAGCTGCGGAGGAAGTTCGGCCGTCTGGGTTGGCGGCGGGTGCTGGCCTACCAGACCCACCAGACGATGCACCGGTCCCACCAGGCCTCGACCCAGTCCGCCGCCCAGGAGGTCGGAGCCAGCCTGTTGATCCACCCGGTGGTGGGGTTGAACGCTCCCGGCGACGTGGACCACTACACCCGCGTCCGCTGCTACCAGGAGATCCTGCCGCACTACCCGGCCTTTCTCGCCAGGCTCAACCTGCTGCCCATGGCGGTGCGGGGCGGCGGCCCGCGGGAGGCTCTGCTCCACGCCATCGTCCACAAGAACCACGGCTGCACCCACTTCATGGTGGAGACCAACGGCGGCGGATCGGTGCTCGAGGTGATCGGCAAACCGGGCTACGGTGACGACGAGGCTCGTGAGCTCGTCGCGTCGCACGCAGCGGACCTCGGGATCGAGATGGTGGCGTCGAAGGAGATGGTCTGGGCCGACAATCGGAAGCGTCACGTAACGGTGGACGAGGTCACCGCCGATGATCGGGTGCCGCGGATGACCGGCGACGATGTGCGGCGCCGGCTCGCCGACGGCCGCGAGATCCCGGATTGGTTCAGCTTCCCGGGCGTCGTCCGCGAGCTCCGCCTGCGCCACCCCGGGCGCCACTCCCAGGGCTTCACGGTCTTCTGCACCGGACTGTCGGGGTCGGGAAAATCGACCATCGCCAACGGCCTCAGGGTCAAGCTCCTGGAGCTCGGGGGCCGAGGCGTGACCCTGCTCGACGGCGACCTGGTCCGCAAGAACCTCTCCTCCGAGCTCGGGTTCTCCAAGGAGCACCGCGACCTGAACATCCGCCGCATCGGCTTCGTCGCGTCGGAGATCACCCGGGGCGGGGGGATCGCGATCTGCGCCCCCATCGCTCCCTACGACTCGGTGCGCCACGAGGTGCGCGAGATGGTCCAGCCCTGCGGCGGGTTCGTCCTGGTCCACGTCTCGACCCCTCTCGAGGTCTGCGAGGCGCGCGACCGCAAGGGGATGTACGCCAAGGCCCGGGCGGGCATCATCAAGGAGTTCACCGGGGTCTCGGATCCCTACGAGATTCCGGAGGACGCCGACGTGAGCATCGACACCTCGAAGGTGACGCCGGACGAAGCCGTTCGCGAGGTTTTGTCGTTCCTGGAGCGCGAGGGCTACCTGTCAGCCGCAGATTTCGACTGATCGACAACCCTCGACAACCGAGTCAGGTACCCGACTCGGTTGTCGAGGCATGCGGCAGACCGCGAGCTCGTCGGCGAGCAGCGAGAGCTCGGGGAGCTCAGGGGCGTTCATCGGGCCATTTTAGCGGCCTCAACCCTCTTGTCATCCTGAGCGGAGCGGCCGCCGCGGCCGCGCAGTCGAAGGATCCCCCGCGGGTACGAAGGTCGCTCCATCTCACGACGATGCGGTAAAAGACGGCGGAGTCGCGCACCCGCGGGGGATTCTTCGACTCCCTCGCGGACTCGGTCGCTCAGAATGACAGGTTCTTGTAGGTCTTGTCCTTCTGTCAGTCGGCGCCGTGAAGCGGCGTGCCGGTGCTCAGGGCGGTGCGAGGCTGGCGCTGGCTGTTTGGTGGCGTGGTTGCCGTCCGCTGACGCCGCGGCCGTTTCCTGCCGCTGATGGCTGTGCGCTGCCGTTGATCGTGGACCCTGTCATCGGTATCGGGTTCGGCACGCGCCGGGACGCGAGCGGGCGAAGGGTTCGCTACACTACGCCCGCATGAAGACTCTGAGATCCCGTTGTGTGGTGATGACGCTGACGTTCGCGGTGCTCGTGGCGGCCGGCTGCAGCCCAGGATCGGAGAACGACCGCGTCGCCGTCGATCTCGTCGAGCGTTTCGAAACGGCCGAGGTGCTCCACTCCCAGCGCTTTGTCGACATGGGCGGCGCCGTCGACACATCAGCCTTGGTGGAGGGGTGGAGCGAGCCCGAGCGCCCGGCCGGGCCGACCGGCGGGTTCACCTGGGCGACGGCCGAGCAGGCGGTGATCGAAACAGGGCTGGTCGGATTCGACGAAGGCGAGCTGAGCTTCAGGTGCCGGCCGTTGACCTGGGACGGGGCCCCGGAGCAGCGGGTGTCGGTGGCCGTCAACGGCCGGAGGATCGGTGAGCTGACCCTCGAGGGCGGTTTTGCCGACTACACGCTCGAGCTTCCGCCGGACGCGACGGTTTCGGGCCGCAACCGGGTGGAGCTGAGCTTCGCGTGGACGGCGCGCCCGGCGGATCACCACCCCGAAAGCATCGACCAGCGGGAGCTGGCGGCCGCCTTCCAGTGGATGCGGTTCGGGCCCGCCCCGGCGGCCGCGGCGCCGGCCGATCCTCCGGAGCTCCGCGGCGACTCGATCGTGCTTCCGGAGGGCACCGGTCTTCGGTACCGGCTGACGGCTCCCGTTGACGCCACGCTCGAGATGAATGTGGACGTGGATCCTGCCGGGGGTTCGGGGCCCGCCCTCCTGGTCTCGGTGAGCCACGCTGCCGATCCCGGGGCGCCGCGGACGACGGCCCTGCTCGGTGCGGTTGAACGCGGACCGTTCCGGCTCGAGCTGGAGGCGCCGCCCGGAGTCCCGGTAGATCTCGTGGTGGCGGCGACGGGCGAGCCGGGTCGAGGTGGGAATCTGATCCTCGACTCGCCCCGGATTCTGGGCGGAAACGACGAAGGCGCCGGTGGACCGTCGGTGCTGTTGATCGTCATCGATACGCTCAGAGCGGATTATCTCGGGTGCTACGGAGCGGACGTCCAAACGCCGGTGGTGGACGGGTTGGCGGCGGGGGGGGTCCGCTTCACTCAGGCCCGCTCGCACATCCCCATTACCGGTCCCAGCCACGCGTCCCTCTTCACCTCGCTGCTGCCCATGGAGCACGGAGTGCTGAACAACGCCCAGGAGCTCGACCCGAATCTCCCCCTCCTCGCCGAGTCGCTCGCCGCAGGTGGACGGCGGACCGCTGCGGTGATCAGCCTCGGAGTGCTCAAGGGCCGGTTCGGCTTCAACCGGGGCTTCGACCACTACGGCGACGAGTTTCCCCGTGACTGGCTCAAGGACGCCGCGGAGGTCACCGACGAAGCGTTGGCCGTCGCCGACGATCTCATCGGCTCCCCGTGGTTCTTCTTCGTCCATTACTCGGACCCCCACGAGCCCTACGCTCCCACCGACGCCGATTACCCCGAGTTCGAGCTGCGCCTGAACGGGGAGCCCGTCGGCATCATCGACGCCGGCGGCCGCGGCTTCCGCTTCGATCTCGAGCTGCCTCCCGGAGACAGCATCCTCGACGTCATTCCGGCCGATGCCGGCGAACCGGGACGAACCTACCGGGTGGACAACCTGCTGGTGGACGACCCGTCGGTCGAGGTCGAGCCGGTGGCGGGGTGGAACGTGATCCACCGGCGCAACGACCGCTTCACCTACGAGTCGTCCATGCCGGCCTCGGTCCGGCTGAGCCATTCCGGGACATCGACGCTGCAGACCAAGGTCTTCGTCTCCTGTAAGAAGCTCCTCAAGAAACGCGAGATCCGCAAGGCCTACGCCGCGGAGACCGAGTTCGTGGACGCTCAGATCGGGAGGCTCCTCGAAGGTCTCGAGACTCGGGGGATGATGGAGGACACGCTCATCGTCTTCGCTTCGGATCACGGTGAGGGTCTCGGCGATCACAACCACGTCGGACACATCAGCCAGGTCTACGACTCGCTGCTGCACGTGCCGCTGGTTTTCAACTGGCCGGGACGTCTGCCCGGGGGCGGCACGGTGGACCGGCCGGTGGGTCTCATCGACGTCTTCCCGACCATTGCCGAGCTGGTGGGCGCCGAGCTGCCGGCCCGGGTGACCGGGGCCAGCCTGGTGCCGCTGATTCGGGGCGGTGACCTGCCGGAGGACGCCTTCATCGCCGCCACCTACCGGCCCGAGTCCTTCTCCGACAAGCGGGCCATCCTCCTCGACGGCGCCAAGTACATCCACTCCTGGACCGACGACGCCGAGAAGGAGGAGCTCTTCAGGTTGGCCGACGACCCGGGAGAGCTGCGCAACCTCATCGAAGCCGACGCCGAGACGGCGTTACGGCTGAAGATGGAGCTGGCGCGCCGATTGGCGGCGATGACGGAGGGAGCCTCCACCCAGGCCGAGCTCAGCGAAGAAGATCGGGCCCACCTCCGCGCCCTCGGGTACATCCATTGAGGTCGTGGACCCTCATCGTCGCGATCGTGGCGGTTGCCGGGTGCGGGCTCGTTGATCGCGAGCCGCCGCCCGTGGAGGGCTTCATGGCGCGGGTGGACGACCTCGCCGATCTCGACGAGCTGCACGAAGAGATTCCGTTCACGAGCTCCGAGGAGTGGGTGGAGAGCTACCGCCCGAGTCTGAGCTCGCCCGGCTACAACCTGGTTCTCTACCAGCGGCGGGTTCCCATGCTCATGGACTCCATGGGCCGCATCGTCCACAGCTGGCCGCTGGTGCGGGCGGTGGGCAGAGCCCGGCTCGACCGCTCGGGCCGCCTGTTGGTGATCGGCATCGACGACATGGTCAAGGAGTACTCGTGGGAGGGGGAGCTCACCTGGGCCTACGCCCTGCCGAGGGAGGAGGACCTGCCCCACCACGACGTCATCACCCTCGGCAACGGCAATGTCCTGGTGCTGGCGCAGGAGACCGACAGCCGCTCCGACTACCTGCACGAGGTGGACCGCCAGGGCCGCCTGGTCTGGGAGTGGTGGCCGCGGGACCACCTGGACGAGCACTTCCCGGATCGCGACCGCCGCTACAAGGACCCCACCCACATCAACTCGGTCTTCGAGCTCGAAGAGAACCGCTGGTTCGACGGCGGCGACGAGCGGTTTCGGCCGGGCAACATCCTCGTCAGCGCCCGCAACCTGGACGCCGTCTTCATCGTCGACCGGCGGACCGGCGAGATCGTCTGGAAGCACCTCGACGCCCTGGACCACCAGCACGAGGCCCAGATGATCCCCAAGGGTGTGGTGGGCGAGGGTTTTGTGGTGATCTTCAACAACGGTTTGAAAGACCGCAACGCCTACCGCCGAACCGAGATTCGGGTCATCGATCCCACCGACGGGCGGTTGGCGTGGAGCTACTCTCACCCTCGTTTCTTCACCACCGTGGCCGGAGTCCAGCAGGTGCTGCCCAACGGCAACGTGCTCATTACCTCCAGCGAGGGCGGCCGAGCGTTCGAGATCACGCCCGCCAAGGAAACGGTCTGGGAGTGGATTCCGCCCTTCTATCCCATGCGGGTGGCGCGGTACCCGGTGGATCACTGCCCCCAGCTCCAGGTCCTCGGGTTCCCGGAAGAGCAGCCGGTGTCGCGTCCGGGGCGACCGCCCTGGGTCGACATCGAGCTCGGCCAGTACACCTTCCGCCCCGAGTACCGGGTGCAGGAGGTCTACGGGCGGATCCGCGAGGTGCTCAAGGAGCCGACGGGCTGCCGGGAGCTGCTGCTGCCGGCGCAGCCGGTGATCCACGCCGCCTACGGCTTTGTCGAGGAGGGGAGGGACGGAGCGCCGCCCGAGGCCACCTTCCTGGTGACCGTACGCCCCTTGAAGGGCGGCGAGGCGCGGACGGTGATCGACGAGACCGTGCTCTCCACCGAAGAGGTGCCGTACCGCGACGTGTTCGTCGCCGTGCCCGGCCTCGGCCTGCAGCGGGTGGAGCTCTGCCTCGACGTGGCAGTGCCGGGACAATCGCCGGACGACAAGCTGCACCGCTCGGTCATCCTGTCCAACCCGCGCTTCTACTCCCAGCCGCGGTCGCAGATGAACCAGCGCTGGAAGGAGCGGCGCCTGAGCCGCAAGGAGCAGGACTTCCAGGAGCGCCAGCTGCGCGCTATCGGCTACGTGCAGTGACAGCGAAGGAGTACCGAGGGACGAGTTGGGTGTAAGCTGAGCCCATGGTTGAGCAACGTTCTTTCAAGCTGCGGGTCAACGGCTCCCTCCACACCGTCACCAGCGATCCCGACGAGCCATTGCTCTGGGTCCTGCGCGACCACCTGAAGCTCACCGGAACCAAGTTCGGTTGTGGCGAGGGCGAGTGCGGCGCCTGCGCCGTGCAGATCAACGGTGAGGTCTACCGATCCTGCCTGGTCACCGTCGGTGAGGTCGACCCCGCCGACGAGATCGTCACCATCGAAGGGCTCGGACAACCCGGCAACCTGTCGCCGTTGCAGCAGTCTTTCATCGACCACACCGCCTTCGGCTGCGGCTACTGCACCCCGGGGATGATCGTGACCGCCGACGCGCTGCTGCGATCGAACCCGGAACCGTCCCGCGACGAAATCGTCCGCACCATGGACGACAACCTGTGCCGCTGCGCGTCCTATCCGGCGATCGTCGACGCCATCGAGGACGTGGCCGGCGACCGAGCGAAGAAGGAGGACTGAGTGGCCCTCTCCCGACGC
>Ga0180436_10004679_pt1 | contig 12235 bp, 2 predicted proteins | sample SS_ome_2_FD_132434 | JGI IMG/M metagenome (GOLD analysis project Ga0180436, IMG submission 132434) | Hypersaline lake sediment archaeal communities from the Salton Sea, California, USA - SS_3_S_2 metaG | ecosystem: Environmental > Aquatic > Non-marine Saline and Alkaline > Hypersaline > Sediment...
CGGGCAACGTCAACATCGCGGTCGGCGGTTCGGTGGGGATCGGCGTTTCGGTCGCCGTGATCAAGAGCGCCGCGACGATCCGGTCGGAGATTGTCGACAGCACGGTGCGCGCGCGGCTCTCGGCCCCTTCCGGGATCGGCACCGGGATCGACACGATCCAGCGATCCGCCACGAACGATGACTGGTTCACCCGTGGCAGCACGGGCCGTGGCGGCGTGATCGTCGAGGCCGACAACGAAACCCGTCTTCGGGCGGCGAATGTCACGCTCTCGGCGTCGGGCACGGTGGCGGTTTCGGCGCTGGTGCCGGTGATCCTGCAACGCGATGACGTGGCGGCACGGATCGACGGCGGCAATATCGACGCCGGGAACGCCGATGTCACCGTTCAGGCGTTCAACGCCAGCGGCATCCGCACGGTCTCGGTCGTCGGCGCGTTTTCCGGCGGCGCGGGGGTCGGCGCACTGGTCGAGGTGGCCTCGCTGAAGAAGAAGACGCGGGCCGAGATCGTCGATAGCGAGGTGAAGGCCGGGGGCGATGTTACGGTTCTTGCCGCGTCGCCCGAACGGCTCAACAAGTATTCGCTCGCGGCAGGTGGCGGCGGGTTTGCCGGTGTCGCCGGTCTGGTCGAAACGCTGGTGACGGAAAACGAAACCCTCGCTCTGGTGGATCGCAGCGAGATCGTGGCCGGGCGCGATATCACGCTCGAAACCGCCGCGCCGCGCCGGATCAACCATGTCGGGGCGACGGTGGCGGTGGGCGGTGCGGCCGGGATCGCGGGCACGGTGTTGGTGATCAATGCGCGTGACACCGGCTTTGCCGGCACCACGGATGATGTCAGCGCCGGGGGTGCCAGCACGCTTCTGGCCGGGCGCGACCTCACGGTGCGCGCCGCATCGACGCTCAGCGCGGGCACGACGCTTGCCAGCGGCTCCGGCGCGGGCGCGGTGGCGATTGGCGGTCAGGTGCTTGTCACCGCCTTCTCGCAAAGCGTGATCGCGCAGATCGGCGATGGCACGGTTCTGAACGAAGAGGGTGCAGACCTGCCCCGCGACGTGACCATCGAGGCGCTTCAGGCCTTCGAGCAGAATATCACTCTCGGCAGCGTCGTTGCCGCTGGCGCGGCGGCGATCGGCGGCAGCGTCGGCGTGACCAACATGCGCAACACGGTGTCCGCGCGGCTGGGCCGTGGCATCGACCTGTCGTTGACGGGCGATCTCACCATCCTTGCCGAAGGGGTGCGCGATCTCGATGCAAAGGCGGTTGCCGGGGCTGCGGCTGGTGCCTTCGCGATGCAGGGCTCGGTTCTGGTTGCCACCTTCGCCGGGTCCACGCGAGACGACGACGCCGACGGCTACATGGATCTCGTCGGCGATGACATGCAGGGCGATCCCTTCACCGCCGAGGTCGATGACGACACCGACTATGACGGCAGCGGGCGCATGGATCTGGGCGACAGCCAGCTTGGCGGGATCTTTGCCGAGGCGCGGGAAGATCGCCAGTCGGTGGATTTCGGGGCGCTGAGAAGCGCCGCGCAATCGGACGTGATCGAATCCCGCGTTGGCGTGGGAACCCGGATCAACGCGGGTGGAACCGTGGACATCCGCGCCCGCGAGGGTGGCGACGTGCACATGCTCACCGGCGCGGTTGCGGTCGCGGCGGTCGGGGTTTCGGCGGGCGTCTCGGTGCTGCGGCGGTATTCCAACGTGCAGACCAACATCGCGGGCAATGTGTCGATCAGCGGCCAGACGGTGTTCATCGGCGCTCGGGCTGAGACCGACGATGGCGACGTGAACGCCGTTGCCGGTGGTGCGGCGCTGCTTGCATCGCTCAGCGCCGCCGTCGCCCATACGCGGGTGGAGCGCCGGGTGCAGACGCGGCTCTTCGATGGCGTTACGATCTCGTCGGGCCTTGGCCTGACACAGATCACCGCCAGCGAAATGGGGGCGTCAACCGCGCGGACGATCACGGCGAATGTGGCCGCGGGGGCGGCGGTGGGCCTGTCAGTGGCGCAAAGCACCCGCGAGTCCAAGGTAACACTGGATCTCGGCGGCGCCGTAGTCAGTGGCGGCACCGTCAACATCATGGCCAACCGGATCGGCGACACCCGCACCGATGCCACGGCCGCGAGCGGCGGCATCGTGAGCGGATCGGGCAGTCTCAGCCTCGCGCGCGATCTGTCGGAGGTGATCATCACCATGGATCAGGCCGATCTGACCGGTCTGGATGAAATCAATATCGGGGCGAGGAACACCGGCACGACCGAGGCCGACGCGCTCGGGGTGAGCGTGGCCGCGGGGGCTTCGGTGGGCCTGTCGAGCGCCACCGCCGAGCGTGAGGCGGTGAGCCGGATCGAAGGGCGCGCCGATCTGCGCGGCGGTTCCGCCGCCATCTACAGTTCCGACTCGGGCGGGCTCGCTCCGGGCAATGCCGCGCTGGTCAAGGCGACGGGTGAAGGCTCTACCGGCGGCGGTCTGGTTGGTGCGGGTGCGGTCTTTACCAAGGTCAAGAACACCGCCGTCAGCGAGGTCGATCTGCGCCTCGGCGCGGTCAACCTCGATGGCGATCTGCTGGTCGATGCGCGCAGCAACACCCGGCTTGAAGCCTTCGGCAATGGCAACAGCGCCTCGCTCGGGCTGGCGCTGGGCTATGTGAAAACGGAAGCCGACAACCGGGTGACCAATCACACGAGCCTGCTCCTCGACACGGGCATGACCGTGGGTGGGCGTGTGGATATTCTCGCCACAAGCCGAGGCGACACGCATTCGATTGCCTATTCCGGGGTCGGTGGTGGTGTTTCGGTTCAGGCGGCGGAAAGCACGCTGGTCCTGCGGCCTGACAGCGAAGTTTCGGTCTCGGGCGAAAAAATCAGCGCGCTCGGCGGCGTGCGGATCGCCACCGACCGCGATCTGGGCTATCGCAACCTTGGCGACGCGCGCGCGGCCAGCCTTGCAAATTACAGCGGCGTGCGGGTCAACACCGATATTGACGCGCGCCTGCATACCACGCTCGATGCCGATATCACCGCGCCCACGATCGAGGTGCTCGGCCTTCAGGCAATTGCCCCGGTGAACGACGAGATCAATGCGTACGCGCGTGTCGGCAGCGTGCTTGGCGGCAGTTCCATCAAAACCGATTTCACCATGCTGGTGGATGCCGGGGTTACGGTGGAGTCCGGCGTTGCATTGCAAGAGTTGACAGGGCCACTCGTCGCAGGGAATGGCGTGCGCGTGGGTCTGAAGCAGAACCTTGTCCTGCGGGATCGCGCAGCGCAACTGAACAAGGGTGGGTTTTCCCGCCCGAGTGCTGAACTGACCGGGCGGCTGGAGCTTGAGCAATCCGCGGTCACGCTCGACAATGTCCAGATCGAGGCCGAGGGTGATATCGTCGTCTTCAACAGGGCCGACATGACCGCCACCACCGAAGCGGTGGTGTCGAACACCTCCACCACCGGCAATGTGAATGCGCTGACCGATACGCGCCTGGTCGGCACTCAGGCAACCTCGATCCTTGGCGGAACGCGCCTGACCTCGACCCTTGGCAACGTGCGGCTGTGGACCGGGCGCGACGAGGCGCGCAGGCAGGTCGTCACGGTCAACGCGGAATCGCGGCTGTTCCGAAAGTCCGGGCTTGTGAGGTTCAACGATACCGGCGCCGAGGCCTGGACTGATTTGATCTCCTCGATGACCGTTGAAAGCGGCGTGCGGGCCATCGCGGGCCGCGATGTGGACGTGTTCGGCGACCGGGGTGTGATGAACCTCAACGGCTTCTGGCAACAGCTCAATACCGGTCCGGTGGGTTCGCCCGATGACGACGCATTTTTCGAGGATGTCACCATCGTTGAAAGCGGCGGTGTGGACTTCGATTTCGGCTATGGATGGACGCACATGGATGGCCGGGCCATAGCCGGGGCCTTCGGCAATGTGGTTGTGACCGTGGCCGAGGATGGCAGCGTGGAGGCCGAAGGCGACGTCGAAGTGCCCTCCGTGCGGATCGTCGAAAACCAGCTTCGTAACGCCGCGTTGGCCAGCTTTGTCGCGCAGCAGAAGGCGGCGCTTGCGCAACTCAAGAAGTTCGGTGACTGGCAGGATGCGGCGCAGATCGCGCGGTTGGAGGCCGAGGTGGCAAGCCTCGAAGCCCGGCTTGATTTGCTCGGTGGCGCGGATGCGCGCGGCGATGTCGTGGTGGTCGATCCGCTGTTCGCGCAAGGCGGCAACGTCACCATGCGCACCGATACGATCACCGGCAACGGCGTGATCCGCGCCTGGGGCGATGCCGAGATCCGGGTGACGAATGAAAGCGCGATGACGATGGAAGTGCGCGGGGCGCAGATCCCGTTCCGGGATGTCGGGCGTATTTCCATGAACGGGATCGACGTTGCCGATGCGGCGGCGTTGCGCGCGGCAACCGCCTCGCCCGCATCGACCGCCAACATCCTTCTCGAAAACACCTTGGCGGCTGGAACAGAGCCGGTCATCCGGCTGCGCGGCACCCATGTGGCGTTTGATGGCCCGCCAGCCGATCTGGTGGTTTCGGGCGATATCGAGAACCTCGCAGGCACGATCGAGATCACCAGCCTCGACGGCTCGGTGCTGGTGCTCGGCGCCGAGATCGCGGGCAAATCCGTGCTGGTCAATTCCGGCGGCGATTTCTTCCTCTCCGGTGCCGCCGAGGTGACCAGCCCGGCGCGCAACCCCGAAGGCGTCTACCGCTCGTTCTTCGAGACCTACGAGAACATGGGGCCGCTTCAATACCAGAACTACCGCGCCGGCCTCTTGCCCACCGGGCTGGAGCCGTTCTCGGTCGATCGCAGCGCCGAGGGCAAGATCCGGGCGCTGGGCGGGGTTCATATCTTCGCCGACGTGCTCAACATCGACGGCACGATCCAGTCGGGCGAAACCGACTGGAAGCTCGATATCGCGGAAAGCTTCGCCGACCGGCTGCGGCTGTTGACAGATGGCGAGATCGGCGGGCGCGAGCGCATCCTCGTCTACGACGCCTTCAATACCGGCGACCAGCTCGGCAAGCAGCTTTCGGACGAACTCGTGGTGCTGCCGGGGCTTGGATCGGCGTATCGCCCCTATGTCACCGGCAACGCCTCGGTCTGGTTCAACGTGGCCGATGGCACGCTCGAGGTGGATCCGATGCTGACCAAGGGCGGGTTCATCGAACTGGTGGGCCGGATCGCATCGACCGGCGGGCAGGCCGGGCCAGACGGGCGCGCGCAACTGATCGCCGCCGATGGCTACGGCCACATCACCGTCGACAATCACTCCGACATGCCGATCGTGTTCAACGGGTTGTCCACCGGCGTCGAGCCGATCTCCGGCGAGATCCGCATCACCGATCTGAACGACATTTCGCTTCAGACCGCGCTGATCAACGGCTTCGCGCTTGAGGCACTGAGCGACCGCTTCCCCACGACGGTGTATCGCAAGAACGGCAATTTCGTCGAAATCACCCGCGAGGTGCTGGACTATACGCTCAACCTGCAACCGCAAGGCACGGTCGTTCCCAGCGCGAACTTCTTCGTGACCGAGGAGGTCGAGCTGGTCTGGCCCAATGCGGCGAAGTTTGACGTCGCCGAGATGGCGTTCGAGATCGTGCGGGCCAGGATCGGCAGCAGCGATGAAGAGCAATTCGATCTCATCACCCCGCTGTCGATGGTTAATGCCGGGCTGGACGCCGATACGCCTTATCTTTACAGCCGCGAATTCGTCACCGATGACGATACCGGCGCAACCTGGCGGGTCCACACGCATCGCATCGCCGCCAACCGGCCGATCGACATCCGTTTCGCCGGGCAGGAAAGCGGCGCGATCGACATCACCTCGGTCGGTGACGTGCGCCTCGCGGGCGGGCTCTACAACCGCAGCGGGGCGACCTCGATCACCTCGACCGGGGGTGCGGGCGGTGGCACCGCGGGCAACGCGCCCTTGGGCGGCAATATCGTCACCCTGAGCGATGGGGTGCAGATCGTGGCCGCCGATCTGACCCTGCGCGCCGAGGCCGGCGATATCGCGGGCGCGAGCTTCAGCAGCTATTCGCGCACCGTCGGAGCCACGAACTGGGGGCAGTTGATCCGAACCGGCGATACTGCGCGCGAAACCACTGGCGTGGCGCTGATCGACCTTGCCGATGGCGCGGTTCTCTCCGCTTTCGCGCAGGGCGATATCCTGCTCCGTGAAACCACCGGAAACATGGTCGTGGGATCGGCGAATGGCGCGCTGGTTTCGCTTGAGGCACCCGGCGCGATCCTGTCCGGCGGCGCCGGTGTGAACGTGATCGGCGACCGGGTCGAACTGACCGCGCAGGACGGCGGCATCGGAACGGCAGCGCAACCGCTTTCCGTGTCGAGCCTGCGCCTCGATGCGCGCGCAACCCGCGACATTCACCTTTCGGTGCCGTTCGGCAGTCTCGGGATCGGCCAGATCGCCGCCCCTGGGCGCGATGTTCACATCAGTGCGGCGCAGGGCTCGATCTACGACGCCAACCCCGACGAAGGCCTCGATCTGCGGGCCGAGGCCGGGTTGCTGGATGCGCTGTGGAATGAGCTTGGCCTGTTCGACAACGAATCCGGCGGGGCGGAAGCGCGTCTCAACGCACTCGTGAATGCCGAAGTCGCGGCGGACCGGGCCGACTATTTCTTCTACTGGGGTATCCGCAGCATCGACAAGGGACCCGACGGGAACGGCACACACATTTACGACGATCTCGGCTACGATCCCGGCTTCGAATTCGCCTACCAGCCGGCGGCGCGCACGGCGCTGCTCGACGAAGGGCTCAGCGCGGCCGAAATCGCCGCGCGCGAAGCCGAGCGCACCCAGGCCTATCACCGCATTCACGCGCTCTACGGTGCCGAACCCTATGATCCCGAACGTGATTTCGTCATCGAAGGCGATCGGTTGGCGGCGCTCAAGGAAGACCTCTTCCTGTCCGAAGACCAGCTTCAGCGGATGGTGCGGCGCAACCTCGTGGCGCCTTTGACGGATGGCGAGATACGCCCCGAGATCGCCAATATCATCGCCCGCGATCTCTATCTGGACGCGGCGGGCGATATCGGGCGCGCCTTCGAGCCGGTCAATCTCGCGCCCGGTGAGAACACCCCCGATGGCGCGCTGGCGGCACTCTGGCAGGCCGAGCGCACCTATATCACCGAGGAGGCGAACGGCTCGATCACCCTGCGCGGGTTCGACGATCTCGATGTCGATCTGAGCGGCGCGCTGGTGGCCGAGTCGGGGCAGCGGGTGATCGTCGGCACCGATGGCGATCTTCGGGTCGCCCTCGTCGATGGTGCAAGCGAGGTTCGGCTCTCGGCCGGGCAGAACATCATCGACGCCGCGCCGGGCCGTGAGGTGGCAAGGGTCAGCGGCAACGAGATCCTGCTCGAAGCGCGCGCGGGCGGTATCGGTGAGGCCACGGCCCCGCTCTCTGTTGCCACGCCGGGCGCGGGTGCATCGCTTGGCGCAACCGCCCCGGCCGGGATCTGGCTCACCGGGCCGGGCGATCTCACGCTGGGTGCGCTGCAGACACCGGGTCCGCTCTCGATCGCGCTCCCGCAAGGCGCCCTGCGTGCCCGCGCCGGGCTCGACGCGCCGCACCTCACCGGCGGGGAGGTCACGCTGTCGGCTGCGACCGGCATCGGCCTTGGCGGCACCGGACTGGCGGCGCCAATGATCGCGCCGCACAGCGGCTCCAGCCTGACCGTTGCGCTGGATAGCGAAGGGGATATCGCCTTCGATATCGCTGCGGGTGCCAGCATCGCCGCAACCGGTCTTGCGGCACCGCAGGGTAACGTGGCGATCGGCGGACCGGGCAGCTTCACCCTCCTCGAAGACATGCTGGCGCGCGGCGATATCCGCCTCAGCCCCGGCGCACTCGATCTTGGCGTATTTGCGCTGGAGACGGTCGATGGCGATATAGAACTGGTCCTGCCCGGCGCGTTCACGCTCGACGACAGGGTGCGCCTGGTGACCAATGGCGGCGACCTTCGGCTGGCGCTCGGCGGCGATCTCTCGCTGTTCGGCGAGATCGACGCGGGCAGCGGAACCGCCGCCTTCGAGATCGCCGGGGGGATCACCGGCCATGGCGCATCGCCTCAGATTTCGGCGGGCAAGCTGGTGATGGAAACCGATGGCGACGTGGGGGGCGGCTCCGGGCAAGGGCTTCGCACGGCGGTTGGCGTGCTTGAAGCCAGTCTTGAGACAGGCGCGTTCGCGCTCGTCAACGATGGCGATCTGATCCTTGACACCCTGAGGCTGTTCAAGGGCGAGAGCGCGCAGTTGATCAGCACCGGCAACCTGACGCTGGATGGCCCGATCATGCTTGCTTACCCCGGCACAACGCTTCTCGTTCTGGCGAGCGGCGGAAACCTTGCGGGGCGCGCGCAGGTGCAGGCCGACAGGGCAGTGCTCTATGCCGAGGGGGCGATCGGGGCCGACGGCAGCCCGCTCGAACTGGACCTGTCCGAACTGGCGGCGATGGATGTCGCCGCGCGTGGTGGAGATCTGATCATCGAGGTGCTGCGCGGCGAACCCGATTTCGGCCTCGTGACCGCGGCCGCCGGCACGGTGCGCATGGCCGCGCCCGGCGAGATCGTCATCGACACGGTCGGCAGTATCGACGAGCCGGTGCTGGATGCAATCGGCACCGTGACCCTTGGCCAATGGGGCGACGAACCCGCGGACATCGCCGGAGTGATCGGCCTCGCTGGCCTTGTCGAGGCCGGTTTCTACCAGGAAACGGAGGTGCCGGGTCCGGACTCCAAGGGTGATGACGGCGACGGTGACGGCGACGGTGGCGATACCGGCGGTGACACAGGCGATCCGGGCGACGGTGGCGATGACGGCGACGGTGGCGATACTGGCGGTGGCGGCGACGGTGGCGGCGACGGCGATACCGGCGGCGGCACCGACGACAGTGGCGGCGATGACGGCGACGGTGACGATACCGGCGGCGGCGGCGATGATGGCGGCGACGGCGATACCGGCGGCGGCACTGGCGAACCGGGCGACGGTGGCGATACCGGCAGTGGCGACACCGGCGGCGGCACCACTGATCCCGCTGACGACAAACCGGGCCACGGCGGCGGCAAGCCCGGTGCCTCCGATCCGCGTGACGGCAGGCCGGACAACGCGTGGAACGCGCGCGATCCGAAAGGACCGCCGACCGATCCGCGCGGCAGCCTCGACACCCTGTTCGACCGGATCTTCGGTGACAGGTTCGAAGATTTCCGGCGCGGGATCGGCTTCGGAGGATCCAGGGAGCGTGAAGACGAACGCGAGCGCGAGCGCGAAGAGCGGCGAGAGCGTGGCGCGCGGGGCTGACCACGCGGTGCCACGCCTGCCCCTGGCCCTCGCCACGGCCATCCTTCTGCCATGGCTGGCCCCGGCTTCGGCCGAGGAGGCCGCGATGCACCAGTTTCAGGACTGGCACCTGCACAGCATCGGCGAGACCTGCCGAATGGTCTCATCGGTGATCAGCCGCAGATCGGGCGCGGTCCTGCTCGACGCCTCGTTTCAGCGCGACACGTCGGGCGGCGGCGATGGTGCCTTGCTCGTCGCACTCCGGGTGCCGGTCGGCGTGTATCTCCCCGCAGGCATCGCCCTGCGCCACCCCGGCGACGGTCAGACCGCGATCGGGCTGGAATGGATCAGCTGTGACGCCACGATGTGCACCGCAGTCGGGCGGCTGAGCGCCGATGCCGTCGCGCGGCTGCGCCGGGCCCGGTCGGTCTTCGTCGGGTTCCGTCCAACGCCCGAGGCGCGCCCGGTGAATATCGAGCTGTCGTTGATGGGTTTCACCGCCGCATCGCGCGCGCTGGCCGACCCTGTGTTCTCGCCCGGCTGTGTGAAGGCGCGGGGGGAGCAGCGGTGATCGCGGTCCTGCAACACGAGGATTGGTTTCAACAGGCCGGGCCGGTTGGCCCGACCCGCCACGGCGCTCGCGCGCCGCAAGTCGCCGCCGCGCAAGCGCGACGCGGCCCGTGAGCGACGTCCCGGCGCCAGTCATTCCGTCGATGTTTCGGCCGTCACGTGTTGCCTCACGGCGGTTGCCCGGACGGGCGGATCTTTGTACCACCTTCTCCCATGAAACACCTGACAGCAGACCTGATCGCCGAGCAGGCGGCGCAGATGTGCCGGTCGCGCCATGTCCACGGCGCGGTTCTGGCCGTGCTGCACGCGCCGAGCGGCGCCCGTTACGTTTCGGCTGCGGGAAACCTCGAACCGGAGCGCCGGTTCTTCGCGGCCAGCGTCACCAAGCTGATCGTGACGACGGTGGTGATGCGGCTGGTCGAACGCGGGCTGATCGCGCTCGACGATCCGATGAGCAAGTATCTTCCGGCCGCGTTGATCGCGGGCCTGCATGTTCACAACGGGGTCGACCGCACGGGCGACATCACCCTGCGGCACCTGATCTCCAGCCACACCGGCCTGCGCGACTATTTCGGGCTGAAAGGCCCGGACGGCCGCAGCCACATGGCCGCCCTGCTCTCAGGGGAAGACACTGCCTGGCCGCTTGAGCGCACCCTCGACACGGTGCGCGGCCTCGCCCCCCGCTTCGCGCCCGGTGCGCCGGGCAAGGTCAATTACTCCGATACCAATTACCAGTTGATCGGCCGTATCCTCGAAACCGTCACCGGCAAGGATCTCGCGAGCCTCTTCGCCGAGGAAGTCTTTGCCCCCCTCGGTCTGCGCGAAACCTATATCTACACCGATCCCGAAGATGGCAGCCCCGCCCCGATCCACGCCGGGCAAACCATCGCGCGGCTTCCCAACTACATGGCCTCGATCAGCGCCGAGGGCGGCATGGTGACGACCGGGGCGGAGCTTCTGACCATCGGCGAAGCGTTCTTCGCGGGCCGCTTCTTCGATATCGACGCCCTGCTGGCGCAACAGAACTGGCGGATGCTGTTCTGGCCGGGACAGTTCCATTTCGGGCTGGGGCTGGAAAAACTCTGGACGCCGTGGTTCTACTCCCCCTTCGCGCCGGTCCGCGATGTGCTGGGGTTCTGGGGTCAGACCGGGGCGTTCCTGTTTCATCATCCCGCCACCGGGTTGCACTTTGCGGGAACCGTCAACCAGGCATCCGGCTGGGGGCATTCCAGCGCGGTGCGGGCGATGCTGCGGATCATCAAGACCGTGCAGGCCGGTCAGTAATCCTTCTCGAAGAACACCCCGAGCCCGGTTTCACCGCTGCCTGAAACCCGGCCCCTTGCGGTGATGTTGGGAGTGATCGTGAGGTTGAGGTTGATCTCGGCGCGGCCGTCCTGCCCGACGGTCACGTCGGTATAGATGTTCTCGGTGATATAGGTCCCGGCCCGCACCGCCGCGCCGCCCTCGGCGTCGGTGGTCACGTCGAGGTCATCAAGGCCGAAACCCTGCCGGAACCGATCGACGGTGCCCGCGCCACCCTTCCCGGCGAGCGTTGCCACGGCGCTGGCGAGCTTGAGCGCCTGGAAGGGCGAAATCTGTTCGATCCCGCGCCCGAAGACGAGCCGGGCGAGGATCTCGTCTTCCGGCAGGTCGGGTGAGGAGGTGAAGCGCACCTCCGGTTCCGAGGCGGGGCCTTCGAGGGTGATCCGCACCTGGGTGCCATCGACCTGGGTCTCGGCAACCACCCGCAGGTAAGGGTCGAGGCTCCCCGCCAGCGTCACGATCCCCTCGGTGATCACGAGGCGGTTTCCGAGCAGGTCGAGCCGCCCCCGGACGAGTTGAAAACCACCTTGTGGCACCACGTCCGACGTGGTGCCGCCAATCCGGACCGAGCCGCCGAACTCGGCATCTAGCCCGCGCCCGCGCATGAAGATCTGCGACGGTGCGTCGATGGTGAGATCGAGGGCGAAGGGGCGCGCGCCGCTCCCGCCGCCTTGCGAGATCAGCCCGGCCCGGCGGCGGGTTTCGCGCACCGCGGCGGGTTCGCCGACATGTTCCAGCCCCGGTAGGGCACCGTTCACCCCAAAACCGGTTTCCGGCACCCGCAGCTCCACCGCGCCGAGCGCAAGCCGTCCCGCGATTCGCCCGCCGCCGGTGAGTGGCCCGGTCAGCGCAACCTCGCCGCTCACGCTGGTGTCGAACAGCGTCGGATCGGTCAGCCCGAGGGCGGCGAGCCGCAAGGTAAGATCGCCCGTAAAGGGGGCCGCGAGCGCGACCGGACCCGAAACCGTGAGCCGCCCGCCGGAGGAGGAGGTCGCGGCGAGATCGAGCACTGCGCGCCCGCTGTCGAGCCGGGCGCTGCC
>Ga0180436_10004680_pt1 | contig 12233 bp, 8 predicted proteins | sample SS_ome_2_FD_132434 | JGI IMG/M metagenome (GOLD analysis project Ga0180436, IMG submission 132434) | Hypersaline lake sediment archaeal communities from the Salton Sea, California, USA - SS_3_S_2 metaG | ecosystem: Environmental > Aquatic > Non-marine Saline and Alkaline > Hypersaline > Sediment...
GAACGATGGGCGACATGGGCTGTTTCAGCTTCTTCCCGTCCAAGAACCTCGGCGGTTTCGGCGACGGCGGCATGGTGGTCACCAACGACGGCGCGCTGGCGGACCGTCTGCGCCGCCTGCGCAATCACGGTTCGAAGCCCAAGTACTATCACCCGGAAATCGGCGGCAACTTCCGGCTCGACGCCCTGCAGGCGGCCGTGCTGGACGTGAAACTGCCCCACCTGGACCGGTGGCACGCCCGCCGCCGCGCCCATGCCGCCCGCTACAACGAGGCGTTTGCCGGGTCGGCCGTAACGACGCCGGCCGCGGTGTACGAGGGGCGCGGACTCGATGTACCGCATATCTACAACCAGTACGTGATCCGGGTGCCCGACCGCGACGCCGTGCGCGAGCGGCTGACGGCCGGCGGCATCGGTTCGGAAATCTACTATCCGGTGCCCCTGCACCTGCAGGAGTGCTTCCGCGCACTCGGCTATGCCGAGGGCTCACTGCCGGAGAGCGAACGCGCCGCGCGGGAAACGCTCGCCCTGCCCGTCTACCCGGAGCTGACGGACACCATGCTCGACCGGGTCGTCTCGACCGTATGGAAGCCGCGGTAAACCAAGGAGAACACACATCATGCCGAACACCGTGCTTGTGGGGGCCCAGTGGGGCGATGAAGGGAAAGGAAAGATTATCGACGTCCTGACCGAGGACGCCGACCTGGTGGTCCGCTACCAGGGCGGGAACAACGCCGGGCACACGGTCAAGATCGGCGACGACAAACACGTGCTGCACCTGATCCCGTCGGGCATCCTCCGGGACGACAAAACGTGCGTGATCGGCAACGGGGTGGTGGTCGACCTGATTGCCCTGCAGGAGGAAATCGAAGGCGTCGAGGCTGCCGGCAAGAACGTGGACGGACGGCTGTTCGTCAGCGACCGCGCCCACGTGGTGTTTCCCTTTCACCGCGCACTGGACGAAAGCCGCGAAGCGCGCAGCGGCAAGGACACCCGGATCGGCACCACGAAACGCGGCATCGGGCCCTCGTACGCCGACAAGGTCTCGCGCATCGGGCTGCGGGTCGGCGACGTGCTGGACCCGGACTTCCCGGCGCTGCTCAAGCGCCGCATGGACGAAGCCAACCGCGTGCTCGAAGCCATGGGGGCGAAGCCGTTTGACGCCGACGACGTCGCGCGGGAGTACCTCGCGGCGGCGGAACGCATCGGTCCGCTGGTGACCGACTCCGTGGCCCTCCTCAACGACGCGGTGCGCGACGGCAAGTCGCTGCTCTTCGAAGGGGCGCAGGGCACCATGCTCGACATCGATTTCGGCACCTATCCCTACGTGACGTCCTCGAACGCCACGGCCGGCGGCGCGTGCAGCGGCACGGGCATCGCACCGCACCGCATCGACCGGGTCGTCGGCGTGGTCAAGGCGTACACGACGCGCGTCGGCGAGGGGCCCTTCCCAACCGAGCTGGACGACGACATCGGCAAGCACCTGGGCAAGGAGGGGGCGGAATTCGGCGCCACCACGGGCCGCCCGCGCCGGTGCGGCTGGTTCGATGCCGTCGTGGCCCGCTTCGCGGCGACGATCAACGGCGTCGACCACTGGGCCATGACGAAGCTGGACGTGCTCGACCGCGTGGAGAAGATCAAGATCTGCGTCGCCTACGAGTGCGACGGCACGCTGTACGATACGGTGCCCGCCAACGTGCGCCGCCTGGAGCAGTGCCGGCCCGTCTACGAGGAAATGGACGGCTGGATGACCTCCACGGCGGACACGACGCGTTACGAGGACCTGCCCGCCGCGGCCCGCGCCTACGTGGAGCGGCTGTGCGAGCTGACCGATGTGCCGCTCGGCATTCTGTCCGTCGGCGCGAAGCGGAAGAGCACGCTGCGGATCGCCCTCTGAAGAGCCGGAACGAGAACATGGCGGGATCTGCTCAACGATCGAAGTCCGCGCGCCGCACAGCAGGCGTGCCGCGGCATGTGGCGATCATCATGGACGGAAACGGCCGCTGGGCGCGCCAGCGGGGATTGCCGCGCCTCAAGGGCCACGAGGCCGGCTCCGAATCGGTGATCGCTGCGGTCCGCGCCTGCAAGCAGGCGGGAGTCAAGTATCTCACGCTCTATGCCTTCAGCGTGGAGAACTGGGTGCGGCCGCGCAGCGAAATCAACGGACTGATGCGTCTGCTGCGCACGTTTCTCAAGGAGCACGAACACGAGCTGCACGAGAAGCACATCCGGCTGCGGATCATCGGACGGCGCGAGGATCTGCCCCGCGCGACAATGCGCGAGCTGGACCGGGTGATGCAGGCGACTGCGCGGTACCGGTCCGGCAACCTGATCCTCGCGCTGAGCTACGGGGGGCGGACGGAGATCGCGCATGCCGCGCGCGAAATCGCACGGCGGGTGCGTGCGGGAACGTTGAACCCGGAATCCGTCGACGAGAAGACGGTCGCGCGTTTTCTCTACGCCCCGGACGTCCCCGACCCCGATCTCATGATCCGCACGAGCGGCGAAATGCGGATCAGCAACTTCCTGCTGTGGCAGCTTTCCTATGCGGAGCTGTATGTCACGCCGACGCTCTGGCCGGACTTCCGCGAGCCGCAGTTCCGGGAGGCGCTCGAGGACTATGCCCGGCGACACCGGCGGTACGGCGGCGTGCGGTAGCCGGCACGGCGCAACGACAACTGGATGGGGTGAACATGCTGAAATACCGTGTCATCACAGGATTGCTGCTCATCGCGGGGCTCGTTGCTGCGGCCTACTACCTGCCTTCGGCCGGTGTCTGGGTGCTGTTGCTCAGCATGGCGTCGCTGATGCAGCTCGAGTTCTACGGCATGATGAGCCGCGCCGGGATTCCGGTCTTTCGCGTTCTCGGCACGGTCTGCGGATGCGCGCTGATCAGCGCGACATTCTTCATTCTTCAGCCCGGCGCGGGCGCCGACGCCGCCGCCTACCGCACGGAGACCGTGGTGCTCGTGCTGGGACTCATCGCCGTCTTTCTGCGGCAGTTTCCGCAGAAACACAACGACAAGCCCCTCGAAACCATTGCCTGCACGCTGCTGGGCATCCTGTACGTGCCCTTCCTGTTCAACTTCTTTACGCGCCTGATCTTCTCCTGGGAGGAATCGTCCTTCGGCACGTCACTCGGCCCCACCGGCCGCGTCCTGGTCTTCTACCTGATCGTGGTGGTCAAGAGCACCGATACGGGCGCCTATTTCGTCGGCCGCTTCGCGGGGCGCCACAAGCTCTTCCCGCGCATCTCGCCGAAGAAGACCTGGGAAGGGCTGTTCGGCGGCGTGGCGGCGGCGGTGCTGGCAAGCTGGCTGTTCTGCCGGATCAACGACGGGCAGCTCGGGCGGATGACCGTCGATACACGGCATGCGCTGGCGCTGGGGCTCCTGCTGGCCGGCGCGGCCGTGCTGGGCGACATGTTCGAATCCCTGCTGAAACGCGCCTGTGGCCTGAAGGATTCCGGCGCAACCCTTCCGGGGCTGGGCGGATTCCTGGACGTCATGGACAGCCTGCTCTTCAGCGTTCCGTTCTTCTACGTCTACGTGCTGGTCTTCCTGTCATGACCCGCATCGCCATACTCGGCAGTACCGGATCGATCGGGGAAAACGTGCTGCGCGTGGTCGCGTCGCTGCCGGGGCGTTTCGACATCGCCGCCCTGGCGGTGCGCCGCAACTACGAGCGCGCCCTCGCGCAGGCGGCGGCCTTCGATGTGCCGCGCCTGGTGGTCACCGACCCCGCGGCGGCGCGCCGTTGCCGCGAGCGCGCTCCCGCATGCGTCGAGGTCATCGACGGCGCGGGCGGACTGACCGAAGTCGCCGCGGACCCCGGCCTGGATCTGCTTGTCTGTTCCGTCGTGGGCGTGGCCGGACTGCGCCCGGTGCTGGCCGCCGCGCGCCGGGGTACGAACGTGGCGCTGGCGACGAAGGAAGCGCTGGTTGCGGCCGGCAAGCCGGTGACCGACGCCTGCGCCGAGAGCGGGGCGCTGCTGATCCCCATCGACAGCGAACATTCCGCGATTTTCCAGTGCCTGCAGGGGTCCGTGGCCGACGCGCACGTCCCCGGGAATGTGGAGCGGGGCATCCGCCGTCTGTTGCTGACCGCCTCGGGCGGACCGTTCGGGTCGTCGCGGGAGATCGATCTGAACAGCGTCACGGTCGAGCAGGCGCTCGCGCATCCGCGCTGGTCGATGGGCCGCAAGATCACGATCGACTCGGCCACCCTGATGAACAAGGGCCTGGAGATCCTGGAGGCGCACTGGCTGTTCCACGTGCCGTTGGAGCAGATCGACGTGCTGATTCATCCCGAGAGCATTGTGCACTCGATGGTCGAGTTCGTGGACGGTTCGGTGCTGGCGCAGCTCAGCGCGCCGGACATGCGGTATGCCATTCAGTACGCGCTGACCTATCCGCGGCGGCTGGACGGCGGTCTGCCGGCGCTGGATCTCGACCTGCTGTCGGCGCTCCGGTTCACGGCGCCGGAGCCCGCGCGTTTTCCCTGCCTGCGCCTGGCGCGCGAAGCCGGCGCCGCGGGCGGCACCATGCCGGCGGTGCTGAACGCGGCGAACGAAGTCGCCGTGTCGCGCTTCCTGGCCGGCCAGATCCGCCTGCCCGGCATCTGGGAGATCGTGCAAGCGGTGATGGAACGACACACGCCGGCCGACGCCGAACTCGACGCGATCCTCGCGGCCGACGCGTGGGCGCGCAAACAGGCGGCGGCGCTGTAGCACCTTTCTCATTGTCACACCCCCGCCCGCACCCTATGCTCTGCGCTTTGCATCCACGCCGGAAAGAAGACGGGAAGACCCGGAATGTTTGGAAGTATCATTGGTAGCGCGGCCGATCTCGTGGTCCTGGTCCTGCTGTTCGGGGTGACGATCTTCGTGCACGAGCTGGGGCATTTTCTCTTCGCGCTCCTGTTCAAGATGCGCGTCGATACGTTCGCCATCGGCTTCGGTCCCCCGATCTGGAAGCGTACGGTGCGCGGGATCACCTACAAGATCGGCTGGATTCCCGTCGGCGGCTACGTCGCCCTGCCCCAGCTCGATCCGGCGGCGATGTCCGCCGTGCAGGGCAAGGACAAAGACGCGGGCGAAGAGGACGGCGCCCCCGCGAAGCCCGTGACGCCGGCCGCGCCCTGGAAGCGCATCGTGGTATCCGTGTCCGGCGCGGCGGGGAACGTGGCGTTCGCTTTTCTTCTGGCCTGGATCATCTATCTCGCGCCCCCGCCTTCCGGCGCCTCCGGCGGCGGCGACACGCTCATCGGATTCGTGTCCACCAACAGCGCCGCCTACGAGGCAGGCCTGCGGACGGGCGACCGCATCGTTGCGGTCAACGACGAAGTGGTGGATACCTGGCACGACTACTCCGTGCTCTGCACGCTCGGCGCCGGCGGAAGCAACGTGGTTCTCACGGTCCAGACGGACGGCGAACGCCGGCAGGTGCGCGTTCCGGTGGTCGAGGCCGACATGGGCGTGGCGCAGGTGGAAGGCGTCGCCCGATCGATGCTGTGTATCGTCTCGGACGTGCTCCCCGGCGGCAGTGCGGAGGAAGCCGGACTGGAAGTGGGCGACCGCATCACGCAGTTCAACGGCGAGCGCGTCGCCAGCACCCAGCATTTCATCCGCCTGGTCGCCGGGCGGGCCGGAGAGCCGACACCGATCGCGGTCGAGCGCGACGGCGAAGAACGCGAGCTGACGGTCATTCCGCGGTATGACAGGGACCAGGACAGGGCCCTGATCGGGGTCACGGTCAGTCCGGGTTTCGAGAACGCCATGCCCTGGATGCAATACCGCAACCCGCTGGATCAGCTCAAGAACGACGCGATGGGGATCGTGCGCATTCTGCGGGCGCTGGTGACGCCGAAGGAGGCGGGGCAGGCGGCGAAAGGACTCGGCGGACCGATCATGATCTTCACCGCGCTGTGGATGTCGATCAAGGTCAGCATGCTCAACGCGGTCGGTTTTCTGCGCTTCCTGAACGTCAACCTCGCGATCCTGAACCTGCTGCCGATCCCGGTGCTGGACGGCGGCCACGTTCTGTTCGCGCTGTGGGAGGGCGTAACGCGGCGCAAGGTGCATCCCAAGGTGGCCAATGCCCTCGTGAACGTCTTCGCCGCGCTGCTGATTGGCGTGCTCGTGCTGCTCTCGCTGCGCGACGTCTGGCGTGCACCGCGGTTCTTCCGGGCCTTGCGCCGGGATCAAAGCGAGGAAGCGGACCGGACCGCGGCGCCGACGAACGATACCGAAGACGCCGGGCCGGCCGCGCCGGCGCCATGAACAGCACCGCCAAAAGCGCCGCCGCACACGGTCTTCCGGCCGACGGCCGGCCGGCGCGCCGCCCGACCCGCCGCATCCACGTGGGGCCCGTCGCCATCGGCGGCGGGGCCCCGGTCAGCGTGCAGACCATGACCAAGACCGATACGCGCGACGTGGACGCCACCGTCGCGCAGATCGCGGCGGCGGCGGCGATCGGGTGCGACATCGTCCGGCTCGCGGTCGTGGACCGCGCCGCGGCTCGGGCGCTGAAACCGATTCGCGCCCAGGTGTCGATTCCGCTCATCGCCGATATCCATTTCGACGCGGAGCTGGCGCTGGCGGCGCTGGAGAGCGGGGTGGACGGTCTGCGCATCAACCCGGGCAACATCGGCGGGCGCGACCGCGTGGCGCGCGTGGTGCGCGCGGCGGCCGAACGGCGGGCGCCCATCCGCATCGGGGTCAACAGCGGCTCGGTGGAGGACGACGTGGCGCGGAAACACGGCGGCGGCACGCCGGCGGCGCTGGTGGAAAGCGCCTTGCGGCACGTCGCGATGATCGAGGAGCTGGACTACCACGAGATCAAGATCTCCGTGAAAGCCACCGATGTGGCGCGCACCGTGGCGGCATACCGCCTGCTGGCGGACCGCACGGATTACCCGCTGCACCTTGGCGTGACGGAGGCCGGCACGCTGATCGCGGGGACGGTGCGCTCGTCGGTAGCGCTTGGCATGCTGTTGGCCGAGGGCATCGGCGATACCCTCCGCGTATCGCTGACGGATAGCCCGCTGCAGGAGGTCAAGGTCGGCCTCGAACTGCTCCGGTGTCTCGGCCTGCGCCGGCCGGGGCCCGCGGTGATTTCCTGTCCGACCTGCGGCCGCGTGCAGGTCGACCTTCCCGCCGCGGCGCATCGCGTGGAGCTGGCCCTCGAACGGCATTACACGGCGCATCCGGCGGCGCCGCGCCCGACGGTGGCCGTGATGGGGTGCATGGTCAACGGACCCGGCGAAGCGCGCGATGCGGACCTGGCGATTGCGGGCGGCCGCGGCAAGTTCGCGCTCTACGTGCGCGGCCGCCACACCGCCACGCTGCCGGAAGACGAAGCCGTGGACGCGCTCCTCGAGCAAGTGCGGGCGTGGGAATGAACGCTCAGACAGCGTGTTTGTCGTGGCGCCGGCAGGCGCTATCCGCATAGCGAAGAGGCCATCATGAGAATTCCTGCCGGGGCGGCCCGCGGGCTTGACGCGGACGCCCGCCCGCGGTAATCAATAGCTGTTCGTTGCAGGTGCGAGTGGGGCGGCAAAACAAAGGGAGGTGCAGGATGCGTACGGTCTGGTGGAGTACGGCGGTGTTGACGATGTGCGTCGCTTCGGCGGCGTTTGGCGGGGCGAAAGTGGAGATCGACGAGGAGGCCAGCATTGATATCGGCTTTCGCGTGCAGGCGCTGGCGATCGCCACGGAGAAGGACCTCGACGGCGACGGCGCGTTCGATTCGGATACCGATTTCAAGGTGCGGCGCGGCCGCCTGCGCCTGAAAGGCATCGTGAACGAACAGGTCAGCGCCTTCCTGCAGACGGACGTCGGCAGCGGCGCCGACGGTTCCGGCCTGGACTGGCGCCTGATCGACGCCTTCGTGACCCTGCAGCCCTGCGATCAACTCAGCATCATCGCCGGCGAGAACATGGCGCCCGCCAGCCGCCAGAACCTGACGTCGTCCGGCGCCCTGATGTGCATGGACCGCCCGGGCATGAACTACAAGACGCTCACGTGGGGCACGCGCTCCGTCTACGCTTTCGCCAACAACACGTTTGCCGACGCCGACGCCGGCCTGCGCGGCGACGTGGACGTCCGCGATACCGGTGTGACACTGTTCTCGTCGAAGTCGCTCACCGACACCCTCCACACCAAGTGCTATGCCGGCGCTTACGACGGGGTTCAGCTCCGCGCCGAGGACAACGTGCGAATGACCGCGCGCGCGCAGGTGAACCTGTTCGACGCCGAAGCCGGTTACTACAACCAGTCGACGTACGTCGGCGGCAAGAAGACCGTGGGCCTCGGTGCGTCGTATGACTTCCAGCCCGACGTGGCTTCGAAGGCCGACGGCGGCCCGGCGGACTACTCGTTCTGGACCGTGGATGCGTTCATGGACCTGCCGCTGGGGCCGGGACACGTGACCGTGGAAGGCGCGTTCCAGACCCTGGATCTGGATGACATGGTTCTCGATCTGGACGCGGACCCGGAAACCGAGTTGACCGGGACCGAGCATGCCGCGGGAGACGGCTACTACGTTCAGGCGGGCTACCTGCTTGACAAGGTGCAGCCCTGGATCGGTTTCGAGCAGTGGGACAGCGACGCGGAAACCGGGCGCGGCAGCTACGATCTGTACCGGGCGGGGCTGACCTACTTCCTGAAGGGCCACAACGCCAACCTCAAGGCCGGCTACGAGAAGCTCGAGTCCGACACGGCCATCGGCGCGACGATGGAAGACTCGATCGAGAGCTTCGTGCTGGGCTGCTACGTGACGTACTAGCCGTCTTCAATGCCGCCGGGCCGTGGACGTCAGTGGCCGCGCCAGACCTCGTAGAGGTCGCGCTTCCAGGTTGTGAAATCGACGGCTGCGGCGGCCGGGTCCACGGCGATCCATACCCGGACGAGACCGTCGTTGCCCGCCGTGAGCACGGTGCAGCCGTCGGGGGTGAAGCAGGCCGCGTTGACCCAGCCCTCGTGCTCGTCCAGCAACAGCAGCTCGCGGCCCGTGCGCACGTTCCAGATGCGTACCCCGTCGAGCCCGGCTGTCAGCAGCCGGTCGCCGTCCGGCGAGAAGGCGACCGCGGCCGTCGGCCCCTGCGCCGCCAGGGCGTGCACCTGCCCGCCGGTCGCGGCATCGAACAGGCAGGCGGTTTGTCGGTTGCCGGCGGCGAGGCGTTCTCCGTCCGGCGACAGTGCCGCGCAGGTAAACGGAATGCCGTCCGGCGGCGCCGCGCGCAGCTTTCGCCCCGCCGGCGACGCCCACGCGCTGCGCCCCCGCCCGCGCGCCGCGGCCAGCACGGCAGCGGCATCCGCATCGGCGGCGCGCCAGTCATCCAGCCGCCACGCGGCCTGCCCCGTGTCGCTGCCTGCCGCCGCGCACGAGGCGTCCTCCGAGAGCGCCAGCTCGCGCACGGGACCCAGTCCCGGATCGAGCGCCAGGAAAGCGTGGCGATGGCGTGCGTCCCAGGCATGAATACCGTCCATCCCGCCCGTGATCAGCAACCGTCCGTCCGGCGCGGCGGCCAGGGCCGTCACACCCGCGGCCTGGGCGGCGAAGGCCCTCCGTTCCCGTCCGCGTTCGATGTCCCATTCGCGCACCACGCGATTCTCGCAGCCGGCGAAGAGCGAGCGGCCGTCCGCCGCGAACGCCAGCGCCGACGCCGCACCGGGCGGACCGGCCGGCGCCATGCGCCGCAGCATGGCGCCCGAGCGGATGCTGAACACGCGCAGCACGCCGCGCGCGTCGCCGACCGCGACACCCGCCGCGTTCGGCGCCAGGGCCATGGTTTCGACCGTGACGCCGTCCAGGGAAAGCGCGATCCGGCCGGCCGGCTGACCGCCGGCGCTCCACAGGCGCAGCGTGCCGTCGCCGGCGAGCGCGGCGACGGGGGCCCCGGCCCGGCCGAGGGCCGCCGCCGATACGTTCCGCGGGAAGTCCGGCAGTCGAACCAGGTCCGTCTCCGCCGAGGCGGCGGGGTCCCAGGTCCGCAGCACGCCGTCGGCCGTGACCGCCGCGATCCGGCCGCCGCTGCCCGTAAACGCGGCGGCCAGAATGCCGGCGCAGTCCGGCTGCAGGGCGTGGAGCGGTTTGCCGGTGCGCGCATCCCAGACCGTGACCGCGTTGTCCGCGCCCACGGTCAGAAAACGCCCGCCGTCGGCTGCGACGGCGGCGTGTGCCGGCGCGGCAAAGTCGCCCGCGACGCTCAGCAAAGCGCCGCGGCAGCGCGCCAGCAGGTGGCCCCACTCCCAGCGGCGAAGCCGGGGCGGCGTTGTGTGCAGGATGTCTTCCGCCGCCTTCGGACGGTGCTGTTCGAGCTTGCGTTCGGCGAGCGCGATGACCTGGTAGTAGCCCGCGTCTTCCGCGGCGCGCAGGGCCGCCTGCACCGCCGCGCGCTGCTCTCTTTCGCGGGCCCGGGCGGCGAGCGCCTCGTCGCGCTGGCGGCGCGTGACGACCCAGGCGCCGCCCGTTACCGCGAGCGCCGCGACGGCGAGCAGCACCGCGGCGGCCACGGAGACGCGCACCAGGCGTTCGCGCGCCCGGGCGCGGGCCTGCGCGGCGGACAGCTCGGCCTCGAGCGACTGGGCACGCTCCGCCACCTCCGGTCCGCACGCCGGTGCACGGCGCTCGGTAACGAGCGCATTGAGCTGGGAGCGAGCGAGCGAAAGATCGCCGCGTTCGAGGGCAAGCTGCGCATAGCGCAGGCGCGCGCGGCACAGGCCCGCCGCGGCGCCCGCGTTCTCGGGCCACAGCTCGAGGGCCTGCTGGAAGCCGGCGGCAATTTCGTTGGCCTCGCGGTAGGCATCCTGCTCCTGGGCCTCGTCCAGCGCGTGCAGCCGGCGCGCACAGGCGTCGGCGATCGTGAGGCTCTCGGCATGCTCGCGGTACGCGGCCAGAGCGGCCTGGAAGTCTTTCACCGATGCGTACCGGTCCGCCGGTTGTGTCGCCATCGCCTTGAGCGCAATATCCAGCAGTTCCCCGGTTTTCTCGGTGGGCAGGATGCGATTGGCCATGGCGTTGGAGATCGTCTCGAACACCGTCGCGCCGCCGTGCGGCGGGCGGCCGGTGACGATCTGGTAGAGGATGGACCCCAGCAGGTAGATATCGCTGGCGGGGCCGATGCGCCCCAGGCTGCAGCGCGCCATTTCCGGCGGCATAAAGGACGGGGTGCCGGCCAGTCCGGCCGCGGCGTCGGCGCACACGTGACCCTCCTCGTTCACCCGCAGGGCGAGGCCCCAGTCCATGACCATGACCTCGCCGTAGCCGCCCAGCATGACGTTTTCCGGCTTCAGGTCGCGGTGGACGATGCCGCGGTCGTGGGCGAAGGCGACGGCATCGCAGACCCCGATGAGGATGGCCAGATTACGGTCGAGCGGCAGTTCGCCGATCGTCTTGTCCCACGCCGTGCCGGTAACCTCCTTCATGGCGTAGAAGACATCGCCGTCGGCCGTACCGCCCACGTCGTAGACGGGCACGATGTTCGGGTGATCCAGCTCGCCGGTCACGACCGCCTCCGCCAGGAAGCGCTCGACCGCCGTGCGCTCACGGGCCGAGGCGGTGTCGATCATTTTGACCGCGATGCGCCGGTCCAGCGAGGCCTGCCGCGCCGCGTAGACGACGCCCATGCCGCCGCGGCCGAGGAGCCGGTCCAGCTCGAAGTCGATGCCGGATTCGTCAACCCCGCGTTCGCCCCGCTTCGCGAGCCGGCGCGTGCCCGGATGAGCGCGTGTGGAAGAAGAGGCGGCACCTTCCCCGCCGCCCTTGATGGTTACCGTCGGCGAAGCGTCGACCGTCACCGCTCCGGCCCACAGCGTCTGCGCCGCTTGGATCGTGGCGCCGTCGGCAGCGGTGTCCGTTGGCTGTTCCCTACCCATAGCGCCGACCAATAGAGCAGACAAGGCCCGCGCCGTCAATCCCGCGCCGGCTTCCTGCGCCTGACGCACAAGACCCGCGAGACGGCCGCGAGACGCCCCCGGCACGGTTCCCCTTGCGCACGCGCGCCTGCGCTGACATAGTCTTCGCTACCGTCCGCCCCCGCACGGCCAGCCGACGGCCGGATCGGGACCGCATTGGGAGGGATGGCTGAGTGGACGAAAGCACCGGTCTTGAAAACCGGCGACGGGAAACCGTCCGTGGGTTCGAATCCCACTCCCTCCGCCAATTTTGATTTCTGCGATTTTCGCCGCTTGCGGCGGCGAAAATCGCGAAAATCGAAACTGGCGGTGTCTCC
>Ga0180436_10004682_pt1 | contig 12231 bp, 8 predicted proteins | sample SS_ome_2_FD_132434 | JGI IMG/M metagenome (GOLD analysis project Ga0180436, IMG submission 132434) | Hypersaline lake sediment archaeal communities from the Salton Sea, California, USA - SS_3_S_2 metaG | ecosystem: Environmental > Aquatic > Non-marine Saline and Alkaline > Hypersaline > Sediment...
ATCGCGGCGACGCCGCAGGTGCGCGATGTGCTGGTCTCCGGCGGCGATCCGCTCCTCCTGGCGCCACGTGTCCTGGAGGGCTTGCTCAAGAGGCTGCGGGCTATCCCGCACGTTGAGATTATCCGGATTGGCACACGGGTGCCGGTCTTTCTGCCGCAGCGGATCACGGCCGAGTTGGTCGAGATGTTGCAGCAGGTTCATCCCTTGTGGATGAATGTCCACTTCAACCACCCGCGGGAGATCACACCTGAGGTCGAGGTGGCGCTGGCTCGCCTGGTGAATGCCGGCATTCCCCTGGGCAGCCAGACCGTCCTTCTGGCCGGGATCAACGATTGCCCGAACGTGATGATGGCCCTGGTTCAGGGGCTGGTGCGCAACCGGGTGCGGCCCTACTACCTGTACCAGTGCGATCTGGTCCGGGGGGCGGGGCACTTCCGCACGTCCGTCGCCAAGGGTATCGAGATCATGGAGGCGCTGCGCGGGCACACGTCCGGCTTCGCGATTCCGTCCTACGTGATCGATGCGCCGCATGGCGGCGGCAAGGTGCCGGTGCTGCCCACCTATCTGTTGAGCATGTCCGATCGTGAGGTGGTCGTGCGCAACTACGAGGGCCTGCTTAGTTCCTATACGCAGCCGGTTGGTTACCCGGCGCACGATCCAGCCACGTGTTCCTACTGCCAGGCGCGCCGCAGTGAGGGCGCGCAGTCGGGCGTCGCGGGGCTGCTGGCGGGGGAGACGCAGACGATCTCGCCGGAGGGCTGGCACGAGCTGCACCGGCGGGGCGCCGTGCCGATCACGGATGTTATAAACCTGGATATTGTGACAGGGGGCAAGGCTTCACGGGATGCCGCTTTGGTCGGTGCCGGCGGGCGACGAGGCACGAAGGCGGCCAGGCGTGGACGATAACGCCCGTTGTCTCGAAGGATCCGAAAGGATGGAGGATACGATGCGAATCGGACTCGTGGTCAATCTGAAGTCACATATGCCGGTACGGCTGAATGCCCCGGTCGATGCACTGGCTGAGTATGATTCGGAGGAGACTGTGTGTGGGATCGAGGCGGCGTTGATGGCGGCGGGCCACGAGGTCATACGCCTGGAGGCCGATACGTCACTCCCCGCTGCACTGCAGCGGACCCGGCCGTATATCTGCTTTAACATCGCCGAAGGGCTGCGGGGTGAAGCGCGCGAATCGCACGTGCCCGCTCTGCTGGAGATGCTGGGAATTCCCTACACCGGCTCCAAGGTGACGACACATGCGCTGTCGCTGGATAAGGCGATGACCAAACGTATCTGGCGCGATGCCGGGCTCCCGACCGGCTCCTTCCAGCCGTTCCGTCATGCCGATGAGGCGCTCGACAGCCGGTTGACGTTCCCGCTCTTCGTGAAACCCGTCCAGGAAGGGTCGGGGATGGGCATCAACGCCCGGTCTGTCGTTCACGATGAGGTCGGGCTGCGCCAGCAGGTGCGCTGGGTGGTTCAGAACTACCGCCAGCCGGCCATCGTCGAGTCGTACCTGCCCGGGCGCGAGTTCACCGTTGGCATGATCGGCAACGCGCTGCTGCCCGGTGAACGGCGCTGGGAGGGCCCGCGGACCAGTTCGGGGCAGTCGTTCTATGATAGCAGTGGGTTTCACGTCTTCCCCATTCTGGAGATCGACGCGAACGTGGGGGCGGGCCATGGCGTCTACAACACGGCTGCCAAATCCTACGTGCCGGGTGAGGAGGGCGCGCCACTGTACATCTGTCCAGCGCATATTTCCGCGGGACTCGAAGCGGAGTTGAAGCTCCTGGCGGTCGCTGCCTTTCGGGCGATCAATGGTCTGGACGTGGGCCGCGTGGATTTCCGTCTCGCAGCGGACGGCCAGCCGGTACTGCTGGAAGTCAACACACTGCCCGGGCTGAATCCGATCGTCAGTGACCTGTGCATTCAGGCGGGCGCGGATGGGCTGGCTTACAATGACCTGATCACGGAGATCCTGCGGCTGGCGATGGCGCGTTATGCGCGCGAGCGTGCCAGCGTCGTCATGCCCGTGAGTCAGGATGCTCCGAGCTACGCCGACGGCCTGTGACGATGGGTAGCGGCCGGTTTCGGAACAGAACGCCATATGCGCGCGGACACCATGTGGTACGAAAATGGGCGCTGGCGACCCTGTCGTTGCCGCACCGAAGTTGTAGGGGCGACTCGCGAGTCGCCCGGTAGAGACGCAGCATGCTGCGTCTCTACACCCGATCGCCCCTCCGCCGTCCGCGATTTTCTGTAACGATCCGGCTGTGCTATACTGCTAGCTCACCATGGATCCGGCTTGGGTTGCTCTGTGGCCCTACGTGCAGGATAGTCTGGTGTCTTTGTGTTAAGACCGAAGAATACATAGGAGTTGGCGATGAAACGGAATGTGAGATTGAGCTTGTTGGTAACATTGTTGTGCCTCGTGGTATTGACCCCTGTTGTCCTGGCGCAAGGACCCGGCGGACCTGCACCGCAGGACATTCCGGAGGGCACCGGCATACTGCTTCTCGTGCTTTTCCTGGGGAGCTTGGCATGTTTTGGCGCGCTTGCGGTCGCCGTGGTCGTATTCCTTATCGTGCGTGCGCGGCGCAAGAGGAACCGGCAGGCTGCGTCCGTGCCACAACAGCACGTGAATATGGCTTCGACGGCGCCCCGTACCTCGGTGAACCCACCCGAACAAGCCCCGCCCGCTGTGGACTACGCCCCGCGGGAGTCCTCGCAGGCCGTTTACCAGCAGCCGCCCGTTCAACAATACACGCCGCCACCGGCGCCCGCCAACGTCCCACTGGCGGCAGCCTATACCCCATCGGAGGAGCCCATTGTGGGTCTCTTGGGAGGTCTTGGGCTTCAAAAGGGGATGTTCAAGAGCGAGACCTACAATCTGGTGGTCACGACCGAGCGGCTCATCTTCGCCGAGCTGACGAGCGCCATGGTCAATGCACAGGCTCAGCTGGGCAAGGAACAGGCCAAAGCGGAGGGTAAGGGGTTCTTCAAGCAGTGGGGCGCGATGCTCAGCGCCAATAACGCCATTCTTGAGCGCTACAATGCGATGCCCATCGCGGATATTCTGCGCGAAAGTCCGAACAATTTTACAGTACCGCTCAGCCAGATCAGCAAAGCCCGCGTGATCTCTGGCAGCTCAGATGATGACTCCTCGTCTCCCGACCAGCTCGTCATTCACGCCGGGCGAAAGATGAAGTTCACGCTCAAGGGTACGAGCGCCGGCCAGGTAAAACGGACGCTGCGCCAGGTGCTGGGCAACCGGGTACGCTAAAGGAAGAACTCTCAATGTTGCTGCTGCGAGTCGCCGACCAGTTCGCCAATCGATAGGAGGGTTTTATGCAGAAGATATCCGATGAGACGAAGTTTGCGATTCAGGAAGCGGCGGAGGGTGACTGGGCGCTCATCACCCGGGGACAGATCGAGATCGCCTGGACGCGCGTCGACCCCGACGAGCGTGATGAGGCGCGCCGGGATGCCGTGGTCGAAGCGGTGACTCAGCACGTGGCCCGGCTCAGGCAGTTGGAGGACTTCCCAAACCACGCCCTGGTGGCCCGGACGGCGGATGGTGAGACCGCGGGCTACGTCTGGGTTGCCAAAGACAGAAACGACGCGACCGGCGAGCTTGAGGCATCGCTGCTCAGCCAATATGTGGCGGAACCCTACCGCGGTCACGGGCTGGGTCACATTCTGCTGGAACATGCAGAGACATGGGCCAGCCGCGAGGGCCTGCCCTGCATCTCACTGTTTGTGGGCGCCGAAAACAGGCTGGCTCAGAATCTGTACAAGTCGCTGGGATACGACGTGGAGACGCTGCGCATGACCAAATGCCTGGATGATGCCCCGGCCGGGGACTCGGAGCTTTCCGACTTCTAGGCCAGCGGATGTCGTCACAAGATATCGTCATCAGCTGGAGGCGGCCATGATTCACACCCTGTACCGGGCGGTGGATGGAACGTTGCATACCGATCTGCCCAAGGCCAAGTGGCCCGTCGCACTGCGCGATGACGCGGGCCTGCTCTGGATCGACCTGGTTGCCGAACCGTCTGACGTGTGCAGGCCAATCCTGCACGACGATTTCGGGTTTCACAACCTGGCGGTCGATGATGCACTCGAAGAAACCCACGTCCCCAAGGTTGACGACTGGAATGAGTACATCTATCTGACGCTCCACGCGGTAATCTTTGACGAGACAGGAGAGGACCCGCTCGACACGCTGGAACTCGACATCTTTCTTGGGCGTAATTATGTCGTTACGTATCAGTCTCATCCGATCGGCACAGTCGAGCGGGTACGGAAGGCTTGCCTGCGGGATCCGCGCTATCTTGAGCGAGGGACTGCATATCTTCTGCACAAATTGGCGGACGAGATTGTCGCCGACTATATGCCGGTGATCGAACAGATTGACGAGGCCGTGGACGAGGTGGAGAGTCAGATTCTCGACAATCCTGCTCCCATACACCTGGAGCGTCTCTTGGTGCAGAAACGTGCGATCCTCCAACTACGGCGCATCCTGGCGCCTCAGCGTGAGGTGCTCAATAAATTAGGGCGCGGCGACTTTGCTATAATCCCGGCTGAATATCGCATGTTCTATCGCGACGTGTACGATCACCTGTTTCGGTTGCACGATCTCACCGAGAACGTGCGCGATCTGATCAACAGCACGCTCGACACCTATCTTTCCGTGGTGAACAACCGCATGAACGATGTGATGAAGGCCCTCACGGTGATCACGACGCTTTTCATGCCGCTGTCCTTTTTGACTGGATTCTTCGGCATGAACTTCTTCCAGCCAATCCTGGCGCTGGATACGTGGACAGGGGCGGTCGCCTTTGGGCTGGTGCTGGGGGCGATGGTGGCGCTGCCGATTGGGATGTTTGTCTGGATGCGACGCCAGCGCTGGATGTGATTACACATCCGTGCCACCTAGCCGAAATGCTCCAGAACGATCGTGTTGATACGCGGCCAGAAGGCTTCGGGGTCGATGCCCAGATCGCCGGCCAACTCACGCTCAAGCTCCCGTCGGGTGTGACCGTTCTGGAGCAGATCGCGCAGCAGGCCGGGGTTGGTGTCCTCCAGGTAGCGTGTGAGCCAGTAGCCGCGCGCGTAGACGTAGATCAGCTCGTCAGGATTGGATAGGTCGACGCGACGATTGCGGCCCGCCGTGACATCGCGGATGCGGGAGCTGAGCGCGTCGAGGGTGTCGCGCTGGACAGTTTCGGCGCCGGTCACGTGGTCGACGGCGCGCATGGCGATGCCCTCGTAGAGCCACATATGCCGGCGAGCCTTCGCTGTGAACGCGTGGGTCAGCTCGTGAGATGTGATTTGTCGGATCTTCTCGGCAACGTCTGGCTCCGGCAGGAATACCTTCGATCCGATTGAGCTCTGGGTTGTCTGGATCAAGGCTGCCGGCTTGACGCCCGTAATGCGCCGCCGGCCCATGGGGAACGCCCAGCCGCCGGCGATGGACCAGATACGGTTGGCGCGTGGGAGCAGGTAGGGGTAGGTCAACGCGAAGTATATCTTCATGTGGAAGGGCGCGGCGTGAAAGAACATGCGCTGCCACGAGCGCATGACGTATACGCGGCAACGCGCTGGCTGCTCGACGCCGTAGCGATCTTGCAGAATACGGGCTGTCTGGGCCACGGTCGGCCGGATGAGCTCAGCGGTCGGACTATCCTGGGCTTCAAAGTAGATGGTTATGCCATTGGACGCAATAGATTGCACGCTCGCGATTCTGCTCCTGGTGCCTCCGCCATAGGTGTGGGATCAGGACTACAATCCCCGTCTCAACTTGCAGGTGTTCAATCCCATTATACCATTCCCAGCGCGGTAAGGCGAAACGCCGCAGTGCTGTCGGGCCAGGCTATTCCCCCATCCCCATTTGACATCCGCGCCGTTCTGTCGATAATCAAGCTTATATTTGTGTACCCTCTTCATTTTGGCAGCGCGCATGATTGGTGTTCTTCGTCGATAGGAGGGATGGATGGCAGACCGGCAGAGTTCTTCTACCGAGATTCTGTTCTGTTCTCGTGCCAGCCTTGCCCCATCCCGTTCTCCACCGGCGAAACATCGTAGGTTCGTTCTCCTGATTGGTCTGATCGCTGTTTTTGCCTCGGCCTGCACGCTCACGTCCGCGCCGCAGGAGCTGCCGGCGGAGGTGCCGCCGACACCCGTGCCCACGAGTGCACCCGCGCCCATCGAATCCGCCGGCACCAGGGTGCCGCTTCCGCCCTCAGGTCCCCTGATCCAGCCCGACGATCTGGTCTATCAAGGTGCGTTCCGCTTGCCGGCTGATGCGCCGGACGAAGTCGGCTGGATGTGGAGCGGCGAGGCGCTCACCTACTACCCCGGCGGCGACCCGGACGGCCCCGACGACGGGTTCCCCGGCTCGCTTTTCGGCACCGGCCACAACTGGAACCAGCACGTCTCCGAAATCTCGATACCCGTGCCGGTCGTCTCCCCGGACAAGAACCTGGAGGAGTTGAATATCGCGACCACGCTCCAGCCCTTCTATGATATTCGCGGGGCGGCGATTGGCTGGCCGTTGGAGCAGGCGCGCGTGGGTCTGGCATACCTTGCGCCACATGGCGAGCAGTCCACTGGCAAACTCTATTTCTGCTGGGCGGCGCACCTGGACGAGGGGGCAACCAATCCGTCGCACGGTTGGGCCGAGCTGGATCTCGCGAATCCACATACGGCGGGCGTCTGGCGCATCGGCGAGTATTGGAACTACGTCACGGCCGACTATATATTCGCGATTCCGCAGGATTGGACCGCCGCCTACGCGCCCGGGATGCGCCTGGCGACGGGCCGCTACCGTGATGGGGGGCAGGGCTCGTTGGGACCCTCGTTGTTTGCCTACGGTCCGTGGAACGCGGGTGACCCACCGGCGCCGGGCGCGATCCTGCCCGTCACTCCGCTGCTCCTCTATGGCAATGTATACGAAGAGGGCGCGCTGGCGATGGATGGTTACGCCCATTCCGATCACTGGTCGGGTGGGGCGTGGCTCAGTGCCGGTGATAGGTCCGCCGTGGTCTTCGTCGGAACGAAGGGGTTGGGTGATACGTGGTATGGCTGTGCCGACGGCACGGTGTGGCCCGACGAACCACCCTATCCGCCCGAGTGTGAGGAGCGCGGATGGTGGTCGAACCGCTTCGCCGGTCAGATTATCTTCTACGATCCGGCTGAGCTGGCTGCTGTGGCCACCGGGGCGCTGGAGCCCTGGGAGCCGCAGCCCTATGCGGTGCTGGAGATCGATGATGTGCTGTTCAAGCCCGATTTTATGCTGTTCTATCACGTTGGCGCGGCTGCCTTTGACGATGTGCGAGACCTGCTCTACGTGATCGAACCGCTGGTAGATGAGGACCGGTCCATTGTCCACGTATGGCAGGTTGGATCGTGAGATCGGTGTGTGACACAATCCCCGTTTTTGGGTTTTAGAATATGTGATACTGTTCAGACAAGGAGGCCAGGATGAACGAGCGACCCCGAACGGTAAATATGGTGCTTTCTCTGCTGATCTTCGCCGTGATGGCGTGCCTGGTCGCGTGCGAACCGCTGGCGACCGACGGCACAGAGCTACCGGAAGCGCCACCTCGGGCGTGGATCGACTTCCCCCGTGATGGCGCCGAGATACCGGTGGGCGCCTCCGTGATCGTCGTCTCCCACGCCTACGCCGCCGACGGCGTTGCCGAGGTGCTGCTCTCGGTGAATGGGACGGCCTATCGGCGCGATCTCCCGGCAGCGGCGGGCGACACGCTGGTCGAGGTGCGTCAGGAGTGGATCCCGACGAAGCCGGGCTTGCACACGCTGGAGGCGCGGGCATACGACGGTTCCGGCGCTATCAGCGGTTCCGGCTCGATCACGGTCCGTGTGACCGGCGATGCCATTGAGACGCCGACTGAGGTAGCGACCTCCACGCCTACACCTACGCCCACTCTCGTCCAGCCGCCGACTACGGTGGGGCCGACAGATACACGCACACCAACGCCGCCCACACGGACACCGACGTCCACGATCGCCACGCGCACTCCGACGCCGACGCTCATCACCCGGACGCCCACACCCACGATGATCACGGCGACGCCGACGCCGACGAATGTTCCGCCGCCCGAGGTCACTTTCTGGGTGGACGACGATACAATCACGGCAGGCGCATGTACGATGATCCATTGGGAGACGCAGGGCGCCGCAACGGTCACCTTGAACGGTATGGACGTGACGCCGAGCGGTTCGGTCTCAGTCTGCCCGGAGACAACGACAACTTACACCATCCACGCTGAGGGCGCCGGCGGTACGGTCGATCAGAGCCTCACGGTGAATGTGAGCGCGCCGGCCGATACAACGCCGCCGCCTGTGCCGGAGCCCTTCGTGCCGGCCGACGAGCTGGTGATCGCCTGCTCGTCCACGCAGATGCTGGCGTGGCTGCCCGTGAGCGACCCCAGCGGTGTGGTCTACTACGTCAGGCTGGAGCAGCAAGTGACGACCTCCTCGTGGAATCCTGTCGATGAGTGGGGTCCGCTGGAGGGCAAGCAGGTCGAGGCCGACGTGCAATGCGGCCTGATCTACCGTTGGTCGGTACGCGCCCAGGACGGCGCTGGGAACGCCAGCGCCTGGTCCGAGTGGTCAGCTTTCTCAGTCAACCTTGAGTGAGAGCAGTAAGGTAGGAGGTGACGGAATGTCCAAGAAACAGAAGACGATACTGACGGTCCTTGGTTCACTGATTGCCTGCGCTCTGCTGGCTCTGATTCTGGTTGCCGGCTATTCCTTTTTGGAGCCGTGGCTGAACCGGCTCCAGGGGAAGCAGAGCGGCGCGGCGAAGCCGGTCCTTTTGATCACCTCACCGCGGTCCGGGCAGGAGGTGGCGGTGGGCGAGCCCGTGATGGTCCACGCCGTTGCCAGCGGCGCGGATGAGATCACCCGCGTGGAGCTGTGGATCGATGGCCGGCTGCACGCGTCGCAGGAAAGTTCGCTTCCTGATGGCACTTCGCCGTTCCCGCTGGTTGCGCTGTGGCAGCCCGTGGTGGCCGGTCCGCACACACTGGTGGCGCGGGCTTTTGCGCCGGGCGAGCGCGCCCAGGCCGTCGTCGAGGTCGAGGCGACGGGCGGCGGGGATCGCGATTCCGATGGCCTCCCCGATGACGTCGATGGCTGTCCTGATGCGCCAGGTGTGCCCTCGGCCGATGGCTGTCCCGACTGGGACGGCGACGGTGTGCCGGATGGTGGCGATGCTTGCCCTGATGGGGCCGGCGTGGGTGGAGATGGCTGTCCTGCGCCTGGCGATGGCGACCGGGATGGCGACGGCGTGCCCGACGGGGAGGATGGATGTCCAGACGAACCCGGCGTGCCCGGTGAGGGCTGCCCCTTGATCGGTGACCGGGACGGCGACGGGATTCCCGATGGTGAGGACGCCTGCCCGGATGAGCCTGGCACTGTGGGCGCCGGCGGCTGCCCCGACCGCGACGGCGATGGCACGCCCGACGGGGAGGATGCCTGCCCCGCTGAGCCCGGCCCGCCCGAGAGCGGCTGCCCCGTGCCTGGTGATGGCGACCGGGACGGCGATGGCTTCCCCGACGACGAGGACGAATGTCCCGACGAGCCCGGCGTGCCGGAGACCTGGGGTTGCCCCGACCGCGACGGCGATGGTGTGCGCGACGGCGTCGATGAATGTCCCGATGAGCCCGGCCCGCCCGAGAACCGCGGCTGCCCGGTGGAGGACGCGGATGGCGACCCCGGCGGCGGGGGCGCTGGCGCTGACGCCGACAGCGATGGTGACGGCACGCCCGATGACGCGGACCCCTGCCCGGATGAGCCCGGGCCACCCGAGCACGACGGCTGCCCTGATTCCGATGGCGACGGTATCCCGGACTGGTGGGACCGTTGTCCCGACGAGCCCGGCACGCCCGAGGGGGTAGGCTGCCCCGACAGTGGTGTTGGCGACCGTGACGGGGATGGTATCCCCGATGACGTCGATCTATGTCCCGAAGAAGCGGGAGAGCCGGAGCATGGCGGCTGCCCGGCGCCGGATCCCGAGAGTGACGACGGAGTGGTAGAGCCCGGGCCTGGCGAGGTCGAATGGCCGCATGGGCCGCCTATCGGCGTTGAGTTTCAGGCGCTGAGCTTCCAGGTGAGCGCGGAATACGATGGCGTGACTTGCTACCCGAGCCTGGCCGGCGGCGGCGTGGAGCGCTACACCTTCGCCCCGCTGGGAGGGCAGCAGTGGGATATCGCCGCCGAGCTGGGCAGCCGGACGCTGCTGACCACACTGGACGAGCCGATCGAGGTTCGTATGGACTGCGGCGGGGACGTCGTCTTTTTGGGCCCAGGGGAGGGGTGGGGCACTTACTGGAGTATGGGGTCTGTTGCGGAGAGCCACTCCTCGACCGATTGGGATGGGCACGTTATCACCGTCCGCTCCACGGGCGGCGACGAGGGGCGCTGGTTCGAGGCCCAATACCGCCTGTGCAGCGGATCGTGCGAGAACACCGGCTTTCCTGCGCCGCTGCTGTTGCTGAGCCACGGGCGCGAGGACCTGCTCATCTGGCAGTGGAACGGCGATATGGAGAGTCTGCGCTCCTTCGATGTCTACGTGAACGGCAGCCGTGTGATGCGACTGCGCTCGACGGAATCCGTGGCCACGTTCGATATCTCCGCGTATCGCCCTCTGTGCGGCGGGCGGCCGGAGTTCTACGTGGTGGCCACCGGAGCGGACGGCCGTGAATCGCCGCCTAGCAACGTGGTGGTGTGGGAGGCCGAACCCTGCCCGCGCGTGGTGCGCGTCACCTTCGACCGGCTGATCACCTACGATAGCGGCGATGGGGAACACGCCTGTCTGGGCCCGATCTTCGGCACCTTCTACGTCCAGGGCAGCACGAGTGAATCCCTGCGCTTTGAGGGCGATGACTATCCAGACGGCTACCGCCTGTGTCCCAACAGCCGCTACAATGTCCAGGAGATGTTCGACACGATCTGGCGTTGGGGATCCGGCATGGGCAGCAGCCCCTACTGGGCGCCGGAATCCAGCTCGGTCACCGTTGAGCTCGGCCCGGACGATGAGTTGACTTTGGGAGGCGCGATCTACGAGTGGGACCGTCAGGGCGCCGCACACGTCTATCGCGAGGCCTTCAACCACTCCAGGACGACACCCGCTGGTGGGGTACGTCCTGGGCGCTATGCTCTGCGCGACGGGCAGATCCGGCTGGAGTTCGTCGTCGATGTATTGGTCGGCCCGGAAGCGGGACGAGAACCCGATCTGACGATCACGAACGTTGATACCCACGAACCCTCGGGACAGCTGCGCGTCCACGTGTTCAACAACGCCTCCGACATGGCCGAGCCCGCCGACATCACGGTGCATTGGGTGCGTGTGGGCTCCAGTGAGATCATCGGGACGCACACGTGGACCGGCGTACAGATTCCCTCCGGCGGCAGCCGCATCCTCCAGACCGATCCGGTGGGCGAGATTGGGGGCATGATCTTCGTTCTCGACCCCGGCGAGGCCATCCCCGACGGGAACCGGGGCAACAACACCTTCGAGACGCCGCTCGTGATGCGCGTCGCCTTCGAGGAGGTTGGGGCGTCTCACTGCAGCGAGAGCGGCTGCAGCATCTTTGACTGCGACAGCGAGTGGACGTTCAGACTGTGGGCAGGGTATGGTCCATCCGAAAGCGACATCAGCTGGGTGGGCTATCATGTCCGTTTCCCGCCGAGTGGGGAGCTGAAGGTCTGTACCCACGATATCTGCCGCGACCGCAGCAGTCCCGATGCGGACTGGATCATGGCAGGTGACGAGCGCTATGTCTTCGAGTTCGAGATGCCGGCCGCCCAGAACGTGTACGTTTTGGCGACTGGGACGGAGGTGGACTTCTGGACGAGTGATGATGCTTTTGCCTCGCCCGTCTACCAATACACGCCGCGCGACAATTGGGGGGCGCGGTCCGACCCGTACAATGCGCGGCTCGTGGCTGAAGAGAGCTGCAATGATGCGCTCTGCTCCGAATGTTTTGAGAGTTCGGTGTGGACGCGCTTCCGCATCACGCGGGTGCGATAGGAGGCTGGCTCAACCTTTTCTGGAGGTCTTTATGCTTGAGCGCGTACACGAGCACATCGTCAGCGAGCTGCAGCAGAGCTCGCGCACGGACACGATCTTCGTCGTCACGGCCATACTCTTCAACCTGGTCGTCCTGGGCGCCAATTCTGTGGTCGCTGGTGCGGCATCCGAAA
>Ga0180436_10004683_pt1 | contig 12230 bp, 10 predicted proteins | sample SS_ome_2_FD_132434 | JGI IMG/M metagenome (GOLD analysis project Ga0180436, IMG submission 132434) | Hypersaline lake sediment archaeal communities from the Salton Sea, California, USA - SS_3_S_2 metaG | ecosystem: Environmental > Aquatic > Non-marine Saline and Alkaline > Hypersaline >...
CCCACGTACCGGAGGAATCCAATGCAAATCTCACTTCGTTCCCAGTTGATCGCGGGTTCCACTGCCGTCATCGGGGCGAGCGCCATCGCCATGACTCCGGTCACCAGCGCTCACCTCAGCCTGCCGGCCCTGCAGGCACCGGCCTCCGCCGTGCAGGTCGCGATGGCCGCATTCTCCAGCCCGCTCGCTCAGCTTTCTCAGACCCTGATCCAGACCTCGACGTACCTGCTGAACGGCGACGCAAATCCGCTAGCCGCGACGAGCTGGGCCTTCTCCGGGTTCCCAGGCTCGGGGTCAGGGTCGCAGGGTGGCCTTCCGGTGCTGCCCGCCGGCCTGGCGGTGCCGGAGGCTGGTGGCTACTCGTCGGTCGGTCTGCTCCCGCAGATCATCGACGACGCACTGCCGATCATTAGCCAACTGGGCTACAACGGCTCGGAGTACCTGAACGCCACCTTCACGTCCCTGGGCCTCGCCGGCGTCCAGCTGGGCAATGGCGTCATCGGCGCCATCGAGGACCTGTTAAGCCTGGACATCACCGGAGCGATCGAGTCGCTCGTCACCGCCGTCTCCCAGGTCGGCAGCACTCTGCTGAACGCGGGCGGCTTCGTCCTGACCGGTGTGGTGAACCGGCTCACGGCTGTGGTCGAGACCACGGTGGAATTGGTGCCGCTCCTGCTCGGCTCCACTCTGAATCAGCTGGGGGCCGTCGCGGCCTCGGTCGGGGCGGTTGTCACCAACTTCGTCGATGCGTTCAGCAGCGGCACCCCGATCGAGAGCGCCTGGAACGCTCTGGTCGACGGTCTGCTCGGCCCGTCCGGTATCCCCGGCACCCTGAACAACCTGACCATCGGTGCGGGTGTGCAGACCGGTCCGATCACGACCCTGGACCAGTCCGATATCGAGGCCAACTTCGCGCCGAGCATCCGTACCGTGGTCCAGGGCGGCGTCAAAGCCATTGCCGGAGCGCTGGCCACCCCCGTGGTCGCTGCCGCGGCAGCAGAGGCCCCGGCCGCAGCGGCTGCGGCTGAGGTTGCCGATGTCGAGGTTCCGGCCGCGGTTGAGGCTGCCGAGGTTGAGGCTCCTGCTGCGGTCGCCGAGGCTCCTGCTCCGGCTGCGGTCGCCGAGGTTGAGGCGCCCGCTGCGGTTGAGGTCGCCGAGGTCGAGGTTCCGGCTGCGGTTGAGGTCGCCGAGGTTGAGGCTCCGGCCGCTGCCACCGCGCCCAAGGCCGCGGCCAGCGAGAACGCCAGGGCTGCCAAGGGCACCCCGAAGCGGGCCCATCGCGGTGCCGCTGCGCGGGCTGCCACTGCCAGCGCGGAGTAATCGACACCTGCACTACTGGGCGCCCCTCCTTCCCCGGAAGGAGGGGCGTTTCCATTTGGGAATATCTCAGTTTTGGCAGACCGCCGACGAGACGCCGCAGTGGCCTCAAAGCTTGCTCGCTGTCGCCTGCTATGTCAGTGAACTGCCTTTGACATGCTGCTGAGCAGACGTAACCCCGGAAATCGGGGTTGTCGCGGTTCGTGAATCCCCGCGACGCAAGATCCTTCGGAATCCGGCGGTGCCAGACTGATTTCAGGTTTTTCTCAGGTATTATTGCGGGAAACTTTGCGATATCCCCGGAAGGAATCCGATATGAACGTCTCGCCTCGCTCCCAAATGGCTGCCGGCATCGCCATGCTGGGGGCTGCAGCGGTTGCCGTGACACCGGTCACCCAGCCGAATCTGCTGCCTTCCCCGCACAGCGTCGCCGCCGCAGTCGAATTGTCGGCTCTTGCCAACCCGGTCTCCGCGATTATCGAGACGGTCCAGGGGATCAACTTTTTCGCCCTGAGCCAGGAATTCGTGCCGGATGATCTGATCTGGCCGGAGGACTTCTACGGAGTGGAGTTCCTCTACGCGCCGCTCAACATCGGTTTCATCCCAGATATCGTCAACCAGTTCTCCACCGGTGTGCTGAGTGGACTGGTGAACAACCTGTCCGGCTACGCGTTCGCCGGTATCTCCGCGCCGTTGTTCGTCGGTTCGGGGGTGGCCGAGGCGGTGTTCAACACCCCGGGAGCCCTCGTCACCGCGGTGGGCGAGCTGATCGGCGGCGACCCGGAGGCGGCGTTGGCAACCCTGGTCGCCCAGATCGTCGACCCACTTCAGGGGGGTCTGGAGGTCGCACTTTCCAGTATCGGCTACATCGTCGACAACGTCATTGAAAACATCCAGACCATCGTCACCAGCACCCTGCCGTTCGTGGCCTCGGGTGTGATCAACGCGGTCGTCGGCGGCCTAACCCATCTGGTGGAGTCTGCCGTCACCACCGTCGGCACCGTCATCGCAGATCTGGGCTCCGGACAGTTCGAGGCAGCCTGGAACGCCGCGGTCCTTGGGTTCCTCGGCGCAAACGGGATCCTCGGGGATGTGGTGCGGTTAAGCCTGGGCGTGGGCATTGTCGAGGACGTGGAAGGCACGGAGACGGTCACCGTTCCGAGCCTGCGTTCGGTGCTGACCAGTGAATTGCAGCGCCTCGGGGGTCAGAAGTTCTTCGAGGACGGTGGTATCACCAACGATCCGTTCGATCCGTTCGCGCCGCCACCGGCCGCCGTCGTCGCGGAGGTCGCCGGACCCGCTGCAGCGGCGGCACCGGCTCCGGCTGAAGCCCCAGCGGATGTCGCCGCGGCTGCGGCAGTTGAGGTGGTCGAGACCGCTGAGGTTGCCGATATCGCCGAGGCGGCCGAGACCACTGCGGCCGTCGAGGTCGCTGAAGCCGTCGAGGTCGTCGAGGCCGCCGACGCCGCTGAAGCCGTCGAGATCACCGCGGCCGTCGAGGCCGTCGAGGCCGCCGACGCCACTGAAGCCGTCGAGATCACCGCGGCCGTCGAGGCCGCTGAGGTCGCTGCGGCCCCGAGTGTTGCGGTTGGGTCGAGCGGCGCCAAGGCGAACGCGAGTGACCGCGCCGGCATCGGCACACCGAAGCGGTCCGCCCCTCGGGCGGCCAACAAGCCCGCTTCATCGGGACGCCTCGCCGGATAGCGCTATCTGTGTAGTCGGCACCCCTGTTCGCGACATCCGGGCAGGGGTGCCGAGCGCCTCACCGTCGTTAAGTTTCGGGGAGGTAAGAAATCCCTCAAACTGGGAGTTTCAGCTTTCTTCTCAGTTCATTCTCAGCTACTCTTGAGAATCCGAGTACGAGAGGCGGGTGGTTCTGCGTGCGGGGCGCGTTCGGTCCGATTCTGACGACGGGGGTCGCGTTGGCGGCCTCCGCCGTCGTGGTGGCCAACCCCGTCGTTCCGTCCGGCTCGGACGTCCAGATTCCGGCAGTCCAACTCTCGGCGGGCACCGGTGATGCCCTCGGCATGCTCGACGAGGACTTCCTCAATGCGATCGCACCGGACCCGCCCGAATCGACCAACCCGTTCGGAGTCATCCGGGACCTGATCACTTCCCTCGCCGCTGATGCCACGTACCTCGGCACGAATGTGATCGTTGATGCGTTCGTGGCCGGGGCGACCGCCGTCACCCAACCGGAGTTGACGGCCTTCTCGATGCCCTACGTGCAGCCGCCGCAGCCGTCGCACAGCCCGGTGCAGTCGGAACCGCTGCTCGCCGCTTACTTGGCCCCCGATCTGAACAATCCGATCGGTGGGGTCACCGATATCACCCCCGTCGTGGCTGAGGTAGTCACCGCGGTGATCGACGACGTCAGCTATGTCGGCGATCAACTGGTCGCCGCTGCCTACGCCGCGGGCGCGGTGCTGGCCGCTCAACCGGGGCTGATGATCGATACCCTGGAGGCCCTGATCGCCGGTGACGTCGGCAAAGCCTTGGAGACTGCCGTCGAGGTGGTCGTCGCGCCACTGGGGCCGTCGAGAATCATTTTCGACGCCATCCGCACCGTCATGGAGAGGCGTCTGCTTCCGGTCTTGTCCGTGTCGGCGCCCGAGACGGCTATCCCGGTTTCGGTTGCCGGTGTGACCGCCGCCGGGGCGGGGATCGCCGCGCCGGATGTCGGTCTCCGCGTCGAGTCGGAGAACCGGCGGGCGGTCTCCGAACAGCCGGTCGTCGTCCCGCGTCCCACGGCCAGCACCCCGGCAGCACCGCCGGCGGCTGGCATCGGGACCATTGAGTCCGCCACTGATTCTGAGTCCGCCACTGATTCCGGCGACGTGGTGGACGACACGATCAGCGACAAGGTCAGCGAGGTGGCAGGCGACGGGATCGGCGAAGTGACAGCGCCCAGGCCCACCGCCCGGCCGGGACGTTCCGGAGTTGTCGGCGGCGCCGTGAGCGGTGTGCGCGATACCGCGCGGGCCGGTCTGCGCGAGATCGGCGATACCGTCCGGAAGGCCACCGGCCGGGCCGCGAAGGCGGCCGCCGGACGCAGCGCCGATAAGTGAGCCGGCCTGCCCTGATGATGGCAGAATCCGCGATATGCGGATGTCGGCGAAAGCGGAGTACGCCGTCCGTGCCATGACGCAGTTGGCCTCGCTGCCGCCGGGCGTCCTGATCAAGACCGATGACCTCGCCCGGGCCCAGGGCATACCCGCGCAGTTCCTCGTCGATATCCTCTCGGCTCTGCGGGCCGATCGCCTCGTGCGCAGCCACCGCGGCCGCGACGGTGGCTATGAACTGGGCCCGCCGGCCGATCAGGTCAGCATTGCCGATGTGTTGCGCTGTATTGACGGGCCGTTGGCGAGCGTGCGCGATATCGCCCTGGGGGAGCTGCCCTACTCCGGGCCCACGACCGCGCTGACCGATGTGTGGCGCGCGCTACGGGCCAGCATGCGGTCGGTTCTGGAGGAGACGACGCTCGCAGACGTCGCATCCGGCGCCCTGCCCGAACACGTCAGCCGAATGGCGGGCGACTACCGGACCCAGGAGGACCATCGTGGCCGTCGGAGCGGGTGAGAAACAGATCACGCGCGTCGAGCGCCTGGGCCGTATCGGCCCGAACTGGTTCGCCTCGGTGATGGGCACCGGGATCGTCGCAACGGCGGGAGCCACCCTCCCGGTGGATCTCCCCGGCCTGGGGCCGCTCACCCGTGCGGTGTGGGTGATCGCCGCGGCGATGTTGGTCATCTTGGTGATCGTGGTCGGTGGGCACTGGCTGAGCCACCCGACCGTGGCCCGTCGTCACGCGGGCAACCCGCAGATGGCCCATTTCTATGGAGCCGCGCCGATGGCACTGCTGACTGTCGGAGCCGGCTCTCTGCTGGTCGGCGTCGATATCGTCGGCCAGCAGGCGGCCGTGACGCTGGCCTGGGTGCTCTGGACGGCCGGGACACTCGGGGGCCTGTTCACCGCGGTGAGCATCCCGTACCTGATGTTCACCCAGCACAGCGTGGAACCCGACGCCGCGTTCGGTGGCTGGCTGATGCCGGTGGTTCCGCCGATGGTCTCGGCGGCCGCGGGGGCCCTGCTGATTCCGCACACCCCGCCCGGTGCGGCCCGCCAGACCATGCTCTACGGCTGTTACGCGATGTTCGGGTTGTCGCTGATTGCCGCGTTCATCATCATCACGATGATCTGGAGTCGGCTGGTCCTCTACGGGACGTCCGGCACCGCCCGGGTGCCCACCCTGTGGATTGTGCTGGGCCCGTTGGGGCAGTCCATCACCGCGGTCGGTTTGCTCGGACACAACGCGTCCTCGGCCGTCGACCCCGCTATCGCCACAAGCCTGGACATCTTCGCGATCATGTTCGGGGTGCCGGTGTGGGGATTCGCCGTGCTGTGGATCGCGTTGGCCTCCTCCCTCACCCTCCGAACGCTTCGCCGCGGGATGCCGTTTGCGCTGACCTGGTGGAGCCTGACCTTTCCGGTCGGCACATTCGTCACCGGCACCACCCAGTTGGCGTTGCATACCGGCCTGCCGGCTTTCCGGGTGGCGGCGCTCATCGCCTATCTGGGTCTGCTGGGCACCTGGCTGCTGGTGGCGGTCCGCACAGCCAACGGCAGCATGCGCGGAAATCTCTTGACCGCGGCACCTTCCACCGCACCGGTCCGAGCTCACAAGGACCCGTAGACGTGCAGATAGGCATGACCATGCCGGTGATGGAACCCGGCCTCGATGCCCGCGTCCTCCGGCAGTGGGCCCACGAAGTGGATGCCGGCCCGTTCTCTTCGCTGTGCTGGGGCGAGCGGATCGCCTTCGATAACCCCGAGACGCTGACCCTGCTCGGCGCGCTCGCCGCGTGGACCGACCGGGTGCGGCTGATCACCACGGTCGTGGTTCCGCAACTGCACCACCCGGTGCTGCTGGCCAAGTCGCTGGCCACCGGCGATGTGCTCTGCGATGGTCGGCTCACCGTCGGGATCGGTGTCGGTGGCCGCCACGAGGACTATCTGGCCGTCGGTGCAGACCCCTCCGCGCAAACCATGGGGGAGATGGCCGACCGGGTAGCTGTCATGAAGCGGGTGTGGTCCGGGGAGAAGATCACCGAGTCCGTCCTCCCGGTTGGCCCGCCGCCCGTACAGGACGGCGGCCCTCGCCTGCTCGTGGGCACCATCGGGCCCCGGACACTGCAACACGCCGCCGGTTGGGCTGACGGGCTGGCCGGTATCACCCTGGATTTGGATGTCGTCAAACAGGGCGAACTGTTCGATGTGGGCCGGACCGCATGGGCGCAGGCCGGCAAACCATCGCCGCACCTGGCCACCTCGTTCTGGTTCGCGCTCGGCGATCCCGAGGCGGCCCGCGCCCAGATTCACCGCCACCTGCGGCACTACATGAACTGGATTCCGGCCGGGATCGTTGATGCCATGGCGCCCGCCACCGGGTGGGCCGGCACCGAGGAACAACTCGCGGAGGTGTTGCGGGCGTTCGCCGCAATCGGAACCACTGAGGTGCACCTCATCCCTACCAGCTCCGACCTCGACCAACTGCGGCGGGCCATCGACGTCGTCGCGAACTTCTAAGGAGACAACGCCCGTGGGTTATGGCGACTACCAGATCGAGATCTACTTTCAGGGCCTCGGCGGTGTGCTGCCATCGTTGCCGATGTCGTTCGCCGAGCTGGAGTCCCGGGCCGAGCAGGCGATGTCGCCCTCGCTGTGGTCCTATGTGGCCGGGGGCGCCGGTGACGAACTGACCCAGAACACCAACGCCACCGCTTTCGCCCATTGGGGCCTGGTACCCCGAATGCTCGTCGGTGCGTCCGAGCGGGACCTGTCGGTGGAGCTATGGGGGCAGCGCTGGTCCGTACCGGTGTTCATGGCACCTGTCGGGGTGGTCGGACTGTGCACGCCGGACCGGCATGGTGATCTCGCTGCGGCGCAGGCCGCCGCGAAGACCGGCGTGCCTATGTGTGTTTCGACCCTCACCATGGACCCGTTGGAGGATATTGCCGCCGAATTCGGTTCCACCCCTGGGCTTTTCCAGCTCTACACTCCCACCGACCGGGATCTTGCCGAGAGCCTGGTCCGCCGCGCCGAGTCCGCCGGCTACACCGGGATCGTGGTGACCCTGGACACCTGGATACCGGGCTGGCGCCCTCGGGACCTTTCGACTGCCAACTTTCCCCAGCTGCGTGGACTGTGCCTGGCCAATTACATCAGTGATCCGGTGTTCCGGGCGAAGGTCGACGGCGACCTGAACGACCCGCGTAGCGCGGTTCCGCATTGGGTCAGTGTCTTCGGCAACCCGCTGACATGGGAGGACCTGCCTTGGCTGCGCTCCCTGACGACCCTGCCGCTGATCCTCAAGGGCATCTGCCATGCCGATGACGCCCGCCGTGCCGTCGACGCCGGAGCCGACGGCATTTATTGCTCGAATCACGGCGGGCGTCAGGCCAACGGCGGTCTGCCCGCCATCGACTGCCTGCCCGATGTGGTGGCAGCCGCCGGGGAGGTTCCGGTGCTGTTCGACTCCGGAATCCGTTCCGGAGCCGATGTGGTCAAGGCTCTGGCCTTGGGCGCCAGCGCTGTCGGGATCGGCCGCCCATATGTCTACGGGGCCGCACTGGGTGGAACCGACGGGATCGTCCACGTCCTGCGGGCGATCCTGGCCGAGGCCGACCTGATCATGGCCGTCGACGGCTACCCGGCTCTCAAGGATCTGACCCGAGAGGCCCTGCGCCGGCTCGTCTGACCGGAACTCGTCTGATCGGAACTCGTCTGATCGGAAGTGGTCCCGTGCCCGCTCGGAGCGGCGGACGGGATCGTTGCCTTGGGCTATCACCGTCGCCGCTACCGGCCGGTGTGCGACGCTGGTCCGGTGGCGATCCCTTCGACCCCGTCAACCCAGGTTTCCCGACTGCGTGAGAAGCAGAACACATCCCGTGAGCGGCTCGACACCATCCTGGACAGCACACCGTTGGCCACCGTGGCTTTCGTCCGCGACGGTCATCCGGTGGCACTGCCGATCGGTTTCGCCCGGATCGGTGACGAACTGGTCATCCACGGCTCGACCGGATCTCCGTGGCTGCGCACGCTGGCCGGTGGCGCCTCCGTCTCGGTCAGCGTCAGCACTCTGGACGGGGTGGTGGTGGCTCGTAGCGGTTTCGAGTCGTCGTTCCACTTCTGCAGTGCCGTGCTGTTCGGCAGCTTCGAGACCGTCGGCGACGACAAGAAGGTCAGCTACCTGGAGGCGCTGACCGAGGTGTTCATCCCCGGCCGGTGGGCCGAGATCAGGCCCAGCACTTCCCGCGAACTGGCCGCGACCCTGGTGCTGAAACTGGGAATCGGAACGGACAACTGGTCGGTGAAGATCGGTGACGGCTGGCCGGAGGACCCCGAAGAGGACGTCGCCACCGGCACCTGGGCGGGGATTGTGCCGATCACCACCACCTACGGCAACCCGCTGCGGGCGCCGGATTGCGACGAGTCGATCCCGGTTCCGGGGTCGGTGCGGGCCATGGCGGGACGGCAGGTTGATCGCCGCGGATAAGTGGGTGCCCCCGGCAGGAATCGAACCTGCGGCCTTCTGCTCCGGAGGCAGACGCTCTATCCCCTGAGCTACGGGGGCGCATAGCTGCGCCGTCGGGCGGACACAGCCTAACGCATAGGATAGTCCCTCGTGACCCCCGCCGATCTCGCTGAACTGGTGCGCTCGAGTGCTGACGCGATGCTCAACGCGCGCGGGTTGGATTCGGCCGCTCTTCCCGCCGCAGTGACCGTGGAGCGGCCGCGCAATCCCGACCATGGCGATTACGCAACCAATGTTGCCCTGCAGGTCGCCAAAAAGGTTGGTGTCAACCCCCGCGAACTTGCGGGCTGGCTGGCTGACGCGCTGGGGCAGGTCGACGGAATCGCCTCGGCGGAGGTGGCCGGTCCCGGTTTCGTCAATCTTCGGCTGGAGGCGTCCGCCCAGGGGGCCATCGTGGCGACCGTCCTGGCCGCCGGTGACCGTTACGGCCACTCCGGATTGCTCGAAGGGCGCGCCATCAACCTCGAGTTCGTCTCAGCGAACCCGACCGGCCCCATCCATATCGGCGGCACCCGCTGGGCCGCCGTCGGGGATGCGCTGGGCCGGTTGCTGAGCACCCAGGGTGCCAGCGTGGTCCGGGAGTACTACTTCAACGATCACGGCGCCCAGATCGACCGGTTCGTCAACTCGCTGGTCGCTGCTGCCAGAGGTGAGGCCGCTCCCGAGGACGGATACGCCGGCGCCTATATCGGCGACATCGCCCGGCAGGTTCTGGATAGCGCGCCGGATGCGCTCGAATTGCCGGATTCCCAACTGCACGAGATGTTCCGGTCGATCGGCGTAGCTCTGATGTTCGACCAAATCAAAGCCTCCCTGCACGATTTCGGCACCGACTTCGACGTCTACACCCACGAAGACTCAATGCACGCGGGCGGCCGGGTGGATCAGGCCGTTGCCCGGTTGCGGGCTAACGGAGCCATCTACGAAAAGGACGGCGCAACCTGGTTGCGGACCACCGAGTTCGGTGATGACAAGGATCGGGTTGTCATCAAAAGTGACGGTCGGCCCGCCTATATCGCCGGGGACTTGGCCTACTACCTGGACAAGCGGCAACGCGGGTTCGATCTGTGCATCTACATGCTCGGGGCCGACCATCACGGGTATATCGCCCGGCTCAAGGCCGCCGCGGCCGCACTCGGCGATGACCCGGATACCGTGGAAGTGCTGATCGGCCAGCTGGTCAACCTGGTCCGGGACGGTCAACCGGTGCGGATGAGCAAGCGGGCCGGAACGGTGATCACCCTCGACGACCTCGTCGAGGCCGTCGGTGTGGACGCCGCCCGGTACGCGCTGATCCGCTCGTCGGTGGACACTCCCATCGACATCGACCTGGAACTGTGGTCGACGGCATCGGCGGAAAACCCGGTCTACTACGTGCAGTACGCACACGCCCGGCTATCGGCATTGGCACGCAACGCTGCCGATCTCGGAGTTCGATCCGACACCGCACACCTCGATCTGCTCGGACATGACAAGGAGGGTGCCCTGATCCGCAGTATCGGAGAGTTCCCCCGGGTACTGCAGGCTGCGGCGACGCTGCGCGAACCGCACCGAGTCTGCCGATATCTCGAGGACCTCTCCGGCGACTACCACCGGTTCTACGACGCCTGCCGGGTGCTTCCGCAGGGAGATGAGGAGCCGGGCGAACTGCATGGCGCCCGGCTCGCCCTGTGCGAGGCCACCCGTCGGGTGATCGGCAACGGACTGGACATTCTCGGCGTCAGCGCCCCGGAGCGGATGTGAACGTCCATCCGGCCGGCCCCCGGCACGCAGAGGAGATCCACCACGGGGCGACCCCGCCCCAGCCGCAGAGCGCCGCCGAACTCTTGGCTCTGGCCCCGAACGTCTGGCCGCGCAACACCGTTCGGGGTGCGGACGGGGTGGTCCGGCTGGCCGGTCTGGCGGTGACAGAGCTGGCGGAGCGCTACGGGACGCCGCTGTTCGTGATCGATGAGGATGACTTCCGGAGCCGTTGTCGCGAGATGGCCGCCGCATTCGGCGGCGGCGCCAACGTGCACTATGCGGCGAAGGCGTTTCTGTGTGGGGAGATCGCCCGCTGGATCGCCGAGGAGGGCCTGTCCCTGGATGTCGCGAGCGGGGGTGAGCTTGCGGTCGCGCTGCGCGCCGGTTTCCCGCCCGCGCGGATCGCTCTACACGGCAACAACAAATCCGATGATGAGCTGACGTCTGCGGTCAAGACCGGCCTCGGCTACGTGGTCCTGGACTCGCTATCAGAGATCGACCGTTTGGACGCCGTGGCCGGCCGGATCGGCGCGGTACAGGACGTGATGATCCGCATCACTGTCGGAGTCGAGGCCCACACCCACGAGTACATTGCCACCGCACACGAGGATCAGAAGTTCGGCCTGTCGCTGGCCGCCGGGGATGCAATGTCAGCGGTGCGCCGAGTTTTCGCCGCCGGGAATCTGCGCCTGGTCGGCCTCCACAGTCATATCGGCTCACAGATCTTTGATGTCGGCGGGTTCGAGCTGGCTGCCCGACGGGTCATCGGACTGCTGCGCGATACCGTTTCCGAATTCGGTGTGGACAAGACCGCCCAGATCTCCACTGTCAATCTGGGCGGCGGGCTGGGTATTTGCTATGTGCCCCAGGATGATCCGCCTCCGGTGGCTGAGCTTGCCGCCAAGCTGAGCGCGATCGTGGCCGCCGAGTCGGCAGCGGTCGGGTTACCGACCCCGAGACTGGTGGTCGAACCCGGCCGGGCGATCGCCGGACCGGGGACCATCACCGTCTACCGGGTCGGCACCGTCAAAGACGTTGCCATCAGCCACGGAACCCGCCGACGCTACGTCAGCGTCGACGGCGGGATGAGCGATAACATTCGCACCTCGCTCTACGGGGCCGACTATGACGCGCGTCTTCTGTCGCGGGAGAGCATCGCGGCCCCGACGTTGTGCCGGGTCGTCGGTAAACACTGTGAGAGCGGCGATATCGTAATTCGCGATACCTGGCTGCCGGGGGACACTTCTGCCGGAGACCTGCTGGGGGTGGCTGCCACCGGCGCCTACTGCTATTCGATGTCAAGCCGGTACAACCTGATCGGCCGGCCCGCCGTGGTGGCCGTGCGTCAGGGGGCGGCGCGGCTTGTGCTGCGTCGCGAGACGATCGAGGATCTGCTCAGTCTGGAGGTACGGTGACGATGGGGACAGCGAGTAGCGAAGGCGGATCGCGCATTAGCCCAGCGAGTAGCGAAGGCGGATCGCGCATTAGCCCAGCGAGTAGCGAAGGCGGATCGCGCATTAGCCCAGCGAGTAGCGAAGGCGGATCGCGCATTAGCCCAGCGAGTAGCGAAGGCGGA
>Ga0180436_10004685_pt1 | contig 12225 bp, 12 predicted proteins | sample SS_ome_2_FD_132434 | JGI IMG/M metagenome (GOLD analysis project Ga0180436, IMG submission 132434) | Hypersaline lake sediment archaeal communities from the Salton Sea, California, USA - SS_3_S_2 metaG | ecosystem: Environmental > Aquatic > Non-marine Saline and Alkaline > Hypersaline >...
ATCCACCTGTCGGTGAGCCCCTGCTGAAAGACGGCAGAAAAGGCTATATCTCCAAGATCGACATATTCGATAAAACCGTTAACTGTGATTTTGAGGATGCAACCAGTGAGATCATTCCTCTGGACGAGATGATGTCCTATTTGAATGCCGCACAGAAAAAAGGGTTAAAAAAGCTAACAAACGTACTTCAGGATATGGTGAGCGGTGAAAGCGAACAGACAGAGCTGGGAAAAATTGAGGACAAATAGCTTTCACTAAGGCAAAAATCAAAAGTAATAAGGCGAAAAAACAGGCGTAGGATATGCGCCTTTTCTTTTTACTTTATACTTTATTTTTGCCTTTTGCCTTTGTACTTTTAACGAGTAAACGAGGTAATCATATGTTAACTGTTGGAGTTACCGGGGGACTGGGTTCCGGAAAAACGGCCGCCATGAAAATATTTTTGGAGCTTGGTGCAAATATCCTGAACGCGGACGATATAGCGAAGCAATTATTAAAAGTAGACAAAACATTGGTTGAAAAAATTAAATCAACTTTTGGCGACGATTGTTATGTAAATGGAGAATTGCAAACGGCGGTTTTGGCTTCGCGCGCCTTTCATACTCCCGAAGACCTGAAAAAACTCAATGCTATTTCGCACCCCGCTTTAAAAGCACATCTCGAAAAATACACCACCCTTACAAGTGCTGTTCCCGGAGTACTGATGATAGAGGTTGCCATTTTGTTTGAAGCAGGTTATCAGAATATTTTTGACAAGATCCTTTTGATCACGGCGAACGAAGATGTTCGTATACGGCGTGCTCTGGCGCGAGGCCGCATTTCCGAAGAGAGCATCAAAGAACGCATGGCGCTTCAAATGCCGGAAAACGAAAAACGCAAACAGGCCGATTTTGTGATCGAAAATAATGGGGATGAGGAGGGATTGCGAATAGCATGTGAAGGCTTTTGGGAATTGATCAAGGAATAAAATCTATAGTAAATATATGTACGGAACGGTTTCAAACCGTTCCGTACTTTTTTATATCAAAGATTAACTTCTTTTTCCGCGTTTTTCCCAAACAAAAATATTAATCCGGCCACGGCCGCTAGTCCAATGATCAGAGAAATAGAAACAGGCACCCCAAGAGCGGTTGGAATAAGACAGACAACGATACTTATTCCCGCAACCGGAAGCGCATATCCAAGCTGTGTATTGACGTGGGCGATATGGTCGCACCCCGCACCCATGGACGACAGAATGGTCGTATCCGAGATGGGCGAGCAGTGGTCGCCGAAGATCGCACCCGTGAGTACAGCCCCGATACTCATATATAGAGAGGTGGGTTCAGGTGAGACCGCATAAGCCAGGGGAATGGCCAGGGGCATAAGTATACCCATGGTACCATAGGATGTTCCGGTGGCAAAGGAGATCAAGGCGCCCATGATAAATATGATCGCCGGTAGAAGGAAGGGGGCGATCTTACCGCTGATAACGCCGACCAAGAAATCTGCCGTACCAAGTTTACCGATAACACCGCTGAGTGACCAGGCAAGGATCAAAATGGTTACGGTGATCACCATGGCACCGGCACCCTTTATCCATGTATTAACGGCTTTTTTCAATGAAAAGATCTTTTGCCGCCAGCCCATGAATATAGCTACCAGTGAAGCAAATACGGCAGCTTGGGTAAGTGCTATGCTAGCGTTGGATTCGGCAAAACATTCGCGTAAAAACCCAAAGGAAAATCCGTGGCTTACCATTGCAATCAACTCGGGATTACCCGAAGCCAGAATGTTTTGATAGCCGTTGTAGAACAAAGCCGCGAACGCACCGATGATCAGTGTTAACACCGGCACCAGGGCATTTGATATCTTCAATTTTGTTTCATCCGCGATCTTGAGCTTTTCCGTGTCAACCGCGGACATGACATTAGCTCCATCTGCGATGACCTTGCCTTCCAGGCGCGCTCTGCGCTCGGCTTTCAGCATGGGTCCGAAATCTCTGCGCCATCTTGCAGAGATAAAAATAAACGCCAGGATCAACAAAGAATAGAAACGATAAGGGATAGTATGAATAAAAACCGAATAAGCATTTGCCTCAATACCCAACGCGGCGTAGCCATGTTTGATCAAACCAAGTTCGTAACCGATCCATGTCGAGATCAAGGCAATATCCGCAATGGGCGCAGCCGTAGAGTCGATGATAAATGCCAGTTTCTCCCGGGAAACTTTCATTTTGTCCGTTACCGGGCGCATAATGGGACCTACGGTAAGCAGGTTTGCATAGTCATCAAAGAAAATAAAAATACCCATCAACCAGGTATAGATCTGAGCAGAGGCTGCAGATCGGGCGCTTTTTGACAGTTTTTCAGCGATGGCTCGTGTACCGCCCATAACAGCGATCAAGGCAATCAAGCCGCCAATGGTAAATGTTTGAACCACAATACCGGCATTCCAGGAATCCGACAAAGCCGCCACGAATTCACGGGTCATTAAAACAAACCCACGGATAATGGCGGAGATCTTCGGTCCGGTTTGCAGAACGATCATATAGGCGCCGGAAAAGATACCGATAAACAGGGACACGACAACGTTCTTTGTTACAAAAGCCAGCGTAATGGCAACCAAGGGCGGCAGAATGCTCCAGATTTTCCAGCCGTCGGTGTAGTGTGGGGCAAGAATGGGCATAAGGATAAGGAAGATCAAAATGAAAGAGAGCGTAAAAATTCGTTTCATATTATTTCACCAGTAGCATTTTCTGAGAGTCGATCAGGTTATTATTAATTAAGAGGGAGCAAATGTACAAGCCGGAGGGAAAATCCTTGGCGTTCCAATTCAATTCATAGGCACCGGCCTCTTTGGTTTCATTGAGCAATGTCAGGACTTTATTTCCCCTCAGGCTAAAAATCGAGATCTCCACATCGGCGGATGAAGACAATTGGAAATCGATAGAAGTCCTTGGGTTAAAGGGGTTGGGATATACATTCAGCATATCGTGCTTTTCGGGAATGATCTCTTTGGTTTTCAAGACAACCTTGGGGGTCCATATTGTCAGATCGTCAAGAATAATAAATCCGTCTGACGATAGATATTCAATACCAAAGTAAAGGTCAGTATTCTTATACGGCCTCAAGGAGAAAACCTGGGAAGACCAATTGTCGCCTGGAGTGATCCGCCCGAGTTCTGTGGTAAAGCTACCGCTCAAAGTATCGGTGGTTGAGATCATCACGCGACATTCCTTTGTCCCGGAATAGATCTTTGCGGCGTCGACCATGAACGTCGCATTATTATCATTGGGAATATGGATCTTAGGGGATTTCAACCATTGGCCGCTGTACGAAAACCCGTAAACCCAATCTTCATCATCTCCGACAGTGTAGAAATTGTTTCCATCGTAACTCCAACCGGCCTGATATCCTTCAAATCCCGTATAGGCATATCGTGTCAGATCATCCGGATTGGGTCGAATGTTAAAGACGGCAGCTTGATCACCCGTATAATCATGGCCGTCTGCCGGATTCAGAGCGCTCAACAGGAACCATCCGTTATAATAGCCGCCCCAGCCCCAGTTAAAATGATAATAGGTATTGGTTGTGGTTTCGTATCCGTCAAGCAAGAAAGCATGACCTCCGTCATCTCCGCTGCCGCGATAGGGAAGCGGATGTCCGGCATTCAACTCATCTACGATCATTTGCTTCCAGTCATTAACATTATGATCCGAATATTGCCTCTGGATCATGTCGGTATTATAATCGAAATACGATGTCAAGGCATATATCATATCCTCGTAAGCTGAAGAAGACCCCTCGGGAAAGAATTCCATATCGACGGATACGGCGCATTGATAAAGGAATAACGAAACATCTTCCACCTGGTCTTCCGGTGCAATAAGTATGCCATCTTTATTATGTAAAGAATCGGGCATATTCTCATAGTCGTACCAGGTCGTATCATGCCAGGCTTCAAGAGTGCTATCCGTTGCCGCGCTATAGTACCAGCGTTTACCAAACCCACGACGGGGATGCTCGTAATAATTCATCAATTGACCCATTACAACCGCCACACACCCAACATAAGGCCGTTGATCGGTATAACCCGGCAAAACAAAATAAGGGAACTTATTATTGTAATGAGGCGCCTGGTCCCACTTGGAGGTGATCAGAGGTTGTATGGCCGAGGTGACGGCGGCTTTGTTCAGGGAAGGATGTTTTGCTAGATCCCAGTCGGTATGCTGAGCCCTGTTGGGACTCTTTAATGATGCGATCTGCCGTGAATACGTGTTGCAAATATCCTTGAAAGCAGGATTTTTGCCCGCCGGTGCGTTGTTGGAGTAAGCCAGTATTGCCGGGAAGCTTTTGTCTGCAGATGTCAGGACGAACCCGCCATTCGTGAATGTGGTCAAGTAAAGCTCATCGCTTGCTTTGATCGTTCGCTCAATTGTTTTCCGGGGATATTTGCTTAATGCAACCGCCTGCGCCTCCTCCAGAACTACGGGAGAGCAAAAAATAAATGATACTGTCGCGAATAAACAAAAAATGCGCGTTAAGGACTTCATTGTTTATGCCTCGTTTTGGTTTCTTAAATTAAAACGAATCGGGGCAAAAGGCAAAAGTAAAAAGACAAAGACTCACCAAAGTAGTAACAAAGGTGAGGCAAACATGAGTTTTTTAAATCATTTTGTCTTATATTAATTTATGTATAAGAAAATCACCTGTAAAACCGCCCTGAACAAACTGAACAGTTCCTATTTGCCATACAATTGGGATCTGAACGTTTATCGCGGTTGTTCGCATCGCTGTCAATACTGTTATGCCCTGTATTCGCACAGCTATTTGAATGCGGGTGATTTTTTCGGTGACATATTCATTAAAGAAAATATTGTTGAAGCCCTGGAACGGCAATTACAGAAGAAAAGCTGGAAACGCGAGGTGATCAATCTTGGCGGTGTGTGTGACAGCTACCAGCATATTGAGAAGAAAGAGGAATTAATACCGGATATCTTGAAACTATTAATTAAATATAAAACACCTGTTTCTTTATCAACAAAATCCAAATTATTATTACGTGATAAAGAGTTATTTGAAAAGTTAGCCGAAGTTGCGGGTGCAAGTGTCGGAATATCTGTCACGACCCTTAATGATGATCTGCGTAAAAAACTAGAGCCGGGTGCTTCATCAACAGAAGAGCGTTTTGAGATCATGAATGCATTTAAGGGGACAAAGGTCAGGACCGGCGTTTTAATGATGCCCATTTTGCCCTACTTGACGGATTCCGAAGAAAATCTCAGGGAATTGTTCAAGGCGTCCAAAGAGAACGGAGCGGATTTTGTGATCACGGGTTTATTGAATTTGCGCTCTCAAACGCGGGGACATTTTTTGAATTTCATTCGAAATGAATTCCCGGAATTATATCAAAGTTATATGGATCGTTATTCCCGGAGAATAAAAAACAAGGAATATCGCGATACGCTTTATGCGCGTATTTCAAAATTGAGAAAAGAATACCCTTTATCTCCCAAAAAACTATCGCGTAAAAAGCTACCCGAGCAACTCAAACTATTCTAGGAGGGATCATGGTCACAAGATGTGAATGGTGCGGAAACGATCCGCTATACATGGAATACCACGACAAAGAATGGGGTGTCCCCCTGCATGACGATAGACGACTGTTTGAGTTTTTGGTCCTGGAAGGTGCACAGGCCGGGTTAAGCTGGATCACGATCTTGAAAAAACGTGAAAACTATCGAAGATGTTTTGATGATTTCGATTGTAAAACAATTGCCCAATATACAGACAAAGATGTTGAACGTTTATTGAGTAATGCAGGCATCGTAAGAAACCTATTAAAGATCAAATCCGCGATCAGAAACGCAAAAGCCGTTTTAAAGATCAACGAAGAGTTCGGATCCATGAACGCGTATTTATGGAATTTTGTAGACGGCAAGCCTATTCAAAATTCATGGAAAACAATGAGCGATATCCCGATAAAAACCGAATTGTCCGACACGATCAGTAAAGACCTGAAAAAACGCGGATTAAACTTTGTGGGTTCGACCATTATGTATGCCTTTATGCAGGCGATCGGCATGGTGAACGATCACACCACCGATTGTTTTCGTTATGAAGAGATCAGGAATTCAGAGCCGGGGCATTAATGGAATCACTATCCCTTCAGCAGGCTAGAAAACTTGTTCTTCATTCTCAAGGACTTCCTCCGGAGAAACAACGGGGTTCGGCCGTTTCGGCCACGCTTGAAGCGTTCGAACGCCTGGGATATATTCAGATCGATACAATTTCTGTCATTCAGCGCGCCCATCATCATACCCTTTGGAACAGAAACCCGGGGTATAAAAATGATCATATCGATAAGCTTCTTGAAGAAAAGAAACTATTTGAATACTGGTCTCATGCCGCGGCTTATCTTCCCATGAGAGATTATCGCTACAGCTTAATTAGAAAAAAGGCTATGTTGGAAAGCAAACTCTCCCACTGGTACGACAAAGACAAGGAATTAATGAAAAGCGTCTTGATGCGCATCGAGAAAGAGGGTCCGCTCATGTCCAGAGATTTCGAGGGAGAAAGAAAATTCAGGGGAGAGTGGTATTATAAATCAACAAAGCGCGCACTTGAGCACCTGTTCATGGAGGGGAAGCTTATGGTGCCGCGTCGGATAAACTTCCAAAAAGTTTACGACCTGACCGAAAGGGTAATTCCGGCAGGAATAGACACAAGCCTGCCGACAAAAGACGAATATGCAAGGCACCTGATCACGGGTTATTTGAGAGCAAACGGTATCGGGAAGATCGAAGACATGGTCTATTTGCGGAAAAACGTCAAGTCGTTTGTAAATCATAGTGTAAAAGAAATGCAGCACAGCGGGGACTTGATCAAATTGAATGTTGCGGGAGAAACATATTATGCGTTAGCGGATGCATTAAAATTGTTGGATTGTCCGCTTTCCCGAAATAAGCTTAAAATACTTTCTCCTTTTGATAATTTATTGATCCAAAGAAAGCGGATGCGGGATCTATTTGATTTTGACTATCAGATCGAGTGCTATCTACCGGAAGCAAAAAGAAAATACGGGTATTTTTCCCTGCCGATATTATGGGACGGTCGTTTACTAGCGCGCATGGATTGCAAGGCGGATAGAAAAACAAAGGTATTGCATATTCATCATCTGGCCCTTGAAACAGGACTTAAAAAGATTGAGGAATTTACATTGGCATTGTCAAAAGAACTCAAATCGTTTATGGGATTCAATCAATGTGACCGGTTCGAATTGCACACGGTAAGCCCTAAATCAACCCGGACAATCATTCATCATGCTATACTTTTCTTAAACCAATAATTGTTCACTGTTAATTGCCAACTGTCAACTGTTAATTGTCCTTTGCCCTTTGCCTTGATATGATTATATTCTTTGCAGTAATGTATAAATCATGGAGGGAATTATGAAAACCGCATTACGTATTATTCTTGTATTATCAATCTTGCTGAGTGCTTTTGCTTTCGCGGAAGATGAGTTCGTAAAAACAGGCATTAATGTCGGGCCGCTACCGTCTGTAGCATATAACTCAGACACGGGCTTCCAATACGGATTACTGGCTAACATCTTTTTCTATGGAGATGGCAAGATCTATCCCGATTATTATCACAACCTGTATGTTGAATGGAACCGAACCACGAAAGGGGCGGGACTTGCACAGGTGACCTACGATTCAAAATATTTGATCCCGGGCATCAGAGTGACCGCAGACCTTAGTTTTGTTGAAAAGAATGCCTGGGGGTTCTATGGCTTCAATGGTGCCGAAGCTATGTACAATGCCTCCTGGGTGGATAGAACGAACCTCGATTATAAAAATCCGTTTTACTATGCATTTAAACGAAATCAGCTTCGTTTAACAGCCAACTTTCAGGGCAATATTACCGATAAATCCTTCCGTTGGCTCGGTGGTTTTGGTATCATGAACTTTATTGTCGGATCAGCATCAACAACAAGCGCATGGGATACCACCGGTTACAATAGCACCTCAACACTGTATGATGATTTTGTTAATTGGGGCGCGATTTCCGCTGAAGAAGCGGATGGCGGACTTGTTACGTATTTCAAGGGTGGTGTGATCTATGACACCCGCGATAATGAAGCCTGTCCCATGAAAGGACTTTGGGAAGAACTGTTATTAACATATGCCCCCGATTTTCTGGGTGCCGGCGGCGGTTGGCTGCAGCTGTCCGCTATTCACCGTCAGTATTTCACACTGGTTCCCGATAAATTATCTTTGACTTACCGTCTTGCCTATCAGGGTATTCTTGCCGGAAACCAACCCTTCTATCTACAGGGTAATATTCCGGATTCAAGGAACAATCGCGACGGTATCGGCGGCAGTAAGACCGTTCGAGGCATCATGGGATCCCGGCTTGTCGGCGACGGCTACCTTTACGGAAACCTCGAAGCACGCTGGAAGATCGTTCGCTTTAAATGGATCGGCCAAAGCTGGTACTTCGGCATCAACCCCTTCCTGGATGCGGGTATGGTCGTCCAGCCCTATCAATATGATAAAACAGGCATTCCGCTTGCCGATAGGGACGATTATCTGACCGGGAACAACGAAACGGTTCACCTTGCTTATGGTTTGGGTATCAAACTTGCCATGAACGAGAACATGATACTGTCAGTTGATTACGGTTTTGCCGGTTCGCCCAATGACGGTACAACCGGACTCTATATAGGGCTCGGTTACCTGTATTAATAATAGAATAACATGAAGTATTTATTTATTGCGTTGGGCGGTGCTGTTGGCGCCGTCCTTCGTTTTTCCGTCTCATCTTTGTTCTACAACCAGCAGGGGACTTTCCCCTGGGGCACACTGATAGTAAATGTTATCGGCTCTTTCCTGCTTGCCCTGTTCATGGGTTGGTCGGGCTCTGAACACCATAGTTGGAATTTTTTTCTGGCGATCGGACTTTTAGGCGCGTTTACCACTTTTTCAACCTTCAGCATGGAAACCTTTCTGTTATTTAAATTAGCTAAAGCCGGGATGGCGATCTTGAACATGGTGGCGAATATGGGACTGGGATTGGGAGTTGCTATTGCGGGGTTTTATATTGGGGATCTGTTGAAATAGAACTTCATGGTATTTCAAGAATACTCACTTTTCGTTTAAGGTTTATGGTTCAAACGTTTAATTGTTCAACCGCTCTGCGGTTTTTTTATTGTTGGTTAAATATCTATTATTGTTCATCTCCTCTGGGGATTTAGAAATAATTCATTGCCTGCAAGCGAGGAGCGAATTCGTGTGTTCGATCATAATATTTCAAGGATGAAGGGAGTTCTTCCTGACATTGCCTAAATGGAACTACATAGCAGTTCAATATTAAACTTTAAACTCTTAAACATTTAAACGGGTACGCAGTACTCCCAAACAGCCCGAAGGGCGCTAACCCTATAAACTTCTCATCAAGTAAATATGTTGGTGATAAAGATTAATGTTGCCCATAGGGTATATTCCTTGAATTAAATTTTCACTACTATTGCTTTCCACTAAAAATTGTCATAATATTGTAATGCTATTTTTAAAATAAGCAAGTTCGAAATTCAGGGCCACCACCGGACAACACACGGGGTGGCGCGTTTTACATTAACGGGTAATTTAAGGAGTGGTGACATGGCGAAATACCGCATAGGATGGATGCCTGGCGACGGAGTTGGCAACGAGGTAATGGAAGCCGCAAAGATCGTTCTTGGCAAACTTGGCCTGGACGCCGAATACGTACACGGCGATATTGGCTGGGAATACTGGAAAACGGAAGGCGACGCCCTTCCGGAACGTACGATAGACATGTTAAAGACAGTCGATTGCGCATTGTTCGGCGCCATCACGTCAAAACCCAAAGAGGAGGCGGAAAAAGAATTAATGCCCGAATTACGGGGCAAGGGGCTTGTCTATTTCAGTCCTATTGTTCGTCTTCGTCAGCTTTTTAACCTTCACACTAATATGCGCCCTTGTAAGGCATATGCAGGCAACCCCCTAAATTATAAAGATGAAATCGACATTACCATTTTTCGAGAAAACACGGAAGGCATGTACGGCGGTATTGAATTTCATCCGCTCCCGGAAGACGTTTATAATGTCCTGGATAAAAATCACCCCAAGATGAAAAAATTCAAAGACGCCGGGTTGGAAAATATTGCATTATCCACACGCGTCATGACGCGCCAGGGTTGCCGCCGTATCGTCACCAATGCTTTTGAATATGCAAAGAAATACGGCAAGAAAGCCGTGACCGTTTGCGATAAACCCAATGTATTGCGTGAAACGGGCGGCTTAATGATAAGAACCGCACGTGAAGTGGCAAAAGATTATCCCGGGATCGACCTGTGGGAAACTAATATTGATGCCCAGTGTATGTGGTTGGTCAAAGATCCGGGCAACTATGAGGTTATCGTGGCAGAAAATATGTTCGGCGATATCCTTTCCGACTTGTCAGCGCAGCTGGTCGGCGGGCTGGGATTTGCATGTTCAGCCAATATGGGTGATGAACTGGCTGTTTTCGAACCGACGCACGGCTCGGCACCAAAATATTACGGACAATACAAAGTTAATCCGACAGCCATGATCTTAACGGCAAAAATGATGTTGGATTGGTTGGGCGAAACCGATATGGCAACCCGGCTGGAAGCAGCTGTTGCCGAAGTGATCGCCGAAGGCAAGGTCCGCACCTATGACATGGGTGGTGACAATACGTCGTTGGAAGTTGCTGAAGCGATCGCGGAAAAATTATAAACACGCATTAATTATAATTGTGAAATGCAGGGGAGGCTCTTGAGCCTCCCTTTTTGTTTTTAGGGAGACTCAAGGGGTCACCCGCACTTTAAATAAAATAAATTAATCAAACCCCGCCACCGAATTAATAATATTAATTAAAAATCACACAATATTAAATTAATTAATAAAAAATCTTGACAAAATTAATTATATTAATTATAATTCGGTGAAAGGAGAAAGAAAATGATACACGAATGGCAAACATTAACAAAGATGACAGACGGCAAGCCTGTAAAGGTCACCAGAGTAGAGGTCAGGGAAACGGGTATTTCCATCGAAGGTGAATTCAAGTTACCGCCGCTGGCCAGGCTGTCCAGTGAAGACCAGTTATTTGCCGCTGTCTTTTTAAAAACACACGGTTCGATCAAACAGATGGAGAAATTTTTCGGTATCTCTTATCCCACGGTAAAGAATCGCCTGAACAAGATCGCAGGCCAACTGGATATGGTCAATATTGATGTTGTGATAGAGGAGCCGAGAAAAGACAAAGAAGAGCGTATGGACCTGCTCGATAAACTTGGCAAGGGTGAGATATCGATGGATGATGCTCTGAAAGGATTGGAGTAAATCATGGGAATCAGGATCGTTGAAAAGAATAAAGAGAAGCCCTTTAGATTATGGTTGCCCGGTTTATTGATCTGGATAATGCTATTGCCCATATTGATACTGCTTATTGTACCGATCTGTTTGGTTGTAATAGGCTTGTTTATCTGGAACCTTGTACCCGGGCAGGGAAAAACGGCAAGGGCATATACAAAAATATTCTTCAGTATACCGTCACTGTTTTGGGCGCTGAGAGGGTTGACAGTCGATATAGATTCAAAAGACACAATTGTAAAGATCAAATTTTAGGAGATAACAATGAACGAAGAAAAATTGAAAGTATTGAACATGATCGCCGAAGGCAAAATTTCGGCAGAAGAGGGCGCTAAACTTCTTGAAGCTTTAGATAAAAAGGAAAAGGAAGACACCAAGCCCCTTGCAGTAAAAAAGGAAAAAGGCAATATCAATTATCTATATGTAGATATCAATCCGAAATCCGACGAAAGCAGTGAAAAAGTCCATGTTAAAGTTCCTTTGGCCCTTGTACGGGCCGGCGTGAACATTGCATCGATGCTTCCTTCGGATGTACAGGAGACCGTGAATAATGCCATGGATGAGAAAGGGATGAAATTTGACCTGTCGTCGATCAAGCCCGAGAACATTGAGGAACTGATCCAGGCACTTGAAGAGATGGAAGTCAACATCGATTCAGATGAACATACGGTAAGAGTGTATTGTGCATAATTGCATGCGTTTTACTATAGATAAGAGCCCGCAGTAGCGGGCTTTTCTTTTATATTAAGAGTATAGAGTCAAGGTTGAGATAAAAAAAGAGAAGAGATAATAACCAATAACCAATAACCAATAACCAATAA
>Ga0180436_10004686_pt1 | contig 12224 bp, 8 predicted proteins | sample SS_ome_2_FD_132434 | JGI IMG/M metagenome (GOLD analysis project Ga0180436, IMG submission 132434) | Hypersaline lake sediment archaeal communities from the Salton Sea, California, USA - SS_3_S_2 metaG | ecosystem: Environmental > Aquatic > Non-marine Saline and Alkaline > Hypersaline > Sediment...
GTTTCCGGAACACTATGGCTATTGGCTTTCCTGCTGTTTACAGTGGTTTATACTCCGGTTTTATGGAAAGCACGTATTGATGGAAAAGATGGCTAAACCAGACCAATAAAAAAGCAGACCTTAGCGTTCCGTCATTTATTTTAACATCTTGATTTAGTCCGAGGAGTCCTGAAAAGGATCCTCGGACAGATCCCTCAAGACTCCCGTCTGGCTTTGGGCCAACTATAATCTCACCTCCAAACAATTTGCTGATTTTGTCCCTAACTGGAGGAATATATCCTTTGACTGCATTTGGCAGGTCGTCCACCAGCTCATGGTATTTTTCAAGTGCTCTTGGAACTAGGGGATCAATATCAGCAATGCTGTCTCTTTGCTGCTGAATTTCGACATTGATCTGCTTCTGACGTTGTTCAAGCTTAGTAATTTGATTTGCGATTGAAGATGGGGGAGATTCAGACTCCATAATGAAATCAATCAATTTTTCAATTTTTCTTTCTAGGCTTTGAAGTTCTGATTCTAGTTTTCTTTTATTCGGCAGAAAATCGGCCTTCTTTTCTTTTACAAGTCTTGCCACTTCCTCTCTGAATACTTGAACGACATCTGGATTAAATAACCCTTTTTTCAATATATCAGTTATGGCTGTCTCGATTTCAGAACGTTTGATTTTTTCTTTATTCCCACAAACAGACTCACCTGCACGGTGAGAGTTTCCACAACCATAAACTCCAGCGCCAACAGTAATGTAATTTCCTCCACATTCAGAACACTTTAGTAATCCAGAAAGCAGAAATTTGGGTCCAGCGCCTGTTCTAGAACTTTTTCTGCCAGTTTCCTTCGTTTTCTGAGCAGTTTTTTGTTTTCTACGCTCCTGTTCTTTTTTTACTTTTATCCATTTTTCCTCAGAGATAATTCTCAGATCAGGCCTTTCAGAAATAACCCATTCACTTTCATCTCTGAAACGGCTTTTAGATTTCCCAGTATCGGGATCATGTATCTGTTCCGTGCGATTCCAGTATTTCTTCCCGATGTAAATTGGATTATTGAGAATACCTGAATGTGGATCTTTTGAATTTCCACAAATCGTACTAGTAGTCCAGTTTCCTTTATGTACCGTAGGTACATTTAGGCGATTAAGTTCATTAGCAATCCACTTATATGGACGTTGATCAATTACCCAATCGAAAATCTGATTAATTGTTTTAGCTTGCTCAGGATCAACTTCCATATCTGAATATGCAATCGCTGGTCTACCATAGACATCTGTCTCTGTATCACTAAAAACCGGAACAAGTTTATAGCCATAGGACTTACCGCCTGTATTTTTTCCTGAAAGTGCATTGCCCATTTGTCCTCTATGTACTTTTTCCTTCATATCATCGAGGAAGATATTATTCATCATGCCTTTGAGGCCAACTTCAAGCTTTGCAGATTTATTATTGCTATCGATACCATCAGATACTGTTACTAGCCGAACTCCTTGATATTTAAGCTGTTCAACCAGAGTTGCGGCATCAATTCCTCGAGTTAATCTTGAAAGGTCATCAATAATCAGTATTTCGAACCTCCCAACCTTGGCATCTTGCATTAATTGTTGAAATCCAGGTCGATCCTTTAATTTTCCTGACATGGCCATGTCATTGTAATCTTTTACGACTGACCATCCTTCAGCTTCTGCCTTTTCATGGCAGTTTCGCAACTGATCTTCTATAGACTTTTCTTTCTGGTTATCCGATGAAAACCGGGTATACGTTGCTGCTCTAATTTCCACTTTTTTAGTCACTTCCAAATATTTGATTAAATTGATTTTCAACAACAATCTGAGCCAATATACGAGCAATATCCAGATACTCCTCTTGAATATTAGGATTTACTGCATCATCAGGATTCTTTGATGAATTCCCCTTAAATGATTTATTGCTTATATTGTGGATTACTGAAGGCATACATTTATGGTAGGAAAATCCAGCAAAAAAAGTTGTAAATCATGGGGTATTCATGAGAAAAAAACTTCTTTCTTTTAATAAACAATAACTTAGGAAAGAAAAAAATATTTTTTTAAGCTCAACAATCAAAATATTCCGATAGAATGCTTCTAAGTTCGCTTGTGAAACATTCAATTTCCTCTTTTCCGAAAGATTCCAAATTTGGATTTTGTTCAAAAATCCACTCCTTAACTGTAATCAAATTACTCCTTTCGATGCAGCTACCAAGTAAAGTAGAAAACTCTTTATTGTTGGGGCGTGCGCCTATTCTCTGTAATACCCCACGTGCAATATGAAAATATCCACGGTTGATTTCTTTTTCGGTATCAATCTTTTTGATTTTTTCCAAAATCTCATTGTTTGAATTTCTTGAACTTGCAGAATAATGAACTAGGTTTTTGTTTGGCATTTTGATAATCTCCATAGTGAAAATGTTATTCTAAATAGCATTTTAGGTAACCAAATAACATTCCGCAAGGTATTTTGCTAAAATAAATAAAAAAATGTCATTTCATTTAACAAAAACAGGTGCTAATTGTGATTAGGTGTCATCTTTCAAAGCTTATGGGTATTAAAAAGATGAAGGTTGCTGATGTATCCAGGGAAACTGGCCTTAATAGGAGTACTGTGACTTCTCTTTACAAAGAGACTGCAAGCAGAGTTGATATTGATGCTATTGATAAGCTATGCGAACTTTTTGATTGTGAAGTTTGTGATCTTTTCGAAAGAGTCAAAACGGACTGAGGAAAACCCAGGAATCAAATGTATAAGAAGGATCTTTCAGAACGCGACATCTGCACCAAGTTCATCACACCTGCACTGGAGAAGGCAGGCTGGGATCTGCAAAAACAGATACGCGAAGAAGTCAGCTTCACGGATGGTCGCATCTACGTTAAAGGCAATCTCACGACGCGTGGCAAACGCAAGCGCGCAGACTACATCCTCTATTACAAAGCCAACATCCCGATTGCGATCATTGAGGCGAAAGACAACAAGCATTCCGTTCGCGCCGGAATTCAACAAGGTATCGATTACGCCACCATCCTTGATATACCGACTGTTTTCAGCAGCAATGGTGATGCATTTCATGAACACGACAGAACCTGCTCCAGCGGACAGATTGAACGTGAAATTCCTCTTGATGCCTTTCCCTCACCTAGTGAGCTCTGGCAGCGTTACAAGAAGTACAAAGGCATTGAAACAGAATCAGCAGCTCAATTAGCCTCGCAGGAATATTTCTTTGATGGTAGCGGGCGCAACCCGCGCTACTACCAGCAGACCGCTATCAACCGAACTGTAGAGGCTATTGCAAAAGGCCAGCAACGCATCCTGCTAACCATGGCGACAGGTACAGGTAAGACCTACACAGCCTTTCAGATCATCCACAGGCTTTGGAAGGCAGGTGCAAAACAAAGAATCCTTTTCCTGGCAGACCGAAACGCATTGATTGACCAGACGCGTCGCGGAGACTTTCGACACTTCAAGGACAAGATGACGGTCATCAAGCAGAAACAGATCGACAAGTCCTATGAGATCTATCTGGCACTTTACCAGGGCCTGACCAACTACGATGAGGACAAAGACGCCTATCGTGAATTTAGCCAGGACTTCTTTGATCTAATCGTCATAGACGAGTGCCACCGTGGCAGCGCCGCAGAAGACAGCGCCTGGCGCGAGATATTGGATTATTTCAGCTCAGCCACACACATCGGCCTGACAGCCACGCCCAAGGAAACCGAGACTATCTCCAGTGCCGAGTATTTTGGTGATCCGATCTATACCTACTCACTCAAGCAAGGCATTCAGGACGGCTTCCTAGCGCCTTACAAGGTCGTTCGTGTTGGCCTCAATGTTGACCTGGAAGGTTGGCGACCTGAACTGGGCAAGACGGACAAGACCGGCCAACTGTTGGATGACCGTATCTATAACCGTACAGATTACGACAAGAATCTTGTTATTGACGAACGCACTCAAACCGTAGCCAACAGAATTTCCGAGTTCCTGAACAAGACCAGCCGCTTCGATAAAACGATTGTCTTCTGCGTTGATATCGATCATGCCCAGCGTATGCGAACAGCACTCGCAAATACTAATAGTGACTTGATGGCACGGAACCCCAAATACGTCATGCAGATCACGGGGGACAATGACGAGGGAAAACGTGAACTGGACAATTTCATTAATCCGGAAGAGCGCTACCCGGTAATTGCCACCACCTCCAAACTGATGACCACTGGCGTTGACGCCCAGACCTGCAAACTAATTGTTCTCGATAGCAATATTGGCTCAATGACTGAATTCAAACAGATCATTGGCCGTGGCACCCGCATCAACGAAGAGTACGGCAAAAACTTCTTCACCATCCTTGATTTTCGCAATGTCACCGATCTGTTTGCCGACCCTGATTTCGACGGAGACCCGGTACGCGTCAAAGAACTGGGTGAAAACGATGAATTCGACAGCATCGAAGACGAGCTACAGGACGACACAACACAAACTGATGAAGACGGTGAAGAGATCTTATTCGATGATCAAGACCGTTACGACGATCCTGCCGAACCATATATTATCGATGGCGGCGGTATCATCGCAGAGCCTCGTGAAAAATATTACGTCAATGGTGTTGATGTATCCGTACTCAATGAGCGCATTCAGTACATGGACGGTGATGGCAAACTAATCACTGGTAGCCTCAAGGACTACACCCGCCAGAAAGTGCGAGAGCATTACCAGTCACTCGATGAGTTTTTGAACAAATGGAAGAGCGCCGACAAGAAGCAAGCCATCATCGAGGAACTAGCTGAACAGGGCATCGTGATTGAAAATCTGAAAGAGGCCATCGGCAAGGAAATGGATTTGTTCGACATGATCTGCCACACAGCCTTTGACCAGCCACCACTGACACGTGCTGAACGAGCCAAGCTGGTCAAAAAACGCGATGTATTCACTCAATACGGTGAACAGGCGCGCAAAGTGCTCGATGCGCTGCTCGACAAATACGCAGATGAAGGTATCGAAAACATCGAGGACATCAAAGTCCTCAAGGTTAACCCCTTCGACCACTTCGGCACTCCGACCGAGATCGTCAAACTATTCGGCGGCAAGGTAGGCTATATCAAAGCCCTTAACGAATTAGAATTGGCCCTCTATACGGCCGCATAAAAACAATAAAGCAGAACCCTATGACCAACATACCAGGCATTGTTAAATCCGCGCGTAACATAATGCGCCAAGACACTGGCACCGGCAGTGATGAACTGCGCATTCTTCAACTAGGCTGGATGCTATTTCTGAAAATCTTCAGTGATAAGGACAAAGAGCTGGAGTTAATGGACGATAATTACATTTCACCCATTCCCGCAGAACTACATTGGGATGAATGGGCAGGTGATGATGAAGGCATGACCGGCGATTCCCTGCGAGAATTTGTTGATGAGCAGCTATTCCCAACACTCGCCAACATTGACCTCTCAACCGCAACACCCGGTACTGTCGCCGGCAATCGTGCAATTCTGGTTCACGAAGTATTCGCCAATAACTACAACTATATGAAGTCCGGCATTCACCTACGCCAGGTAATCAACAAACTCAATGAGATCGACTTCAACAACAGCAAAGACCTGCATCTGTTCGGTCAAATTTACGAAACGTTCCTGAGTGAACTGCAAAGCGGCGGCACGTTGGGCGAGTTCTACACACCACGTGCCGTCACCGAGTTTATGACCGGAATGGTCAACCCACAACTGAATGAAACTTTGCTCGATCCGGCCTGTGGTACCGGCGGCTTTCTCACTGCGGCTATCGAACATTTGAAGGTCTCAGCGACTACTGGAGAGCAACTCGATGCCATCGGTAGTAACGTGCAGGGCTGGGAATACAAACCGCTGCCCTACATGCTGGGCAACACCAACCTGATCCTGCACGACATCACCAGCCCCAACATCCGTTACGGCGATTCGCTGCAACGCCCTCTAACCGAATACACCCGCAAGGATCGTGTTGATGTAATCCTCGCAAATCCTCCCTTTGGCGGTGTCGTATCCAACAATAACGAAAACAACTTTCCGCAAACCTATCGCACTAAGGAATCGGCCGACTTATTTTTGATTCTTATGATCCACCTGCTCAAAGACGGTGGTCGTGCAGCGATTGTTCTGCCGGACGGCTCGCTCACCGGCGATGGCGTCAAACAACGTATTCGCCAAAAACTGCTGGAAGACTGCAACCTGCACACCATCGTGCGCCTGCCTAACTCAGTGTTCCAGCCCTATGCTTCGGTTGCCACCAACATGTTGTTTTTTACTAAGGGTGAGCCGACCAAAACCGTCTGGTACTACCAACATTTGCTGCCCGAAGGCTACAAGGCCTACTCCAAAACCAAGCCGATTCGGCAAGCGGAGTTTGATGATCTGAAACAGTGGTGGGGCGGTGTCGATAGAACTGGGCGAGAAGTTAACGAACAAGCCTGGCAAGTGGATATCGATACCATCAAGGCAAGTGGCTACAACCTCGACATCAAGAACCCGCACCAGCCTGAAGAGGAGCAACAACACAGCAGTGCGGAGTTGCTGGATATGTTGCACCAATCGTTCATGAAAGGAGATGAGTTGCTGGCTCAGCTTAGGAAGGAGCTGCAATAGTGCGCGTTGTAAAGCTCAAGGATGTCTGTGATTTTCAGAAAGGTGAAACGGGACTAGCCAAAGCCGAACCTGGCGATTACCCGTTGGTGACGACCGGAGCGGAGAGAAAAACCTGCAACACCTTTCAATTTGATACCAAAGCAGTTTGTATCCCGCTGGTTTCTTCGACAGGGCATGGTCATGCCAGTTTGAAGAATGTGCACTATCAAGAGGGCAAGTTTGCACTGGGCACAATATTGGTCGCGTTGACTGCTAAGGACACACAAGAACTGAACATTCAGTTTCTGCACCTTTATCTTTCTCAGCTTAAAGACCAGGTTCTTGTGCCTCTGATGAGCGGCGCTGCAAACGTTGCTCTTTCAGTTACAAAGATAAAAGGTGTTGATATTCCTTTGCCTAATATCGAGCGACAATCGGAGATTGTTGAACGGTTTAAATCTATTACCTCAGAAGAAAAGCAGTTAACACGTGAGCTAAATCACCAACAAACCCTGCTAAAAAGGCTCCGTCAACAAATCCTGCAGGAAGCTATTGAGGGCAAACTCACCGCTAACTGGCGTGCCGCTACCCCCTATACAGAACACGCCAAGGACCTGCTGAAATGCGTTGCCGCTGAAAAAGCGGAACTGGTTCAAGCTAAAAAGATTAAGAAGCAGAAGCCCTTGCCTCCAATAAGTGAAGAAGAAAAGGGATTTGAATTACCAAAAGGTTGGGCATGGTGTCGTCTAGGTGAATTATTCGAAGTAGTACGTGGGTCGTCTCCAAGACCAAAAGGTGATCCTAGATATTGGTCCAATGACCGAACACCATACCACTGGATAACCATTGCTGACTTTACGCCATTTGGCCGCAATGGACGATTGGTCGACACAAAAGGATTTCTAACCCTGGAAGGAGCAAGTAAAAGTAGATCAGTTAGCAAAGGGGATTTATTGGTTGCGTGTAGCGGAGTTGGAAGCGTTGGTCGCTCCATTGAGACCGGTATTGATGGGTTTATATACGATGGGCTATTGGCGGTTCGGAATATTAAGAATGAAAAACTGAAAGAACTCACAAAGCTCTTTCTGAAGTACAAGGAAGCCCAAATATACTCAGTTGCATTTGGAGCAAACTGGTTGAACATCAACATAGAGATACTCAGTAACTATATTTTTCCTCTTCCGCCAACGGATGAGCAAGAAATCATTGTTAATAAAGTCGAAAAGCTAATGGATTTCTGCGATAACCTTGAGGCCCAAATCACACAGAATCAAACGCATGCTAATGCCCTGATGCAAACGGTATTGCGAGAAGAGTTCACCAAGAATTCGGCGGGAGCTGCTAATGCTTAATAAGATCGCTAAGCTGTCTTTGGTAGCCACCTCTCTGGCTCCTATTTTTCTGACCCTATGGTTTGTGGAATTAAGCAAAGATTGGCAGTGGAATCAGGGCTGGCCCTATCTACTAGCTGCAGCAGCTTTGACCTTGTTGTGTTTTGCCCTGATTAGGCAATCAGTGTCACCAAATGAGTTGGATCCTTTAAATGTCCGGGTCAAGGCGGTGAAAACTGCTGACAAAGAAATTGTGGGATTCCTGCTAGTCTATTTGCTCCCACTGATCAATCAAAGTCAGACTACTATCAGTGTGCCGGTGTTAATTTTCATAGCCATTGTGTTTTTCTTCATCGTATATAATTCACACGCTTATCACTTCAATCCTTTGCTCGGCCTATTTGGATATCACTTTTACGAAGTCACAATCGAAGGTGATATCACTTACGTGCTGATTACACGACAAGATATTACTCATTGTAAGAATGTCACACAGGTGGTCCAACTCACCGAATATATGATTCTGGATACTAACCATGAACAACAATAATAACGCACCAGGCTTGTTTGCACTTGTAGATGATCCACAACTACCAGTACGTCGCATTCCGCTCACTGCCACGCTTAAACAGGAGCTTGATGAGATGTTAATGCTACAATTGTCGGTGTTTTTGGGTAAGAAGCAGTCGATTCCATTCACTGGTAGTTACAATGTCGATCATGGTGAAATTTTCACAATTGCAGAGTACTCGTTACCTGAGGTCATCGGTGAATTCATTGCGAATCCACTGACTTGTCCAGTACTCCGGCTGAATAACGAGACCCATAAAATCAAAGCTTTGTATAGCGGTGTCTGGAGTGATCAGAATAAAAAAATTAACTTCCAAGTTTTTGATGCTGGAAAGCTGCTCAAGACAGGTTTCACTCTGATAGGCTCAGGTGACACCTACAAAAAACTCGAAGAACCCGGTCTGATCCTCCAGGATAAGCTCACAGCCCATTATGACAACGACACGCTTTACTTCAGCTCGTACCACAATACCAAACGCTTTCTAGACCTTGCGGATTACTATCAGGAAGCAACCGACGCAGACCTCGATACTTTTGCTGGCAGCGATCTATTTAGCCTGGAGGATGAGACCAGCTTCAAAGCCAACGCCGACTCCATCGTCCGCAAGAAAATCGCCTTGCTGCAGAAGAATCATGTACTCAAGGACCTACAGGTTAGTGAAATCCAATCTGTTGCGGATAATTTCAATCTAGAGCTTCCTGAAGAACACCACATTCGCATTGCATTGGATGAAGAGGGAAAGATCGTTATACCTGCAGACAAGAAGCAGCTGAAAGAGCTAGTAAGGTTCCTCGACGAAGATTACGTGACAGCGCCATTAACGAAACGTAAATGCCTGACTAACTCAAAGCAGTACCTTTCATCGACATGAACGCAATCCTTCGTGGGCAACAGGCTATTCGAAACTTGAGTTTCTTGATCGCTCTTCGCTCTCTTCTCGCTCTCGTTCTCGGGAAATTATTTTTCTAAACCTTGCTTTGGCATCGTTCACTATTTTCCTTATATCCTGGTCGTCATTCGTAAGAAACTGATCCAATAGAGGGAGACGTCTCTCAAGGTTATCGGCTAGAGACCCAGACCAGCCACTAGGCTGTAACCGATCCACAAAGATGTTCAATACGGCGATTTTATCCGGAGCGGCGGCAAACACACGCACTGCAGTTTCAGAAAATGCTAGAGGCTTTTCCTTATCTTCACTCTGCTCAAACAGTAAACAACTCCCAGCTCCAAACGAGTAGCGTGAATCGGGAGACTCGTTGCACCAGTCGATGAGAATTTCAGCTGGCACATCGGCAAGCGCAGTTTCTCCGCGGCGAGAGTAAGAGTCACTTACCAGCCAATGAACTCGTTCCAAACCCCCTTCAGCGTCCTTGGCACAAACAACTTCTAGGCAAAGCTTAGGGAAAAAAGTGAAGAACGGCCTTAAAGTTGACTTTCTTGGGCTACTGTATCTGTACCACCGGGTTTCATCAGCGGCAGGCAGTATTCCCTGAAGTATTGGTAACACCTCTTGTTCAGTCTCTGCGCTTTTTAGTGCGAATTTCAGAACAACTTCCAAATCGTGTTCGATATCTGAATCACGCTCATTTAGTTTGTCCCAGTCGACTTCGTATAAAAACTGTAGAATCTCTTGGCTCAACTCCCTTACGTAAGTGCCATCCTTTCTGTCTGTGCAATGGATAACCATCGCAAGGAGGTCGATTGCTGCAGACAAGCCATCGTCGTCCCTCTGCGCAAGCTTTCTTGCCAATTCAATAGTTTGCGTAACAGTCAGTGGATCTGTTGCCCGCCCCATGGCAAGATACTTAAATTGCCAAGTTGGCGTTACTTCGTTTTCCAGTGCATAAATGAGTCGCGCATACGCCCGATCATCTAGCTCGATCTGCACCTGCAATTCGACAAACCATTTTTGCCAAGTCACGTCATTGAGAGATTGATCAAAAAAATCTTGAAGAGCCTTTGCGTCAACTGTCGCCCAGCCAGACAAGATGCCGCGAATTGAAATAAGGGTTACGTCACTAATGTCACTGGCTGCAATATGATCGTTGGCGGCAGCCAGAATAGCTGGGACATCAGAATGGTTAGCACCGACTCCCCGTCCAAATGCATACACATTGCTGCCAGGAAACTTCCCACATAGATCAGGTATCAATTGCTCAATTAGGCCTGGCGTGCTAGCAGCCAGACCACCCAACGCCTCCGCTTTCAGGCCAGCCCTTTCATACCGGCTGCTAGCTGAAGGATCGTCTTCTGATTCTTTATCCAGCTCATCATCGAGATCAAATGCGAAAGCACCTCTTGCGAGGACCCGGGCCCGAATATCTGATAGCAGATCAGTAGGTTTAAGCTTGTTTTCAAGTTCTCTGATTTGTGATAGTGAATCAGGCAACAGGCTCTTTTCATCGAAATGCAGAATGCGCCGAACTGCTAGCCATCCTTCAGGCCAGCCTTCAAGGGCTTGAAAGCGCGTCGCAATATCGATCAACTCATCATCTAAATTTACTCTTCCCCAAAGCCCCCTAAATTTCTCCGCAAGCATCACGCGAGCTCTGAGTCCCTCTGCGCTTTTCTGCTCTCCAATGCTTGCTGCCATTTCAATCCATGGAAGAAACCACTCCCGCACATCCTGTTTAGAGCGAGGATGCCACCCGTAATCTCTATGCCGAGCACCAAATTCAAAATTGTAGCTGGAACTGAAATGCCAAGCTTCTAAGCCTGCATCCATCAAAGCAAAGCCCAATTCTCTCTCTTGAGATTCGGAGCTGAGAAGTAACTGCTCGACAAAAATATGGCGCTGCTTTGGACTTGCCTTCGTGCCAGACAAATGGCAATAGAAGAGTGCTTTTAATCGGCTATGAACTGAGTCGTGTTTATATTCTTTTGGTTCAGCAAGCGCAAACGCCTTCAAAATCAGGACTGCATCATTGAAAAACTCAGGGGCGTAGGCGATTGATTGTGCTAACCGAGCAAACGTAACTCGTTCTCGGTTCTCTACAGATAGGAAATCATCTGTACCTGTCGCCCGTGTAATTGCACTCAGTGCTTCTGCTGGAGAGATAGGGGCCAAATTTGAGAACATCTGGCTCTCGAGCTCTGACAACTGATCTACAGCCCCCAGCTTTCCGCTTGTAGCAAACATTCTGGATGCAATAGTAGTTGCTTCCGTACTGTCATGTAAGAATCCTAGGCGCCGCGTAAATGAACGCGCCAAACGCTCAGAAGCACCCCCTATCAGCGTGGAGTACAATAAATCGCTTGGAATCGACTCCAACGAACGGTTTGCTAAACCATTGGCTATCGCATGCGGCAAGACAGCCTTCCATTTACCTCTTTCCTGTAACAATCCCCTCCGTTTCATCTCGCCTATGTGGCGAACAAAGGTAAGGGGCGTTACCTCTGCAAACCCAGCGAGTATCGATATTTCTCCCTCGGGGGTAAGGTCTTCACTATCAAATGAATAGACTAGGCTGGCTGTTTCCGCACAGCGAAGTAGTTCCTGGTCCGGATCATATTTTTGATGAAATAGCCTTTCAAAAAGCTCTCGATCTTGTAATCGAGAGAGTTCTCCACCCATTTCGGAAGTCGAGGCAAGTGCAAATGCTAATCGGGCATTTCCGTCTGAGAAATCAGCAATACGATCGGCGTCGGTGTTTGACAGGTGTTTGTACCGAACTTCTAGGAGTTGTTGGATGATTTCGGGTGAAGAACCTTCCAGTCGGTA
>Ga0180436_10004691_pt1 | contig 12213 bp, 13 predicted proteins | sample SS_ome_2_FD_132434 | JGI IMG/M metagenome (GOLD analysis project Ga0180436, IMG submission 132434) | Hypersaline lake sediment archaeal communities from the Salton Sea, California, USA - SS_3_S_2 metaG | ecosystem: Environmental > Aquatic > Non-marine Saline and Alkaline > Hypersaline >...
CGGGAGTCGCGATACCTGGACTGGTGGGAATCACTCGGGGGCGCCTACGACGAGGGCGGCTTCGTCGACAAGGCGATCGAGGCCTATCGCCAGTACCTGTCAATCCGTCCGGTGATGGAGCCCGTACTGCGCGCGAGTGCGCAGTCCGGGGATATCTCGCAGAAGGTGGCCGAACGCCTGTTCCCGAGGTCCGGGAGCGCGTTCGGCGTGCTCGTCGAGTGAGGCTCGATCTCTTCGGCCGCAAGGCGGGGCAAGTGCAAGGACCAAGGAGGGACCATGCGGATCGAAACGGTGCCCGGGGATCGGCTGATCAACGCGGCCAAGCGCAAGACGTTGGATGGAGAGCCTGTCGTTCGATCGGACACGCTCCTGCGCGCGGTGAGGATCGTGAACACGTTCGACACCGTGGCATCCCTTCGCGCGATCACGTTTAGGTCCTTGTCGGGGGGGCGAGCCCTTCAGTCGGTCTCCTACGACGCACCCCGGATCGCGGTGCGATCCCGCGGCCTTGCGCCCCTCCTGGATGCGTTCGAGAAGAACCCGGACAACGAGCGGGGGACCTTCGGCACGGAGGGTTTCTGGCGCGGCGACGGCTACGGCACGGACCCCGACCTTGCGCCGGGGGTCTCGACAGGTTTCACACTCGAGCATGTCGTCGTGGTGGCAGCAGAACCGATGGATGCTCTCGAAGTGACCGTAGCGTACGAGGTGGGCGGCAAGGTCGCCGAAGCTGTTCGGACGGTTCCGGTCACCGAGTACGCCAACCGCAATCGCTACATCCTCCCCGTGCAGGGGAGCTGGCTCGTGGTGAACAACTGGGATGATCTCCACGGCCATCGAGACTCCATTTCGCAGGAGTTCGCGATCGATCTGATCCAGCCGTTTGAGGATGGTCTGTTCCCACTCGACCGGGAGAACGGCGAGTACGCCTTCTACGGCGCGGACATCCTTGCGGCTGCGGAAGGTCGCGTGGTCGTAGTGAAGGACTTCTGCCCGGAGAACCCGAGGGCGGGAGCGAAGGCAGAGATCGATGTGAAGGCGGTCTACCGTGAGCATGGCATGAAGGCCATCACGGCAGGCAACCACGTGATCGTCGAGCATGATGGAGGCGAGTTCTCCTTCTACGCCCATCTGATCCGGGGGAGCATCCCGGTCAGCGAGGGCGATGTCGTGCGGCAGGGAGACAGGATTGGCGCTCTCGGCAACTCCGGGAACTCCGATGCGCCGCATCTGCACTTCCATCTTATGGACGGCGCACACCTCGGCGCCAGAGGACTCCCATGCCGCTTCACCAACATCGTGGACGCGTTTGGAGAACCCTGCGAGTTCATCGAGCAGAACTTCTCAACGGTGAGGACTGTCGGCTGAGTGACTGCCAGGACGCGGATGCGGCCAGCCCGGTGTCAAGCATCGTGTGACCACGAGCTATCTATGCCCAACGGACTCCGAGTGAAGCTGCAGGATCGCCTCCGTAGGCATGCGGGTCAGTCGGCAGAGGTCGTGACCGTCGTTAAGGAGGTCCCCCACAATCCTGCTTCCGACGTAGTAGGCCGATTTCGCCGGGCGGTCTCCCAGGCAGCCATCGCCGGAACCTGAGATGAACTGCGCGATGAGATCCGGGGTGATCGGTCGATCCCAGACCCGCCGGAGCTCGGCGAAGACTTCGTCTTCGTGCGCCCTGCAGTAGTGGGCGGACTCCTCAGCCATCATCCCTCCGGCGACGATCGATAGGGGAGTGACTGGCTCCCCTCGAAGCACCACGGGGAAGAGGGTCGCGAGGCCCTCGGAGACCGTCAGTTGCTTCAACGTGGGGAGACCTCGCCCGATCTCCTCCGTAAGAACGGCGGCATTCCTCACCATGTGGTTGTACTCGTGGAGAACCAGGCGGTCGAAGTACTCGAGGGAACCGTACAGCTCCAAGCCGAAGTAGACGAACGGATCGATCCCCGGAACGGAGGCCTCATCGATCTGCCCCCACAGCCAGGGATGAGGTACACGGAGTAGTTCTGTGGCGCCGGGCAGGTCCCCTCGGATTGCCTCAGGAGACGGCCGATGTGCGCTTCGGCGCGATCCTCGACAAAGCGCCAGACGCGTTCTGTCGCACGCTCGATGTCCATGGCTTCGACGTGCAGCCGGATGACGTCTACCTGGTCACTCTGATAGAGAACGCGGAGGATGATGTTGTGGACATCGCGGAACCGATCGAGGCAGTGATGTCGCCAAGCCGGCCAAGCGCCGTCGATCTCCGCGGATGAACTGAAAGCTCTGAACGCATCGACTCCTGAGACGATCCTCATCTCAACAGTCCCTTCTACCGGATCTGGGTCGTTTACGTGCGGCGATTGTCCTCGTCACGCGATCCCAGCCTCCCGATTCGATGACTCGCTCTACTTGATCGGGTAGTTGAAGCCGGGCGACGGGCTGCCGAGAAGCCTGACCATCGATCCGACTTGGCCCATGTGATGGTAGTTGTGGGTGATCGTGCGCATCACGATGTGTCCGGGGAAGAGGATGTGCTCCTCATTGAGCCAGTTGACCATCGGTCGCGCCGTGTTCAGCTCCTCGGCGGACGCGCCCCGCAAGTACTCCTGCGTCATCGTGAACGTCGCTTCCCGGTACGCCTCCAAGGACTCGATCGTGGGATAGAGGTGGGCATCCTCGTCGGCGTCGATCCGTCCGTGAAGGACACCGATCCAGTACTTCTCGGCACCGATCGCATGGTGGAGTTGGAGCCTGACCGATGCCCCGTTGAACTCGGGCATCTCGCGATCGATCGCCGCGGCATCGAGTGTCTGGCAGAAGGTCAGGCACTCCTTCAGGCTCTGATGTGCGCGCCGGTGAATCTCGATCAGTCCTTCCGATGTCAGCATGTGCGGTCTCCCCTCGCATCGCCTAGGTAGGCCTCGCCCGGTCGAAGCCGTCGTCCGTCGCCTCGCAGTTCCATCATACGCGGGCTCGCGTGTGATGGCAGGGCGTCTCGTAGAGGTTGGGGTCCGTCCCTCCGCCCGGGTGTTGCGTGGGCTGCCTCCGCCATCTGACCGCTGGAGACTGGACAACGACCTGCAAGGCTCCGGGATCGGAGGCCGCCACCGGTAGGCTGCCGCACCGGGTCTCAGGCGGGGCGAGGATCCGTGGGCATGCCGGTTCGACTACGGAACGACGGCGTCCACCCAGACCAAGCGGTGGTCAGAGCCGGGCAGCGGCGGAGTGCCCACGAGATGGAAGAGCGGGTCCTTCGAGACGGGCCAGAAGATGCCCGAGTCTTCGATCTCGAGGGTCGCAGAGGGTAGGACGTAGTCAACGCGCAGATTCCCGGCTGCGTTCGGCCCATCCCCGAAGTCGCCAGTATCGAACGCCGGATCTCCCGAGTGCAGAAGGTTTGCCCCAGCCTGCAGCTGGGCCTGCTCCGCTCCGCCTTCGGCTGACGGCGTCGGCTGTGCGTTGATCAAGCTGTGGCTGAGCAGCTGGCGGATGGCCGTGGGGATCGAGTCGCCGTCGAACGGGTCGGCATTCTGATCCCCCATCACGACGAAGTGGACACCCTCTCCAGCGCTGTCGATCCCTCCGGAGGATCCATTGTCATCGTAGATGTAGCCTCCCGCGCCGGGGGCGATGTAGTCCGCCCAGAACCGGATCTCATCGTGGTTGCGCCGACCGTTGGCGTCCTCGGGACCATCGAAGACCGGAGGTGTCGGGTGTGACACGAGAACGTGGACAATCGAACCCTTCACGTCAACGGGAACATCCCAGTGGCTCTTCGACGAGAGCCTGAAGACGGAGAGCGCCTGACTCGAATACCAGTCGCCCGGCGCGGGCGTTGCGGCGTTGTCCGGCAGCAGCGCACCCGGCATGTCGGCCCAAAGGAAGGTCTGGAAGGTCCGAACCGCATCCTCAACGATGGGGAATCTCGAGTAGAGGACCATTCCGTACTGCCCCTCGAACTGCCCGTAGCCAAACGTGTCCCCGAGATCACCCGTCTGCCCATTGCCGTTCAGGTCGACGCCGGACGGAACGCCCGTATTGGATGGAGCGACGAAGGAGTAGTCGTAGTCAAGAATCGGTGACGCCCCGCCCTGACCGACAGCAAGGTACTCATCAGTGAACAGCCTAGCGCTGGCGCCTGTCGGGTCGTAGTCGAACTCGTTCACGAGCAGGACATCCGGGTTGACCCGCTGGATGATCTCGGCGATGACCTTCGCCTGTGCATCACTTCCTCCCTGGAGGTCAGCCGACAATCGCCCGTACGAACTGCGATACATGGATGCGTTGAACGTGGCGAAGCGGACTAGCGTTGCCGATTCCGCCGTCGCTCCGAGGATCAGCAGGATTGCGGCACACCCGACTAGAGTTCGCAGTACCGGTCCTGTCAGAGACGTCAGATGAGAGCCCTTGGAGCGATTCATGATCCTCCTCCGCAAGAAGCGCGTTGAAGCCGTGAGTTTGAGAGAGAGTATAGCCCCCGTGAAACCCGCCAAGAAGTGTCGGCATCGTAACGCACGTCCGATGAGCATGAGACGCGCAGGCTCCGCGCTTCGGCTTGGCGTCGCTCCCTGGATGCAGCGCGGCAGACGGCTGACCTACTTGCGGGCGGTGAAGACGAGAACCCCACTCGCCGGTGTGGCCGGCTCGTTGGTGTAGTCGCCTCGAATCGTGACCTCACGGAAGCCCGCAGCCTGCAGCATGAGCCGCAACTCGTTCGGCAAGTACAGGGTGCGGTGCTGCTCGTACTCCTCGTAGCGGACCCTCTCGCCCGAGATCCACTTCTCGATCCGAACTTGGCGGACCATCCGCTGCTCCAGCGGGTCGACGCTGAGCGTGCGCCGTTGCTCGACGTACTCAGTCCCATCAGCAGTGGAGTGGCGCGTGCTCTCCTTCGGCCAGGGCTCGGGCAAGGCCTTGCGCCCGGCGGGCTCCCACTTCTCCCAATCTTCCGGACAGACGTACTCCGCATCGATGTCGAACAGCAGCGCACCACCATCCTCCAGATGTGCGAAGCAGCGGCGGAGCGTCTCGAGCCCCTGCTCGCGATCCCCCGCCAGATTGAACGAAGCGCAGATGAAGATCGTTCGGTACTTGCGGGGAAGGTCGAGAGTGTGCATCGCCTGCTCGTAGAGGTGTGGGGCCAAGCCTTCCATGGCTGCCTTGTCGCGACAGTGGCGAAGCATGTCGGCGGAGACGTCGCATCCATCGACATCCAGGCCGGCGCGCAGTAGCGGCAGGAGCAGGCGGCCCACACCGCAACCCAGATCCAGCGCAGGTTGACCGAAGCGCGCGATCTCGCGTTCGAGGAACGGCACTTGCCTGGCGTCCGGGCCGAACGCAGCCGCCCGCTCGGCAACCAGACCGTAGAACCACGTCACAGGTTCGTTCATCATCAACACACCTACGCCTCTGCCCGTTGCTGGAACTGGGGACTGCAGTCGGTTCCTACGGCGGGAATCTACCGGAGCGTCTGCCTTCCTTCAAACGCGGTGGGCGTGCTGGCACCCCGATCGATGCCCGCGGGTTGATCTGCATCAGGACAGCGAGGATAAACGCAGCCGCCGGGCCGGAGACGGAGAAAGCGAGGATCGAGTGGTCGACCGAAGGATCGTTGTGGTGCCGCCCAATGATGTCCTGCGGGCGTTTCGGGCCTCGGAGCCCTTGGCGCGACTCGATGGCGGACAGGGACAGGCGTTCCGGTCCGGTGATCTCGTTCTCAAGCCTTGCCGGGACAACGAGAGAACCCGCTGGGTCTCGGAACTGCATGAACGTCTCGAAATCGATGGCTTCCGCGTCCCGCGGCCGGTTCGATCCGTCGACGGACGCGCCGTGAGCGGTGGCTGGCAGGCGTGGGCGTTCGTGGAAGGAGAGCATCGGACCGATCGGTGGCCCGAGGTCGTGGATCTCTGTGTGGCGTTCCATCGAGAGATCTCGGATGTCCCTCGCCCCGACTGGCTCGATCGCGTGGGGCTCGACGATCCATGGACGATCGCGGACAAGGTGGCGTGGGATGAGATCGACTACTCGTTCCATCCTTCGGTTGCACCGATCGTCGAAAGACTACGCCGCTGCCTCCGTCCGATCGACTCCCCCTCGCAGCTGATCCACGGTGACTTTCCCGGAAACGTCCTGTTCTCCGAGTACCTCCCACCGGCAGTGATCGATTTCAGTCCCTACTGGCGTCCTGCGGGCTTCGCTGCCGGGGTGGTCGTCGCCGACGCGATCGTGTGGGAGGGGGCAGAAGTAAGCCTCATCGACGAGGCGCAGGGGATCGAGGGCTTCGACCAGTTCCTGGCGAGAGCCGAACTCCGAAGGATTATCGAGGTGGATGCAGCCCATCGTCTGTGGAACTGGGACGTTCTGGGCGAGCTGGATGCCCACCTTCCCCTGGTCGAGGCCATCGAGGATCGCTGCCGGTAGGCCTCGGTCCATCAGAGGGGGCGGTGCTTTTCCCCCTCCGCCTGCCTGAATCACCCGGCGTCCGATGCTACGGCTTCACATGGATGTTCAGTGCGTACTGCATGGATGCCGCCTTCGGGAAGTAGACGGGCTTCATCAGATCCCAGTCCTCCCACACACAGGAGCACCCCGTCGCGTACTTCCAGGGATCGCAGATCCCAAGCCATTGCTTCCCGGCGCCTGTGGGGACCGCCGTGTACTCCTTGGCGGCGAATGCCGCACGGCAATGCCCTCCGGGGAGGAACTCCGTGCTGTTCGCCTTGCGAGTCCTGATGATCGTGTGAACGGGCCGATCGGCCTCGAGCTCGTTCCAGACGAGATTCCACTTCACTGTGTACACCGTGGATCCGGCCTTGCCAAGACCTCCTTGAGCAAGGGACGCCGTGTAGTAGTCGAGCTGTGTCAGAGGGCTCGTCCCCGGCAAGTCCGGATAGGTTGTCGGCGGATGAACCGTCTTCGACAGCTTCTGGATGTGGTGCTGCGTGTGATGGACTCCGTAGAACGCGGCGATCATCTGAGCGGTGGCAATGGAGCAGTAGTAGCCCTTCTCCTGGCAGTAGGTGTGAACGTTGTTCTTGCAGTTGCTGCAGGGGAGGCCGCGTCCCGCCACGACGAGCTTGTACCCGTCGGTCAGCTGCTGGAAGAGCTCCTTCGCCAGCTCGAGCTGCGCTTCGCCTAGCGGCTCGTAGGCGAGCTGACCGAGTTGCGTCCCCGCGGCCGTCATCTCGGCATCGACAGCCTCGAGGAACCGGGCATCCAGATCCCACCGCTCGAATCGCTCCTGCCAGACGTCCTCAGGGATTGCACCGAGGAACTCCACCCATGGGGCGGATCCGACGGTTCCCTCCGTCTCGTCCACGCCTTCGTAGGGACCATCGAGTGTGGGTTCGACGAGGACGCCTTCCTGGACATCGATGATGAACCGATGGGTTCCATCGAAGGGATCCGCGAGGACGGCCATCATGCCGATCCTCGGGTAGGCGTAGATGATCGGGAGGACCTCGATCGCGTCCGAGTAGTCGAAGCCGACTTCCTCAAGACGAACGCGAAGCAACTCGTCCCAGGACTCCACGTCCCATGGTTCGGCTTGCCCCATCTGCACCGCCGCGACAGCAGGCCCGATCAGCCGATTCGCGCTGACCCAGATCCGGCCCACGGCGTTGCCGGCGTCCTCGACCATGAAGACGTAGAAGAGCGGCTCCGTCGTGACGTCGTACAGCGTGAAGACGTTCCCGACGTGCGCACGCGCCCACGACGCGTCGTTCTCCTCACAGCAGGTGAGCGAAGGTGTCTCGAGGGTCTGCATCTCCACGAAGGTCACGTGCGCGAACCGGCGCGCCTCATCGAGGTCGACCCGAAGCTGCGCGAGGTCAGCGACTCCGGAGTCCTGCATGCCCGCAAGGGCGAGGCAAGCCCCAACCAGGAATCCCAACAAGATCCCAACCATCCAACGTCTTCGCCTCATCGTCCCTCCAATCCCTCTGTGCCCGAAACCTGCCGGAACCCCGATCAGTGGCTCAGTCCTCCTTCAAGGGGCGATTAGACCGCGCAAGGTGTGGAAGTGTCAAACGGCCCGATCGCGTCCAGTGCGTCCAGGGACACCTGCGCTCTCCGGCCTTCCGCCAGGGGGGGCATCCGCTCTTTCCGGGAGAGAGCGCATCCCATAAGACAGGAAGTCTCAACGCAGAGGCGTATCCCCGAAGGACACAGAGCGTGGAGGGAGCATGGAACCATCTGGCAGACAAGACCGTAGGGAGAGCCGGACACGCAAGGTCGAATGCACGATCTGTGGCAGCTCCATCGGCTCGCGGAGGAACCTGTTCGTGGCTAGCAGATGGGGCATCGGAGTCAAGCCGTACTGCCGCAGATGCTACGCAGACAAAGAGAAGACCTTCCTGCACCACGGGCGGACCGGGAGCTTCCCACTGAACTCTGAGAAGGCCCACCTGCGAGTTGTCATCGGACTCCTTGCAGCTCCCCTGCTGATTCCGATCCTGCTTGTGGCCGAAGGCGGCGGGATCGTGGTAGCGGTGCTCTATGCGGTCATTCAGGGTTGGATGGTGGCGCTGCGCGTCCTTTCATACACGCGCTATGAGAGCCGAATCCCGCGCTAGGACGGAGGCTTCCGAGCCGTCGAAGAGCTCTGCTTGAGTTGCAGCCAACAGGGGCTTGCTTGCCGGTTCGAGGTCCTTCCTCGCAAGCATCCTGCTCCCGTGCACTCGATGTTGATTCGCCCACTGCACGACGGCATTGCCTTTCCTAGCGTTGTAGGCTGATGCATGTAGAGCATAGCCCGAGGTCTTGATCTGTGAATGGAAGTGGTAGTATGATGCGAACAGATCTCAGCAAAGATCGTAAGCAACGTGGATGTGCGGGACCAGGGAAGGTACCTCAGCATCCGGATCGGTGAGGTGGCGGGCAACCACCTCGAAGCGGGTGTCCGCAGGCGGGAACGAGATGTGGAGCATCCGCAAGGAGGGAAGCATGGAACCTCGGAAAGGAGCAGAGGAAGAGGCATCCATCAACGGGGAGGTTGTCGAGTGCCTCGAACAGCTACTGGCGCGAAAGACACAGATCAAGGCGGAGCTGAGGGAGATCGCGGACACGATGGAGGTCTTCTCCTTCCGAGTGGAGCGGGCCCCAGACTTCCTCGACGATCCGGAAGTCCTGCAGACAAGCGATGCGCAGTTCACCGAGAGGATGGCGGGTCTCGAGAAGCGCGAGATCGAGTTGCGCGGAGAGCTGTTCGAGATCTCCGCTCTCACGCGCTCGATTCCGGCCCGCAGGCTCAAGAAGTGGGTCAGCGAGGTTCGCGTGCGGGAGCTGATCTTGGATGCCGGGCTCATGACAAACAGTACTTCGCTTCAGGAGGTCTTCAGGGCATCAGACTGCTGGACTGCCTGTGAAGTCTGTGTGACAGCCTGCAACTCCGAATGCATCGCATGCACGGAGTGCATCACTTCCTGTGCCACGGAGTGTATAACCTCGTGCACCAGCGACTGCATCGCGTGTCCCGTGGAGTGCGTCACGCTATGCACCTACGGATGCTCCACACCTTGCACAGTTGGCGGGGCGACGGGGGTCCTGTACAACCTGCCGGCCACCCTGGATCACTCGGACAAAGAGATCTCGCCGAACGATCTCCTGGAGATGGTCGTCAAGCATCAAGGAGTGCCCGACCGAATCGAGATTGACTGGGACTGAACGAGTGCCTGAGCACACCGCGAAGCTGAAGGCCTCCAGTCTACGGCTCTGCTTCTCGAATGGATGGCGCATGCGCAATGACGGCGCACGCGTAGTCCTCTACAAGTACAGCACAGAGGAATCCGAGTGGCGTGTCATCCCGCCAAGAACTGCCTTGGCTCTGACGCTGTTCAACGGGAAGGATACTCTGAACGAAGTCGCACTCCGGCTAGGGCGACTCGCAGAGTTGAGTCCCCGCGCTGCCAAGGAGTTCCTTACGGAGTTGGTTGCCGTTTTCCACGTCAAGGATCCGATTCTGGTCGAGTCCGAGACGATGCCCGATAGGGACTGGTGCTTGTACGCTCCCGACGAGATGATCATCCCGGTGTCGGAGTTCGACCCGTCGAAGCGCTTCGACGCGCCCCTTTCGTTGCTGCTAATGCCATTCAATGGCTGTGACGTTGACTGCAAGTACTGCTACTCCGAGCGGAGGCCGATTCCGGATGCATGCCTCCTTTCGACAGAACGTTGGGTCGCCATCTTGAATGAGGCGGCGGATGCAGGCGTCTGCATTGCGACGTTCTCGGGTGGAGACCCGATGCTGCACCCGGGAATCATGGAGATCATGGACGTGCTGGTCGAACGCGACTTCGCGTTCCTGATGTCAACGAAGTCCCTGATCTCGGACGACACAGCCGGAGAGCTGGCCGACATGGGAATCGGCAGTCGGCTGTTCCAGATCAGTCTGGATGCGTGGACTCCGGACCTTGCGGACCACATGGTGCGCAGTAGCGGCTACCGCGAACGCTCCGTGAGAAGCATCCGCAACCTGGTGCGGCACGGCATACGGGTACGCACGAATACCGTCTGCACTCCCGAGAATGTCCATGAGGCACCGACCTTGGTGCGTCGCCTGCAGGATCTGGGGGTGTCCAAGTCGAGTGTGACCATCTACGGTCGATCGATGTACCGCCATAGCGATGCGCTGTTCCTTCCTCCCGACAAGATCGACTGGTTGCGCGAACAGATCGACGTGGTGAAGCAGGAGATGCCGGAAGCGGACATCTCGTTCAACGGATCGCTGATAGATCACAACGCAGTACCTCGTGACGCCAAGGAGGCTGCATGGGAGTCTCGCGCACACTGTAGTGGCGGAATCACTTCGATGACGCTTTGCGCAGACGGCCGAGTGATCCTGTGTGAACAGATGCCGCAGTCCAATGCCTACACCGCTGGCAGCGTGGCAGAACACGGCCTGCTTGAAGTGTGGCACTCGGACCGCATGAGGGAGTTGGCTCACCCGGGGCGGGCGAAGTTCAAGGACACCGTCTGCTTCGATTGCGAGGAGTTCGACAAGTGCCATCAGGAGACCGGCTACTGCTTCCGTGATGCCCTGAATGTCTACGGCACCGTCTACATGCCTCCTCCGAACTGCCCGCAGGCTCCCCCTTCGAAGAGGCTGGCATAGTCCCGTGGAAGGCAAATGGAGTCAGACACGCAAGATCCCAACCATCCAACGTCTTCGCCTCATCGTCCCTCCTATCCTTCTGTGCCCGATCTTCCCGGGGATACGCGATCCTTGGATCTCCCTTCCTTCAAGGGGCGATTAGATCGCGAAGAGCGCGGCGGTGTCAAACTGACAGGTTTGGGTAGGAGAGTCTTGGTTCAAGCACTCACTTCACATGACGCGCGGTCTGCGTGTTGGCGCGGAGACACCTCGCGAGAGACAGGCGATCGAGCGTGCGCAGGGACCTGTGGATTCGCCGAGCTGGGCCACCTGAGGAGTGGACGGGGTGTGGGTCCCAGCCCTACCAGATCAGCGTGACCGCGAACGTGACGGGTCGAAGGCCATCCATGCAGCAGGGGAAGAACGAAGCGGTGTTGGTCGGATCCGCCTCGAGCTGGGGCTTGATCTTGTTCACGATGTCTCGCCACGCGGCTTCGCAGAAGCCGTCCGGCATAGCATCGACTGACTCGAGGAACCGGGCATCCAGATCCCATCGTTCGAATCGCTCCTGCCGGAAGCCGGCATCAGATCCCTAGCGCTTCGCTTCCTAGAGGTCTCGCTTTCCTTCTGAAGCCGCCTGGCGCTTCCTGGCCTCTAGTCGGGCCAACCACGCGAGAAGCGCTTCGGTGGAGACCCCGACGAGCCCGCTGATCGCTGCGAGGATAGGGACGAAGAGCCAGCTGAATTCCGCAAGCGACTTAAGGAACGGCTGCCGTGGCTCGGTCGAGAAGTGCTCATGAAGCACGAACCAGACAAGCATGAGGAGGAAGAAGACGCCGGCACGGAGCAGTGCGCGAGGCCATGAGAATCGCGTCGAGGGTCGTCGCCTCTTGCTCTTGGCTGCACCAGAGGTTCTCATGAATGTGAGGATAGGTTCGGCGACGCGGAAGCACAAGTGAGGATGCTCTCTTAGGTCGCCCACCCAATGGATCCTGACGATGTCTCGCGAGAGGTCGGATCGGTATTCCGCGGGTTCGATATGGCTTCCGGGTCTCGAAGCCTCAACAGCACTGGCCTGCGCACTTCCCCGTCACCACTTCGACTGAAGCCTGGATCTGAACCCTTTGACTCAGGGCACGTGC
>Ga0180436_10004693_pt1 | contig 12213 bp, 11 predicted proteins | sample SS_ome_2_FD_132434 | JGI IMG/M metagenome (GOLD analysis project Ga0180436, IMG submission 132434) | Hypersaline lake sediment archaeal communities from the Salton Sea, California, USA - SS_3_S_2 metaG | ecosystem: Environmental > Aquatic > Non-marine Saline and Alkaline > Hypersaline >...
ATATGGTCTACCATTTTCTGCCAGCTGCTGACGATCAAATCTTTAAAATCCATGGTTCCCCCTTTTACGCGGTTAAATTCCGTTTACGTGAGTTCAAGAAATTCCTGAACCGTTGCCACTCCCACAAGTTCGAGCGATGCGCCGGAACCGAATCGATCACAATTCGTTTTCGGTAAAATCAACCGGGAAAAGCCGAGCCGCTCGGCTTCGCGAATCCTTACCTCGATATTGGCCACGGCCCGGATTTCACCGGCCAGGCCGACTTCACCGCACACAACCGTGTCCGGCTCTACCGGTTTTTCGCGAAACGACGAGGCCAGGGCACAGATGGCCCCGAGATCAAGTGCCGGTTCGTCAATCCTGATACCGCCGGCTATGTTCAGGAAGATATCGTGGCCGTACAGGTCGAATCCGGCTTTTTTCTCCAGTATTGCGCAGAGCAGCGATAAGCGCTGCGGGTCGGCGCCGATTGCCGTTCGCCGGGCCGTACCCAGATTGGTCGGGCTGACCAGCGCCTGGACCTCGACCAGAATCGGCCTGGTTCCCTCCATCGACGCCAGCACCACGGACCCGGATACGTCGAGCGGACGCTCCGCCAGAAAGATTTCAGAAGGGTTCGCTACCTCTACAAGCCCCTCCTGCTTCATTTCAAAGACCCCGATTTCATTGGTCGAGCCGAAGCGGTTCTTGACGGTTCTCAGGATCCTGAACACATGGTTGCGGTCCCCTTCGAAATAGAGCACCGTATCGACCATATGCTCGAGAATCCGCGGTCCGGCCAGATTGCCGTCCTTGGTTACATGACCGACGAGAACGACGGGTATATCTTCCTGTTTTGCCAGCTCGACGAGTTGCGCAGCGGATTCCCGCACCTGGGTGATCGATCCGGCCGCCGACGGGTGATCCGACGAGGTCAGGGTCTGAATCGAATCGACCGCCAGCAGCGCCGGTTTGATCTCCCTGGTCATTTCGGTGATCGCCTCCACCGAGCTTTCGGTGGCCAGGTACAGGTTTTCGTGCATCGCCGACAACCGCCGGGCCCGGATACCGATCTGATGGGCCGACTCCTCTCCCGATACATACAGAATTTTCTGGTTCTGCTGCGCCAGTGACGCCATCAGGTGCAGAATCAGCGTCGACTTGCCGATTCCCGGGTCACCGCCGATCAAGATCACCCCACCCGGGACGATACCGCCGCCGAGTACCCGGTCAAGCTCTTCGATCCCGGTGATCGAACGGGCTGGTTCGTCATCCATGCTGCCGGCCAGCGGTTTCGGGGGCACAAATCCGGTTTTACGCTGCCCGGGCCGTCCGCCGACACGCTGCTCATGCAGGCTGTCCCACTGTCCACAGTCAGGACAGAGGCCGAGCCACTTCACGCTCACAAACCCGCATTTGCTGCACACGAACCTGACGCTTGAATTCGTTTTTTTTGCCATTATTTTCGCCGGGTTGAATTTCCGGTTGCTCCCCTTTACTCTATCTTAACCATGCCTATGGTAAGCACAGTAACAACGCTCCCGAATCTTGTTAAGAATTTTCATACGACGCCGTACCCGAATCAAACATGCGCTCCACTCCTTCACGGCCGACACCACCGGCAATTTCCCTGGCTACATCGCTGTCTTTTCTGCTGGGAAAGAAATCTCTGCTCGGCTGGTCCACGCTGCTCGTCATTATAACTATTGCGTTTACGTGGGTCGGTTTCATGCTCACGACCGGTTTGATCGACAATCTCACCGGCTCCTTTTTTGAAACGGCTCCCGCCCACGGTTCATGGTGGGGATGGATCAAATACGGCGGCTGGATCATAGCCAAATACCTGTTCGTCCTTATATCGCGGCTGATTTCGTTTTTCCTCGCCTTTATCATTGCATACAGCCTGACAACGCCTTTTTACGGGATCCTGAGCACCAGCGCGGAAAAAATATACTGGGGCAAGGATTTCGAGGACGACGACGGGTTCAGCATAAGGGGTATCCTGATAGATCTGTTCGAGGGGTTCAAGGTAGCCGCCTTCGGTATTCTGATAACCGTCGTCGCGCTGTTCACCGGGTTTGTGCCGATTATCGGCCAGATCGCCGTATTTCTCATCTACACCTTTTATTCGGCCCTGATGTTTGTCGATTATCCCGCCTCCCGCCGACGCTGGGGTCTGAGGCGCAAGCTGCTCTGGCTCAGGCATCACCACGAGCAGGCGCTGCGGCTCGGCCTCGTCCCGGCGGCGATTTCGCTGATCCCGGTCCTCAATATGTTCCTGCTCGCTGCGATTTTCCCGCTTTTCACCGTCCATGCGGCACTCAACTTCTCAGCGGTCGAGCTGTATCACAGGCAGGAAGGTTCCGCTGCTTAGACGGTACATTGCAAGCTCCCGGAAAGCCGGGGAATATTAAACCAGTTCGGCCATGACGAGGTTGCCCAGCGCCCTCCCCCGCTCCGAGAGCCGCAGGCGGCCGTCTAATTCAACCAGGCCCTCGGCAAGCAACTTCTCCAGTGTGGCGCCGTATACCTCAGCCAGAGTCATTCCGTATCGTTTCTGCAACCGCTTTTCGGATACGCCCCGGTTGAGCCGAAGCCCCATGATCACCGTTTCCTTGAATGAATCGACCGGGCCAAGGCACTCCTCTGACTCGACAGGGTCTTCTCCCCGCTCTACGGCTGCACAATAGGTATCCGGATTTTTGATCCTGCCGGCCCTCACACCGTCAAGATAGCTCACCGCGCCGGCCCCAAACCCGTTATATTCCTCGTTATGCCAATACCCGAGATTGTGCCGGCAAGAGCATCCCCTCCGCGCATAATTCGATATTTCATACTGCTCGAACCCGGCCGCTCGAGTCATTTCCGCCGTAATCTCATCCATTTCCACAACGACCGCCTCTCCCGGCACCGGCAGTTTCCCGGCGGCGGCCTGTTCGGCAAACGGGGTCCCGTCGTCGATACTGAGCTGATACGCCGAAAGATGGTCCGGCACCAAGTCCAGCGCCCGTTTCATCGTGTCGTGCCACGTTGCGGGGGTCTGCTCCGGCAGGCCGTACATCAGGTCCAGACTCAGGTTTTCAAATCCGGCTGCGCGCGCATCAACTACCGCCTGTTCCGCCCGCCGGGAATCGTGAACCCTTCCCAGTATCTGCAGTTCACGGTCGACAAATGACTGAACGCCGAATGAAATGCGGTTGAAACCGGCATCTCTGAGCCGATAGAGATCATCCGCTGCTGCCGTATCCGGGTTGGCCTCCAGGCTGATTTCCGCTTTCCGGTCGATAGCAAATCGCCGGCGGCAGCAATCCAGAATCTGAATCAGCTGAGATGTCTCCATTACGGTCGGTGTCCCGCCGCCGAAAAACAGTGAATCGACGCGAGGCCGTTCCGGTGTATCGATACACCGCGTTATCTCCCGGCACACCGCCCGGCAGTAGCGCCCCCGCATTGACTCGAGCCCGGCAAAGGATACGAACGAGCAGTACCGGCACTTACTGCAGCAGAACGGAATATGAATGTAAATCCGGGTCACGGTGCCGCCTGCGAGTCCCACTGGCAGACGGATGAACACCAGGAGGCCGTATCCGCCATCAGTCCGCTGTCGGCGAAACTGTAATGACCGTCGCCGATGATCAGATGATCGAGCAGGCGGATCTGCATCATCGAGCAGGCCAGATAGAGGCTCCTGGTCAGTGTGCGATCCTGGGGCGACGGAGTCAGCGCCCCCGACGGATGGTTGTGGGCCACAATCAGCGCAGCGGCATTGTGCGACAGGGCCTTTCTGATTATTTCCCGCGGGTACACGTTGTTTACATTAATCGTTCCCTCGGCAGCCACCTCCGCATCGATAACAGCCAGGGACGAATCAAGATAAATCACCGTAAACGCTTCGACTTCGAGCCCCTTCATCGAAAAAAGCAGATAGTCGATCACCTCGGACGAGGATTTCAGGTAGTGGCGGGTTTTCAGGCGCTGCTTCAGATACCGCTCCGCCGTCGCTTTTATAAATCCAAGGGCAAAACCGTTTTTCTGCCCGATGCCGGTGATGCTTCGCAGCCGCTTCGCATCCGCATCGAGAACACCGGCAAACGTCTTGAATTCCTTCAGCAAAGCCCGGGCCGGCTCCTTGCAGTCTTTGCGCGGTGTACCGAACGACAGCAGCAGTTCGAGCACTTCGGCATCGCTGAAGCTGTCGATGCCGCGATCAAGGAAGCGTCGGCGCAGGCGCTCCCGGTGTCCGGCCCCCTTGCGCTGCCACAGCTCCTTGTCCATGCTGCCGGTTTCTCGCCGGGCGTTATCCGGACAGCTCCTGGCTGAACAGTTTATTGGCCAGTTTCGGATTCGCCTTGCCTCTGGTTTTCTGCATCAATTGGCCGATGAAAAATCCCATCACCTTGGTCTTTCCGCCCCGGAACTCTTCGACCTGCCCCGGGTTGGCTTCGAGAATCTCCCTGACGAGGCTAAGCAGCTCGGACTCGTCGGAAACCTGGACCAGGTTTTTCTCCTTGACGATCTGCTCGGGATCCTTGCCGCTGTCGAGCATATCGATAAAGACCGACTTGGCGATCTTGCCGCTGATCGTGCCCTCCTCGACCATCGCCAGCAGCCGTCCCAGCTGCTCCGGCCGCACGCGGCAATCCTCGATGCCGCCGCCCTTGAGCTCGCGGAGGAGCTCGGTCATCATCCAGTTGGACACTTTTTTGGGCTGGTCATGCACGACTACGGCAGCCTCGAAATAGTCCGCCAGTTCCTTCGATTCGGTGAGGATGACCGCATCGTATTCCGGCAGGCCGAAGGCATCGATAAAGCGCTGCCGCTTCTGATCAGGCAGTTCCGGCAGCGATTTTCGCACCGTTTCGATCCATGCGTCATCAATTTCCACCGGTATCAGGTCCGGGCATGGAAAATAGCGGTAATCGTGGGCATCTTCCTTGCCGCGCATCGGCTCGGTTTTGCCGGTATCGGGGTTCCACAGCAGGGTCTGCTGGATAACGGGTTCCTTTTCGAGCAGCAGGTCTCGCTGACGGCGCACCTCGTACTCGAGTGCCGCCTGTACGTTGCGAAACGAATTCATGTTCTTCAGCTCGGTGCGCGTACCGAATTCCTCCTGCCCGATCGGCCGCAGAGAAATATTGGCGTCGCAGCGGAAACTGCCCTCCTGCATGTTTCCGTCACACACGTCGAGGTAGCGCAGGATCGCGTGGATCTTCTTGAGGTAGCTGCAGGCCTCCTGCGGCGATCTCAAATCCGGTTCCGATACAATTTCCAGCAGCGGCGTACCGGTCCGGTTCAAGTCTACATAAGACAGCGGTTCCCGCTCGTCATGGATCAGTTTGCCGGCATCCTCCTCCATATGGATGCGGGTAATGCCGATCCGTTTCGTCTCCTCTTCCACCTCGATATCGATATAGCCCTCCTCGATAATCGGCTTGTCGAACTGCGACGTCTGGTATCCCTTGGGCAGATCCGGATAAAAGTAGTTCTTGCGGGCAAACTGGTTGACCCGGTTGATCCGGCTGTTCGTGGACAACCCTACTTTGATGCCGAACTCCACCACCTTCCTGTTCAATACCGGGAGGCTTCCGGGCATGCCGAGGCAAACCGGGCAGGTATGCGTGTTCGGCGGAGCTCCGAACTCGGTTGAACAACCGCAGAAAATCTTCGAATCAGTCTTCATCTGGGCGTGAATTTCCAGCCCTATTACAGTCTCGAACTCCATAGCGTTCTCTCAACTCTTCACTGTCATTTTTCAATCGCTAAACCCGGTCTGCCGACGCATGAACCCAGTCCCGGATTTTTACCAGTTCATCCGGCCACGCCGGTGAAACCCGGACTTCCAGAAACATCCTGAACAGGTCGTTGACGATTTTTACCAGCTCCTCGAACAGGTAGATACGCTCGAGAATCATACCTTCCGCTTCTGCTGAGCCTGAACCGGACTCAGACTCCGCCGTTTTGGGCAGCTTGACGCCGCGGTACTCGAAAAATGTCGCTCCCAGCGTCAGGTTGTATTCCATGTCATCCTTGATGATCTGGAGCCGGGCCTGCTCGAGTTTTTTACCGGTGCGCAGGCCGGTCCTCGCTTCCTTGAGCTCCGTCTGCAAACCGGAACAGACCAGCCGCTCGTTGTAATCCGCCTCGCCGTATTCAAGCAGCATATGCTTCTCGAACACCGCCACGATATCCCCCTGCCCCTCCAGTTCAACCGTACCGCCGCGTTCCTCGCTCTTCCACCAGAGCCAGGTCAGGAATTCCTGACCCAGAAACCGTTTTTCTGTTATCAGATCAACAAGGTCCATAATTCATGCCCCACGGGCTCCGTATTTTCCATAGGTTGTAAAACCTCTGTAATTGTAACTGCTCGCAGGGTGCCGGAGATTTACACAAGCAGCCTGGTGAAGCGTATTGATCATACGTAATCCAGGCTGATCGTGGAAAGATTCGGTGCCCTGCGAGCAGTTACACTTATACAAAAATTTCTGGTGCTAACCGCTCCAGCCGGGCCAGCTGGTCTTCCCCGGTGAGCAGTCTTTCCGCTGTCACGTAGGGGATCTGCATCTGCACGGTCAAGCCGAAGCACTCTTTGAAAAAATCCTCGAGCAGCGCCTGGGCCTTCTTGTTCGTCGAAAAAAAATAGAGCGATGAATCGGACAAACTCCACACCAGGTCGTAAACCGCCGGAATCGGAAACGCTTTTCTGGTCAACTCCGTTTTAATCCGTTCCTTGAGTTCGGTTTTGGCGGATCGGCTCAATTTGGGGATCTGCTTCTCCTTTTTGATCCGCTCCTCTTCTTTCTGCACGTATTTTTTGAGGATGGACGGCGACACTTTTCTTTCATCGACCCGCAGGGACAGCACCACGTAGTCGCCGCAGAGATGCGACGCATAATCAAACGACGAGTCGAACATGTTGACGACCGACACCCACCCGATCGAATATTCCTCGAAATTATCGTCGATATCCTCGAATGAACAGGCGCGAACCCGTTCACCAATAAATTCAAGCAGATTGTCCGGCAGCTCACCGTTTACGGAAAAACGGGAAAAACCGGCAGATCCTCCCAGAAAACTCATGGCGTTCCTCACTTCTGTTAGTCTCGGTTGCTCTATTGCGCAAAGACTCTTTATATCATTGAGCCGGTATTGCAACAAATGATTATTTGCCAGCCCCGCACTTCAGCGTGTAATCACGATGAAAAAGTATAACCGGAAAGCTTGACAGATAACTGAATAGACAATAGGTAATAGAAAATAATTTTTTGTTGACACGGCAATGTGAAAATAGTATAAGCCTTCGTTCCACAGGGTCGTTAACTCAGTCGGTAGAGTATCTGCCTTTTAAGCAGAGAGTCGTTGGTTCGAGCCCAACACGACCCACCATAAAATACTGGTCCCCATCGTCTAGTCAGGTCCAGGACACCGGCCTTTCACGCCGGCAACACCGGTTCAAATCCGGTTGGGGACGCCAATATAATCAGGCACTTAGCTCATTTGCTAGGTGCCTTTCCTTATTTGTAGGTAGTTGCTAGGTGGCTTTTTAACTGTGGCAACACTTTTATGCTGGTCTGACTGATTCAGTTATTCGCCTACCTTTCAGTTATTGAAAGATTTTTATGCCCTGGAATTATTTGATTTCAATCATTGGAATACCTTCGCTAACCAGTATACTCGTCGTCAGATGCCTAACAGCATGAAGGCCAACGCGCTTTACATTAACCCGCAGACACAAGTGTTTCAGCCAATGAAAGCGATGGATAAAGGGTTTGCCTGTTTCGGGACTTAAGAAACGGACTGAGGCCATGCGTTCAACTGCTTTTAATCCATAATGTTCTAGTCCGTCGATGATCCCGGTAGTATAGCTCTCATGGCTGAAATAAATATTAGGCTTGCGGCGCAGCTTGCCAAATTTTTCACTTTGATTGCTCACCACAATCCCGCAGACAGCACTGTCGATCATGTCTCCTTCGCTAACGGAATCGCCCGCAACCATCGATTTATCGAGATGAAAAATAAAATTTAGGCCATGGATATTCAACGGTCTTTCCTTTCGAAGTTCTCAATGGCAAAATATCCAGAAACTGACTATGAAAATAGATGCTTTGACACCGAAGCCGGCTTTGCTTAAAGTTCTCCTGAACTGACCCCAGGCTGTCTCCCTTCTCCTCGAGGTAATAACCGATTTTATAACTTCGCAGAGCCGCTCGCTCCTGGCACACCAAAACTCGAAAGAGCTTGAAGCCTCTTCTGGGGCGTCGGGCTTGCATTGATAAGAAACACGCTGCTTTCAGCTTCTGTCATGCCCCACGTCCTGACCTTAGTAGATCTCAGTACCGACTGAACAGATCAATATGTCGGCCAGCGGAAAATTATGGACAGTCATAGCGTCCAGTGTCAGTTCCTGGCTTATACCCGTGGCCACTACCCACGCCATTAGCTGTCTGCGTTCACGCAAAAACCAAAATACGTCCTTCATGCTCTGATTGGCACCGACCAGGATGTTGCCGATATTGGTAATCACAAGACCGATTTTACAAAAGCTTATACAGGAAGACCTCAAGCGGATCACAAATAGCCACAAGCCTGAAAGCCGGTCAATACTGTTATTTGTCAGGCAACATCTGAACTGCTAAGATTCATTAATCCCAGATAATCTCGTTAATGATATCTTTAACCCCAATTACTCTGGCAACAGAATCATATGCTTGAAGCGCTGTCGTTGCCGACAATACTCTTCCTTGCAATGTAACGATTCCTTCATCTACGATCACATCTAATGTAGCCACACTAATTTCTAAGTTGTGTTTAAAAGACTCCACTACGGCGTTTGCAATTCTAGGTAGCGAATCACCCAGACGCTGTCGTCAAAGAGAAAATCGCTGCACTTGCCGATGCTTCCATCGCTCGCCCCATTTCAAATCCTTCAAGTAGATCAACACTAGAAAAGATTGTTTCTGTTTCCATAATATCCTCATACAATTGGCGAAAAAAACTAATTAAGAGGGCTTCAATTCGGGAGAAGTGCGAATCATAGGGTATTCTCTTTCCAGTCCGATTACATTCATGTCCTTTTTGAACAACGGCGGAGACTTCAAATAGCTCACCACAAGGCTCGTTATGCTGTGCAAAGAATCCAGGTGAGTTCGCTCGTAACCATGGGAGGCATCCAGGCCAAAACAGACCAGCGCAGTTCTTATATCATTACCGGCCTCAAGCGCGGCGGCTGCGTCGCTTCGATAGTGGAGAAATACATCTCTGCTGAATTCTATCCCCTCTTCAATACAGAGATTGATAAGATGATTTGTGAGATGGGAATCAAAGGGTCCAGTGGAATCCATCATCGCAATGGTCGTCCCGAACTCACAGGTATTTTGCCCGGGAGCGATGGTGCCGTTATCAATTGAAACCATCTCGGCCACATTTCCCCTCAGTACATGCGAGGCTCCAACACCAACTTCTTCAGAAATTGTGAACAACAAGGAAACATTCAGGCTCGGAATTTCATTCGCGTTGTGTAGTGCATGAATTGCAGAAAGTACCGAAGCGACTCCTGCCTTGTCGTCCAGGAATCTTGAATTGATATAGCCATTCTCACTGATCTCCAACCCTGGCTGAAGAGAAATAAAATCTCCCACCCTGATCCCTCTATCCCACAGAGTTTCAATTGATGTCCCCGGTTCATCAAGGCGGACCTCTAAATTCTCCCAGGTTCCAGGTTGGTTATCTATTTTTTCATTATAGGTGTGGCCCGATGCCTTTAAAGGCAGGATTGTCCCCTCGGTGATTATATTGCCTACTGAGTGAACACTAACTCTTGCTCCTTCAGCGAACCTTGCGGACCAATTTCCAATGGGCACAACATTGATTCTACCATTTCCTTTCAGACCCTTAACCATTGCCCCAAGAGTATCAAGGTGACAGGCAACGGCGCGGCGCGGTCTGGCATTGTTGCCTTTCAAATTCGCCCTGATTGCACCACGCCTGGTAAGCTCGTACGAGATCTTGAGCTCATCCAACTCATTACATACGAACCTTACGATATCGTCCGTCATTCCTGTTGGGCTTGGAATTTCCACGAGGCGAGATAACATATCCAACAAATACTTTTCGCTTATCTGAGTGCTCATGGCTTACTGGTATGCTGTTTTGACTGCGGAAAAAGGAGATCAATGAATCTCTCAGCGGTGGGCTGGGGCTCATGATTTGCCAATCCGGGGCGCTCGTTCGCTTCTATAACTGTATATTTCTCACCTGAAACTTCGGGCACAAGAAAATCAAATCCTACCACAGGAATATCCAGAGCTTTGGCCCCAGAAACTGCTGCCTCGATGAGCGTTGGGTGGAGCTCTGCAGTAACGTCATGGATGGTGCCACCGGTATGGAGATTTGCGGTCTTTCTAACTTGAAGCTCAATACCCTCTGGCAGCAATTGCTCCATTACGTAACCCTCTGCTTCCACACACCGAACCGTTTCAGTGTCAAGTGGAATGGTACTCTCTCCGCCAGTGGCTTTGGCCCGGCGCCTGCTGCGTTTTTCTATGAGTTGTTGTATTGTATGCTGCCCCGTCCCATAAACCCTAGCGGGCTTTCTCACTGCAGCTGCCACGACTTCCTCGTCAATGACTATTATCCTGAGATCTTCACCCGTGACGAACTCCTCTACAATAACCTTATCACAGAGTGTAGACGCCCGTTCTATAGCAGATAGAACTTCATCTTTTGTTCTCAAATCGACCAAAACCCCCTCTCCCTGTTCCCCTCTTGCAGGTTTGACAACGACACTCTTATATTTGGCGAGAAACGAATCGATATCTGCCGATTTATCTGCCACCAACTGGTCGGGAGTTTCTAGACCCGCTTCTTCCAGGATCTTCCTTGTCACAGCCTTATCGTCGCAGCGACTCATCGCTACAGCGTTAGTCAACTCGCTTAACGATTCCCTGCATACTATGGAGCGCCCGCTGTAAGTCAGTTTAAAAAATCCATTTTCACCATCGAGGATTTCAATACCAATACCTCTCTGCCTGGCCTCATCTATCAGAATCCCAGCATAAATATTGATATGCTCTTCAGGCTCTGGTCCGACAAACAATGGGGTGTTGATCGAGTTTTTGGTTTTTATGCAATAGACTGGCACTTGTTCGAATCCAAGCTTGTCATACAATGCTTTTGCCTCTGTATTGGAATGCATCACAGAAAGATCGATAAAATTTCTGCCTTCGCCGATAAAATAGATTATGAGCTCTCGGACAAGCGTCTCTCCCAAGCGGGGATAACCGCACTGATTATCTACGGCTAATGCCCAGAGGCTTGAGCCATTATCGGGATCATTAAACGCATGGCGATGATCTACTCCAGTGACCGCCCCTACGATTGCACCGCTGCGCCTGTCTTCAGCTACCAGTACTTGCAGGGCAGGATCGTGGGCAGCCTTCTTATAAAATCCCTCGTAGCTGGGCACCATCCCCCAGGATTTATAAATAGCCTTGAGCACAGATTCATCATCGTCTGCCCTGATCGAACGCACCGTCACCCCGTGAACCCTGAGACATTTTCCATGATAATTTTTAAAATCCAGCCTATAGGTAATAGAGGGGTCGAGAAAAAGCTCCTGCGGTGCCAAAGAAACCACCACATGCGGGTCACGCATATACATGGCAATATCCCGTCGCCCCTGCTTTTCCCTGCAAATTTCCTCAGCGAGTCTTTTGGAATCAGTAAAAGTGTGACCAAAAATCAATCGCCCCCAGCCGCAATCGACAATAGCCTCTTTCTTCACAGCAGAAAAGTCTATTGCCCCTGTCGGTTTCCCCCAGTGCTTGAGTGATGACATGCAGTTGGGGTCATAGGCGTCTTTACGATGCTCTTCAGAATCTTGTTTATTTGAGGTAATCATTGTGAAACTCCATGGATTTGTAACCACATCTCCAGCAATGCTACCTGCCAGAGCTTTGAACCACGCAATGGAGTAATATGCGACGTGGGTTCTTCCAGAAGAAGATCGATATACTCATTTTTGAAAAGCTTTCGAGTGGTTGCGATATCATTCGTTAAGTACTCCTTCACAAACTCCAAAACTGGCCCTTCTATATGTTTAAGTGCGGGGACCGGAAAGTATCCTTTACGGCGATCGATTACTTCATCGGGGATAACTTCTCGTGCCGCCTCTTTCAATATCCATTTTCCCCTCTCTTTGACCTTTAACGTGGCCGGTATTTTTCCCGCCAATTCGAT
>Ga0180436_10004694_pt1 | contig 12210 bp, 10 predicted proteins | sample SS_ome_2_FD_132434 | JGI IMG/M metagenome (GOLD analysis project Ga0180436, IMG submission 132434) | Hypersaline lake sediment archaeal communities from the Salton Sea, California, USA - SS_3_S_2 metaG | ecosystem: Environmental > Aquatic > Non-marine Saline and Alkaline > Hypersaline >...
CCAAATGCTCCGGATTCTCGTGCTCCAGCGCAGAGAACAGCATATCCAGCGCCGATTCGTAAGACTCGTCTTCCTCACTGGCCCCGGCGAAGGTGAGCATGGTCATCACCATCCCAAAGTTCTGCTCGGTTTCCGGAGCTTCAGACAGCAGGTAGAACATCAAGGCCTGCAATAGTGCGGTTTCGGCCTTCTCCCAAAACGGATCGTTAGTATGCGCGGCTTTCGGCGTGGTGTTGTCCATCAGATTGCTGATGAGCTTTAGGACGTCCTTTTCATCCCGAATGTAGGTGAACGGATTGTACCCGTCCGAGGCGTTGAAATCGATGAGGTTCAGGACTTTGATATCATAGCCTTGTCTTTTCAGCAGGTTGCCGGTGGATTTCAGCAGTTCAGATTTCGGATCGGTGATGACAAAGCTGGTGTTGCACTGCATGATATTGGGCTTGGCATAGAATCGTGTTTTACCCGAACCGGAACCGCCGATGACCAACACGTTGAGATTCCGCTGATGCTTGTAGGTATCAAGGCCCAGCCTTCCGCTTTGCGTCAGCAGGATGTCCGAATGTCGGTACTGCCCGTACTTATGCGTAATGCTTCTCACATGCCCCCAGACAGCGGAACCGTGCTCTTCGCCCATCCGCCTTTTCCCTTCGCTGGCATAGTAAGCCGACACAGTGACTCCAAATGCCACAGTAAACAGAGCCACAAAAATCAGTGTGTATTCATTGAGAGTAAGACAAAAGGGTTGAGAGAAGATGCTCGGGAGAAGCTCCATGTAGTCAAAGAGGGTAAGTCTGAATTCATACAGCCCTGCCAGCTTCACCGCCAGCCAGAGGACGGGGAGGTAAAGCAGTATCCATAGATAGGGTTTTGATGGTTTCATACTATCTTCCTCGCTCCTTAGCTTTTGGTTTCCTTTGTTTGGCTTTAGCCTGATATGCTTTCAGCCTTTCCTTGACCGACGGTTTATTCCTTGTAGTGGATGTTTTTGAGTTCGTTTTGGAAGAACTTGAGGGTTCGCCGGACCGATCGTTTTTTTTAGAGTCAGTTTCCTTGTCAACGCCGGTAAGTCCCATGTTTTCAATCACCGTGTTGAACCTCGGGATGTCTTCGGATCGCAGAATTAGGTCACAGTATCCGTCGTCGGTGCGGGTATCCTTCACCGCGGCAAAGAGGATGCCGTAGGGTTTGGCCTGTCGCTTAAATGCTGGTAAGTCCTCCACCTTCATCCGGTAGGTGCGCAGTTCCTTACCTTCACGCAAGAGTTTTACCAGCGAAGTCTCGCCCCGCTGCACCTTCACCTTTTCGTTCTTGGTCGCCATGATGAGCAGCTGCGCCAGATTCTTGGTGGCGGAGCCGGTCAGCCTCAGGGCAATATCCATGCCCTGAAACATGATGTGGACGATTTGTTCAGCGGAGTCGCCGCCGTTCATACCTGTCAAATAAATCACCTGTCCTTTCGATTGTTTTTTCCTGATTGGGTTCTATATGCTCTTTCATTTTGGGGAGCGATTCCTGTATCTTTTCACATTGGTTGATCTCCTTTTTCAATGTGTTGATTTTGGATTTAACGGCATCCATTTCACCGGTCAGTGATAGCTTCTCTGTTAAGAACTTTTCTGAATCCGCTTCGCAGGCATACCCGTTTTTCTTTAAGGTACTTACAGCCTTTAAATACTTTTCGCTCTCTTCCGACATCATGGTATAGCCCGACTGAAAGAGCTGATGCGCCTGCCGGTACTTGGCCTTGTCTCTGAGCGCGGAGAAGACGGCGGCTTTTGACTGATACTGCTTTTTAAGCCCAGACAGAGATTCATATAAGCCAGTAATCTCAGCTTGATGGGATGAGACAAAGGCGCTGATATCCGCTTCGCTGTAAAGCCCATGCTGGTGGATAAACCTGAACTGCGCTTTGTAGCTTTCAAATTTCAAAAGCTCCTGTTTTAGGTATGCGCTCATCCTCGGCGGGGCCTGGTGCTTCTTCACTTTGCCCAGCAGGTACATATACCGCCAGTAGATACGGAGCACATCGGGTATGGGCACTTTCACATAGCGCCGACGCTTGGGGGCATAGGATACCGGCAATTCTTCAAGGAATTCATTCCCTTCGATGCGGGCTTTTATCGCTTCTTTGCCGTAAGCGTTCCCTAGCTTATACCCCCTCGAAAAGCGCTCCTTTCCCATCGGCCGAAAGGCCAGATACTTGCCTTCTTTAATCTCATACCCCTGATGCTCCATCAAAACTAAAAAAGCCCCATACGAAGGCGCTTTGGCGATGGCGGCATCAATATCATTTTTGATGATGGTGTCCCATGAGGCTTTGCCTTTGTGCTGGGCCAGCCATTCGGCATAGGTGAGCGATTTGTTTTCATCCGTTTCTTGGATCACGGACAGTCCATTCTCCAAACACATCCGGTCGGATATCCCTCGGATTTCTTGGTAATAATCCCTAAAGGTATTGGTATATTTCTTGCCGTCGATAAAGGAAACCGAGTTGATAATGATATGATTGTGCAGATGCGCTTGATCCAGATGTGTGGCGATAACGACCTGAAAGCGCCGGCCGAAGCATTCTTTCGCAAATGCGATGCCCAGCTCATGGGCCTTTTGTCCGGTGATTTCGTTTGGCCTAAAGCTTTGAATCACATGATATCCCAGCACGCCTTTGGTCTTCCCAAAGCGCTGTTTGATCTGCATCATATCCCGAAAAGCCGTTTCCTTGTTGCAGTTGATCGCCGTTTCAAAAAGCGCCTGCTCGCCGCCTGTCTTTTGCTCATCCATGATATATCCAAGGGCATTAAAAAGGTCAGTTTTCTCCTTGTTCAGCACATAGTTGACGCAGGTGTCCAGGCGGGTACGGATCGGCTTAATCTTGGTATATGCCATCAGTATAAATCCTTAATCCGGTTCCAGCACTTATTTATCATCATGGTCACGGCGCGGATCTGATCCGGCCGGACATTGCCGGTTGCATTAGCGACATGAGCGATTTGATTGACGTTGTTCGCGATATTGGAAACCAGCCGATACACTTCAACGTACTCATCCGGCGGCCTTGCCCGTATCCTTTCGCCCATAATCAGATTGCGGATTACGGTTTCGCGCGGCAAACCGCTTTCACCGGCGAGCTTATGCAGCTTTAAATACTCTTTTTCATTGACCCTGATGGGTATCTGAATGTCTCTGCTTCGCATGGCGTCTCCTTTCTTTTCTTCGATGGCATGGCTGTAGGCCATAGGGTCTTAGGGGCAAAAAGCCCCTAACAAGTGTGATTTGGCTATCCAAATCACGTGCTTGCTATAACTTCAGATACATTTCTCCTATCGAAAATAGCTTTATAAGTATCAATATTGAACTTGAAGTCTAAACTTACCTGCTGAAAATAAAACATGGTAATTTTTAATTGTTTATGGAAAATCGTTAAAATAAAGCTAAAAAATCAGGTCTTCGTACGCGAAGTGACATACACCTGTATGCCATAATCGAGTTATAATTGATTCATTATTCAAAGTTGACATACAGGTGTATGCCAAAAGCTCAAAATGATTTTTCTCAAATAAAAAAGCGGCATACATCTGTATGTCGCACAATTTCTCCTTAAGCCTACCTAGTCTAAAAGCTCTTCCAAGAGATAGTTTATTGGCCAAACTTTAAATTTTCCTAAATCTTCCGTATCTACCCCAGACAGTATTTGTTCTGCTTCTTGTTTCCGCTCAAGTAAAACCGTAGATGCTAGCGAGAGTAAAATGTCTTCATCTATTGCTTTCTCGCGCAAATAATCCATTTCTTCTTGAGTTAATTCTAGTTTTAGTACTCTTTTTAATTGGATATAATTTATTTTTAAAGTGTACTCCTCTGCTTTTTGCACTCTCCTTTCAATGATTCCCCTCAATTTCTCCAGCATTTCTTTTGACTTATTATACTCCCAGTATATGAGCAGATAATTATAAACAATCATACCCACCTGCTCGTCTAAATACTCGTGGTCTAATTGTTCTCTATCATTTTCAAGCATGTTAATATAGTGAAAATTTAAACATTTACGGAAACTGTCTGTTAACTCTTGTGAATACAGAATAGTATACCCAATATATTCAAGGTCTTCTCCGTCATCAATTGTATATGCTAATTTTACTGCGTTTAAACCCGCATAAATGAAATTATCAACTTCTTCTTGGTTAGATCTGGCTATGTATTCGTCTCCGACTTTTTGCATTAAAATTCCGGATTTTCCTTCGACGAATACTAAGCCATTCTTAAAAACATAATAAAAATAATCAATAACTTCTGCTTTCCTATATTTCTCATTATAAAGATCCCATTGAATAAGCCATTCTCTAAATTCCCCTAAATCTCTTATGAAATCTAGAACTCCTCGTAACTCATCCCTTTCTTTTACTTGATCTTCTTTAAAGAATCGCGTTAATATTTTTTCATAATCACAAAACAGTTCATAAAGAAATGGGTCTAACTTTAGTCCACCAATATTTATTGTTACGTTTCCTACTCTATCAAGCCTTCCATGAATCTCTAATTGCCCATGGGATAGAATCACATGCTTTGTCAGTTTGTTGGCACGTCTGTGCATGATTATCCCCAGATTCGGTATCTCAGTGTCATCCTCATCGATGATGTTCTCCACGAACATCTTATATTTTTCGCTTTGATCTATACTCAGTTTTGCTTCGCTGGGAAACTTTACTGTCTCAATAGTTGTCTCCTTTATATCGATCAAGTTTTCTTCGAACTTTATCTTCCCTCCTATAGAAACACCTTCGACATGCGATGTGAAAATTTTTGCTAGGCTGACTCCTTTATATCCTAGCTCATGATACTCTTGATATCCAGATTCAACGGCAGCCTTGAATTCTGTTATGTTATTAAGCTCGCAAAAATCAAATAAGCTCGCCTTCATTTTTGTCTTGTTTTTTAATCCCTTCAATGCGTCATCAAAACTCAAGACCCGATAATAGATTTTGCAATTTCCACTTTCCAGCCCGTTATCGATGTTATCAGCAATTACATATACAAGAAAATTCGTAAGGACATACTCAAAATATTTTCTTTCAATATCATGGTCACCCCAAACTCCCCTTGTACCTTTAATTTGGACATTATAGTCTTTTCCATCAAATTTTATAAAACCATCGACAATGGGGATTGTATCATCAGTGTTAAAATAGGTTTCAATTTGATTAAGCATCAAGAAATTCTGTATTTTGCTTATCGCTGTTTCGCCAACAAGCTTCTTTTCAATATCTGCCATATAATCTCTCCATAGTAAATAATCAATATAATTGTAACATATATTTACTTAGACATTATATCTTTATTCTCATTCAAATCAGTAAGTACTCATTATAATCTTTCCCTCTCTTTGGCGGTTTATCCCAAACCGAATAACCTTTTTCTTTCAATTCCTCCTCAATAAACCGGCTGGCCCCTCTTCCTGCATCGTCATTATCCAAACACAGAACGATTTTCTTGATCTCCTGATGATCCTTGAGGTACTCCACCAGCGCCGCCGGTAATTTCGCTGTTGTTTCTTTTCGTTTTGGTGCATATACCCCGCCGATCGAAAGATAATGGCTATCTTTCCAGCGATCTTTCCTTAAAGTTGCAACGGAGAGCGCATCAATCGCACTCTCCGTAACAAACAGCTTATCCCTGCTTTCTTTGGGTGTTATGGAGAAACTGTATCGCTTATCACTCCCTTTCACTTCGCCTTTGAACGGCCTTTTCGCGCCCGCCCAAGTCCCCCGCAGCGCGGCATATCTCGGTATTTCTTTGGCATCATATCCGGCAAATACAGCATTGTGATAATCACAACTTTCATAGATTAATTTGTTTTGGATGCAATGCTTTAAGATTTCGTTTGATATTCTGCGTCTTTTCAGGTATTGGATGATGCGTTCGCAATTCTCATTGGCTCTGGGCAGGCAAAACTCCTCAGGTTCATCTATGGTTTTCGGCTGTATGGCTACCTTTGTCTCGCCGCCGCAAAGCCTTTTTACTACTTCAACAAAAGAATAACCCTGCACTTCAATAAGATAGTTCAGGGCGGTTGTGCCGCCGATGCCTCTTGAAAACCAGTACCACTTCCCGTTGGATATCTTCAAGCTGTCATGCGTCCTGGTCGAATAAGTATCTCGGTTGACCTGCACCAGTTCGCCCGCTTCAAAGGCTTTTAGATAAGTCAGCAAATCCATTTGTTTAGCTTTCGCAATCTGCTCCTTGGTTACGCCCGGCATCGTCGTTCTCCTTTCTATCTTTCTTCGCCTCGCACTTTGTCTCGTTTCGGTAACGGGATGGGCCTTGGGTCAACAAAGCGCTCAAACTCTATCGGACTCATCACTTCGATCATGATGTTCTCCTCGACTTGGGCTTCCGTGTACGCCTCGGGTTCCTTGAACCGGTCCGTATATCGACTGATCTGTTTCGGGGTGAGCGATACACACTCACCCCTTCCGTTGTCCCCGACAATCAGAAAGTCGCCGGCGATGATCTCATGCCCCACCCGCCGATTGCCGGCATAACCTTTGAGTTTGCCTTCTTCGTCCATGATGATGGTGGCTCTTCCACCTTCCAGCGGGTAGAATTCAATGTATCCACCAACGGCATGCTGAAAGGCTTTGAGTTCATTCGCGATCTTGATGGGTTTTGGTTCTTCGCCGACTTTGATCAGCAGCGCATTTATAGTCTTTTCTTTCATAGCTATCGCTCCATTCCCTGCGCTTGTTTCTGCGGCAATTCCCGTTCTTCGATTCCGAGTGCTTTGCCGATTTTTTCAATGATCTGATCCGCGCATTTTCCGATGGTATCCAGGGAGCTTTTCAGCTCTTTGACATCCTTGTTCTCACTCCATCCGGCGATGTACCCAAATGAGTAATCCGAGGTATCCACGCCGTACTTATGACAAACCACATAAGCCACGCTCTCAGCCTGCACTTCACGCTCAAAGGCGCTTAGGTGTTCCGTGTCTTTCCCATGCAATTTCGAATGGGCCATTTCATGAATTAGGGTCTTGAAGGTTTGGGTATCGCTTAAGTTTGGCTTTACCGCGATGAAGTTTTCCGTCAGATGATAGTATCCGTTGCTACTCTCCTTGATGGGTTTATCAAAATATATGGGGACATCGCTGGTCGTCACCATCTTTTCAATGACCTGTTTAATCTCTGGTGAATTTTCGGTTAATACCGTGATCAAAGACGGCAGTGGCTTGCCTTCGGTCTGGCTGATATCAAACACATAGCCGGTGCGAAAACCCATGCCGGTCATCTCTTCCGGTTCATCTTTGCCTTCTACCTTTGCTTCAAAAGTATACGGACTCGGCACGATGATCTGAATGCCTTCTTCGCCTTTCTTGATGTGCCGGTCCATCCGCTTCCAAGTGGTGAAGGATGCCACACGCTCCGCATCGGGCTTTTGGGATAAGATCATAATCGTATTGCCGACACTGTAGTTATGAAACTTGGAATAGGCTCTTAAGAACTCAGTATACTTATCCGAAGAAAAGACGGCTTTTACACCGTCTTCCAATTGGGATAAGATTTCTTTTCGTTCCGTTTCTTTCTTTGCCTTATATTCTTCCGCGGTTAGGGTATAGTCTTGCATTGTCATATTCCTCCTTATTTAGTTTTAAGTACTGTTCAATTGAATAACTCCCCGAATTGATGAGACATAAATCCATGCCCGGGTCAATCGGGAGTATTCCGTTTGCTTCCAATGGTAAAGCGGTCTTGGATAATACTGTGCCAAAGAAGTTATCAGTCAGGCCCTTGCATAAGGAGACGGGGGTTAACCAATCATCCTCGTCGCAGGCGACGGTGTAACCAAAAATGCCTTGAGGCAGGTTATCCATATCCAGCATTTCAAAGCTGAATAGCACGGGGATATCCTTGACGGTGGCGAGCTCAAAGTCGGTGATTATTTTAGGGTCTTTCACTGTTTTCTATCCTTCTTTCGTTTGATGATAAAGAAGGCGGTAAGACCTAAAAGGGTCAGACCACCGATGGCGATGCCATATACCAGCTTTCGATAATCATGTCCCAGCTTGACATAGATGGAGTTTGGGATGGTGATAGTATAGGGATTTTCTGTTCCATTCTCATCAGTGATGGCGACCTTCTGCGCGGCGGAAGGGTAATACCCAGTCGGTACCGTGGTTTCCTCCAGCCAGTACACGCCGGTCGGCAACGCTTGAATCTCCACAAAGCCGTCGGCGTCCACAGGAACCTCCGTGATGGTGCCATTCTTGTCGGATCGGTATGCGCCGTCCTCGGTGACGCTGAAGGTATAGGTGGTAAGTCCCAATACGCCTTTGATCGTGAACCCAGCGCCCGAAAGCGGTTCACCGTCCTCATACTTGGTTTTAAAGATCTGCAGGATGGTGGGTTCATTGTACAGCCGTGTTTCGCCGGAGGTTCCGCCGAAGCGGCCAATGGTGAACTCTTTGGTTTCATCGGTTTGGATATATCCTTTGGGTGCCTGGCTTTCAAAGAAGGTATAGATACCGGAAGGCAGGCGTGTTAAGTACACTTCACCGTTTGCATCCGTGTTGTCAGCAAAAACGATCTTGCCGGATTCATCCTGCACAATGATCTCCGCGCCTTCCAGCGGGATATCGTTGACGATATCGTATTTCGTCAAGGTCACGCTTGTCGGCGGGTTCTGGATTTCGGTGGTTCCGGTGACGCTACCGTCCGCGTTTACCGTAAAGTCGTATGTCTCAAAGCTCAGTTGGTAGCCTTCGGGTGCGGTGACTTCCTCAAACGTATAGTCTCCAGCCGGCAGTTCATATAGAACAATCTCGCCTTTATTATTGGTTTCATATGAAGCAAGGCTTCTTGTTTCACCGCTCACGGCAAAGACGGCACCGCTTAAGGGCTTACCGGTTTCACTGTCTGCTTTGGTCAAAGTAATTTGAATGGGATCGTTTGCCACTGATATGAAAACGGTATCCGATTTACTGGAATCCACCTCAACGGGAATGGGCGTATCCTCCAAAACAAACCCTGCAGGCGCAACTGTTTCAACTAAGGTATAGGTGCCCATCGGCAGCAAACCGGATGTCGCGATGCCCTGGCTGTCCGTTGTGATAGTATCCACGGTTTTACCGTAAGCATCCTTGATAGCGAAAACAGCACCGGATAAGCCACGTGAGCTATCTCGTCTGTCAGTCTTGGTGATCTGGATGCGCTTTTGCACCGGATCGTTTTCAAAGATGACTTGGATTGGATCTCCGTCATTCTCGGTGACATTGAAAACGTACGGGTCTTCATTAATCCAGTAACCGGTCGGCGCGTTGGTTTCATAGAGTTCATAAGCACCATATTTCAGAGGTTCGGGCAGCGCCAGTGCTCCTGAGCTGTCAGTGTTAAAGACGCCTTGGCCATCCATGGAAATCCAGTCACCGTTTAAGGCTTTGATTTTGAATACGGTCTCGGTTGAAGGAATAGCCCCACCCGTTTCACTGTCTGTTTTGGTGATGATGACCTGGTTTCGGATGACTGTATCCTCAATATCAAATGATTGAATTTCGCCATCTTCGATGATGGATACAGTGAATGGATCGCAAGGCAGGTATCCTTCAGGCGCGATGGTTTCAGAAACGGTATAGGTGCCATATGGTAAATCGTAACTTAATGCGCACCCATTTTCATCGGTGATGAGTGTATCAATGAGTTTGCCGGAGCTTGCTAATCGAATCTCAAAGATCGCGCCAGCCAGCGGCGGATGCGCCAGACGTGTTTCCTGTCCGGCCAATGGGGTTTCAGCGGTTTTGTTGATTTCAATTTGGCCTTTGATGACCTGATCCGAGATATGTAAGTACACATCATTCGCGTCAAACTTATCCGCGTCATATGCGATGGTAAGGGAATAGGGTTCTTCGTTTAAGAGATACCCTTCGGGCGCGATGAGTTCTTTAACCGTATAAGTCCCAAGCGGTATCGGGTCGCTGGTAACGGTCGTGCCGTCGGCTTTCAATGTGGCGGCCAAATCACCAGCTGAATCGAACACCTGATAGGTTGTGCCGGACAGACTGGCGTCGCCCTGGGGTACATTGATGGTTTCAATATCCCGCTTTTCAATGGTAATCAGCCCGTACTGCGGCGCGTTCGGGACATTGACTTCATGCGTGATATACGTGGAAAGGCAACCGTTATACACGAGGTTTGCTGGATATTCGGTATCGTCCAGCACATATCCAAACGGGGCTTGTATTTCTTGAACGGTATATTCGCCCAAAGGGAACGTGGAATAGGCGGTACCCGAGTAGTCGGTGGTTAATGTTTTAACTGTTACGCCCTCGCTGTTCTTGACGGCAAACTTTGCGCCTTTCAGGGAGTAACTACCCAAGGCAGGATTAGCATTGCGCTTGTAGATAAAGATATATCCGTACTGCGGGGCATTCCCTACGGTGAAGTCTTTATACACAATCGGTGTATATTGATCCACATAAGAGAGATTCGCGGTGAACAGCTTGACGTTATTGACAAACCCAAATGGCGCTTGGGTCTCTCTGAAGGTATACGTGCCCAGTGGCAGTTCTTTGGATATCCCATATCCGTTTTCGTCGGTGACGATGGTCGCCACGGCGCTGTTACTGCTATTGTAAACGGTAAAGCGTGCGCCTTCCAGAGAGTAGTCGCCCATACTGATATTCGAGTTGGTCTTCTGGATCCGGATGACACCGACCGGTACGTCGTTATAGAAGTTGACTGGGGTGGTGAGATAGGGGGATACAGTGACGCCGGTTTTGAGGGTGCTGTCAACCAAATATCCATCCGGTGCGGTCATTTCACTTAGTGAGTAGGTGCCTTCAGGCAGCACCTTGGAAAGGGCTCTGCCGTCAGAACCCGTGGTGACTTCATCCACCTTAACGCCATCGCTTTCACGGAAGATTGCGTAGACGGCACCAGATAAGGGAGTCGCGTTGGTTTTACCGTACTTCTGCACCTGGATATATCCGCCGGCGACGGTTTTCAAGTTTAGCGGGCTTCGAATGACTTCCCGTGTAACGTCAAAGTCCACGCAGACTAGGGGTTGATAGTTACCCGATTGGAACCAGAATGCGCTGTCTTCACTGAGCTTGGATTTTCCGATAAAGACATTGCTGATGGAGCCTGTTGTTGGGGTATACCCTTCCGGGAAGGTAAAGGTCAGGGTATCACCATCATGTCCGGTGTAACCTTCAATCTCGGTACCCGCAGGTAATATGCCGGAGTCGATATCATAGAGGATGATGTTAGTCGGAAGGTTGATGGTGAAAGTCGCGGCATACCGCATCCCAAGTTCGCCGAACTCGACGGTGCTGGGCGTGGTGGTAACCTCATAGTTCGACCAGTCTAATGGATTGCTGCCGTTTCGGGCAAGGTTCAAAAGGCCGATCATCCAGTCGTAGGCCCATGGACTGCCGTCTTTGGCTCTGACCAATCCATTGGATACATCCATAAAGCTGTATCCGATGCATTCGGTTTCAGCCAGCCAGGCACGGAGTGCATTGGCCGTGGCGTATCTTGCCATATCATCGGGCAGGCCGCCGGTGGTGTTCGGGTAGCCATGTCCTAAGATGGTGTAGATGCCTTCAAGGGTGCTGGCGGAATACTTGGCAGTCGGCGAAAACGCTGTGTAACTCTGCGTGCCCGTTGGAAAGTCTAGGGCCTGGTTTAGGCAATAGGCGATATCGCCGGTCGAAGTTTCCCAATGCCACGGTGTTTTCAAATCCCGCCACTCGCTGCCGTTATAGTACTCCATGTAATATCCGGCATCATCAGCAAGGCCGGTGGTAAATAGCGGATTTGCCGATGGCGTTGCAGACGCCGGGACAACAAAAAAGGTGAGCAATATGCTCACCAGTAAAATTAGTGATATTCGTTTTTTCACTTTTTTCCTCCAAAGAAAAAAGCACCACTTTGGGTGCTTTATAGGTTTTATTTTATTTCTTCTACGCCATATTCTTGCGTAAAGGCTTGTACATCCTCGTCAAAATGCGAGGTGTCCGCAAATGATATTTGTTTTGCAATATATGTGATTAGCATCAATAACAAAACAATAAAGATTATCTTTTTCATATCGCCGCCTCTCTGCTCGCGTTAAAGTTATTTTTCATCCTCCTCGCTGGCTACTTTCACTTCCCCATGAATTTGTTCATAGGTTTTCACGGCCCATGATAGAAATTTTGGCCGGCTCATCTTTTCTTTGTCCAGA
>Ga0180436_10004699_pt1 | contig 12200 bp, 10 predicted proteins | sample SS_ome_2_FD_132434 | JGI IMG/M metagenome (GOLD analysis project Ga0180436, IMG submission 132434) | Hypersaline lake sediment archaeal communities from the Salton Sea, California, USA - SS_3_S_2 metaG | ecosystem: Environmental > Aquatic > Non-marine Saline and Alkaline > Hypersaline >...
CCGCTGCCCGGGGCGAGCTTCTTCGCCTACGGCACCCTGCGCTGGGGGGTCAACGTGACCGCCGGCGACCTGGACGGGGACGGCAGGGAGGAGATCGTCACCGGCGCCGGGCCGGGAGACGTCTTCGGCCCCCACGTGCGGGCCTGGCGCTACCAGGGTGGAGAAGTTCGACCGATCCAGCAGGTCAGCTTCATGGCCTACGGCACGAACCGCTACGGGGTCAACGTGGCCTGCGGCGACATCGACGGCGACGGGTTGGCCGAGGTCGTCACCGGGCCGGGGCCGAGCGCGCTGTTTTCCTCGCACGTAAGGGCGTGGAACTACGACGGCGAGGCGCTGAACGCGATCGACGGGGTCAACTTCCTGGCCCACCCTGAGGGCACGGGCCGGGGCGGGGTCATCGTGGCCTGCGGCAACATCGACAACGACGGGCACGACGAGATCCTCACCGCCCCGGGACCGCTGGAGGGTAACGCGCCCCGGATCAACAGCTGGAACTTCGACGGTGATACGCTCGCAATTATCGAAAGCAAGAGTTTCGGGCTGTTCGACGAATGGGGTGATGAGGAGTACTATGCGGGAGCCAATATCGCCCTGGGGAACTTCTTCGAGCCGCCCGACTACCTGCGGTGAATGCCATAGTGTTGAAACGGGGGCATGAACACGGCTCAGTGCACCCGGTCGATGAGCAGGCGGACACAGCGGGCCATCTCGGCGATGGGCATCGGCTTGAGGCGGAAGGCGCCGGCGCCGATGGCCCGGGCCTGGCTCGCGCTCATCGACTCGCAGTACCCCGTGCAGAGGAGGATGGGCAGGTCGGGGCGGATGGCGAGCAACTCGCGGGTCAGCTCGGCGCCGCTGATCCCCGGCATGTTCATATCGGAGATCACGAGATCGAACAACGCCGAATGGGCCCGGTACAGTTCGAGGGCCTCCTCGCCGCTGTTTGCGGGCATCACCCGGTAGCCCAGGTGCTCGAGCATCTGGGAGCAGACGTCGAGAAGCATCGGGTCATCGTCCACGACCAGGATCCACTCCTCGCCCCGGGCCCGGGCCAATCCGTCTGACCGGTCACGCTTGCGCAGCGTTTCAGGTCGGCTCGCCACACTGTCACTGCCCGGGCCGTCGAATACCGTTCGAGCGGACCCGTTCCCACCGATCATCTCCAGAGTGCTTGCGTAAAACCCGTTTTTCGCGTTCGCCTGCTGCATTTTCGGCCTCCCTTCGCCCATTGTCGCTACGCCTCGGGACACTCTATATTTCAAGTTCGATGCCACCGGGGGGAGCCGTCCGGGCATGCGGCCGTAAGCTTTTTATTTAAAATACGTTGACCGCCACTCCATGGGCGGGAGGCGTCGCGTTCATGCGCAGGTGGCAGCCTCGGACCGTAAAAGCGCTTTACAGTCAATGACATCGATACTTTGCAGTTCCCTGGACGGTCCTTTCCTTCTTGACGGCACCGGGAGGATCGTCCTACCCTGATATTTCGTGCCATGGGTTGGGGATATCCCGGTCCCTCGCCCAACCGCGAATACACGAACCGGTGTTCCATCCCATGCCGCTGTCCCGAAACAACCGATTCGCCGATGCCTGGCCGCTGCTCGCCATTCTTGCCGCGGGGTTCGCCCTGCGGGCGCTGCTGGTGGGCCAGTTCAGCCGTCTGCCCCTCTTCCGCCACCCGCTGCTGGACAGCCTGATCTACCACCGGCAGGCGCTCGACATCGCCGGCGGCAAGCTTGTGGCTGACGAGGCGTTCTTCTTCGGCCCGCTCTACCCCTGGCTGCTGGGCCTGTTCTACGCCCTCTTCGGTTCGGGGCCGCTGGTGCCGCGGGCGTTGAACATCCTCCTCGAGCTGGCGACCATCGCGATGGTCTTCCTCGTCGCCCGTCGCTGCTTCGGCCGTGCGGTGGCCATCGTCGCCTCCGCGGCCTACGCCCTCTACCTCCCGGCCATCTTCACCACCGGCCTGCCGCTGATGGCGCCGCTGGTCACCTGCCTGCTCACCCTCCTCCTCCTGCTGCTGGCCGTGGCGGCCGCCGACAAACCGGCCGCCGCCCGCTGGTGGTTCCTCGCCGGTGCCGCTCTGGGGCTCGGTGCCCTGGCCCGGGCCAACCTTCTGGCCCTGGCCCCGGTCTTCCTCTTCGCCCTTTTCCACACGAACCGCGAACGATTCTGGAAGCTCGCCGGGGCCTTCCTTCTCGGCACCCTGCTGCTCGTCACCCCGGCAACACTGCACAACATCGCCGCCGAGGGCGAGCTGGTGCCGCTCACCGCCAATGCCGGGCTCAACTTCTACGTGGGCAACAACGAGCGGGCCACCGGCCGCTACCAGCTGCCGCCGGGCCTCGACGCACAGAACGACCCGCGGGGCCGGCAGTTCGCCGAGCAGGCCAGTGGCCGCGAGATGAGCTCCCGTGAGCTGTCCGCCTTCTATTTCGCCCGCGGCATCGACTTCGTCCGTGCGCACCCCGGCGACGCCGTGGTCCTCGCGCTGAAGAAGTTCCGGCACTTCTGGCGCTTCTTCGAGATCCCGCAGATCTACAACTACACGCTGATCAAGGAGAGCCTGCCGCTGCTGCGGGCCCCGTTGCCCAGCTTCCTGCTCATTTCGCCGCTGGCCCTGGTGGGCCTCGGGCTGGCCCTGTGGCGCCACCGCGACCCGGCCCGCCTGCTCGCCGGTGCGGCCGGTTTCTATATCCTTTCGCTGCTGCCCTTTTTCATTACCGGCCGCTACCGCATGCCCCTGGTCCCCCTGCTCGCGGTTTTCGCCGCGTCCGCTGCCGTGACCATGGTACAGGGAGCACGTGAGAAGGACTGGAAGACGGCGGGCATCGCCGCCCTGGCCACAGTGCTGCTCCTCGCCGGCTTCACCGGGTTCCGCCAGCCGGTGGAACCGTTCGAACGCTCGCAGTATTACAACTCGCTGGGCCTGGCCTTCAGGAATGCCGGCGAAGCGGCCGAAGCCGAGTCGGCCTTCCGCGAAGCGCTCGAGCACGACCCGGACAACCCGTTCATCCTCGGCAACCTGGGGCAGCTGCTGGCCGATCGCGGCGACTACGCCGGGGCCGTCGAGTGCTACGACCGGGCCCTGGCGCGGAACCCCGGCTCCGCCGACCTGCTCTTCCTCCAGGTCCAGGCCTGTTCCCAGGCCGGCCAGGTGGACAAGGCCATCGCCGGCTGCCGCCGGCTGCTGGAGCTCGACCCGGGGGACCACCGGGCCAGCTTCGGGCTGGTGGGCTTCCACCTGCGCAAGGGCGAGACCGCCGAGGCGGTGGCGGCCTTCCGCGGCTACGCCTCGGCAAAGCCCGACGACCTGCAGTCGCGATACAATCTCACCGACCACCTGGTGGCCGAGGGTGAACTGGACCTGGCCGACGAGCTGCTGCGGGAGGGGCTGGCCCTCGCACCTGCGGCGGCGCCGCTGCGCGGCCGGCTGGGGGACGTGCTCATCCGCCAGGGGCGGCCCGAAGAGGCCCGGCAGCAGCTGGAACAGGCGCTGCGTCTCGACCCGAACCACGAACCGGCAAAGATCCTCATGCAACGGCTGGAGAACAATCAAGGAGTGTGATGGTGATGAGGGAATACCGCAAACGAGGAGGATGGGGAGTGGCCGCGGCTGCGCTGGTTGCGGCCGCGCTGATCGGCGGCTGCAGCGGCAGTGAGGCTCCGGAGCCGTCGGCCGCCGATGCGCCTGCCGCGATCGAACGACCGAATATCCTGCTCATCTCGGTGGACACCCTGCGCCCGGACCGCCTCTCCTGCTATGGCCACCGCCGGCCCAGCAGCCCGGTGATGGACCGCCTGGCCCGGGAGGGGGCGATGTTCGAGAACGTGGTGAGCAGCACCTCCTGGACCCTGCCGGCCCACGGCGCGATGTTCACCGGCCTCGTCGATTCGGTGCACGGCTGCCTGGAGACCGACACGCGCCTCGACGAGAGCCGCCACACCCTGGCCGAACGGCTCGGCGCGGCCGGTTACGAGACCGTGGGCATCTTCTCCGGCCCCCTGCTCCACCCGGTGTTCGGCCTCTCCCAGGGGTTCGAGCACTACATCGACTGCACGGGCATTGCGGGCGAGACGCTCCATGCCCTCCAGGCCGGCGTGCGCATGGACAACGATGAGGTGCGCGAGGCCTCGGTCTCCACGGTCACCAGCCCCACCCTGCACCGCGCCGCCCGCGACTGGCTGGACGGGAACCAGGAGGCGCCGTTCTTCATGTTCATCCACATGTGGGACCCGCACTACTTCTACATCCCGCCGCCGCCCTTCGACGACGTCTTCGATCGCGGCTACAGCGGGACGATGGACGGCCGGATGTTCTTCGCCGTCGGCCTCACCCCCGACATGCCGCGGGCCGATCTCGAGCACGTGCTCGCCCTCTACGACGGCGAGATCGCCTGGACCGACCTCTTCATCGGCCGCATTCTCGCCGAGTTGCGGCGGCTGGGGCTCGAGGAATCAACGGTGGTGATGCTGCTCTCCGACCACGGCGAGGAGTTCTACGAACACGGGCTGCGCGGCCACCGGCTGGCGCTCTTCGAGGAGTCGATCCGCATCCCGCTCATCGTGCGCTGGCCGGGCCGCATCCCCGCCGGCCGGCGACTGCCGGACCAGGTGGCGATGATCGACATCATGCCCACCCTGCTCGACCTGGCCGGGGTGCCCGCGGGGGACGAGGTGATGGGCCGCAGCCTGGCGCCGCTCTTCGAGGGCAAGACGCTGCCCGCGGGGCCGGCCGCGGTGAGCGAGCTCTACTCGCTGGGGCACCAGCTGCGCACCTATCGCCGCAACGACCGCAAGATGATCGACAACGAGGAGATCGGGCGGCAGCTCTATGTCGACCTGGAGGCGGACCCCGGGGAGCAGCTGTTCATCCGCGACGCAGACCACCCGAAGGCCGGCCTGCTCGCCGGTGATGCCCGGGAGGCGAAGGGATGGATCGAGCGCTTCCGCAGTGCCCTGCCGGTGGAGAGCCGGCCGCCCACCCTGCCCGACGAACTGCGGGAGCAGCTGGTGGAGCTGGGCTACCTCGAGGCGGAGTAGGCCGCCTCAAGACTGCCAGGTGACCCAATTCGTGCAGAGCCCGGCATAGGAGTAGCTCTGGCTGGCCATCATCGGCGACGTGCCCGTCATCGCCGTGCCGCTCACCGACTCGTCCGGGCCGAACCCGGGGCCAAAGTGGCCGGTCATGGCCAGGTACTGGCTGAAGTGGAACGAGCCGGGCGGCGGGTCAGTGGTCTTGCCGCAGGCCAGCGCCGACGTCTCGTAGCTGCGCGCCGACTCGATCGCCGGCTGCCGGTACGCGCGTTTGTTCATGGCCGCCCTCCCATCGGGGCAGTGATTGTCCATGAAAAATCAGAAACCGAAGCGGAGATACGCCTGCAATCCGTGCACGGTGAAATCGAGCTCACCGGTGAAATCGCCCTTCTCCGCTTCGACCTCGAGTTTGCCGTACTCGTAGTTCACCCCGAAACCGAAGTGCTCCCACGGCCGGTACTCCAGGCCGCCCATGGCGAAGAGCACGTTTCCCGAATAGTCGCCGATGGAGCTGACGTAGATGTACTGGGCCCCGGCGATGAAGAGCAGCCTGGGCACGATCTCCTGGCGCAGCTGCAGGCCGAGGAGCGGCACAGGAACATCGGTGTTCACGTCGGTGCCGGCGCTGAGCGCCTGGGTCGCCTCCACCAGGTCGATGCCGGCCTTGAGGCCGATCTGGACCACACCCAGGGTAGCGCCCAGTGCGGTCTTCTCCCTGGACATCGCCCAGTAGGTATAGGAGAGCTGGGCGAACTCGACGTCGAAGAATCCGGTCACTTCGGCCTCGATGGGAAAGACTTCGTCCTCCCACTCGATCTCCTCGTCGATGGTGGCCATTGAATCACGGCTCAACTTGTAATACTCGAGCTTCAGCTGGTGGCGGCGGGTGCGGCCGAAGAGGTAGGCGCCGGAGAGCCGCCAGATCTCCTCCGAACTGCTGAAATCGAGGTCATCCTCAAGGTCGATGATCGTGCCCAGGTCCTCGGTGCTGATGTCGAGCCTGATGTTGGTGTCGAGGGACGTGAAAAACCCCCCGACCTTTACTTCGACGGTGTCGACCAGCGGGTTCGGTGTCTCGTCGGCCTGCGTGGCCGTCGTCACCGTGGCGCAAAAAAGCATGATCAGGAATACCGGGATAGCTGCTCGCATCGAAAACCCTCCCCAGGTCAGGAAAAAGGACACCGTAGAGTCGTTTTTGGCCTGTGAATGTTGTCACCCGGTATTGTGTGCCGACACCGGATTTATGGCAAGTAAATAATGGATGACCGGGTGAGCGGGGTACGTAAAAGCAACGTCAGTGGCCGAATACGTCCCGCGGGAAGGTGTTTCAGAACCTCGGATGTGGTTCGACAACGAGATGGCGGCCGCCGAGAAAGCGCAGCATACTCTTTCGTAGGTGAGCATTTCGAGGCAATCGGCAACGACGCTGTCGGGCCTCACACGAGGTCATGAAACCGCTTCTAATCCTCCCAGACGTGCCTGAGGCAGCATGACCCGCCCTCGGGCAGGGCTTCCACCGTCTCGAACTTCACCTTGCTGCCGAACTCGGCATTGATGTCGTCGATGAGGGTCTTGAGCCACATGTCGCAGCCCGGCCGGTCCTCCTCGATGAGGTCGAAGCGCTCGTGCCAGTCCTTCCAGGGGCAGGCGTCGTGGCGCATCCAGGCGTGCCCCGGGCTCTCCTTCTCCGGCACCCGTTTGGCGTCCTCGCCCATGGACCGGCTGGAGAAAACGAAAGAATCCGCCACCATGCCGGCCAGCGAGGCGTCGGGATCTTTCTCCAACCGCTTTTTGAAGTGCTTGATGTAGGCCTTGGCCGTGTCGTGGCCCACCTCTTCCCAGTAGGCCAGCACCAGCTTCATCGGATCGATGTCGGGACAGACCTTCAGCGCCGCGCGCCGCCACTCGAAATGCGCCGCGCGGTTGATCTGGCTCAGGATCTCGAACTTCTTTTCCCACGACATGTCGGCCATGGGGCCCTCCTTTCCCCCAGCCGCCTAGCGGGGGTTGTTGTAGCACTCGTGGACCGCCACCGGTTCCTTGCGCGGCAGTTCGAAGTGGATGGCGTTGATTGGGCAGACATCGTTGCAGATGCCGCACTCCTCGCACAGCTCCACCAGGATCGCCGCCTTGTCCTTGATCAGCCCGATAACCTGCGGCGGGCACAGCTTGACGCAGACGCCGCAGCCGTCGCACTTGAAGATATCAATAATCGGCACCATTGTTCATACCTCCTTGAATCCCCGCTCACCACGGGGCTTCGTCGCTTAGCTACAGCCGCATTCCGAGGCGGTAGCCGTCGAGCAGCGCGTTGACCGCCCGGCGCACCTGCAGGGAATCGCCGATGACGTAGGAGTCCTTTTTCTTCACCGCCTCGCGAAGCTCACTCCCCACCGGGGTCATGTTGGCCAGCACCACGGTATCCGCCTCGACCAGGGTGTCTTTGCTTTCCTTCGAAGTGACGACAACGCCCTTGTCGGTGATCTCCTTGACCTGGCAGAGGGTGACCATCTCCACGTTGCCCCCCTTGAGTTTGCTCATGTAGCGCCAGATATAGGAGGGGTTGACGTCGCGGCCGAACTTCTTCTGCGGACCGATGATGCTCACCGTGTGCCCGCCCTTGTCGAGGAGGTAGAGCGCGGTGGAGATGGAAACACCGGTGCCGCCGATGATCGCCACGCGCTTGCCCACCTCGACGGTGCCGTGCATCACGTCGAGGGCGGCGACCACGTTGGGCCCGTCGCCGCCCTTGTAGGCCGCGGGGTCGGGTGCGGCGCCGGTGGCCAGCACCACGATGTCGGCGCCCAGCTCCTCGAGCATCTCCTTCGTCGCCTCGGTGCCCAGCTTGAGCTTGCCACCGTGCTTCTTCAGCATCGTCACGTAGTAGTTGACGAGGCGGCCGAACTCCTCGTCGCCCCAGGGGCCGTTGGCCGCGGCGGAGAGCTGGCCGCCAGGCTGGCCGGCCTTCTCGTAGACCGTCACCTGGTGGCCCTTCTCCGCGGCGATCACCGCCGCCTGCAGCCCGGCCACCCCCGAACCGACCACGGCCACCGATTTCGGCTGCTCGGCCCTGGCGAAGCCGTAGAACCCGAACTCGGGTTCGGTCTCGTGGCCCAGCGAGGGCCGCACCATGCAGTTCAGTTCGGCGTCGCGGAAGAGCCGGGCCAGACAGAGGTTGCAGGCCATGCAGGGGATGATTTCGTCCTGCCGGTCCTCGAGGATCTTCTGCGGCAGCATCGGGTCGGCGATCATCGCCCGGCAGGACTCCCAGAAATCGAGCTTGCCCTCGGCGATGGCCTGGTCCGGCTGGTCGGGGAGGAAGAGACGATAGGCCATGGCCACGGTGACGTGCTCGGGCAGGGCGTTCTTGTACTCTTCGGCGATCCAGAGCCAGGAGCCCTGGGGGCAGTCGCGGCTGATCACCGACTTGGCCGACTCCTGCCAGCCGGCGGTGATGGAAAGGCAGTCCACGCCGGCGTCGACGATGATCTTGTTGATCTCCATCGTCTCCTCGGCGGTGTTGCCGCCCCGGTCGTCGAGCAGCTCGCGGCCGCAGAGACGGATGACGACAGGATAATCATCGCCCACCGCTTTCCTGATCCCGGCCACGATACGGCGGGGGAACTCGGCCCGCTTCGCCGGCGTGCCGCCGAACTCGTCGGTGCGCTTGTTGGTGTAGGCGGAGATGAAGTTGGAGAGCAGGTAGCCGACGATGCCCGAGATCTCGATGGCGTCGAAGCCGGCCTCCTGGCAACGGATGGCGGCATCCACGTGCTCCTGAACGCACTGCTCGATGGCCTCGACGCTCATCTCCACCGGCTCGCGGAAGCGGGGCAGCCGCTGGGGCACCACCGAGGGGCCCACGGTATAGTCGAGGTGCACCCCGCCGACCCGGCCGCAGTGCATCAGCTGCAGCACCGATTTCGAATCGTACTTGCGGATCACGTCGGCGATGCGCTTGAGACCCGGGATGAAGCGATCGTCGTAGATCGCCATCATCCCCACGTAGCCCTTGCCCTCGCCCGAAGGGTCGGTGAAGGCCCCCTGGGTGGTCACCATGCCGGCGCCGCCCCGGGCCTGGGCCTCCATGTAGGCCACCTCCTTGTCCGAGACGTAGCCGTCAACGAAGTTGAAGTTCGTCTCAGTGGAGGCGTATTTGATGCGGTTCTTTACCTCCATCTTGCCCAGGTAGCCCGGAGAGAAGACGTGGGGGTATTTTTTTGCGCCCGGTAGCATGGGTACCTCCTGCTGGTTCCAGGTGATGAATAAAGATGAATAAAGATGGGGTCAGGTCCCATCAATATTCATCCCATTCACAATTATTGCCTCGGTTCAAGTATCCCTGGGATCCCTCTTCAATCGCTTATCAGCATGGGGTGTTTCTCGGTCTTGATCCCCAAAATGAAGATGAAAGGGACCTGACCCCATCTTTATTCATGAACAGGCCGGCCTGCCGGCCAGCTGTTCGAGCTCCTCCAGCTTCGGGCGGTGCAGCACCAGTGCCGCGGCGGCCACGATGTTGAAGAGATAGAGCGTGGGCAGGCCGTCACCGAGGAAGATGAGCACCAGACCGAAGAGGCCCACCGCCTCGCAGATACCCGCGGTGATCATTGTCGCCGAACGGTACCGGGCAGCGGTACCGGCCGCGTCACCGGGTGCGCCACTCGCCTGCGGCTCGAGCATCCCCCGGCGGATGAAGAAGGAACCCACCAGCATCGCCCCGCCCACCGCGGCCAGCACGACGCGGATCAGGGGCAGCGGGATGGTCGACGAGTCGATGAATTCCCGGCCCGCCAGGGCGTGGCCCACAATGATGTAAATCGCCAGCGCGGCAAGGATGGCGATCCAGATCACCCGGGACGTGTTGAACGCTTTCTGCAGGACATCTGAATCGGTGTTCATGGTCTGTCCTCCTCCCCTGGTTGCGTCCCCCAATTGACCGTCTTTGCGAGGTTGCTCCGTCGCCCTTCGGGCGTCTCCGCTCAAGGAAAAAATGAATATGAATGGGATTTGACCCCATCTTTATTCATTTGTTCCTTCCACGTACTTCCAGCGACTTCCGCTGGTCGGGGGCTCGCGATGACGGAGGGAGAAGGCGCTCTCGGGCCGTTGTTCCTCAAGAGCCCCCGGCCGCGGGAGCCGCGGAAGTATGTTGTAGGTACCGTTTCCGCCGTGCAATGAAAAAACCTCGTCATTGCGAGGAGCGCCGCAGGCGCGATGAAGCAACCTCGTGACAATGCCCTTACTCCTTCCCGTACACGATGCCCGCCTCGCGCCAGGCAGCCAGCTCGTCGGTACCGGCGCCGGCCTCGCCGAGGATGCGCACCGTGTCCTGCCCGTAGGCCGGCGGCGGGCCCAGCGCGGCCGGCTCGCCCTCCCGCTCCACCGCCGAGGGCTGCAGCGTGACACGGCGGCCATCGGCAAGGGTGGTGGTTTTGAGGTGCGGGGTGAGCCAGTCGGCCTCGGCCACCTGGGGGATGGTACTCACCGCGCAGGCCACCAGGCCGGCCTTGTTCAGCGCGTCGACGAGCGTGGCGGTCTCCCAGCCCCGGGTCACCTCGGCCATCTCGGCGTGGATCTCATCCCGTTCGGCCTTCCGCCCCTCGTTGGTCTTGCGCACCTCGTTGGCCAACCCCTTGAAGGCATCCAGAGCGGTGAGCCGCTGCCACTGCACGTCGTTGCCCACGGCCACCAGCAGGTGGCCGTCCCGGGTGGGGTAGACGTTCACCGGCACGAACTGCCGGTGCTCGTTGCCCGCCCGGTCGTAACAGTCGGGCGGCGCACCCAGGCCCACCATGGGCAGGGTGGTGATCAGCCAGCTGGCCGCGGCCCGGGCCATGGAGACATCGATGCGCCGGGCCCCGGCCCCCTCGGCCTGTTCGGCCAGGGCGAGCATGGTCTGGGCAAAGACCTCGTCCCCGGCCTTGAGGTCGGCCAGCGGCGTGCCGCAAAGCATCGGCGGGCCCTTGGGGTCGCCGGTGATCGCCATGTGGCCGGTGACGGCCTGCACCGCCGGGTCGTAGCCCGGGGTCTTCGGCGCCTCGGGCCCGTAGGCCGAGATGCCGGCCCAGATGAGCTTCGGGTTGTGCTTCTTCAGCGTCTCGAAGTCGATGCCCAGCGGCTCGTAGCGCGCGGGCAGGGTGTTGCAGCAGAAGACGTCCACCGGCAGCTCGCGCACCAGGCGGTGCAGGATGGCCTGGCCCTCTTCGGTCTTGAGGTTGATCGCCATGGCCTCCTTGCCCGCGTTGGGGGCGACGAAGTAGGAGCAGCGGTCCGGCCCGCCCACCGGATCACCGATGTAGCGGTTGGGATCGCCCGGCGTGACCTGTCCGGGGGCCGGCGTAGGTTCGAGCTTGATCACCCGCCAGCCGAGACAGGCGAAGCGCAGCGTGGCGTAGGTCATGGAGAGGGCCTGCTCGAGGCTGAGCACGGTTCTCGGTCTCACGTCATCTCCTCCGGTAGCCGCGGACTTCTCACAGGACATCGTCGCGAGGAGTCGGAGACGCCTTGAGATACAGGGCTTTCGATGAATGAGCGACGGGAGGCGTAGTGGAAACTACGTTGACCGAGCGAATTCAAGAAAGCCCTGTAGATCATGGTGTATCCGGCTCCGCAGCAGATGGACTGTGAGAGGTCCGGGGCAGCAGTTCCCGCCCGGCGCGCAGCGAGAGCAGCACCCGCTCGGGAGTCAGCGGCAGCCGCCGGAAACGGATGCCGGTGGCGTCGTAGACCGCATTGGCCAGCGCCGGGGCGACACAGATCGCCGGCGCCTCGCCGATGCCCTTGGCCCCGAAGGGCCCCTCCGGCGCGTCGGTCTCGATGAAGTGCATCTCCACCTCGGGCATCTCCGGCGCGGTGATCAGCTTGTAATCACGGAAGTCGGGATTCTGGATCCGGCCCTCGCGCAGCACCAGCTCTTCGGTGAGGCCGTAGCCCAGGCCCATGGCCACCCCGCCCTCCACCTGGCCTTCAATGCCCAGCCGGTTGAGCACCTTGCCCGCGTCGTGGGCCGCGGTGACCTTCAAGGGCCGCACCACGCCGGTCTCGGTGTCCACCTCCACCTCCACCACGTGGGTGCCGAAGGCGTAGGTCGGCGAGACGTTGCCCTTGAACTCGCGGTTCTGCATCTCGCTGGACGGTTCGAAGTAGTGCTCGGTGACCAC
>Ga0180436_10004700_pt1 | contig 12198 bp, 6 predicted proteins | sample SS_ome_2_FD_132434 | JGI IMG/M metagenome (GOLD analysis project Ga0180436, IMG submission 132434) | Hypersaline lake sediment archaeal communities from the Salton Sea, California, USA - SS_3_S_2 metaG | ecosystem: Environmental > Aquatic > Non-marine Saline and Alkaline > Hypersaline > Sediment...
CCGAACCGTCGCGGCCCACGGTCCAGAACTCGGTGGGTGACTGGAGCGTCTGCTTGCCGTGCAGCAGACGGCCCTCGCCGAGCAGCTGCAGCGAGCCGTTGCGGCCCATTTTCACAACTTCCCCGGCGCTGCCGGTTCTCGCGTCCACGGCGAAGATGCTCTTCTGCCCCAGGTTATAGGCCACGCAGTAGATCGTCTTGCCGTCCTCGGACCAGACAAGGCCCGAAGGGCTGCGGTCCCAGTCCTCGGTGAGCGTACGCTGCTCGCCGCTTTCGAGGTCCATCAGGCGGATGCGGAAGCGGTCGGCCTCGAAGCCCGGGCGGGCCATGGCGAGCCAGGCCAGGCTCTTGCCGTCGGGCGAAAGGAGCGGCGTGGTGTCCCAGGCCTCGTTCTCCTCGGTGAGGCAGCGCATTCCTTCCGTGGCGTCGGCGGCGGTGGGCACGGCGTCGAGGTCGTAATCGGTGCTCCAGGCCGGCTCGCTGCCCGGCAGGACCTTGGCCGTGAAGTAGACTTCCTTGCCGTCGGCGCTCACCGCGAACTCCTCGCTGCCGCCCCAGGGGCGGGTGGGCACGTCGGCGTCCAGGTCCTTCATCAGGTCGCGGGTATCCGCGTCACTTCCGGCCATCGGCCGGAGGAAGAGGTGCGAGCGCTTGCCGTCCTCCCAGGTGTCCCAGTGGCGGAACATCAGCTCGTCGTAGACCATGCCGCTGGTCTTGCCCTCGGCCTTCTCCTTGTCCCTGGCCACCGTCCCGGCCACCGTGGCCCCGGGGTAGACCTCCATGGTGAAGATGAAGCTCTCCAGCGGCGGCACCACCTCCAGGTTGCTCACCGCCAGGGGCAGGTCGGTGACCTGCACCGCCTCGCCGCCCGAGGGGTCGATGAGCCAGATCTGCGAGGAGCCGGAACGGCTGGAGAGGAACGCCAGCTTGCCGCAGGGGGTCCAGCGGGGGTTCCAGTCGCCGGCCGGGTCGGCGGTGAGCCGCTTGAGGTTCTCGCCGTCCACGCCGGCAAGCCAGATGTCGGTGCGGCCCTTGTCCGCCTCCAGGTCGGTGACCCGCACGGTGAAGGCAAACCATTTGCCGCAGGGCGAGACCTGGGGGTCGGAGAGGCGGTCCATGGCCAGCATGTCGTGGACCGAGAAGGGGTGGACCTCCCCGGCCAGGGCATCGGTGAAGGGGATCATCGCCGCCAGCAGGGCGATGGCCAGGACGGCAAACCGAAAGGTGCGCATGTCTATCCTCCATAGTGAACTCGTTGAATCCGGATGAGGCATCAGCCTATCACATTGCCGTGCGGCTTGGCAGTGGGTCTCACTGTGCTACAATGGCTTTATACTCGAAGAGAGTTCGCCCCCTCGCGGGTCGGCACGCCTTGGCCGTTTCTCTTCATCGATCGCCGGCGGAATCAGCCATTCTTCCTCCGGCAATGGCCTCGTGAAGAGGAGAAACGGCTGGCGAATTTTGTACCGTGTAGCGCTCCTGGAATCCCAGGTTTCACTGGAACTGCCCCACCTCGGCATGGCCCTGCTCCACTCCGATCTCAAGCACCGTCGCGATGTCGAGGTGCGCACGGCCCGGGTCGGGCTGGACAATACGGCAGCCGCTCTGACGTTCATCGAGCAAGGCCGGTTCGACCTCGTGGCCATGGACTGCCGGTTCCCGGTGGTCTTCCCCTCGCAGATCAAGGAGCGCCTGCCCGAGTGCCTGGTGGTGGTGGGCGGCCTGGGCTACTACAACATGCTGACCAAGGGACGGGCCGATTTCGCGGTCTGTGGACCCGGGCGCCTGGCCCTTAACCGCCTGCTCGACGTGCTCACCGGCAGCGACGATGTCCGGCTGTCCGACGTGCCCAACCTCTTCTACTGGGTCCACCGGCCCACCTCCGGCGCCGGCCCTGGGGGCGGCCCCATTGACTACTCCGGCCTCGATGCCGGTTACGACCTGAAGAGCGAGATCGAACCCTTCACACCGGACTTCGATTTTCCCCTGGTGGGCATGGAGACGCCGGAACGGCTGGCCCAGTCGGGAAGCCATGCACCGCCGGCCGTGGTGGCCGAATTCGGCTGCCCGCACAAGGGATATGCCATGTCCGACGCTCTGCCCCGGCCCGACCTGGAGCCGGCGGAAGCCGTTTTCACCGAACGGGGCCGGGAGAAGATCATCGGCATCATGAACGAGCGCTGGAAGGGCGGCTGTTCGTTCTGCGTCTACCACAAGGCGCCGGTCCAGCCGGTGACCGAGACCGTGGACCAGTTGATGCGCCAGATCGGCTACCTGCAGCACACCCTGGGCTACACCGACTTTTCGGTGCAGAGTGAGGAACCGTTCCGCTTCCTCATCCCGCTGCTCGAACGGATCGTGGAAAGCGACCTCGAGGTGCGGCAACTCTTCATCCGCGGCCGGGCCGCCTCCTTTCACCGGCAACGGAAGATGCTCGAAAAAGCCGTGGCGCTTGCGGCGTCGTCAGGCATCACCCTGGTCAGCTGGCAGATCGGCTACGAGAGTTTCTGCCAGTCCCAGCTCGACCTCTACAACAAGGGCACGAGCAGCGAGGTGAATCTCTCCGTGCTGCAGTTCAATCACGAACTGGAACGCCGGAATCCCGAGCACTTCCGCGACCTGAACAGCACCCACGGGATGATCCTCTTCAACCCCTGGACCACCTTCCAGACGCTGAAAGAGGATTTCGACGTGCTGCGCCGCTACATGCCCGAACGGCTGGTCCAGTCTCCGGTGATCGGCTCGACACTCGAGCTGTTCGACCCGTTCCTGCCCCTCTACCAGAAAACGCGTCTCGAAGGGCTGCTGCGCAGGAACGAGCTGGGCACCGATGATTTTCGGATGGCCGATCCGGCGATGGAGGTCGTCCGCCAGGTCATCGGCGGCGTCCTGCTCAGGATCGACCAACACCTGCCCTCGGCGCTGCGCAATGAAGTGGGGCTCTTCGCCCCGATCATCGGCAGCATCTTCGAACGGTGCCTGGCGCGGCTTGACGCCAGCTATTTCAACGCCGCGGCCCCGGACCGCGCCTGGCGCAGGGAGGCCGGGGAGGAGCGGATCGACGGGGAGGTCCGACGCCGGGTGGAGAGCTTCCTTGCCAGTGAGGGCCAACGGATCGAGGACCGTATCGATTCGCGGGTCCACTTCGCCCACGCCGTCCGCGAGATCCTCTTCTACGCCGAGAACGAGCAGGCCGGCATGGACACCACGACCCGCGAAATACAGCCCGGGGACCTGGACGGCGAGATCCTGGCCCTGCAGGAAGACTTCGACCGGCTCGACGGGTCATGGGACTTCGAAGTGCGCAACTACGCCCGGCGGGCCGTGGTCGTCGACCGCACCCGTGACGAGATGACACCGATGGACCGCGTGATGTTCGCCTTTATCCAGATCAAGGTCCAGGGGATGGACATGCACGAGGTCCTCGATACGGTCAGCAGGCGCGGCGGGCCATGCTGCGGGTTGATCATCGAGCGCGCCCACCGGGCCTGCGAATTTCTGGCGGCAACGATGAACAACTGAGGAGAAACCCGACGCTCCTGTTTTTTGACTTTTTTGTAACCCGGCGGCATTCCAGATACTCTTGTATACAGATATGGAATACCTGAGAGGCGAGGGGCCTCGAGGCCATCGATCCGCAGCCCCCGGGGGGGCAGCGGTTCTCGAGCGTTGGAGTCAATGCACTGATCACAGTACTGGAGTGTCAACGATGAGACTGGTCAAGCACAAGAACCGCTCACCGAACCGGGAGTGGGGATGCCCGAAAACGAAGAGCCGCACCAACTGGTGCTACGCCATCTGCACGCCGAAGAACGGTATCGGCGATTGCGGCCGACCGGCCTACCACGCGTATCGCGGCCGGCTGCAGAAAGCGATCCTCGCCCAGCGGCAGAAGGAGAAGGACCTGGAAAAGCGGGGCGTCACCCCGATGCGCCGCGAAGTGCGCCTCAAGATGACCCCCGCCCCGGTGTCCTGGGTCAGAAAGCCCCGGCCGTAACGGTGGTCCCGCAGGCCATCCCCTCGTACGCCTCGAGAGAGAACCAGCTCACAGCAGCGCCGCCGGTGTAGCGGTAGACGAGCACCGGCGTCTGCATCTCCGGGTCCGGGCCGGCGCCGATCACCAGGTCGTCCCGCCCGTCCTCGTCGAGGTCCGCCCCGGCAAAGGCATTGGCGCCGTAGCGCGCCGTGGTGCCCGGCCAGGCAAAGAAATCGATCCCGCCCATCGGTGTCAATGACGACCCGTCGTAGTTCCAGCCGCGGACGTGCGCGCCGAAGGCCGGCGAGGGGCCCGGCGTGGTGACGATCTCGTCCATGCCGTCCCCGTCCAGGTCGCCGCAGGTGACCCGCACACCATAGCGATTGCTGCCGTAGGCCAGGTAGCTCACGCCGGGAATGGCCGCCACGCCGGCGCCGTCCACGTTCCAGCCCCGCACGTGCGGGCCGAACACCGCGCCGGGGCCGGCCCCGCTGACGATCTCGTCGTAGCCGTCGCCGTCGATGTCCCCGCAGGCCACGTTGACGCCCCACTTCAGCGTACCGTAGGCGAAGTAGCTCACCCCGGGCACACCGGAAACCGAGCTGCCGCCGTCATGGTTGAAGGCGCGCACGTGGGGGCCGAACACCGCACCGGGACCGGCGCCGGTGATCACCTCGTCGTTGCCGTCGCCGTCGATGTCGCCGGCGGCCACGTTGACCCCGAACTTGTTCGTGCCGTAGGCCAGGAAGTTCAGCCCGTTCACCGGGGTGCCGGCCACCGAGAAGCCGCGCACGTGGGGGCCGTAGATCGCCCCCGGGCCGGCGCCGGTGATGATCTCGTCCACGCCGTCGTCATTGGTGTCGCCGGTGGTCACGTTGACCCCCCATTGGGGCGCGCCGTAGGCCGGGAACTCGTAAACGTGGCCGGCATCCTGGCTGCAGGGGAAGACCCGCACCGTGGGCGGGTTGGCCTCGTCGGCGCCGAGACCAGTGACCAGCCTGGCCGGCGTGTCTTCTGTTGCGCTCCGCGTGGTGACGTCGATGGCCGCGAGGTCGTTGGTCACGGTGTACCCCGCGGCGAGCATGTAGTTCATCGAGTTGTCGAGGTAGCGGCGGAACGAACTGTTCGGGTCGTCCGGGTCGGCGCTGGGATAGGGCCAGGGCGGCGAATAGCCGTTCTCGATAAAGGCGGGGATGAGGATGTTCTTCACCGACCAGATGTCCAGGGCCACCGGGTCGAGGCCGGCCATGAGCATGTCCCGGCGCGTGGCGCCGGAGTAGCTGGTGGAGGGGCCGCTGTTCGGGTTGGCGTTGATCCAGATGCAGTCGAGGATGTTCAGGTCGGCCAGCTGGATCTCGGCCATCACGTCGCCGAGCAGGCCGTTGCCGATGCGGCTGTGCGAGTTGGTGCTCAGCTCGCGGGTCACCACGCCCATGTAATGCTTCACCGAAACGGTGGCGCCATAGGTGGCGGCGTGCGACTTGAGCACCGGCAGGTTGATGAATTTCAGCTTGTCGCGGTCGTAGCTCGAGGACGGGTTGTGCCAGATACCGTGCTTGAGGCTGATCCGAGAGCCGTGGTCGCTGGTGAACTTGGGGTAGGAGATCTTGCCGTTGAAATCGGGGTGGGTGTCGTAGACGATGTAGCCGTCGTCGAAGTCCCCCTGGTCGAACTCCTCGACCGCGGTGTAGCGGTGCACGGTCCAGTCGAAGTGCGAGACGTCGTAGCCCAGGCCGGCGAAATGCACCACCGCGTCGTGGGGCGAATAGCCGTGGTCCTCGGCGTTGTTGTTCGCCCGGTCGAAGCCGTTGATCGAGTTGAACTGCGAGTTCTCGCAGACCACGATCTCACCGGTGAAGCCGTCCGGGTGGTCGACGATCCAGCGCATCAGGCCGGTGAGCACGTCGACGTTGGAGCCCCCGCGGTCCCCCCACTGGTAATTGATCTTGATCACCACCACGTCGTCGGCGGCGATGATGCCGTCCGGACCGGCGGTGCCGCTGGACGTGGCCGACTGGTGGAACTTCAGCCCGTTCTCGCCCATCAGGCCCACCATCGTGTCCAGGCCGGGAAAACGGTCGCCCACCAGGTCCTGCGGGCAGTCGGTGACCTGGAACAGCTCGGCAGTGTAGCCGCGCGGCAGGTCGACGTCGGGACCGCGGTAGTCGGGCACGCTCACCGCCCAGGCGCCGAAAGCGGCGGTGGCCAGCAGCCCGGCGGCGCAGACCGCCGCGCCCACCGGGGTGCGCATCCCGGCGGAGAGCCGGCGGCGGGCGGCGGCCACGGTGGCCACCAACGGGCCGCCGAAGGCGATCCAGGCCGCGGAGAAGGCCGCCTGCTGGCAGGGATAGGTGAAGCGGCTCGGCTTCATCCCGCTGCGCAGCACGAGCCAGATCAGCGAGAGCAGGCCGCTGGCCATGCCCCAGCCCACCAGCCAGACCTTGGCCCAGTGCGGCAGGCCGAGCAGGCGTTTCTGTTCGTTTCGGTTTCGTTCGGACATCGGTCTCCTCCCTGGATCACCCCCGTGATCCCTGCACATTAAAGAGAGATAATCGGCGCAGCATTCGTTGTCCGGCCGCGGTTCGCCTCAGCCGCCCAGCGAGTCCAGGCGTGACTCCAGGCGACCGTGGAACATCGAGAGCCACCAGCGCAGCGGGGTCTGCAGCGGAGCGAAGAGACGGCTGAAATACTGCGTCCGCATCACGCCCTGCCGGTTCATCTTCACCGGCTGGTGGGAAAGAATCGCCTCGTTGCCGAGGCAGAGCAAAATCGTCTTCAGGGCCATGACGTAGGGGATGATGCAGAAGGATCGAATGCGCCGTTCGCCGGCGGGCAGGGCGAGGATGTACTCGCCGGCCCCGCGGATCGCCGGCATCAGCCAGCGCACCATGCGCACCCCGGCGGTGAGCACGTGCTCCTTCATCTCCGGCGCGACCAGCTGCCGGGCATCGAAGCGGTCGAAGAGACTGCGCGGGTAGAAGATGTGACCGTGGGCATGATCGTCGCGCACGTCGCGGAGGATGTTCGTCGTCTGCAGCACCAGCGCCAGGTGGCGGCCGTTGGCCAGAATGCGGCTGCGGCGGGCCTGGTCGACGCCGTCCATGCGGGCAAGGAAACGGTTGGTCAGGTAGTCGCCCACCGTACCGGCCACGTAGTAGCAATACTCGTCGAGTTCCTTCTCGTCCTCCAGCACCACGTAGCCGTCCACGGCCCGACGCTCCTGGAAGCGGGCCATGCCGCGGAACATGTTGTCCGCCTCATCGAGCAGCGCCGTCCGGGCGTCGTCGCTTAGCCCGGCAAACGCCTCGATGACCAGGTCGGCGTGGCCGAAGAGGCCCCGCTCGCCCTCGGTGAGTGCCTGCCAGCCGCTGACGTCGTGCTGCGCCAGTTCATCGGCGAAGGAGTCGCCGGTGCGGAAACAGTGCAGCAGCTTGTCGAGCAGGTGCTGCTTCTCCCCGATGCCCAAAGAGGACGTGTCCTCGATGTTGTCGCCGAGGCGGAAGAGGAGGTAGGCCACCTGCACTTCGCCGCGCAACGGCTCGGGAAGCCGGTCGATGACGAAGGCGAAGGAACGGGAAACGTTCAGCACCTGTTCATCAATGATCTTCGCCCGGCCCATGGGTACACACCCCCGCAATTAACAAACACTGCCCCGCAAAAGGGACAACACGACATCTTGATTATTGTAGCGCAGGTGGGGCCGGCGGTCGAACCGAATCCGCCCCGGAGGGATTAATTCTCGATGTAACCCAGGGCCCGCAGCTGCTCACTCAGCTCTTCGGAGGGGCGCCCGGCGGGACTGCTGCCGCCCATGCCCGGGGTCTCCGGTTGCAGCGCCAGGGCCATGGCCCGGTGGAGTCGCTCCTTCATTCGAGCGGCCAGCCCGGGTTCCGAGTCGGCAAGATTCTCGTGTTCCGCGGGGTCGCGGTCCAGGCGGAAGAGCCCCGGCACGGCCGGCGGCACAACGCTGCTCAGCGAGCCCTCCTTCCGGGGAGCGTCGGGGGACAGCGGGGCGATGAACTTCACCCCGTTCTCGATGACGCAGGCCTGGGGCCCCACCGAGGGATGGATCCGCGAACGCTGCAGGTCGGCGATGATCGGCACCTCGCGCTCCACCGTGCCGCCGGCCAGCAGCGGCACCAGGCTCACGCCGTCCGCCCCGCCCGGCCAGGGCACGCCGAGCAGGTCCACCGCGGTGGGCGGCAGGTCCACCGTGCTCACCGGCGTCTCGATGTCACGCAGGCCGCGGCCGGCGGTCGCCGGGCAGTGGAGCAGCAGCGGCACGTCGAGCATCTCCCGGTTGAGCGTGTGGCCGTGGGCCCCGAAGAGCTGGTGACGGTCCCACAGTTCCTCACCGTGGTCGCTGAGGATCACCACCACCGTGTCCCGGCGCCGCCCGGTGCGCTCCAGGGTCTCCAGCAGGTCGGCCGTGGCCTCGCAGGCCCGGAGCACGCCGCCGTCGTACGCCGCCTGGACGTAAGCCTGCTCCTCGGCGGTGAACCGGGCCGCGATGTTCGCCTCGGCGGTGGTCAACCGTTCACCGGCCGTGAGATCACCCAGGCGCCCCCGGGGCAGGCCGCGGCAGTACGTGTCGCGGGTGTAGGGACGGTGGGTCTCGTAGGTGTGGACGAAGAGGAAGAACGGCCCGCCCTCCCACTGTTCGAGCCACTGCCCGGCCTGGGGGAAGGAGCCCTCCACCTTGCCGAACCCGCTGCTCCAGTGATACTCGTGGAACCCCTGGTCCATGCCGCGCACGGCCACCATTCCGCCCCCGGTGAAGGCCGCACAGTAGTAGCCGCTGTCCCGCAGCACCTCGGCCAGCATGGTCGTGCTGTCCGGGACCCGGCGCTCGACGTGGAAGTCGAGATAGCGGGAGGCCATGAACTTGGCCGTGCCCGGGATGGTCCAGGGCGAGGCGGAGAAGGCGCGGCGAAACACGGCGAAGCCCCAGTCGGCCATGGTGCGCTCCAACCGTTCGGAAGTGGGCCGTACCGTGTAACCGTAGCAGCCCAGGCGATCGGCGCGAAGCGTGTCCAGGGAGACAAGCACGAGGTTGGGCCGGTCCGCGGCGCGGCCGGCCGCGGGCAGCAGCACCGGGACGGTGACGCCCAGCGCACCCTGGCCGCCGGGGTTCGTGAGCAGGATCCGCCCGCCGGCCCCTGTCCCGCCCCGGGGGAGGTCGGCCTCGAGGGCCGACCACTCCCCTGCCGGAACGTCGCCCGGCAGCCAGCGCCGCAGTTCCCTCCGCGCACCGCCCGTTTCCAGTTCGAGGCTGATGCCGGCTCCATTGCCCGTCTCCCCCGGCGGCCGCACGGCGTGGAAGGCCAGCCGGTTGCCCGGCCAGCGGGAGGGCAACTCGAGAGACAGACCCTCTCCCGGGGCGAGCACGGCGCAATGGGCGGTCATGCCGAACCGCGAAACACGGACAACCCGGTGCAGGGCAGCGCCATTGAACAGCAACCCATTGTCCGACCCGCCGAACTCGAGGAACCAGGCGGCCCGCCGGACCTCTGCTTCCGCCGCCGCCGCGTCCACCACCAGCACGTCGATGCCCAGCAGTTTGAGCGGCGTTTCCGGTGCCTGCCAATGGTGGACCTCGATACGCTCAGCCCCGCCCGGCGGTACCGGCACCACCCCGGTGATCACCTCGCCGCAGGGTTCCCCTGTCGGCGCCGCCGTGTCAGCCTCCCGCGTCCCCGGGACACGCAGCAGCACCGCCCGCGGCCCCGGTGAGCCCTCGGCCCGCGAGCGTGGATAGCGGATCCGGAAGACCACCCGTTCACCGGGCCGCAGTTCCAGCGGCAGGACGAGAAGCGACCGTTCGGCCGTCTGGACCAGCGCACCGGAACGGATCAACGAGCGCAGGTCCTCCGGCGTCGCATCGACCAGCCGTGTTGCCGGTTCGCGAGCCCCCTCGCGTTGCACCACGAGCCCCCGGGACTCGGCGAACCAGGCGGGATCGATGCCCGGGCGGGCCGCGGGCCGCCAGGGCCCGGGCGGTGCGTCAACGTCGATCGAACCGGCAAGGCTGGCCGTCTCAAACGGTTCGCCGCCGCAGCCTGCGCCGAGCAGGAGCAGAAGCGCCAGGAACGGTAGTATGGTAGTGCGTACTGATCGCTGCATCGTCGGTCACTGCCTGGGAAACTGGAAGATGCCCTCCAGCCGCATGGCCCGGAGGAAGAGCTGGGCGATGAACGCGTGGCCCTCGGCGTTGGGATGCGCGTCCCGGTCCTCGATGACCCAGTAATCGGTGACCTCCTCGGCCTTGCGTCGCTTGAGCCGCCGCCACATCTCGTCGTAGTAATCGACATAGATGAAATCGTTGTCGGCAAAGGCCTGCCGCAGGTCGGTGTCCAGCGGCCGCCGCGGGTGCTTGTAATCGCCCCGCTTGACCTTGCCCACGTAGTACATGCCCAGCACCGGAATGCCGCGGGGTTCGGTGAGCTCGCGAAGCTTCTCCAGTTCGTGAAGCGCCCGCCCCACGCCGCCCCAGGCGTGCCGCACCCGCTCCGACTTGTCCCGGAGAAAGCGCCAGGTGGCCGACCCTGCCCCCTCGCCGGGGTCCGGGGCATCCGCAAAGTTCGAGATGTTGAAATCGTTGTCCACCACCACCAGCAGCACCACGTCTGGATCGTAGGCCAGCCCGCGGGCCTCGAAGTCGGCCACCTGCTGCCCGGTGTTGTACGCCGGAACGCCGAAGTTGAGCACCTCGTAACGGTAGCGGTCTGGCCGGTTGTTGAGCCGCTGCTCCATCCTCTGCGTGAAAACGTCCTCCAGCGCCACGCCCCAGCCGAAGGTCACCGAATCACCGAGCACGGCGATGCGCCAGGTATTCTCCGGTTTCTCCAGGGTGCGTTCCACATCGCGGTAGCCGTGACTGTTGATCTTCACCGTGACGCCCTTGAACAGGGCCTCGAGATCGGGCTTGAGTTCGAAACCGACGCCGGGGTGATCGGAGGCGCGCACCAGGCCCTTGACGCTCTGGACGTGGAGGCCGGGATCGGGCATCACCCGTTCCGATTCGGCCAGCGCCTCCTCGAGGGTCATTCCCGCCCCCTCCTGCCGCGACTCGAGGTACGAGAGCACCGCCTCCAGTGCGATGAAGCAGAGCAGCAGCGTGCCGGCGAGCAGGGCGAGGTTTTTCAGCAGTTCCCGGGTCCGTGCCGTCATCAGAACCGTCCCCCGGCCATGGTCACACCGTGGGTCGCGTAAGGCGGGAAGGCGCGCAGGGCATAGCTCACGGCAACCGACCCGCCCTCGTAGTCGAAGACACGGATCCGCGTGTCCCGCCCCGGGTCCGGCCCGGCGCCGACGAGGATCTCCGCCCGGCCGTCGTCATCGAGGTCGGCGCCGGCAAAGACCCGCGCCCCGAACCGTGCCTCGTCGGCGGGCCAGGCGAGAAAGTCGCAGCCGGGAAGCGGACCGAGGCCAGCACCATCGTGATCCCAACCGCGGACGTGGGTGGGAAAGGCCGGCGAGGGGCCCGGCGCGGTGACGATCTCGTCGATGCCGTCCCCGTCCAGGTCGCCGCAGGAAACGGTGGCCCCGAAGTGGTTCGAGCCGTAGGCCATGAAGCTCACCGCCGCCATGGCCGCCGGCGGCCCGCCGTCGATGTTCCAGCCCCGCACGTGGGGGCCGAAGACGCTGCCCGGGCCGGGCCCGGTAACGACTTCGTCGAACCCGTCACCGTCGATGTCACCGGCCGTCACGTTGACCCCCCATTTCAGCGTGCCGTAGGCGAACCAGCTGGCCCCGGGTATGGCGCTCACCGTGCCGCCGTCATGGTCGAAGGCCCGCACGTGGGGGCCGAAGACCGCCCCCGGCCCGGCGCCGGTGACGATCTCGTCGAAACCGTCACCGTCGATATCACCTGCGGCCACGTTGACGCCGAACTTGTTCGTGCCATAGGCGAGGAAGTTCAGCCCGGCCACCGGTGTGCCGTCAATGGCGAAGCCGCGCACGTGCGGCCCGTAGATCGCCCCCGGACCGGCGCCGGTGATGATCTCGTCGGGACCGCCGTCCACGTTGCCGCAGGTCACGTTCACCCCGTAACCCGACGCCCCGTACGCCGCGAACTGGTAGTCCCAGCCGGCGTTCGGCTCGGCGGCGAAGACCCGCACGTCGGGCGGGTTGCCCGGGGCCGGCCCCGGCCCGGCCACGATGGCCGTGCGTTCCCTGGAGAGCAGGCCGGCGCCCCAGCCGGCAAAGGCCGGCGCCACGATC
>Ga0180436_10004702_pt1 | contig 12197 bp, 6 predicted proteins | sample SS_ome_2_FD_132434 | JGI IMG/M metagenome (GOLD analysis project Ga0180436, IMG submission 132434) | Hypersaline lake sediment archaeal communities from the Salton Sea, California, USA - SS_3_S_2 metaG | ecosystem: Environmental > Aquatic > Non-marine Saline and Alkaline > Hypersaline > Sediment...
GGGCAGAGTCCAAGAATGATGAAACTTAACATACCATAATGTATTAAAAAACTGCAATAACAAAACTAAATCTCATGAAATGAGAAGGGCAGTTGGGGTTTAGTTCTTTTCCAGGTCGCTACAGTATCAACCATTCCAATTTTCTGGTTGTTTCCAAAGTTTAGCTCAACCCTACCTGAGGGGGACGCGTCGGGTGACCGGTGCGTCTACCCGGAAATTTTTGGCAAACTTTTAGGGAGTAAATTTAATTTGTCAATCACGGGGATTGTTATTTTAATAAGTGATAATTCTAAAATAATGACAAAACTATGCGCTACAATATATTGTGGTCATATTGATGGCGAAAGTGGAAGTGATGAATACAGTTGTTATACTTGATGCGTTCAGTACATTCATGGTTTATTAAAAGGACAATTTATACCACAATTGTGGTTGCACTGAACAAATTAAGGGGGCTTGATTCAAATAGTGAACCTAAGCCCCCTAAAAAAGAATATCATTACATATTAGAAATCTTGAAAGTCATACTCCATTGGAAGCGCGTCCTCTGTTTTTTGTGTTCCCTTTTTATGGGTTATCTGTTGATTTGGTTTTACTTTTTTCGTCTGCCCCGGATGCGCGTCAGCGTGATGCTCCTTATGCAATACGCTTTTTGGTGCGGCTTTTGATAAGGTCCGGCCGTCTGTCTTTCCTCCGACCAGGGCAACCAGTTCATCCACCGCTCCCTTCATCTGCTCTGCTTGGGCATTCATCTCTTCCGAAGCGGAAGCCGATTCTTCGGCATTGGCTGCATTCTGTTGAACCACTTTGTCCATTTCAGTAACCGCCATATTTATCTGCTCTATGCCGTCCGCCTGTTCGTTAGACGCGGCGGATATTTCTCCCACCAGTTCGCCGACCTTCTTGGCACTTTCCGCCACCTGGCTGAAGGCATCATTGGTCTTGGTGACCAGTTCCGACCCGTCCCCCACCTTCTTCACGGTCCCTTCGATGAGGTCCGCCGTATTCTTGGCCGCATCGGCCGCCCGCATGGCCAGGTTCCGCACTTCGTCCGCGACAACGGCAAAACCGGCTCCGGCTTCGCCGGCCCTTGCCGCTTCAACAGCCGCATTCAAGGCCAGAAGGTTGGTCTGGAAAGCGATCTCGTCAATGGTTTTGATGATCTTGGATGTCTCCTCACTGGCACTTGATATCTCCTCCATTGACTTGGTAAGTTGGTTCATTGAAGCATTGGCCTGACCCACCACCTGGTTGGCCTCTTTCATTAAATTGTCCGCCTGGCCGGCATTCTCCGCATTCTGCTTGGTCATGGACGACATCTCTTCCAGAGACGAGGACGTCTCTTCGATGGACGCCGCCTGCTCAGATGCGCCTTCCGCCAGTGACTGGCTGGAGGATGAAACCTGGCCGGAGGCGGATGCCACCTGTTCGGAACCTTCGTTCATCTGGTTGGATATTTTACTCAGGATATTGATAATGCCTTTGGCAATAACCAGCGCCAATATGACGCCGATAACAACTGACGCGATGAGCCCGACGATCATAGCAATGGATGCGGTGGCCAGGCTTGACGCAGATTCCTCAGAGATCGTGCTGGTGGCGGTCGAAGCTGCTTCCTGCAACGTTTTGCTGGCGCTAATGACCTCATTTCCGGCAACTTCCCGCTGCGTTCCAAGTTCCTGGAGTTCCTGCCAGCTGCCTAAAAACAAAATCATGGCGTCTTTATAGGCATGGCCTGCCTGTTGAATCATATCCAGGGCCTCGATATCTCCGGCGACCCGGGTTATCTTTCTAATTTCGACAAACTTGTCATCGATTTTTTCAAAATTGGCCAGGCCTGATTCCATGACGGCGGGGTCTCTTGTGGCTTGGGACTTAAAGGCCCTGACGCGAACATCGTTGCCGAGATCAATAATATCATTGATGAGGGTGATCTTGGTATGACGTTCATCCATTTCCTTTTCCAGCTTGACTTGCTGACCATCCCGGAACGCCTCGCTCTGCTCATTTAATATTCCGGCGGCATCGTCCATTTTTGTCCGCCAGTCGGCCCGCTGAGACTGATTTGCCTGCACATAGCCTTCCATTGCGACGGCATATTGCTCCGAGCTTTCCTGGATTTTATTAATCCGTTTGATATCTTCATCATCCCTGGTAATCGACCGAAGATCCGTTATCTCCTTTTCCACGCCCCGTATGCGGTCTGCGGCCTCCTGCATCATGGTCATATCGTTTGCGGCCTGGGCTTTGAAATTTGACACACGGACATTTGTCACGCGTTCGGCAACAGCGTCTATGATATGAATTTTTTTCTGGCGTTCGACCAGTTCCTTTTTAAACGCGATGTTCTGACCTGTCAGAAACGTATTTGCGTTTTCCATATAAATGCCGGCATTTTTATCCAGTGATTCCCGCTCCTCATCGAGCTTTTTAATATTGGCCCTTGTTTTTTCCATCAATTGATTGTACTGGTCCCCGGCCTTTTGTATGGTTTCCATTCCCCCTTTAAGCTGGGTCAAGTAAACGGCTCTATCGGCCAGGGCATCCGCTTTTTTAGACGCCTCTTGAAATGCCGTCATTTCATTCTGTGCATTCTGATAGTACTTCTCCTCTTCCGAAAACCCATAGCCGCGCATCTGATACATGAGCCGGTTGGCCGCGCCCCGGATCTCGGCAGCTATTTTTAGTTCTGGTACGTACTCGCCGGCCAACTTTTCCGAATCATTCTTGGCGCCGGTCATCAGCCATGAACCCAGCGATCCGATGACAAGGGTGATCAGGATTAAAAACCCGAAACCTGTCCCTATTTTTTTGCCGATGGTCATATCATTCCAGTTCATTTCTTCCTCCATTTAATGTTGGGTTAATTAATATTTTTTACTTCAAAGTAATTAAGCCGCATTTTCAATAATCGATATCTCTTCCTCTCTCAACACCCGGTCGATATCCAGCAGTATCTTGACACTGCCTTCCATTTTGGCCATGCCCAGGATATAATCCGTGTCCAGCTTGGTGCCAAAGGTCGGCGTGTCCTCGATATCCTCCCCTTTGATGTTCAGCACTTCCGAAACCGAATCCACAACGATTCCGATCTGGATAGTCCCGGAGGAGCCTTTGATTTCTACAACTATGATGCAGGTCCGCTCTGTGTATTCTTTTGCTTCCATACTGAATCGCAACCTTAAATCCACTACAGGAATAACTTTACCCCTTAAGTTGACGACCCCTTTCACAAATTCCGGGGTCTGGGGCACGGTGGTCACCGCCATCATTCCGATGATCTCCTTGATTTTTAAAATGCCGATGCCGTATTCCTCCTCTGCCATAGTAAACGTGAGATACTTGCCCTCCTTCTGCTTCATGACTTTTTCCTCCTGCACAATCTTATGCTTTTCGTCGGTCATTATTTTCACCCCCTAATTATTTTTTTTATGCGGCCGCTCCATCCGGTATCCAGTGGACACCTTACCTTTCTGAGTCCGCATCAATTATTAATCAAACGTCATATGTCATGGTTGCTGAGGCGCGAAACAGGTTTATCTTTCTTTAAGGCAAATAGCCCGCCTCATCATGGTTGGACCGAGCAGTATACAGTTTGTCTTAACATTTACAAAAAATATGCCAGAAGAGTAAAATGGCCTGAATTAACGGAAATACCAATAAATTCAAATCGATTGACAGATGCCCTCTTTCACGTGCGCAGCAGGCGGAAATAAAAAAGTCCAGAGGAGAAGGATTGCTCCGCCTGACCATATCATCAGGATAGCATAAAAAACCTTATCAACATTAGGATAAAATAAGTATTCCTTCATGTTACAAAGATGTCAGCCATATTTTTTATCGATAAAAACTAATTTTCGTCAACGTCTGCAAAATAAGACTGTCTGAAAAATCAGACTGAGCATGCTGGTTAATAACGTTATGGAGACGGGGTCGGTTATCTATCAAAAAAGTAATTTTCATTAAGCTTGAGCTTGTTGGGCGCCGTCTATCACCTTACGAATCGTTTTAACGAAATCATCTTTTTGAACCGGTTTATGCAAAAGGGCCCTGGCACCTGTTTCAAATGCTATATTTTCAGCAAACTCGTTGGCATGGCCCGTGCATAAAATGACAGGAATGTCTTTTCGGATTTTCATTAATTTGACCGCAAGTTTATCTCCCGTCATATCCGGCATAGTCATATCACTTATAACCAGATTGAACTGGAAGGGGTTTTTCCTGAACAAAATGAGAGCCTCCCGACTGTCGGTGCGGGCAGTTACATGGTAACCCAATCGTTCAAGCAGGGTTTTTTGCATTCTGATTACCGACTTTTCATCATCAATAATCAGTATGCGTTCCGGTCCTCCAACGGCCTGCCCTGGACAGTCAAGTGCGTCCGTTGGTGGTTTTTTTTCAATCGGAAGAAGCAGTCGGATTTCTTTTTTCATTGGGAGTTCACTTGTTATAAAAAGATCTCCGCCATAATCCCTGGCAAAGTTGTAAACCGCCGACAGGTTCCTCGCGGGTTCATTCTCGTCTTCCCTGGTTGTTCCAGATATCCAGACCGGTATATCGACTTCCACACCGGGGCCTTTAACTTTAATGGAAAGGCATGCATACCTGCCCGGAGCTAAGTTTTTGGCATTCGAATCGTTCAGAGTCACGGTAACTTCTTTAAGAGATATAATCATTCTGCAACCTGTATCCATCGGCGCAGGACAGGTGCAGGTGACAAGGTTGATAACGGCGTAATATAATTCAAACGGATCGACATTTACCATTCCACAATCGGCATCAATTTCTGATTGAATTTCAATTGTCTTTGGAATTGAATACCTGAGTAATTTCAAGGTTTCCTTAATCATGGAATACAGTTTTACTGCGCCTGGTTTCGATGCTTTACCCGTAACAAAAGTTGACATCTGTTGCACCAATTCTTGCGCTTTGAAAGCCGCCAGTAATATCCTGTCCGCTTTTGCCTGCTGTTTCCGACAATCTGAAAGATCCTCCTTCAGCATTTCTGCATAGCCGATGATGGGAAATAGAACATTGTTGAATTCATGGATGATGCCGCCGGCCATGGTTTCGAAGGCCCTGATTTTGGAGTTTTGAATCCGGCCGGCTTCCACTGCCTTATTTTTCAAAATTTCCTGGTTTATGTTCATGGCGCATCAATTCCCTTGTTATATTTAAAACCATTTTCTATCTTAGATAGCAGCATCTGTATCCGGTTAATCAGCGAACAGCGCCATCCTCACCAGCATGTTTTGGACAAATCAACCCTTCCTTTTGACTCTATATTCAATCTGGTTAGAAATACAAATTACGTGCCAACAAATAAAGCCGGAAAATGCTTTGCGGGAATATAGTGGAATAATAGTGAGATAATAATGTCTAAACAATATTTTGGAGTTACGTGATGCACCGCTGTCCTGCGACATGAGAAAATTCTACTCGGCCATTTGGCTTTGCCTAAGCGCGCAGGAATGTTCATCATGAGAAATAACCATTCAATTGTAGGCAGTTAAAAGATATTTACAACAGTTCTGTTTTGGAGAGGAGTTCAAACTCAAGTGTCTGAAAAAAAGGATATGTCTTAAAATTCAGATTGTCAATCAGGCTTTTTGCTATCACGGTTTGCATGCGGGTTGATATTATACTTTTTAATGAGCTGATACAAATGCGCCCGGGACAATTCGGACAGGCGGCAGGCCTCGGTGATGTCTCCCTTTGTTCGGGTCATAAGATCTTTCAGGTAGCTTTTTTTTGCTTCCTCGACGTGCGTTTTCATCGTTTTCGGTAGCGAAGTCCGGTGATTATTCGGTGCCTTGGCCCTCGAACCCAAATCGGCCAGTTCCAGTTTATCCAGCGTAGCCTGAGTTCTAATATGGGGGGGCAAATCCCTGGGGAACAGGACCGGCTCGCCACGGGCTTCGGACATTACCTGGTCAATGATATTGAACAGTTCCCGTACATTTCCCGGCCATTTATAGGACATCAGGGTCTCCAGAAAACCAGTCGCCATTACCGGCTCCCTCTCCCCAAGAAATGCGCATGACTGACTGATCCGTTTCATGATTAAGTCCGGGATGTCCTCCGGGCGGTCCCTTAGCGGGGGCAGGTTGATCCGAATTGTTTGAATGCGGTAGTATAGGTCGTTGCGGAATTGATCTTTTTTAATCATCTCCGACAGGTTTCTGTTTGTGGCGGAAATTAGCCTGAAATTGCTGCTCTCTTCTTTTTTCTCTCCCACTGGCCGAAACCGCTTTTCCTGGAGTATCCGAAGGAATTTGGCCTGCATGAAAAGAGGCAGTTCACCTATTTCATCCAAAAAGAGCGTCCCGTCACGTGCTTCTTTAATCAATCCCTCCTGGTCCACATCCGCTCCGGTGAAAGCGCCTTTCCTGTGCCCAAAAAGCGTGCTTTCCACCAATTTTTCCGGCAGCGCTGAACAGTCAACAACCACAAAATTGCCGGACGGATTCGCAGTATTTTCATAAATTGCACGGGCAAACAGTTCTTTTCCCGTTCCGGTTTCGCCGGTGATAATGACCGGATAATTGCTGGCGGATGCCAGAGCCACGATTTTCAGGCAATTGGTTATCTGCCTGCTGTTCCCAATGATGGGGTCCCGCCTCAATATTAGCGGTGATTTTTTTTTGCTTTTCTGCTTTCGATACTGTGCAACGCGGTTTAATAACAATTGGATATCCTGGTGGGAAGCGCTTTTCTGGACATAATCCCATGCACCGCTGCGAATTGCCATTTCAGCGCCCGCTTTGCTTCCGTATCCCGTGATAATGATGATCTCGGGGTCGGACCCGGTGTCTCTAATTTTCGGTATGAAATCAATGCCGCTTCCTTCCGGCATGTTCACATCCAGAAAAATAATATCATAGTTTCTTGATCGTGCCGCCTCCATCCCTTCAATAAGGGACATCTTATAATCCGCCTCCATTGCTTGGCGCATGCATATTTTTTGCATGCTTCGGCAAAACTCTTCGTTATCATCGACAATCAATACGCGCTGCATTTCTTCTCGCCTTTCCCCGCCTGCTGATATCGAATTTTTAATCATCATTCTCGCATATGAATTTGGGGACACGAAGTGTACCCGCGCTCTCTCATGTTGTGCAGAATACGGCGGGCATTGACATAATGAATTTTCTGTGCCTGATTGTAAGTTTTTATGCGGTAATTAAGTCAAACGAATAACTTAAGTGTACCAAAAAAATGGATGAAATACAAGTTTTTCGTGTTTTTCTGTTTTCGTGATTTTCTTGATGAGAAGAAGTGAGTAAGCAAGCGGTGAGCTGGAATTTGAATAGATACCTTGTCGTCTTTTCCCGCTTAGCCGGCTGCGAATAATCATCAACTTTATTTCATTATTTTTCATTCGTATAATGAATAAGCGGTTGTATCAGGCAACCCAGAGAATGCACGTCAGAGGCACGCTGTCTCAGCATATTCCGCGACCCGCCCTCCATCATCCACTCCACTCTGGTTTGATTTGTTTTGTAGTCATAAAGCAGGTTGGCATATTTCGCCCGACAATTGTAAATGAATTTTATCTGGGAAAGGAATACCCCCTCATCAACCAGCAGATCAATAGCATTCGTTATAGTTTCAAAATGATTCGCCACAAGAATGACACGGAGGTCCCGTATCTCATATTTGTATATATCGAATGTTTTTATTTGCTTGAATATATTGCTAAGCAAATCCGTAGTCTGTCCTCCATATATCCTGTCCAAGTTGCTTATATGCGCCATGTATGCAAATCCGTTCGGTAAAGAAACTATCGCCGCCGTGCATGTCGATATGCCAAAGGTGGATATTTTTTCATTGTTATACACTTTTCGAAACTCATCCATATCCACTATTGTCGATTCACAGTCTATGGGCGTAAAATCGCGGTATGCGGCTTTTTCTTTTTTGAAGTAATTTATCAGAATAGGATTGAGTGTATGTCTGTTTTTTCTATAGTGATCGGTTATAATTTCAGCCTCGTCAATTTTTGCTATCAAAAGCCACTCTTCATTCAGCATGTTGCATACCTCAAATGAACTCAGCACTCGGTGGCCCCGGTAATCAATAACAGTTTTCTGACCGATCCTTTCCTTGAATTTTCCCGCGATATTTTCATGGGACAAATGTTTTTTTAAGCTTGTAGAATACCCAAAAAAGCGTGAATCCGTCAGCATGCACTCCTGCTTATTCACCAGGAACACTTCTCCGGTGGCTCCCAGCTCTTTTTCTTGTGCGAAGATATGGTTGATATTATTAATGGCACACTGAAAAATAATCCATCCGGCAATAGTCTTTTCCGTCATAACCGGGACAATGAGAAATGCAGACGGCTCATCCGAAACGAAATAGTAGTGATAGTCCACAAATGATTGGTGGGGAAATTTTTCCAGCTCCATCGCCAGAGCTGTCTCGGCAAGTTTTCCTTGAAAAATGTTCTTGTGGTAATCCGATTGCTTTCGGATCGTATAGAAGATGTCTCCGTTTCTGTCTATAAACAATATGTCATAAAATTTTAAATACTTTTGAATATAATGCTCTTTGATACGCTCTTTTAATTTGGTAATTTCACGCACCAATGCCTCAGGCGGCCGTGTTGTTTTCCGTAGCTGGTAAAATTGTCGCTTTAGATGGAAAAATTCAAGCATGACCCTGTCATTCTTGATGTCATTTGCGCTGGATCTTATTTTCTCCAGGTAGTTAAACAGCTGTGCCTTCTTTTCATCCCTAATCTGTTCAAGCCTTTGATAGGTCTCTTCCTGGATGATTCCTCCAGATGTAACCGTTGATGCATTCAGGCCTACGATTAACAGAAAAATAAGTAATATTAAGAGTCGTACCGATAGCTTCAGTAACCCTTTTAAAGGCTCCCGGAGGCTGAACGTCGCAGCACTCCCCCCGACCATTTTGGCAACACTTGGCAAGCTGTCGTGATGCGGCATGCCGGTATCAAAAATAGACATGATTGACAAATTCTCCATGGGAATAAATTAATGGAACGTTTAAGCGAAGATGACAAACTAAATATTTTGCAATACACATGCCAACAGATGCAACATTTTTCCTGTTGCCGGCCAAACTTGTTTCGCTAACCTATGCTTTATTCATTGCCATTAAATGGTAATCTTTTTCACCTTCTGCCTCATAGTCAACAGGCATTTTTCATGTATCCGGCTCCCACGAAATGAAAGTCCGAATGAATATGAAATTTTATTTTTACCATTGTGTAATCGATGTAACAGCACATCGATAAATTCGACTTTTTTTTTCTCGAAAAAACGCTTGAAGTCGACCATTATTCTTACAACTCGAGAGCTTAAGCGTCTGCGATATTTCTGGCATATATGTTGCTTTTTTTTGATGACGGTCGCGGGAAAGCCATGCGCGGTTTCCCTTTATGCAGAATGACAGGAGCTCGGAGGTACAGTGTCAATGGGCAATACAAAAAATCCGATTGATCATATAAAGAGGAAAGGCCTGCACGGCATATGGTTAATCTCAGACAAGGTGGGCCCGGATGCCTCCGATGAAGTCACTGTCGGCAGGAAATTCGGTGATCAGGTCATAGAATACAGGATTTCGGATTTCGCAAAATATCTGATTAACCCAAATCCCATTGAAGTGGTGAACACCCTTGTTGGATGCAAAATCTTCCGTCATAAACCTGCCGCATCACAATTCAAGTATTTGATGAGAAAATATTTTAAGAAATGTATCAATAAAAATGTTGATGCGGTATATGCCCATGAGGAAACATACCTTTCAGAACTGATACACCTCCAAGACAGTGAAGATCCGGATCTTCAGATGCACATCAATAAAATGAAGGAACTGCTCATACCCTACGATACCATTGTTGAAAAAATCTCAGGCCTCGACACTGATAAAATCCTTGATACGACAGCTATTGTCGAAGATCCGGAAGATAACCGTTCACATGTAGTCCTTAAAGGAACGGTGGACGAAAAAATCCAATTTATTCTAAATAATGTCCAAAAAAAGGTGGGCGTCGTTCTTAAAAGTTCCTGCCTGGACAACGGGCTATTTGATATGAGGGGCTTCGATTTTGAATCGTTTGACCCCAAAAAGAATTCCAGGCTGAGAGTAGTTTTTAACAACGATCAACCGGAAGCCCATGTGCTCACGCCGGCCGGCAAGGTGGAATTCAATGTCAGTGATATCGAACTCGTAAAATGTATAATATTTCTGCAAATGTCACTTAAAACCAACGAAAAGATTAAACACCTTTTTGGCGAATGCATTAAAGGAGCGGTTAAGCCATTAAAATTGATGCTCAATAAAAAGCTTGAGATAGACTATTTTCAAACAGATCTTCCCAATATATACCAGGAGGTGTTCGAAGCGAACAATATAAGCAAAACCGCAAAAGACATTATTTTAAAAGCGTTGAATCAGAAGCAGGTCGGCATTTTGATCAGCTATCTGCCCAAAACGTCACACGGGAAATACCGTTCTGAGACCAGTGTGTACGTGATGCATGACATCAAAGCGCTTGAGCCCATTAAGGCGATCCTGCCGCAGCTGTATTCAGAGATCGATAAAAAAATCGGTGCACTGGAAAAGGACAAATATTACTTAATGGATTCGATGAAAGGGTATAATAATGCGAAATGATTTCAAAGAAAGTGATTATAAATGGATAGAGGAGTTGATGCGATACCCTGAATCTCTTGACGCGAATCTTGACTTTTTTGACAATACATCCGACATCTCTCTGCCTGATGATCCCATAGAAAAAGTCATTTTCCAGGACAAGGCAAAACAGGCGATAAGAAAAATTGCCCGCAATAAAGGGCATATACTCATGGTGGGAAAGCCGGGGACAGGCAAGTCCCTTCTTGCCAATATGTTCGAAGAAGTACTGACAAAATCGTTTGGTGATTATATAAGAAATAGAAAAACGGTTATTGCTTATCCGGGAAAGGACATGAACCATGTGCGGTTTGCTTACGAATCTCCGGAACGGGTTGACGACCTGCTATCAACGCTGAACGACAATATCGACTCTGCAAGGAAAAAAAAGAAGACGTTCAACCTGTCGGAACAAATACAGTCTGTTAAAAAAATAAGGAACTGGCTTTTGCTCGCAGCTTTATTGAGCGGCGTTACAGGCCTGTTCTTCCCGCCTGTGTTTATCCTGACCGGAATTGCCGGGATAGGCTCAATATTCATGTTTATGCAGGAAAATAATCACAAAGCACAGGAAAAAATCCAGCAAGAAATGAACGAAGGGAAGCTGAACAGCGTCAAGCATATTTATGATCTGGTTCCTGAGGTCCTGTATGACCCCAGAAAAGACAGGGATATCATGGCGAGAGTATCGGAACCGGATGCACGAAATATGAAGGGCGGATTCAGACATGACCCCTATCAATCTTCTGATTTAAAAACCCCCGCTCATAAAAGGGCATATATCGGGGCCCATGCGAAAGCTCCCATCATCTATGTGGATGAGCTTAAAACCCTCGTGAGGGCAGGATACATGCCCGATATGCTGGAGATAATGCAGAATAAAAAATATATTTTGGAGGGTGGGAAAAACACCGGCAGCGGGTCCGCGGACAAATCAGAAAATTCATTAAGGGCGGACAACATAATTATTGCATGTTGCAACCATGACACATTGAGATACCTTCAGCAGGAGGGGGACGGCGCGTTTTTGAGCAGAATTGAGGACAAGGGTGAAATAATTCAGATGGAAACAGAAGTCCCCGAAACTCCGTCGACCATAAGGCAGTCCGCACAGTATATAAAACAGGAGATAAATAATCTCGATAAAGAGTTTAAACATGCATGGGAGGAGATTATCGAGAAAGAAGGGTATGAAGGCATTAGAAAAAGAAGTGAATATATCTTTGGCCGCGAGTTACCCGAAGAGTTTGAACTTAATGCTAAAGATTTTTCAAAGACCGCGGTTATGGAAATCATTCGGGAGATGAAATGCCGGGCATCAGACGGAAAGTTGAGCAGCATACTGCGGCCTATAAACGGGATAATTAAAACCGCGGGATTTGAAGCTATCTTGAATGGATCTGAACTGGTTGAAGCCAATCATGTCAGGCATGCAATAGAAACCCATCTGTCCCTTGAGGGTGAGATCGCGAGATCGGCGACTAAAAACAAAAAAGATTTAAAAAAGTACATAGATTCAATTACCGATTCCA
>Ga0180436_10004703_pt1 | contig 12197 bp, 10 predicted proteins | sample SS_ome_2_FD_132434 | JGI IMG/M metagenome (GOLD analysis project Ga0180436, IMG submission 132434) | Hypersaline lake sediment archaeal communities from the Salton Sea, California, USA - SS_3_S_2 metaG | ecosystem: Environmental > Aquatic > Non-marine Saline and Alkaline > Hypersaline >...
TCGATACCGACCCGTGCAAGATCGGAACGAGCGTATCTGGGATCGAGATTTTTCCTCTCGACAAACTCAAGAACCTGTCCGAGCGTCTCCACATCAAGATGGGGATCATCGCCGTGCCCGCGCAAGAGGCCCAGTCGGTCGCCGACCGCATGGTCGAGGCAGGCATCGAGGTCATTTGGAACTTTGCCCCGCGGCGCGTGGTGGTGCCCGAGGGCATCCTCACCGAGAACGAGGATCTGGCCGCGCGCCTGGCGACGATCTCCTATCACATCACGCGACGCAAGCTACTGGACTAGGCCGTCTTGCCTCGGTGTGACCGCGAAAAGAGCAGACGCACCAGATGTGACCGCGTCTGTCTCCAGGCATCCTCCACGCGATGCCACTCGGCATTGGTCACATCCTCCTCGCTATAGCGCGCCCGCTGGTATGTCCTGGCGATCAGGGTGATATCCCGGCGCACGTCCCAGTCGGTCTGGCTTTCCAGCCAACGACCCAACCCCACCAAATACTCGCCCGAGGTCTGCCCCGGATGGGGGCCCACTCCCGATAGGCGCGCCAGTCGCACCAAGCGCCCATAGACGTTCCAGACCGATTCGCGGGGCGTCAGCTTTTTTCGCTTGATGTATTTGGGCGGCCAAACGACCACAAAGGCCACCAGCAACGCCAACGCCACGCCATAGCCCCACAACGGCACGCGTTGACGTGTCTCTGTCGGCGCAACGGGCTCGACCACCAGGTCATCGCCGGCATAGCCTCCGGCCCGCACAAAGATGCGTTGGATGGGTGTGGGCTCAAACTCGACCCAACCCAACTCGGGGAAATAGACCTCGACCCAGGCATGCGCATTGCGCTCACGCACCAGCCAGGCCTCGCGCGAATAGTCATAGGTGCCCATCGCGAATCCCGAGGCATAGCGAGATGCCACTCCCACCGACCGCAGGAGCACCACCATGCTGGTGGCCGAATAGTCACAGTAGCCCCTCTGCACCGTGAACAGGAAATAGTCGACCACGTCGGCGTCTAACGGCGGCGGCTCGATCTCGGTATCATAGTCCAGATTGCGGATGTAACGCTCAATCGCTCGCGCCTTGGCATAGCGCGTGTCGGCCCCCGCGTCGGCGACGATCTTTTCGGCCAGATCGGTCACCCGCTTGGGAATCCCGGCCGGCAACGCCAGATAGGTCTCGCCGATCTCGTCGGGATAGTTCCCTTCCGCCGCCAACAGCGCGGCCTCGCTCACCTCTGGCACGCGTGAAACCACGGTATACTCTGCCCGTCCCACCGAAAAGGCCGCCAGGTCACCCTCGCTTCGCGCAAACACGCGATAGTTTGAGGCCAGCGCAACCGGTTCATTCACGGCAAAGGCATAGGCCGGCGCCGATATCCGGATCTCATAGGTCTGGGTGAGGACCGTGGACGGATACGTGACCGCTCGCCACGCCTCGTCGGCCAGATGGTCGCTCACCAAGGTATCGTTGCTCTCCCATCCGTGCCCCGTGTAGTCATCATAGGTTCTGGCTCGCCAGTAGCGCTTGATGACGGTGTCATCCTCTTCGACGCCGGCAATCCGCAGCTCCTCCTCTGGCAGCGGCGCCGGATCGCTGATGGTCACCAGCATGATCGTGTCCTCACCGAGGCTGGGTCCCTGCTGGATACTGTGCGGCACAATCCCCGGTCCGCCGGGCGTGGGCTCGGGCATTGGATTCCTGCCTGCAAACGCGCGGTCCAACTCGTCGTAAAAGGTGGTCAGCCGCGATCCGTACCGGTTCCAAAACGCCCACACGGCATCATAGTAGGTGATATAGGGCATGATCAGAGCGATAACGACCACAATCGCGCTGATCACCGCGCCCGCTCGCAGCGCATCCTGCGTCAGCTCTTCGGAGGCGTCCAGTCGTCGCTTGACCCATGCCGTCTGGATGCGCTGGATATTGACGCTAACCAGCGTCAAAAGCATCAAGGCCATAAAGAGCTGGGCATAGCGCAGGCCATAGTCGGTATAGCCCACGGCCGCGATAATCGCCACGCCCAGCGGCAGCATCGATACGAACGTGTTGCGTCCACGAAGCAGGGCATGACTCGTCATCCAAGACAGCATCCAGACGACAATGACCATGCCGGCCACCAGGACGGTCACATCCTCCGTTGGGAGTCCCGCGCGCACGGCATAGCCCCATGCGCCGATGTTGGTCGTCAAGGTGCGTCCCTGCGCCAGGATGTGCCCCACGGTGCGCGCAAAGGGCAAGGTTTCCGGGAGCGTCCGCGTCATCGCCAGGTTCCAGACCCACGAAAAAGCCCCGCCAATGTCGCTGATCACCGTACCGATGGGCGGAAAGACGCCACCGGTCACCTGCGCAGCCACCTCGACGCCCAGCATCAGCGCGATGATCCAGTTGACGACGCTCGGAAGTGGCGACCGCGCCAGGATGACGCCCACCGCAACGGCCAGAATGGCCGGAATGACCAGACGGTTGGCCTCGGGGAACCAGTGCGCCTCGCCAATAGCCAAGGGCAGGCAACTGGCGGCCATTGCCAGCAACAACAAGTTGATCCAGCGCCCTCTGGAGCGCACCGCGGGAGCCGCAAAGGGGGTCATCGCGCCTCCCTCCTGGCCCGGCCAACGGGTATCCAGCGTCGCTGTGTCTCATCGCCTTTGTGGGTCACGATCACGCGCCCCGTGCCCAGAACCCGGTACTGGGGTCTTTGATCGTGCCGCTGACCGATAAAGGGGAACTCGAACCCTTGCGATACAATATGCGACGTCACGCCAACGTCAGCCAACGCCCCAACCATCCCCTGCACGTTGCCGTTTCCGCCAAAGCTGTCCGCATCCAGCAGGATGGCCGTCGAATGGATACCGTGACGCAAAAGCGCCGTGACCCCAGAAAGCCAGTCTGGATCGCTGGAGGGTGTGATTAGCGCAGCCGACATACCACGGCCCATCACCGGCTCGAACAGCCCCAGCATCTGGTGCATGCTCAGGTCCGAGACCGCGTGCGCACCAGCCAGGACCCGCAGTATCTCCCAGAGCTGATGGTGGCCACGACGAGCCGGCACCATCTCGGGACCATTGTTGTGCGTGATCAGTCCGACGGCGTGGCCCGCGTGCAGCATCTGGTAGGCCAACGAAGCTGCCAGGATGACGCCGTACTCTTCGGTCGACTCGGCGCCGCTGCCGGCGTGCACCGCCTCGTCCATGTCGAGCACGATCCACAGGTCGCCGGCTGGCTCGAGGTCAAACTCTTTGACATAGATATCCTCGCGGCCGGGAAGCGACTTGCGCGCCGTACTGGGCCAGTGGATGCGCTTGAGCGCGTCGCCGGGGGCATAAGGACGGATTGATGAGGCGTTGGTGGTAAAATCGAGGCTCCGCGCGTTGGTGCGCGCACTGCCGCGCGATAGCCCTCGCGGTTCGAACAGCTGTGGGATGGCAGCGATCGGAGGATAGACCACAAAGGTCTCCGAGTAGCCGTGCTGCAGGCGTACCTCGAACAGACCAAAGGGATCGCCCATGCGGATCTCGGTAGGACCAAGACGGTACAGGCCCCGCTGTGAACAGGTCCCCGTGACCCGCCAACGCTCCGTCGTCCGGATGCCCAAACCGGTCGCCCGACTGGCGTTGTAGCCCGGCAGGTTGGACCCATCGAGCATCTCAGCCCATAGGATCGGAACCCAGGCATCGTTGTGCAGCGTAAAGCGCTCTTCCAGGATGTCGCCCACCTGCGCCCAACCATAGCGCCGCTCCCGCTCCATCGCCACGCCCTTGGCCAACTGGCGCGCCCAGATGTAGCTAGCTCCCAGGGCGCCCAACAGCGCCGTCAGGGCAAACATCACTGGCGGAGCCGGCGTAAACACCTGCAGGAACAGCAAGACGAGCACGGCGATCAAGGGAACGCGAGATGCAAGACGGATCGATGACCTGACCATGGGTCCCTCCTGTGACGGCCAGTATACCATCATCCGGCAGTGCCAAGCAACGACCGCATTGACACCTATGGTCCTCACCCTATAATCATCGCGGTACCATCAGATGGGAGGACACCATGGCAGAAAACGACGAGACAGCCGCCTGGACGGCGCTGCTCGCCGACACACAATCCAGCCGGACCGCGTGCAAGGCCCTTATCAAGCAGATCTGCCTCGACGGCCGCAAAGGCCTGCATGACCTGCTGCAGGATTCCTCTCGTCAGGACGACCTTGACCTCTCGGACGCGCTTTCCGCTGCGCTCTCGCGGAGCAAAGAGCGCCTCGCGGAGGAGCGTTGTCGGCTCGATAGCCTCCAGAACAGGGGTATCCAGGTCCTGCGTCGCGACGCGCCGGCCTATCCCGATAGCTTGACAGGACGCCTGGGCGAGGATTGGCTCCCCTATATCCTCTACTATCAGGGGAGTCTGGCTTTGACGACCGAGCCGGCAATCGCCGTGCTGGGCTCGTCTGCTCCCGCGCCAGAGGCGCTTGGCGTGTCTCAGGAGCTAGGCCAATCGCTCGCCGCCGACGACCGTGTTCTGACCAGCCATTTCGGCCCGGGCGTTTCACGCGCCTGCGTTCAGGCAACGCTTGGCGCCTCGGGACAGGCCGTACTGATCTTGCCGCTCGGCCTGGATCGCTTTGACGGCCACGAGCGGGGCCTGGGTGACCGCGTCTCGAGCGACGATCTGCTGCTGATCAGCCCCTATGCACCGGACCGTCCAGCAACCCAGTCCCTTGCCCTGGCCAGCGAGCTGCTGGCCGCCGCCAATGCCGAGACCGTGATTCTGATCGATCCCGACTACTCGCCCGACGAGCGACAATGGTCCCAGCACCTGGCGGCCTGGGGCACGCCCTGCTGGATATGGCAGGGCTCTCGCATGCCCTACCGCGATGCCTGGCTCAACCTGGGAGGCCAGCCGTTCAGCAAGGTCGACGAGATCACGCAGATCGAGGGGCATCTATCCCCCGCCCCCTCGCCTTCCAGCGAGGACCTTTCAGCCGAGCCTGCCATCCATCCGGATGAGCCCTTTGCCTCGGCGGACGAGGCCCTCGACGCGCTGGGATCAGGCGGCGCTGTGCCCGATATCCTCGCGCGGCGAATCCGGCGACAGTTCGACCAAGCCGACTCGAACGAGCACTAGCCGTTTTCACATCGACGACCAGCGACACTCGCGCGCGTTGACTTTTATCTTTCCTGCGACTAGAATGCAGCCAGATACTAGCATGCCCCCCAGGGGTATGCCAACGGAGGCACGCCATGGATGGATTGAGCTTTTCTCTCGACATGAGCCGGCTGCAGGGCGAACAGGACGCGTCGCCAGTCATCGAGCGCGACATGGTGATCATCGGTGCCGGTCCCGCCGGACTGACCGCCGGCATCTATGCCGGACGCGCACAGATGAACCCTCTGATCCTCGTGGGGCAGGCGCTTGGCGGCCAGGCGGCGACCACGATGGACGTCGAGAACTATCCCGGCTTTCCCGAGGGTGTCGGCGGTATGGCCCTGGCCGAGCAGATGAACAGCCATGCCACCCGCTTTGGCGCCGAGATCGCCTTTGAGGAGGTCACGGCCGTCGATTTCCAGAGCTATCCCTACCGCGTGCAGACCTACGGCCCTACTTTTCTGGCCAAGACGATAGTCATCTGCACCGGCGCCTCGCCGCGCAAACTGGGCGTCCCGGGAGAGGCCGATTTCATCGGGCGGGGCGTCTCCTTCTGTGCCACCTGCGACGGCTTTTTCTACCGCGACAAAACGGTCGTCGTCGTCGGTGGCGGCGACAGCGCACTCGAAGAAGGCCTCTACTTGGCCCGCCTCGCCAAGGAGGTCATTGTAGTCCACCGTCGCGATCAGCTCCGTGGCAGCCCCCTGCTGCAAGAGCGCGCCTTTGCCAACGAACGCATCCGCTTTGAGTGGAACGCCGTGGTCGATGAGGTGCTCGGAGACGAGGCCGTCTCGGGCGTGAGATTGCGCGACACCAAGACCGAAGAGACGCGCGACATCGCAGCGGATGGCATCTTTGTCTATATCGGCCTGATTCCCAACACCTCGCTTTTCCAAGGCAAACTCGACCTGGACGAGCAGGGATACATTGCGACCGATCAGCGCCAGCGGACAAGCGTGCCCGGGGTGTATGCCGCCGGAGACGTTCAGGACCCCTGGTTCCGCCAGGTGGTGATCGCAGCCGGCGCCGGCGCCGCAGCGGCCATCGAGGCTGAGCGTTTCTTGTCCGAGCAAGAGTACAAGGCCGCAAGCAGCAGCTAGCGCCACAGTGCCCTGAACTCAACAAAGGGGGATGGATCATCGAGATCCATCCCCCTCTGTATTCCCAGTCCGCGCTTACTTGGGTTTCCGCGCCACCGCCAGCACGTGCGTACCCATGTCGAGCGACCCCGGCTCGCGACAGGCCTCGATCTCGAGTTCCAGAAGGTGCTCCCACGTCCGTTTGCTGCTGCGCCACGTGGGCAACAGATCCTTCCAGGTCGAGGACAAGCAATCGCTGGCCGAGATCAACTCGACTTGTGCGCCGGCGTCCTCAATGAACTCGCGGAACTCTTTGGCGCGGTAAGCATGCCAGAATCGCGAGGCCACCCCCACCAGATCCGGCCCCAGGTCCCCCGTATCCACGATCTCGCGGTTCATCAACGGATCGACTCGCACAATACTCGGGAGGTGCTCGTGCACCGTCCCCCACAGGCTCTTGGCGCTGAGGAACAGCCGACCGCCGGCCTTGGTCACACGCACCAACTCGCGAATCGCCTTGAATCGGTCTCGCGACACATTGCTCAACGGTCCGCCGTAGCAGACCACGGCGTCAAAGGCGCCATCCTGGAAGTGCGGCCGTAGGTCGCGCATGTCACACTCGCGCCACTCTTCGACCTTGGTCACATAGCCATCAGCCTCCGCGTTGCGCCGATTGCGCATCAGCTTGTCCGGCGAGATATCGGCCACCACGATCGACTTGACCAGGCCCGCTAGCTCGCGGGTAAAGCGCCCCCCTCCCGCGCCGACCTCCAGCACCCGTTCCCTGCGGTTCAGATACTTGGAGAGATAGTGAATGTGGATCGCATAGTCGACCAAGCGGATGGGGCTTTCTTCCATCCTGCGCCAATCATCAGCGTCTGACGCCGACCGTGTCCAGCCTGCTCGCGCATCGGACATAGCTTGCCTCCTCGCAATAGGGTGTGGTGGAACGGAAAGACCGTCTCGCAGACCCTACGTCCCCCTGTGAACTCATTATAACCACGCCCAAGACGAATGCAAGAGTCGTTTTGGGCGAACCGAACCATTGACAGCCCTAGACCCCCGCGCTATCATAGCCCCCACTGGAGGTGCGCACCCATGGCAGACGCCAGACCCAACATCATATTCATCATCACCGACCAGCAGCGGTTCGACACCATCGCCGAGCTGGGCTTTCCCTACATGGACACCCCCAACTTGGATCGTCTGGTCCGCGAGGGGATCACCTTTACCCAAAGCTATGTCACCTCGGCCTCTTGCGCCCCCGCGCGCGCCAGTCTCTTTACCGGCCGCTATCCGCACACCCACGGCATCCTCAAGAATGCTGACACCTGGCGCCATTCCTGGATTGAGCAGCTCGCCGAATCGGGCTATCACTGCGTCAACGTCGGCAAGATGCACACCTATCCGTTCGAGACGCCTCTGGGTTTCCACGAACGGTTCGTCATCGAGAACAAGGACCGCTATCTCGAGGGGCGCTACTTTTTCGACCGCTGGGACATGTCGTTGCAGGCCAAGGGCCTCGTCAAACAACAGCGGGAACAGTATCGCCTGCGAGAGGACTATGCCGAGCGATTGGGCGCCTTTGAGTGGGAGCTGGGCGACGACACGCATTCGGACGTCTTTGTCGGCGACCTGGCCACCTGGTGGATCGAACAGAAACCGGTGACCCAGCCGCTCTTTCTCGAGATCGGCTTTCCGGGGCCGCATCCGCCCTACGATCCGCTTCCTCGCTACACCGAGCCCTACCTGAGCCAAGACCTGCCGCTCCAGTGGCCCTCGGATGAGGAGCTTGATGGACAGCCCAGCGCTCAAAAGGCGCTACGACAGCACAATACCGAGGTCGATCACGACTCGGTGGTCTGGCTACACAAGCCGACAGCCGAGCAACGCCATCGCCAGCGCGCCTACTATCTAGCGAATGTCACCATGATCGACGAAAAGATTGGCCAGATCCTGGCGGCGCTAGAAGGGCAGGGCTACCTCGAGGATGCCATCGTCGTGTTCACCTCGGATCATGGCGACTGCCTTGGAGACCATGGCCACAGCCAGAAATGGACCATGTTCGATACGATCACTCGCACGCCGCTGATCGTCTGGGCACCGGGGCGACTTGACGGGGGGCGACAGATCGAGGCCCTCGTGCAGCAGTTTGATATCGGCCCTGCCTTGCTGCAGCTCGCCGGCATCGAACCCGCGCCCCACTCTGAGGCGCGATCACTCCTGCCCTTCTTGCAGGGGGACCAAGCCCAGCCGCGCGACTATGTCTATGCCGAGCAAGCACGCGACGGCATTCTGCAGGGCTGCGAGATGATGACCATGATCCGCAGCAAGGACTGGAAGCTGGTCCACTATCTCGGCTGCGAGGACGGCGAACTGTATGACCTGATCAGCGACCCCGACGAGAGGCACAACCTCTGGGGCCATCCCGACCACGACGCCAAGCAACGGGAGATGCTCGACGCGCTGCTCGATTGGCGCACCCGTAGCGCCATCCAATCGGCAAACTGGTGCGAGGACTGGCGCTAGCCGCCCGTCACGCCCAATAGAGGAGGGAAACGATGAACTCACGCGAACGCGTCCAGGCCGCACTCGAACACCGGGCACCCGATCGCGTGCCGCTGGACCTCGGAGCGACCGCCGTCACCGGCATCGCCGCCGGCGCCCTAACACGTCTACGAGACGCCCTGGGGCTCGAGGAACGCCTCGTGCGCGTCCACGAGCCCTACCAGATGCTCGGCACGGTCGATGACGACGTCCTTGATGCCCTGGGCGTCGATTGCGTCGGACTGGGGCTCGACGGTACCTTTTTCGGGTTCCCAGCCAAGGACTGGAAGCCTTTTGCGCTATCGGATGGCACGCCCGTCCTCGTTCCAGGGCTGTTCAACACCGAAAAGGAACCCGACGGCACGCTCTACCAATACCCGCTGGGCGACAAGCAGTATCCAGCCTCGGGACGCATGCCTCCGGGCGGGCTCTATCACGATTCGGTCGACCGACAGATCACCTACGATGAGGACAATCTGGACCCGGAAGAGTGGGTACGCGACATGTATTCCGTCTACACCGACGAGATTCTGCGCGAGCTGGAGCGTCGAGCCGACCGCCTCTACAACCAGACTTCGCGAGCGCTGGTCGCCGGTATCGCAGAGGGCAGCTTTGGTGACATTGCCTGGGTCCCGGCTCCAGGCGCCCCCAACCCCAAGGGCATTCGCGGTGTGGCCGACTGGTACATGGCCACCGTGTTGCACAAGGACTATATCAAGGGGATATTCGACCTCGAACTCGAGATCGGCATGAAAAACCTCGAGATGCTCTGGCAGGCGCTGGGCTCCAAGATCTCGGTCATGATGATCAGCGGGACGGATTTTGGCACCCAGCGGTCGGCGTTCATCTCACCCAAAGCCTATCGCGAGATGTACAAGCCCTACCACAAAGCTATGAACGACTGGATCCACGAGAACACGACCTGGAAGACCTTTTACCACTCTTGCGGCTCGATGGTCGATCTGTATGACGAGTTTGTCGACGCCGGCGTCGATATCGTCAACCCGGTGCAAATCGCCGCCACCGGAATGGACCCCGCCTACCTCAAGGAACGCTGGGGCGACGACCTCGTTTTCTGGGGCGGCGGCATCGACACCCAGCAGGTCCTACCCTTTGGCACCCCCAAAGAGATCGACGAGCAGGTCAAGCAGAACATGGCCATCTTTGGCTCCCAAGGTGGCTTTGTGTTCAATGCCGTGCACAACATCCAAGCCGGCGTCCCGACAGAGAACCTTGTGGCGCTGTTTGAGGCAGTGGCCAAGTACCGCTGATCGCCTCTTGACACCAAGAAACAGAGCAGCAACCGATGATTCGGTCGCTGCTCTGCTCATATCGGACTGAACTGCGCTCGCGTGAGCGCATGCTCTATGGCAACGCGGCCACTACTTGCGCTTGGACCAACGCATCTTTTTGCGCATCTTGCGATACTTGTGGCGCGCGATTTTCTTGCGACGTCTCTTGATCACACTACCCATCGAATCACCCCTCTCTTCTCTTGGGTTCCCTATGCGACGTTTGATTATAGCACATCGTCGCCCAACGCAAAAAAAGCCAACGCATACCAGCGCCTTGACGCTGCCTCAACGGGATGCTAGCATGGCGCCAGCTACCGCGACACAAAGGATGCTCTCGTGGCCACTATCTGCGATCAGCAGCATACGCTCCAGAACCTGCAGCGACGGCGCCCTGTCTGGGCTCAGGACCATCCGGTGCTGTTGGCCATGCAGCGCTTTTCCTGGGACATCAACTTTGGCGGCTGCGACTTTGACGAGATCGTCTTTGGCCGTGCCCTGCGAACCAGCATCGACAACGGCCAGGTGTGGCTGTACGAGTGCCGAGGACGCATCGTGGGCTGGCTCTGGCTCGACACCACGTCGCCGGCGACCGGAGGCCATGTGCGACAACTCCAAGTCGCTCAACCCTACTGGGGCCAGGGAATCGGTGCGCACATCCTGGGCGACGCCATCGCGATTTGCCGAGCCCGGAGATGCCGCGCCGTGACACTCAACGTGACCAAATCCAACCAACGTGCCATGTCGCTCTATCGGCGCATGGGCTTTTCACTGCGGCGCGACAATGGCGACCGGCAATACATGGAGTTGCTCCTCGACTAGTCCCGAGCCAACTGCTCCTCGCTGACCACGGCCGATTCGCCCAGAAACGCGACCCTATCCCCGACGCGCAGCTTTTTGCTTCGCCGCGTCTCTTGCTCTCCATTGACCTGTACTTGTCCGTCTTGGATCAGGTGCTTGGCTTCTCCGCCCGATTGCACCCAGCCCATCAACTTGAGAAACTGGTCCAGTCGGATCACTGCGTCCTGCATACTCAGGCCCACCTCCTCTCTAATGCAAACGAGGCTGCCCGGATATGGGCAGCCTCGCAGTTGACGTTAGCGAAAGCGGGCTACTTGCCCGGGCACTGGGCCGCGACGTGCGGGTCGATCCCCTTGTCGCCATAGGCCTTGTCAAAGTGGTCGGCAAAGTCGGCCGCCAGCTTGGCCGCGCGCTCATCATAGGCCGCCTTGTCGGCCCACGTGTTGCGCGGATGCAGCACGTTCGAGTCGATCCCCTCGATCTCTTTCGGGACCAGCACATGGAACGTCTTGTCCTCGATAAACTCGGCGTCATCGAGCTTGCCCGAAAGCGCGGCGTCGACGATAGCGCGGGTCAGCGTGATGTCCATACGGGCACCCACGCCGTAGGGGCCGCCGCTCCAGCCCGTGTTGACCAAGTAGACCTGCGTGCCATGCTTTTGCATGCGCTCACCCAGCATACTGGCGTAGACATCGGGGTTGCGCGGCATAAACGGCTCGGCGAAAAAGCGCGAGAAACTCGACACCGGCTCGGTGATCCCCGTTTCGGTGCCTGCCAGCTTGCTGGTGTAGCCCATCAGGAACCAAAGCATCGCCTGCTCCGGCGAAAGCTTGGCGACCGGCGGAAGCACACCGTTGGCGTCCGCGCTCAGGAACAGGATCGTGCGCGGATGGCCGCTCGTCGAGCACGCCTTGATGTTGCTGAGATAGGCCAGCGGATAGGACGCACGCGAGTTGGGCGTCAGACGCTCGTCATCCAGATCAAACTTGCCACTCGGATACATCATGGCGTTTTCGATGATGGCGCCATGCTGCAGGGGCTCGTCCTCGTGGAATACGGCGTTGAAAATCTCGGGCTCTTTGACGGCCGAGAGGTTGATCAGCTTGGCATAGCAGCCATTCTCAAAGTTGGCCGTGCCGTTGTCGCTCCAACCATGCTCATCGTCGCCGAGGAGCGCGCGGCTGGGGTCGGCCGAGAGCGTGGTCTTGCCCGTGCCGGACAGACCGAGCAACAGGGCGCAGTCGCCGTCGGGACCTTCGTTGGCCGAGCAGTGCAACGGCAGCAGCCCCTTGGCCGGCATGATATAGTTCATGATGGTAAAGATCGACTTTTTGATGCTACCGCCA
>Ga0180436_10004705_pt1 | contig 12194 bp, 12 predicted proteins | sample SS_ome_2_FD_132434 | JGI IMG/M metagenome (GOLD analysis project Ga0180436, IMG submission 132434) | Hypersaline lake sediment archaeal communities from the Salton Sea, California, USA - SS_3_S_2 metaG | ecosystem: Environmental > Aquatic > Non-marine Saline and Alkaline > Hypersaline >...
CTGCTGACAGCGCGTGTGCAATGCCGGGTCCTGAAGCTCGCGCACGGTGTTGCGGTCGAGGAACGGGTACTCGATGACCAGGGTGTCACACTCGGTTTCGTCCTCGAGAAACGCGCCGAGATCCGTGTAAGTGCCGGCAAGCTCGAGGCCTTCGGGCAGTCCCTCCGTGTTGTTGGCGCGTACCGCGATCGCTTTGCCGACGATACATACGTCATGCCGCCCGCTGCCCAGTTCGGGAAGGTTGGCAGGGTGCGCGCGCGACAGTCGTTGCGACAACTCCGGGCCTTCGAGGTTGGCGACGGTGCTTATCGCATGGCCCTGATCGACCAGGGTTTTGATCATCGTGAGCCGGGTCACGTCGTCCTGCGTGTACAGGCGGCCGCCCTTTTCGGTGCGCTGTGGGTCTACCACCTGGTAACGGCGCTCCCAGATACGCAGGGTGTCAGCGGAGATGCCGGTCAGGCGCGAAACTGCGCCGATGCGGTACATGTTGTTCATCAATTGGGTGCTTTTTGTCATGGTTTTGTCCTGTTTAGTTCGACATGTCTTCGGGGTGATGTCAATCGGCGGTGCATTGATCGGCGCGGCAGGCCTGCCCCTGTCGCAGTAGCCAGCGGGTAGGGATTCCTGTTACCGGCAGACGGGCGAATAGCTCACTGGCGCTGTCCCAGTAATCGCGGTGTTCGATGGCCTGGCCTCGCGTGTCGAAGAGAATGCGGCTGACGCCTTCGATAATTAGTGGCTTTTCGCTGTCCGGCGTGAAAGTCCAGCGGATGTAGGCCCCAGTGCCTTGCGGGCAGGATTCCATCACCCGAAAGCGGGTGCGTGGGTACTCGCTGAGCAGGTGTTCGAAGATCCGTCGGATGGCATCACGGCCTTTGACGTTGTTGAAGGGATCGCGAAAAACCGCATCGCCAGCGAAAAGCTCCTCGATCTGCTCAAGGCGTCCCGGGCTCAGGTTCTCGAAGAAGTGGCAGTAGCGGCTGATAAATGCATCGATCATGGCAATACCCAGCGATTTACAAGGGCGAAATAGAGACGGTAGGGCAGGCAACGCAGCATTTTCATCGGCCATGTCAGGCGGCGAGGAAAGGTGATTTCGAATGCGTTACCGGGGATGGCGCCAGCAATCCGCTCGGCGGCTTCGCGGGCCTCCATCAGGAAAGGCATGGCGAAGGTGTTCCTGTCGGTCAGGCGGGATTTGACGAAACCGTGGTTGATGACGCGCAAACGGATTCCTTCCCGTGTCAGTTCCGGCGCCAGGCTCTCGGCCATATGAATGACGGCGGCCTTGGGTGCGCTGTACGGCGCTGAATTCGGCAGGCCACGGTAGGCTGCGGCGCTGGCATTCAGCAGTATCTGGCCGCCACCGTCGCGCATGAGCGGTATCAGTGCATCGAGCAGGTAGACGCTGGCGAGGTAGTTGGTGCGGTTGAGCCTGACAAAAAGGTCAGTGTCGAACTCGGCCAGGGGCATCGGCTCGTAGTCGCCCACGTTGAACAAAACCAGGTCGCAGGGTCGCGAAGAGAAGGCGCGCGTCGCCGCGGCGAGCGTCGCTTCCCGGTCGGTCGCGTCAAAAGCCACCGGTGTGGCTTCACAAGCCGCGGACACCTCGAGGAGGCGTTTCTCGTTACGCGCGGACACGGTGAGTTGCCAGCCTTGTGCAGCAAGCAGGCGGGCGAGTTCGCGACCGATGCCTTGACTGGCGCCGATGATCCAGGCGTGGCCTGTGTGCTGATTCATCACAAGGCCCTTTCGATCGCCTTGCGGAGCCGGCCACTGTCTGGGCTCGTGAAACTCGAGAAACTGTCGACCACCTGGCCATCCCGTCCGATCAGGTACTTGTGGAAGTTCCAGCGAGGCTCGGAGTCGGAAGCGGCAACAAGGGACTTGTACAGCGGGTGGGCCTTCTCTCCCTTCACACTGATCTTTGAGAACATCGGAAAGGTGACGCCGTAATTCACGCGGCAGAAATTGCTGATTTTCTTGTTGCTGCCCGGTTCCTGGCCGCCAAAATCGTTGGATGGGAAGCCCAGTACGACCAGGCCCTCTTCTTTCTTTTCTCTATAAAGAGCCTCCAGCCCTTCGTACTGTGGGGTAAATGCGCACTCGCTGGCCGTGTTTACCACCAACAGCACCTTGCCCTGGAATTTCTCGCACAGGTTCACCTTTCCGCCGCCCATGAGGCTGCTGATTTCGTGATCGAGCACTTCGGGGCAGTTTTGTCCAGCAAATGAATGGCTTATTCCTAATACGGCCGCCATAAGGACCAGAAAATTTCCTGATTTCATGTCATCGCTCTTGCATTTGTCTTCAAGTTGTACAAGTATTGTTAGGACAAATTGAGACAAAAGGCAAATCGGGATGTTCAAGTCTGAGCAAAAACTGAACAAAAAACGGGTGGCGGTGATCGGCAGTGGCATCAGCGGGTTGTCCGCAGCCTGGTTGCTGCGAAACGATGCAAACGTCACCCTGTTCGAATCGCAGGAGCGCTTTGGTGGTCACAGCAACACGGTGGTGGTGCAGGAAGCAGACCGTGAGGTGGCTATCGACACGGGGTTCATGGTTTTCAACAGGCCGAACTACCCGCTGTTGAGCCGCTTGTTCGACGAGCTGGGGGTTGAAACCTACGACACGGACATGTCCTTTTCGGTTTCCCTTGATCGTGGACGCCTCGAGTATGCCGGCAGCAATCTCAACACGCTTTTCGCGCAGCGCCGCAACCTGCTTCGCCCATCTTTTTTAAAGATGATCCGGGACATCCTGCGCTTCAATCGCACGGCAAAAGAACTCTTGCAGGGCCCGCAAACAGGCGCAGGGACGTTGCAACAGTTTCTCGACAAGCACGCCCTGGGGGAACGTTTTCGGGAGGATTACCTTTACCCCATGGCGGCGGCAATCTGGTCCTGTCCGAGAGATGCCGTGGCCGATTTCCCTGCCTTGTCCTTCGCTCGCTTTTTCGACAACCATGGCCTGATCAACCTGCAGGACCGTCCGCAGTGGCAGACGCTTCGCGGCGGTGCGTCGGCTTACGTGGACAAGCTGGTAAAAGATCTGGGCGATTGTGCGAAGCGCAGCCGTCCGGTGCGGGCGGTGTTGCGCCAGCAGCGACAGGTGGCCGTGGTGCTCGATGGCAACCAGGTCGAGATGTTCGACGAGGTGGTATTCGCCTGTCATTCGGATCAGGCGCTACGGCTCTTCAAGAACGCCTCACCGACCGAGGCGACAATGCTTCGGGCAGTGCCTTACCAGCCGAACCGGGTGCTCCTGCACACGGACCCGCGCCTGATGCCCCAACGTTCCGGGGTCTGGTCATCCTGGAACTACCTTGGCGGTCAAAACGTTCAGGGCGACCAGGCTGTGAGTGTCACTTACTGGATGAATTCTCTGCAGGCGCTGGACACGTCAAAAAATTATTTCGTAAGTCTCAATCCCTTGACAGAACCTGCGCCTTCTACCGTGGTGGCCGAGTTCGAATACGAACACCCGATGTTCGACGCCCACAGTCTGCAGCTTTCCCAGCAACTGGCCAGCGTGCAGGGCAGGGAACATGTCTGGTTCGCCGGTGCCTGGACCGGGTACGGTTTTCACGAGGATGGCATGCGCTCGGGAGTAGACGTGGCGCAGCGGCTCGGTGCGCGTTTGCCATGGGTTGAACAGCTGCAGGATTCGCATGCCCTGCGCGTACGCACCCCGGCTGAACAGGTGAAGGCGGCGTGAACGAACCGGCTCTCCTCTATGCCTGCGAGGTCATGCATCGGCGCTACCAGCCGATCAGCTACCTTTTCCGCTACCGTATCTTCAGTCTCCTGGTCGACATAGACCGTCTTGATGAGCTGAATGGCTTGAGTGCCTTTTTCTCGGTCGACCGGTTCAACCTGTTCAGCTTCCATCGCCAGGATCATCTGCCGCAGGGACAGCACGAATTGCGGGCTTGGGTCGAACGGGTCTTGTCGCAGAGCGGGCTGGACGGAACCTCGCTGAGAATCCGGCTTCTGTGTATGCCCAGGGTCCTCGGTTGGGGGTTTGATCCTTTGAGCATCTGGTATTGCGAAACGCAGGCGGGGGAGCCCGTTGCCGCGATATGCGAGGTGCACAACACGTTTGGTGAGCGGCACTGTTATCTGCTGCGTGCGCGCGACGGCGAATGGCCCTTACGAGATGGCAGTGACAAGGTCTTTCATGTCTCGCCTTTCATGGACGTGTGTGGTCGTTACACATTTGCGCTGGGGCAACCCGGCGAGCAGTTGCGGGTGGCGATCCAGTTGACTGACGAAAGGCAGCCGCTGATGAGTGCCACGCAGCTCGGGGAAAAGCGGGTCTTTGCCACCCGCCACCTGTTGCACTTCTTCTTACGCATCCCGTTCCAGACTGCCAAGGTGCTCGGTGCCATTCATTGGCATGCCTTGAAGATCTGGCTACGCGGTGTGCCATTCTTTCATAAGCCTGAACCACCTTTAGAGGAGATCAGTAAATGAATGCGAACACGCTCGTCTTGCCCCGCGGATTCAATTCCGCGCCAGGAGCTTCACGCCTGCAGGCGACGCTGCTCAAAAGGTTTTCGCAATTCCAGCAAGGGTCGATTCGCGTTAGTTTCGATGGCGGTGCCGATTACCAGCTCCAGGGAGAGCAGGCCGGGCCGCGTGCCCAGGTCCGTATACATCGTCCGTTTGCGCTGGCCAGGGCCCTGCTGTTGGGCGGCGACCTGGGTTTTGCCGAATCCTACCTGCGTGGTGACTGGAGCAGTGACGACCTCTCCGGACTGCTGTACTTTCTGTCGACGAACCTGGATGCCATGGCCTCGGTGCAAAAGCGCAGCCTGCCGGTGCGTGTGCTGGCACGAATGCAGCACGCGCTCAACCGCAACAGCCGGCGCGGAAGCCGCCGCAATATCGCTGCGCACTATGATCTTGGGAACGATTTCTATGAACGTTGGCTTGATAGCTCGATGAGCTACTCGTCTGCGGTTTTCGATCAATCGTTCGACCTGGCCAGTGCGCAGGAGCGTAAATACGAACTCATCCTGTCGCTGATCGACCCGCAACCCGGTGACCACATACTCGAAATCGGATGCGGCTGGGGGGGCTTCGCCGAGTACGCAGCGCGTTGGGGAATGAAAGTCACTGGCGTCACCCTGTCTCAGGAGCAGTACGCCTACGCGGAGCAAAGAATCATCCAGGCGGGTTTGCAGGACCGGGTGGAACTCAAGCTTACGGACTACCGCGCCCTGCATGGGCAGTATGATCACATTGTCTCGATCGAGATGTTCGAAGCAGTCGGTCGCGAATACTGGCAAGCCTATTACGAGGTGCTCGATCGTTGCCTCAAGCCCGGTGGTCGTGTTGCGCTTCAGATCATTACGATCGATCGGAAGCTGTTCGATACCTACGTGAGCGAGTCCGGCGGTTTCATCCAAAAGTACATCTTCCCGGGTGGCATGCTGCCGACCGAGGGTCACCTGCGTGACCTGGCCTTGGACAATGGCCTGGAGCCCTTGAGCATTGATCGCTACGGCGAGCACTATGCCGACACCCTGTCCGACTGGCGTGAGGCGTTCGATGCGCAGACCGACTGGCTGGAAGCGCACGGTTACGATGAACGTTTCCGCCGCATGTGGCGTTACTATCTTGCGTTCTGTGAGGCAGGTTTCAGGGACGGCCGGATCGACCTTGTGCACCTATGCCTGCAGAAGGACTGCCTGCAGGCACAATGAACATGCGTCCTGTGCATTATCCCGCCTATGCCGCCCTGGCGGTGCCGCTAGCCTTTCTGGGTCTGCCGCTGTATGTGTACGTGCCGAGCCTGTACGCACAGTTGCCGGCTATCGGTCTCGGTCTGGCCGGCGTTGTGCTTTTCGCGGCGCGCCTGCTGGACCTGCTGACCGATCCAGCGGTTGGCTGGCTGGGTGATCGTCTGCGTCACCGGGTGCATCCCCTAGGATGGATGCTGGTGGGTATGCCGGTGATTGGTTTAGGCGTACATGCGCTGTTCAATCCGCCGACGGACGCCGGCGTCTATCACCTGGCCGTGAGCGTCAGCATCACCTACCTGGGCTGGACCTTGCTGAGCGTGCCGTACTACGCCTGGGGAGCGGAGCTTGCAAAGACGTCGCAGCAGCAGCGTGGTATCGCTGCCTGGCGCGAAGGCGGGGTGCTGGCAGGTGCGTTGTCGGCGCTCATGCTGGCTGCGGTATTTTCGGCACAGCCAATGCAAGCCATGTCGGTCGCGTTCCTGGTGCTGTTGGCCCTGGGGGGACTTTTGCTGCTCGCCTTGCCGCGAACGGCGTTGAAGGGCTCCGCTTCCCGACCGTCGATCCGGGATGTCTGGCGCCACACCGGCAGTGGCATGCGACGCCTGCTCGGTCTGCATTTCCTCAATGCCCTGGCCGCAGGTATGCCCGCCACCCTGTTTCTTTTGTATACCTCTGATGTGCTGGGAGTGTCCGCCCGAACCAGCGGTGTCTTGTTGCTCGTTTACTTCGTTGCCGGTGTGTTGGCGCTGCCGCTGTGGGTGAAGTTGGCCGGGAAAATAGGAGAGGTGCGCGCCTGGCAGCTCGCCATCTTGTTGGCGGCGCTCGGCTTCCTGCCGGCGGCTTTTCTCGGGGCCGGGGATGTGTGGATTTTTGCGGCCGTGTGCCTGGTCACCGGGGCGACGCTGGGAGCCGATATCGCCCTGCCCGCGGCGTTACAGGCACGCCTGGCAAATGCCGACAGTGAGAATGCGGGCCATCCCAGGGAGGCTGCCTCGTTTGGTCTCTGGGGAATGGCCGGAAAACTGGCGCTGGCTTGTGCCGTCGGGGTGACCCTGCCTGTTCTCGAATGGCTGCCCGCCGGGGTGGAACGGGATGCGGCGTTGCCCTGGTTATATGCATTTGCGCCGGTATTGGTGAAGTTGATCGCGCTGGTCGGCATTGAATTGGCGCGAGCTGGATTGTCCGGAACCGTTCGAGAGCCTTTCGTGGAGGAAGTGGATAAACATGAAAAGATGGTGGATAGCGGGCCTGATGGCATGGCTGTTAAGCGGGTGTAGTTCGATGAACGTAAACGATCTTGCAGACACCCAGCCGCGCTTTGACCTGTTCGGTTATTTCGAGGGTCAGACGCGTGCCTGGGGTATTTTCCAGGGGCGTGGCGGTGATCTGAAACGCCAGTTCGTCGTGGATATCCGCGGTGAGGTGAATGATGACGTACTGGTGCTCACCGAAGACTTCGTTTATGCGGACGGTGAGGTATCCCAGCGCATCTGGACGGTGAAAAAGACCGCAGACAATCGCTACGTGGGTTCTGCTGCAGATGTCATTGGAGAGGCCCAGGGTGAATCAGCAGGGAGTGCCCTCAACTGGCGTTATACGATGGAGCTGCCGTACGGGGACGGCAGCGTAAAAGTGGATTTCGATGACTGGATGTTCCTGCAACCGGATGGTGTGTTGATCAATCGGGCCAAGGTGAAGAAGTTTGGATTCACCGTCGGCGAGGTCACCCTGGTATTCAAGCGGGTGGCGTCATGATGCGCTTATCGGTCCTGTTTGGCGCGTTGCTGGCCATGTTGTGGTCGTTGGCCGAGGCGCAGGTATTGCAGTACCAGGAAGAGGAGCTCCCTTTGCGTGACAAGGCACGTGCGTGTTGGATGGCGTTTGTGAAGCTCTATGATGCCGAGTACTACCGAAGCGAGAATGGCGAATCCCGGTGCGTGAAGCTCGACTACTTGCGTGATTTCGAGCGTGAGGAATTGATCGAGTCAACCGAAAAGATCTTCGGCAAGTTGCATGGGGATGATTCCGTGCAGCAGTTTGCTACGGAACTGAGTCGCGTCACTCAGGTGTATGCGCCGGTCGGCCTGGGTAGCAGCTATGAGTACTGTGTGGGAGCCACTGGGATTGGTGAGATGATCCGTGAAGGTCGGGTGGTTGTGCGTTTGGAGAATCCCGAATTCAGTGAGCGCTTTATGAATATCTGGGTGATTGGCGAGGAGGCTGACGGCAAACCGCGTTGGAACTTTGCGCGTTGCCCCGGCACGGTATTCTGAGATGTTCGAGCGTGATGTTGTCGATGCCGCGGATGCTGCCGCAGTGGTCGTTGTCTACGACGGAGCCTGTCCCCTCTGCAGTCGCGAGATAGCGCATTACCGTCGCCGCCCTGGTGCGGATCTCCTGCGCTGGGTGGATGCCACCCGGGATCTGGACGCCTTGCGCGAGCTGGGGATAGAACAACAGACCGCGTTGGAAAAGTTCCACGTGCGTGACCATAGCGGCCAATGGCAGATCGGGGCTTATGGTTTCGTCCTATTGTGGTCGCAACTACAACCCTACGTGTGGCTGGCGCGACTGGTGCGAGGGCTGCGTCTTCTGCCCCTGTTGGATCGTGGCTACGGCTGGTTTCTGCGCTGGCGCGGCAGGCGTCGCTGTGAATCCCAGGGCTGTGGGGTGGAGTAAAAAAAGCCGCACCCGTGGGCGCGGCTTTGTCCTTGTCATTCAGGCAGCGTGCCTTTCCTTGGCGGCACGCGCAGCTTCGGCGTCTTCCGGCGAGTAAGCCTTGCCGGACCACAGCATGCTGTAGGCAATCTCTTCATTGCCGTTCTCGCATAGCTCCAGCACCTGCGCAAACAGCGGCTGGAAGGTGTCACTGCGGTGCGAGGCCTCGTGTTGCTCGAGGCTGTCCCAGAAAGTGACGATCAGTGCTTCCCGGTCTTTCAGGTCGCTATTCACGGCCTGGCCAATGGTGGAGCCTTCATTGGAAATCTGGCCGCTGTTCAGGGCGACAAAGCCACCAACAAAGCCGGTGTCCGAGTGGTAAGTCTTTACATTCTCGCACAGCACCGCCACGCGTTCCTGCAGGTCATCGATGGTGAATTCCGGCTTCAGGATGACGCGGTTGACGGTGATCACGCCGTCGTGAGCGAAGTTGTGAATCAGGTTATTCATGGCTGACCTCCTGTTTTTCAGAATATTCTGAATATCTGACTAAAACGCTCGGGAATGGTTCCGCGTTTGCGAAATCCCGGGTTGCAAACAGGGTTGCTCACGGTCTCTGCAATCAGTTGATGGAGTGCATATGCATGCGGGTTTGATCGTCATTCCAGTAGGCGTAAAAACCATCTTGGAAATTCCAGGTACCGACCAGTCTGATGTGTGCCCCGTGCTCGATCCATTGCAGGCGGCGCGCCATAGCGATCCTGGGCACGGGCATGTTGCCGAGAGAGTGGCCGTTCTTGTCGAGTATTTCAACGTGTGCCGGTTTGTTTTCGGTTGCAGAAGAGAGCATCTCGACCAGGTTCCACAGCCGATAGCTGGTCACCACGGCGGTGTGTTCCCCATCCGGCGATTGCAGGCGGAATTGCTCGATGGGTGTGAAAAGGTAACGGGATATCAGTAGGCCGATTGTCAGACCCACAAGCGCCACGACCGCTTTGCGCTTCTTCGCAGGCATGCCGGGTACCTAGAGCAACACCCGTTCGATGCCGCCACTTCGTGCCTGCTGGATGAAACGCTGCTGCCAACCGTCACCGAGCAGATGATTGGCCAGCTCGACAACTATGTAGTCGGTCTGCAGGCCGGTCTCGTCACCGTAACGACTCAGCCCCTGCTGGCAGGCGGGGCAGCTGGTGAGCAGTTTCACCTGGTTGTTCTCAGACTTTTCCCTGCCGACCAGCTTGTTGATCCCCTTTCGCAGTTCTTCCGATTTTCTGAAGCGCAGCTGGTTGGCGATATCCGGGCGTGCAGTGCCGAGGGTGCCTGCCTCGCCGCAACAACGGTCGGAGAGCAGAACCTCTTTGCCCATCAGTTCGCTGGCGACTTTCGTCGGGTCATGCTGTTTCATCGGGCTGTGACAGGGGTCGTGGTACAGGTATTGCCGGCCCTCAATGCCTTCGAGTTTGACGCCCTTTTCCATCAGGTACTCGTGAATATCGAGCAGGCGGCAGCCGGGGAATATCTTTTCGAATTCGTACTTCAGTAGCTGATCCATGCAGGTGCCGCAGGAGACGACCACGGTCTTGATATCCATGTAGTTGAGCGTATTGGCGATGCGGTGAAACAGAACCCTGTTGTCGGTGGTGATCTTGTGTCCGCGTGCATCCTGGCCGGCCGCACTCTGCGGATAGCCGCAGCATAAATAACCCGGCGGCAGTATGGTTTGTGCGCCCTGATCGTACAGCATTGCCATGGTGGCCAGTCCCACATCGGAAAAAAGGCGTTCGGAGCCGCAGCCCGGGAAGTAGAAAACGGCATCGGAATCGTCATCCGCCTTGTGCGGGTCTCGCACGATTGGCACGTAATGCGCGTCTTCCAGGCCGAGTTCGGCGCGATAGGACTTCTTTGGCAGCTCGACCCGGATCGGGCGACGTACCATTTCGATCGGGATATCCTTGAGCCTGGGCTTGCCCGTGGTCGCATTCGGAATGCGATCAGGCTTGCCGAGCAGGCCGGATTTTTTCGCCAGGTCATGCCCAAGGGTGAGTGCCTTGAAGCCCCACTCGGCCATCCCCTTGCGCAGTGCCTTGATCTTGCCCGGGTGAGTCGCGTTGAGGAACTGCATGGCTGCCCATGTCCCTGCATTGAAACGCTTATGCCCGGTTTCGGTGAGGATCTTGCGCATGCGCACGGTCACATCGCCGAAGTCGATGTTGACCGGGCAGGGGTTGAGGCATTTGTGGCACACGGTGCAGTGGTCGGCGATGTCGTTCATCTCGTCGAAGTGTTCCAGCGAGATGCCACGACGGGTCTGTTCCTCGTAAAGGAAGGCTTCGATCACCAGGCCGGTGCCGAGGATCTTGTTGCGCGGCGAGTACAACAGGTTGGCTCTTGGAACGTGGGTCATGCACTTGGGTTTGCATTTGCCACAACGCAGGCAGTGCTTGATGTCATCGTTCAAGGCGCCCAGCTCACTCTGCTCAAGAATGATCGCTTCCTGTTGCACCAGGCGAAGTGAGGGTGTGTAGGCGCCCTCCAGGCCACTGCCGGGGACCAGCTTGCCCCGGTTGAAATGCTGTTGCGGATCGACCTGTTCGCGGTACTCGACGAATGCCCGCAACTTGTCCTCTTCCAGGTACCGAACCTTGGTCAGGCCAATGCCGTGCTCCCCGGAGATGACGCCGTCCAGCGACTTCGCCAGTTCCATGATCTTTTCAACGATGCGGTCGGCCTCAAGCAACATGCGGTAGTTGTGCGAGTGCACGGGAATATTAGTGTGCACGTTGCCGTCGCCCGCGTGCATGTGCAGGGCAACGAACAGGCGCTCGTTCTTGATCTCTGCATGCGCGGCGCGGAACTTCTCGCGCAGCGGTTCCAGCTCGCTGCCCTGGAAAATCTCGCGCAGTGGGTCCTTCAGCTCGCGCCGGTAGGAAACATTGATGTCACGACGCAACAGCATGTCGATAACCGTGTCGCCATCACGCTGCTTTTCCTTCTCGCTGTCGAGCAGTACCTGCTGGGCGGCGGCCGGGGCCTCGAAATTTTCCAGCAGCGCTCTCCAGCGCTGTTCGACCTGGTTGATGACTTCCTGCGCCAGCCTGAACTTGCGGCAGACGATTTCGTCTTCGCCATCAGGCGCATGGTCCTTCATGATGGTCTTGAACGCTGCGATCGATGCGAGCTTGTTGCTGATCGACTGTTCGATGTTGATGCGCTCGATGCCGCGGCTGTACTCGGCCAGCCGGGGCAGCGGGATTACTACGTCCTCGTTGATCTTAAAGGCGTTGGTATGCGCGGAGATAGCTGCGGTACGGGCACGGTCAGCCCAGAATTTCTTGCGTGCTTCCGGGCTGACGGCGATAAAACCTTCGCCCTCACGCGCGTTGGCCAGGCGCACCACCTCGGATGCGGCAGCGGCTACCGCATTCTCATCGTCACAGACCAGATCGCATACCAGCACCATCTTGGGGGTGTCCCGGCGCGCGGCCTTGGTCGAATAGCTCACCGCCTTGACGTAGCGCTCATCCAGGTGTTCGAGACCGGCAATCTGCACGTCCTCCAGTTGATCGACATACTCGGTGATCTCGACGATGGCCGGAACCGCAGTGGAGAGATCGCTGCCAAAGAATTCCAGGCACACGGTGCGCACGCTCGATGGCATGCGATGCAGCACGAAACGCGCGGAGGTGATCAGCCCGTCGCAGCCCTCTTTCTGCACGCCGGGCAGGCCGGATAGGAATTTGTCGGTCACGTCCTTGCCCAGCCCCGCCTTGCGGAAGGTGTTGCC
>Ga0180436_10004710_pt1 | contig 12187 bp, 6 predicted proteins | sample SS_ome_2_FD_132434 | JGI IMG/M metagenome (GOLD analysis project Ga0180436, IMG submission 132434) | Hypersaline lake sediment archaeal communities from the Salton Sea, California, USA - SS_3_S_2 metaG | ecosystem: Environmental > Aquatic > Non-marine Saline and Alkaline > Hypersaline > Sediment...
CCGAACCAGCATCTGGGCTTCGTGCTTCTTGAGGATGCGCCGCGCCGCGGTGTAGTCCTCGAGCCCGTCCTGCGTCTCGAGTTCGGGGAAGAGCTCGAACAGTTCCTGACGCTGCGCGTTGCCGATGCCCTTGAGCGAGTAATCGCCCGGCTGGAAGCTTTCCGTCCACGCGCCGTCCGAAAGCACCACCTCGTGGTGTTCGAACATGAAGTGCACGTAGGTCACCCCCAGCGGCTCGACCGACATGATCCCCTTGTTGTCCACCAGGTGCTTGGCGGCGGCGAGAACCTCGCGCTCGTCGAAATAGAGCGCGGTACGGTCATTGGCCACCAATACGCGGTGGTTCGGGCTCACCATCATGTCGCGCTCGGGCAAGCCGTTGCCCAGCGCGCCCGCGCGGATCAGCACCGGCCGCAGATGCTCGGAAGCCGTCAGTTCCTTGAAGCCGATCGGCTTGTGGCCCGCCCATTTGATCTCCTGGATCCCGTTGTCACGGGTGATCACCCGGTCGCCGGCCTTCAACTCCTCGACCCGCCGCTCGCCCTTCGGCGTCGCGATCATCGTCCCCGGCGTGAAGCAGGGAATGATCTTCTCGATCTCGAAGAACTCCAGTGTCCCGGTCGGATCGCCGTGCTCGTCGAAATAGGAGACAAAGCCGTCTTCCTGGTCCGGCGAAGTATAGGTGATCGTGTAGGAGCCGTTCGTCGGCACCGAGCCGGTGAGGTCGAGCGTATCCCAGTCGTCGCCGCCCTCGCCGCCATAGATCAGATCTCCGGCGTTGACGTTGACGAAGGTGTCGCGGTCGTCGCCGCCATACATCGTGTCGTCGCCGGGGCCACCGCTGATCGTGTCATTGCCCTCGCCGCCTTCGATGACATCGTCACCTTCATCGCCGAAGAGCAGATCGTCGCCATGGCCGCCGAGGATCGTGTCGTCGCCCTCGCCGCCATGGATGGTGTCGTTGTCGATGCCGCCGTCGATATAGTCGTCGCCCTCGTCGCCATAGAGCAGATCGGCGTCGTCCTGGCCGAAGATGGTATCGTCACCTGCGCCGCCATGGATCACGTCGATGCCGTTGTCGGGCCGCGGGTCGATATCGTCGGGGATGTTGAGCGGATCGAGGCTCGGATCCGGGCCGAGACCGCCGTAGATCAGATCGTCGCCGTCCCCGCCATGGATCTCGTCGGAGCCGTGGCCGCCGATGATGGTGTCATCGCCATCGCCGCCGTGGATCAGGTCGTCGTCGAGCCCGCCGTCGATGTAATCATCGCCCGCCCCGCCATAGATCGTATCGCGGTCGTCGCCGGTGAAGATGGTGTCATTGCCATCGCCGCCGTCCACGAAATCGCGGTCGTCTTCCTTGTCTGTGTCTTCCGGCAGGATCGTCAGGTAGCCGTAATCCGTCATCGGGTTGGAACCGGAGGTGTCGATATAATCGTCCCCCGCACCGCCATAGACCGTGTCGGACCCATCGCCGCCGATGATCGTGTCGTCGCCGTCGCCGCCGAAGATCAGATCGTCGCCGTCGCCGCCGTCGATATAATCGTCACCGAGACCGGCCATCACCGTGTCGTTGCCGTCACCGGCAAGGATAATGTCATCCTCCGGCCCGCTGCCGGGGAAGATGTTGTCGCCCGCATCGACCATGTCGCCTTCCGGATCGCCGGTGTAGTTCACGTCGATCAGGTCGTCGCCATCGGTGCCGGACACGATCCCGTCGTTGACCAGCAGGGTGACCACCGCACTGTCGGTGCCGCCGTTGCCGTCGGAGATGGTGTAGTCGATCGTGGTCTCGCCGAAGAAATCGGTGTCCGGCGTGAAGGTGATCGTTCCGTCCGGGTTGATGTCCACGGTCCCGTCCGGGCTGGTCGCGGAGATCACCGTCAGTGGGTCGCCATCGACATCGCTGTCGTTCGCCAGAACCGCGATCACCACGGGCGTGTTGATCGGGGTCTTGGCGGAGTCATCCTCCGCCACCGGATCGTCGTTCACCGGGGTGACGTCGATGTTCACCGTCGCCGTGTCGGTGCCGCCGTTGCCGTCAGACACCGTGTAGGTGAAGCTGTCGGGCCCGTTGTAGTCGGGGTCAGGCGTGTAGGTGAAGGTGCCATCGCCATTGTCGATGACCGTGCCGTTCGCCGGATCGGTGAAGTCGATCACCGTCAGGCTGTCGCCGTCCACATCCGTGTCGTTGCCCAGCACGTCGATCACCACCGGCGTGTCTTCCGCCGTGGTCGCGTCGTCGTCGCCCGCCACCGGATCGTCGTTCACCGGGGTCACCTCGACGCTCACCGTCGCGGTATCCGTCCCGCCGTTGCCGTCCGAGACCGTGTATTCGATCGTGGTCGGACCATTGAAGTCCTGATCCGGCGTGAAGGTCAGCGTGCCGTCGGGGTTGATCTCCACCGTGCCGTTCGGGCTGGTCGCCGAGATCACCTCCAGATCGTCGCCGTCCGGGTCGCTGTCATTGGCCAGCACGTCGATCACCACGGAGGTGTCCTCGTCGGTCACCGCATCGTCGTCCACCGCCACGGGGGCCTCGTTCTGCGGATCGGTGAGGATCTCCTCGATCTGGCTGAAGCTCAGCGTGGAACCGTCTTCGAAGGTCACCGTGCCCTTGTAGGCCCCCTCATCGGTATCGTCTTCGGTCTGGTCGATGGTTACCTTGCCTGCGCCGCGCAGGTCGAGCACGTCGTGGTCGGTGGTGTCGTCCGGACCGTTGCCACCGACGATCACGTCGCCCGCCCCGTCCTCGGCGCTGGAGACGATGAAAACATCGTTGCCGCCCTCGCCATACATCACGTCGGCCCCGGCACCGCCGATGATCGTATCATCGCCGTCCTCGCAGGCCTCGCCGTCTGGCGCGGTGGTCTCGAAGGTCACATCAGAAACCCAGATTGCCTGGTCGGTGGCCTCGCCGTTCTGGTAGAGAATCTCGATCCGCGCCACCGGGCCCGCGATCGCCACTTCCACCGAGCCGAGCCCGTTGTCAGGGCCAAGGCTGCCGGTGTCCGACGAGGTGCCGGTAACGGTATTGCCGTTCACGTCCTGCACGCCGGTGGGCGTGAGAACGACGTCCACCTCGTTGCCGTCGGAATCGTAGGCAAGAATGGTCACCCGGTCGATGTGGTCGTCGTGGCTGTACCCGGTATCGACATCGTTGAGGCGGAAGAAGACGTTCTGCACCTCGTCGCCGTATGCCCCGTCGGTCGCCGAGAAGGCCAGCGTGGTGAGCGAGGTATCTTCGAAGCCACCATCGCTGCCGATGCCGTAGAGCATCAGGCTGGAATCGGGATCGAGCCCTTCGCCCGCCTCGGAATAGACCGTATCATTGGAGATCGATGCCGTGGCACCTTGGTCCAGCGAGTTGAAGGCGATGTTCACGTTCACGCCGCCGGCATCGTAATCGGTCGATCCGCCAAGCTGGGTGCCATCGGCCGCCACGTTTTCCCAGACCAACGCCTTGGCCACTCCCGGCGCGCCGGGGGTGCCGGGGGTGCCGGGACCGTAATCGCCATAGATCGTGTCGTTGCCTTCGCCGCCCATCAGCAGGTCGTTTCCGGCGCCGCCGTAGATGAGGTCATCGCCGTCGCCGCCGTCGATCGTGTCGTCGCCGCCCTCGCACGCCGCCCCGCCATCGCTCACCTCGACATCGAAGAACACGTCGGTGACGTTGATGCCGCTGTTGTTGTAGCCGTCCTGATCGTGCTCGATGACGATCCGGGCCACCGGGCCCGCGATCTCGACGAGCATTGAGTATTCCGGCGCGTCATCATCGAGGTAGCCGCCCTTGCTGTCGGCGGTATCGGCCCCCGGCACGCTGTCGGTATCGAGCAGGGTCAGCTTGCTGCCGCCGGTGAGTTCCACGGGGATCTTGTTGCCGTCGGAATCAAAGGCGGTGATCTTCACCACGCCGTCGCCATCGATATCGTTCACGCGGAACGAGACGTTCGAAACCGGGTCCGAGAAGGCCAGCTGGTAATCACCCTCGTTATGCTTGCCGTTGGTCACGCTTTCGAAGGAACTGGTGGCGTTCACCGGGTCGCCGTCGTCGTCGATCCCGTCGACATTCTGGTTGGAGGTTTCAAACCGGCTGACGGTGTGGCTGGATTCGTTCAGGATCGAGAAGGTCACATCGACATTGCCGGTGTCCTGGGTGAAGCCGTTGGCATTGTGGCCATTGCCGAAGTTCGGCGCGTCGGACCAGTTGAGGCTTTCGCGCACGGTGGTGCTGCCGCCGCCTGTGGCTCCATCGTCGCCATAGATCGTGTCGTCGCCCGCGCCACCGTCGATCAGATCGTCACCACTGCCCCCGAAGACGAGATCGTCGCCCTCGCCCGCGAGCACGGTGTCGTTGCCCGCTCCGGCCACGATCACGTCGTCATCTTCGCCCTTGCCAGGGAAGATATTGTCGCCCGCGTCGACCATGTCGCCGTCCGGGTCGCCATCGTAGCCGAGGTCGATCAGGTCGTCGCCCGCGGTGCCTGAAACGATCCCGTCGCTGGTGTCGTCCACCGCGTTGAAGCCCATGTCGGTGATCTTGATGTAGCCCGACTCGTGATCGCTCTCGCCGTTGTCGTGAATGATGACCAGCTTCACGATGGGTCCGGCCACCGAGACCGTCACACCCTCGTCGTGCAGTTTCGCCCCGCCGTCGATGGTGTTGCCGCTCACCGTCTGCCCCGCCTGCAGATCGGAGAACTCGACATCCACGAGATTGCCGTCGGCGTCGTAGGCCAGAACCGTCACCTTGTCGTCGTGAAACCAGCCTTGATCGATGTCCTTGATCTGGAAGTTGACGTCCGTCACCGCGGTATCGAAGGTGATGATCGCCTCGACCGGCTCCTTCACATCATCGGATTTGAGCTCGCCATACTTGAGCTTGAATTGTTCACCGTCGTTCTTCGGCGTGGAAACCGTCACCCCGACAGGATCACCGCCGGATGACGACGACAACATGGCCGACCCGTCCGAGCCGGTCAGATCCCAGTCCAGAAGGTAGTCGCCATAAGGTGTGTAGGAGGTCGAATGGGTCATCTCAAAGGTTCCCTTGCTCAAATCCGCGGCGGGCGGTGGAGGCTGTTACGTCACGGGGGCGGATGGAAAGGTTGGCCAAGGTCGTTGGCCAGCACAGGTGCTGTTGAGGTTTGCGAACCCGGAGTATGAGCAGGCCGAAACGCCCCGCGAAAGTCGCGGTGCAGATCCGGTCGATGTCCATCGAAGACAGCATGTCTTTTTCTTCCCCTCGCAGCACTACGCCCGGTCGGGAGCGATGCCCGGCCACGGGATGCCACACGTCCGACCAACCGGCCCATCCGTTCAAGGGATTGAGAGGGGCTAGAGATACCCCTGCCCGCGCAGCACGATGAACCCCCCGATCCATCGCCTTCGCGAACCTGCGCGCCCGCCACTGGCGGCTAAACGGCGCACACCCCAATCCCACGGCAGACCGTGGTTTTGGTGCGGCCGCCCCCGTGGCCTGCAAACATCACCCCCCAGTTGGGCAGTCTCGAGGTTACTCCCAAGCAAATGGCGAAAAAAGGGAATTCTGACGAAAAAACGGCGACGAGCTGTCCAAAATAGTTAACGCGCTATCTTTCTAGGCCCCCGAATCGGACGCGATCTCAACATGATTGTTTCCATACCGCGAACGACTTCCACCCAAGGGCGAGCCGCCACAGAGCACTCGCCGCAAACCATCCACAGAAAGCACCAGTTTTCCACAGAATCCCCCTCCGGAACCGGGAATACAGCCGGAAAGATAGTTTCCCCTGCGTGAACAAGGTTCTGAAATCAGACCGTGAACGAACTGGGGCGCAATTGAGATGCATTTGCCCAAATTCGGACATCTTTGACGTTTTCCCAAACGCTCCAATCAGGGTGATTCTTACCAATCGGTGCATATTCGGGAACACCGAGAGTCCGAGACCCGAATCGTCCACCTGCCGCGCACAAGGTCAATCCGGCCCCGCCGTGCCGCGCGGAAAATTCTGTCGGGCACTGCAGGAGGATTCCTGTTAGGCTCGACGGGATTGAACAGAAGGCGAGGAGATTACCATGTGGGATTTCTCATTTGGACGCAGCATCGCGGTGATGATCCAGACGATGCCCTTCGTGCTCTTGCGCATGGCGGTCTATTTCGGCGCGGCGTTGGCATGGGTTCTGGTCACCGGCACCGGCGCGGGGATCGGCTGGGGCATCGGCGCACTCGGTGACGAGGGGTTCCGCGCCTCCGCCACCTTCTTCGGCGGATTGACCGGCTTCGGGATCGTCGCGGTCGTGATGTATTGGCTGCGCGAATACATCCTCTACATGGTCAAGGCCGGGCATATCGCGGTGATGGTCGAGTTGATCGACAACCGCCCGATGCCCGAGGGCCGTAGCCAGATCGGCCACGCCCAGGCGATGGTGCGCGAGCGTTTCGGCGAGGCCAGCGTGCTGTTCGCGCTCGACCAGCTCATCAAGGGCGTGCTGCGGGCGGTTACCGGGCTGATCCGCGGCGTGTTCACGCTGCTGCCGGTGCCCGGAATGCGCCAACTCATCACCATCCTGCGCGCCTTCCTGAGCGTGGCGGTCGGCTTCATCGACGAGGTGATCCTCGCCTATGGCATGCGGATCCGGGCCACCGATCCATGGGCTTCGGCCCGCACCGGGCTGGTGCTCTACGCGCAGAACTACAAACCGATGCTGAAAAACGCGGCCTGGATCACCCTGTTCGTCTACGGTCTCGCGGCGATCCTGTTCTTCGTGATGCTGGCGCCCGCGGCGCTGATCTCCAACCTTTATCCCGGCGGCATGTCGGCGATGGGGGTGGTGATCGCGATCATCCTCGCCTGGTCGGTCAAGCAGGCGCTGCTGGAGCCGCTGGCGGTGGCCTGCCTGCTGCAGGCTTATTTCCGGACCATCGAAGGCCAGACCGCAAACCCCGAGTGGGAGGAAAAACTCGAGGGGCTTTCAGACAAGTTCCGCAAGATCAAGGACCGGGCGGCACCGGCCAGCGCACCTTCGGCCTAGGCCGTGCCGCCTCGTTGTCCGGACACCGGGGTGCATCTTGGCGTCGCGCCGATCCGGCGTGCGCCAGGATGGTTTCCGATGGATCAATTGCAGGGCACCGCTTGGCAGAAACTCCAAGACTTACGGATTCGGCCAAGCCGACATATGCTTCCGAACCAATCACGTGCCCAACCGTGGCAGCGCGCCCAGGACCCGCCCGAAACGCAGGCAGAGGGGCCTCCCATGCGTTCGCTGCCGTGGCACCCGCTTGAGGCGCGCGGGAAACGCCCTTCCCATAAACCATCACGCTTGACCATCTTAAACGGTCAGGTGACTTTCAGGATATCCGCAGGCCACTTGGGGTATGACGGCTCAGCAGAAAGGACCACTGATGATACATTGCATGATCGACGCGATGCGGCGCACCGCACTGGCGAGTGTTGCGGGGGCGATGGTCGCCGCGCTGCCGCTGGCGGCAACCGCTCAAGAGAAAACGCCGATGGATCCCCGACTGACCACGCCCGGCGTGCTGACGGTCGGCACCGGCGATCCGGTCTACCCGCCGTGGATGCTCAACAACGATCCCGCCGGTGGCGAAGGGTTCGAGAACGGCCTGGTCTATGCGCTGGCCGAAGAGATGGGGTTCAGCCGCGATCAGGTGGTCTGGATCGGGCAGACGTTCGATCAGGCCATCGCGCCGGGGGCAAAGCCCTATGATTTCGCGATCCAGCAGATTTCCGTCACCGAGCCGCGCAAGCAGATCGTCAGCTTCAGCCAGGTCTATTTCCAGCCTGACAAGGCGATCATCGCCCTGCCCGGCACCGATGCGGAAACCGCCGCCAGTTTCGAAGACCTGAAGGCCCTGCGCTGGGGCGCGGTGATCGGTACGACCGATAACGACTACCTGGTCAATATCCTCGGCATCTCCGATGCGGCGATCTACAATGAACAGGTTGACGTGTTCCAGGCGCTGCAGGCAGGCCAGATCGACGCCACCCTCGCCTCGCTGCCCACCGCGCTCTACATGACTGCGGTTCAGGTGCCCGAGGCAGGCATCGTGGCCCTGCTGCCGGCCGACGAGAACGACAATGGCCACGGCCTGCTGTTCGAGTTCGAAAGCCCCCTCGTGCCTTGGGTCGATGAGGCGCTGAGCGCGATCATCGAACGCGGCGTGGTGGACGAGTTGATCGACACCTATCTCGTGGCCAACCCGGACCTGGCGATCATCAGCGAATGACCGACGAAAAGCCCGCCGACGCGGGCGCGCATCACCGTGCGCGGCGGGGTCCGCCCCCGCCGCCGCCCCGCCGCGGTTTCGACTGGCGCACGGCGGCGATGCCGACCGCAATCGCATCACTCAGTGTCATCGTTGTCTTCGGCTTCATGGCATGGGCCGTGACCTCGGCCGAGCAATGGCCGCGGATCAAGCTGCAGTTCTTCAACCTCGATGCGATGATCGCTGCCTTTCCCCGCGTCCTGCAGGGGTTCTGGGTCAACATGCAGGTCTGGCTGACGGTGCTGGCCTGCATCCTGATCTGGGCGCTGGTGCTGGCCGTTGTCCGGTCGCTGCGCGCGCCCTGGTTCGCGCCCTTCCGGTTGATGGTGGTGATCTATATCGACATCTTCCGCGGTGTGCCGGTCCTGCTTCTGGTGCTCCTGTTCGGTTTCGGCATCCCGGCGCTGAACCTGGCGGGCCTGCCCAATTCGGGCCTGTTCTGGGGCTCGGTGGCGATGGTGCTGAGTTATGCGGCTTATGTGGCCGAGATCTACCGCTCCGGCATCGACGCGGTGCACGAGGGCCAGCGCGCGGCGGCGAAATCGCTCGGCCTCAGCGAATGGCAGACGCTGCGCTACGCGATCCTGCCGCAAGCTCTGCGCAATGTGGTGCCCGCGCTGATGAACATCGTCGTGGCGCTGCAAAAGGATGTGGCGCTTCTGTCGGTGATCGGGGTGCGCGACGCGGTGCGCGAAGCGCAGATCTATACCGCCTCCACCTTCAACTATTCTTCGCTGATCGTGGCGGCAGGCCTGTTCCTGCTCGCCACAATCCCGATGGCCCGACTGGCCGATTACCTGACGCGGCGCGACCGGGAACGGCGCCTGCAACTGGCGGGCTGAGCACATGACCACACCGATGATCGAAATCGACAACGTCACCAAGTATTTCGGTGACAAGCTGGTGCTGGACCGCGTGAGCCTGCGGGTGGACCCGCACGAGGTGGTCTGCCTGATCGGGGCCTCGGGTTCGGGAAAGTCCACGTTGCTGCGCTGCGTGAACCGGCTGGTCGAACATGACTACGGCACCATTCGCCTCGACGGCGTGCCGGTGAACGACCCGAGCTTTGGCAAGACCGGGCTGCAAAAGCGCACGGGCATCGTGTTTCAGTCCTACAACCTGTTCCCGCACATGACGGTGCTCGACAACATCACGCTGGCGCCCCGCCGCATAGATGGCCAGCCCCGTGCCGAGGCCGAGGCGCGCGGACGCGAGGTTCTGGCGCGCTTCGGCATGGACGGTTTCAGGGCCTCCTATCCCGAACAGCTTTCGGGCGGGCAGCAACAGCGTGTCGCCATCGCCCGCGCGCTGATGACCCGGCCCGATGTGCTGCTGCTTGACGAGATCACGGCGGCACTGGACCCGGAACTGGTGGGCGAGGTGCTGGCGATCATCCGGGGGCTGAAAGACGAGGGGATGACGATGATGATCGTCACGCACGAGATGGGATTTGCGCGCGATGTGGCCGACCGGGTGGCGTTTCTCGACGGCGGGGTCATCCTCGAGGAGGACAGGCCCGAACGCCTTTTCGGCGATCCGCAAGAGGCGCGCACACGCACCTTCCTGCAACGCATCATCGCGTCGGGAAGGCTTTGAACCTCACGCTTTTTTTTGGGGGTCTGCATGCTCCGCCCCGGTTCAACGGCGACCGTGGCGGCCGGGGCGATGCCGCCTTCGATGAGGTCGGCTCATTGCGCGGGCAGAGACTGTCGGCGAGCGAGGCGCCGACGCGGCAGCCAGATCCCGTCGAGCAAGGTCAGAACCCGCCCGATCACCTCGTCTTGCTGGTCATCGCTCATGTCGCTGCCCGAGGGCAGGCAAAGGCCGGTCTCGAACAGGCGCTCGTCGATGCCCGTCCCGTGGTAGGGCGCGCCCGCGTAGAGCGGCTGCATGTGCATGGGCTTCCACAGCGGGCGGGCCTCGATCTCGTGTTCGAGGAGCATGAGGCGAATGTTTTCCCGCGTGACGCCGGTTTGCTCCGGGTCGATGGTGAGGGCCGTGAGCCAACGGGTGGAGCGCAGTTTTTCCGGTTCGGGCATGAACGTGATGCCGGGGCGGGAGAGCGCGGCCTCGTAGCGCGCAAAGATCGCCCGCCGGCGGGCAACGCGTTCGTCGAGCACCTCCATCTGACCCAGCCCGATGGCGGCACAGATGTTGGAAAGGCGGTAATTGTAGCCGAAGGTGGAATGCTCGTAATGCGGGGCGGGGTCGCGCGCCTGGGTGGCCAGAAACCGTGCCTCGTCGGCCCAGTCCTTGTGCCGGGTCACCAACATGCCGCCGCCCGAAGTGGTGATGATCTTGTTGCCGTTGAACGACAGGATCGCGGCGTCGCCGCCGGTGCCGACCATACGGCTTCCCTTGCAGGTGGCGCCGAGGCTTTCGGCGGAATCCACGATCAGCCGCACGCCATAGTTCTCGGCCAGCGCCTCGAGCGCGTCGAGATCAACGGATTGGCCGTAGAGGTCGGTGGGCACGATGGCTTTCGGGAGACGGTTTTCCTTTGCCGCCCTTGCCAGTTCTTGCGCGAGCCGCGCGGTGTCGATGGTCCAGCTTGCCGGGTCGAGATCGAAGAAGCGCGGGGTTGCGCCGAGGTAGTTCACAGGAAAGATGCCGCCCGCGAAGGTCATCGAGGAGATCCAGACTTCGTCGCCGGGGCCGACGCGGGCGATACGCAGGGCAAGGTGGAGGGCGGCAGAACCCGACGACAGGCCGACGCAATGCACGCCGCCGCCGAGGTAGTCGGCAACGCTGGCCTCGAAGGCATCGAGCTGGGGGCCGATGGGGGCGATAAAATTGGAGGCGAAGGCCTCGGCCACGCGCGCCTCTTCATGGCCCGACATGTGCGGGCGGGAAAGATGGATGCGCATGGCTAATCCTTGGCCAAGGGTCTTGCCGGGTTGCCGACCACCGTTGCGCCGGGAGGAACATCACGGGTGACGACCGCGCCCATGCCGACGGTGGCGCCCGCGCCGATGGTCAGCGGTTTTCCGGGCTTGCCCTGACGCAGGATGGCTCCGGCGCCGATGTAGACGTGATCCTCAATGCGCACGTTGCCGTTACACATGACGCCCGGCGCGAAGGTGACGAAATCGCCGACCACGCAGTCATGCGCGACGTAGGAATAGAGGTTGGCCTGGAACTGCCGCCCGATCGTTACATTCGATGTGATCGTGGCGAAGGCACACAAGACCAACCCTTCGGCGATCGTCACATCGTCCATGATGATGCTGTTGTCGGCCCTGACATCCATGATCGCGATGTCGGCGACTTCGCACTTGCGCAGAAGCTGTTCTCGGACAATGCCGTTTCCAATGGCAATCGTAACCGCGCGCTTGTCGGCAGGCGTTGCACAGAATGCCTCGAACGTCATGCATTCATGTCCGTTGACGACCGCGCCGCAATCGGCGTCGTCGATAAAGACGAACCGGGTGCCTTGCTCCTGCCCGACCTGCCTTCGCAGAAGCGGCATGACCTCCCGGCCAAAACCGCTGGATCCATATACGCCGAACAGTGGCATCTCAGTTCCCCTTGAATTTCGCCATCGTGGCCTCCCCCGGCGCGGATATCCCTTCCCGCCGGAACACCTTGAGCACGGTCAGCCAGACGATCCTGAGGTCCAGCCAGATCGTCCGGTTATCCACGTACCAGACATCGAGGGCGAATTTCTCGTCCCATGAAATCGCGTTCCGTCCGTTAACTTGCGCCCAGCCGGTTATGCCGGGGCGCATCTCGTGGCGGCGCGCCTGTTCGGGCGAATAGAGCGGCAGATACTCCATCAGGAGTGGGCGCGGGCCGACAAAGCTCATGTCGCCCTTCAGCACGTTCCACAGCTCGGGCAACTCGTCGAGCGACGACGACCGCAGGACGCGCCCAAGCGGGGTCAGCCGCTCGGCATCGGGCAGCGGATTGCCCTCGGCA
>Ga0180436_10004712_pt1 | contig 12186 bp, 10 predicted proteins | sample SS_ome_2_FD_132434 | JGI IMG/M metagenome (GOLD analysis project Ga0180436, IMG submission 132434) | Hypersaline lake sediment archaeal communities from the Salton Sea, California, USA - SS_3_S_2 metaG | ecosystem: Environmental > Aquatic > Non-marine Saline and Alkaline > Hypersaline >...
CCGCCGTGGTTCTCGCAGGAGACGGAAAACTCCGGCCCGATGCCCGGCGCGCCCAGTTCGGCCATCCGCGCCTCGGTCATCGCCAGCGCTTCCATGCCGTCGCGCATCATCGCCGGGGTGATGTCGGCCTCGCCGTGCATCTCCTGCGCGATGCGGATCGCCTCGGCGGCCAGGATCGCGGCATACATGCCGCGAGTGTAGAGCACCGAACCGACGTTGGAGCCGTCGCCGGCGGCGTTGCCGGCCTCGTGCACATGGGTGCGGATCTCGTCGAAGACCGGCATGTCCGGGTTGATCCGGTTCATGTTCAGCGCCTTGTAACCGTCGGCGGCCATGCCCGCCGGGGTCACGTCATGCTCGGCGCCCGCCCACCAGTTGCCGATGAAGTTCTCCATCGGGAACCGGATGTTGGCGGCTTCCTGAACCGCGACCTGGTTCATCACGCCCCAGCCCCACATCACGACATAGTCGGGCCGCTCGCGGCGGATCTGCAGCCACTGGCTCTTCTGTTCCTGGCCGGGGTGGTCGACGGCGATGGTCGTGAGTTCGAACCCGTGCTTGCCCGAAAGCTCCTCGAGCGTGCGGATCGGCTCCTTGCCGTAGGCGGAGTTGTGGTAGACCAGCGCGAGCTTCTTGCCCGACAGGTCGCCGCCGTTCTCGTCCAGCAGGTAGTTCACGGCGACGGAGGCGGCGTTCCAGTAATTCGCCGGGTAGTTGAACACCCATTCGAACACCTTGCCGTTCGCCGCCGAGGTCCGGCCATAGCCCATGGTGTGCAGCGGGATGCCATCGGCCATCGCCTTGGGGATCAGCTGATAGGTGATCCCGGTCGACAGCGGCTGGTAGACCAGCGCGCCCTCGCCCTTGGTCGATTCGTAGCACTCCACACCCTTTTCGGTGTTGTAGCCCGTCTCGCATTCGATCAGCCGGATCGGCACGCCGCCGATGCCGCCGTCCCGCGCGTTGAGCAGCGCGAAATAGTCCTGGTAGCCGTCCGAGAACGGGATACCGCCCGCGGCATAGGGGCCGGTGCGGTAGCTCAGGTCCGGGATCACCAGTTCGGCGACCGCCGGGCCGGAGGCCACGGCGCCGGCCAGCGCCAGTGCAGCCAGTTTCATCATCTTCATCGGTAATCCTCCCTTGGTTCGTCCGATGTCCGGTTCCTGTCGCCGCGTGCCGCCGGGGCCGGCCGGCGCGCGGGCTCGGCCCGCCCTAGTAGGGGAAGGGCCAGAGTCTCAGTTTCTCTTTCGCGACGCGCCACAATTGCGCCAGCCCGTGCGGTTCCAGGATCAGGAACAACACGATCAGCGCGCCGATGATGACAAGCTGGATATGGGCCACGATATCCGTGGGCCAGCCCAGCAGGTCGACGCCGATCACCTTCAGCACCACCGGCAGCAGCACCAGGAACGCCGCCCCGGCGAAACTGCCGAAGATCGAGCCGAGCCCGCCGATGATGATCATGAACAGCACCAGGAACGATTTCTGGATGCCGAAGGCCTCGCCGACCTCGACCGCGCCGAGGTAGACCGCGAAGAACAGCGCGCCGGAGACGCCCACGAAGAACGACGACACCGCGAAGGCCGACAGCTTGGCGGTCAGCGGGTTCACCCCGATGATCTCGGCGGCGATGTCCATGTCGCGGATCGCCATCCATTTCCGCCCGATCGACCCCCGGGTCAGGTTCCGCGCCAGCCAGGCCAGCACCACGAGGATCACGAGGCAGAACAGGTATTTCGCCGCCGCCGTGGTTTCCGGCCCCGTCACCGCATGGCCAAGGAAGGTGCGTTCCGGCGCGCTGATCTGGCCGGAGGCGGAGTAGTTGTAGAACCACGGCACCTTGTTGAAGAGCCAGACGAGGAAGAACTGCGCCGCCAGCGTCGCGACGGCGAGGTAGAAGCCCTTGATCCTGAGCGACGGCAGGCCGAACAGCACGCCGACCAGCGCCGTCACCCCGCCCGCGAGCAGCACGTGGATCAGGATCGACACGTCGGGAAAGGCGGTCATGAGCTTGTAGCAGGCATAGGCCCCCACCGCCATGAATCCGCCGGTGCCAAGGCTGACCTGGCCGCAGTAGCCGGTCAGGATGTTCAGCCCGATCGCCGCGATCGCGTAGATCAGGAACGGCACCAGCAGCGCGTTGGCCCAGTAGTCGTTGATCAGGAACGGGATCACGCCGAAGGCGACGATCAGCACCACGTAATAGCGCCAGCGGTCGAAGCTGATCGGGAAGGTCTGGCTGTCGTCCCGGTAGGACGTCTTGAAATCGCCGGCCTCGCGGTAGAACATCAGACCGCCTCCTCGTTGTCTTCGGCAATCACGGCCCGGTTCGCGGGCTTGGCGTAGCCCGTCGCCTCGGAATGGCGGACCAGCCAGAACCAGCACAGAAGCCCCGCCCCGGCGCCCAGCGCCGCAAGGACCAGCGCGACGACGGTGTTGCCGCCCTCCTCGCCGCCCGAGGCGAGCGCGAGATAGCCGAAGGCCCAGAAGCCCGACCAGGCGATGACGTTCAGGATCGCGATCAGCTTGGCCATCCCGTCAGACCCTCTCGATGATCTTCTCGCCGAACAGGCCCTGCGGCCGGAACACGAGGAAGATCAGCGCCAGAACATAGGCGAACCAGTTCTCGGTCGCGCCGCCGACCATCGGCCCGATCAGGAATTCGAAAAGCTTCTCGCCGACGCCGATGATCAGCCCGCCGACGATCGCGCCGGGGATCGAGGTGAACCCGCCCAGCATCAGGACCGGCAGCGCCTTGAGCGCGATCAGCGACAGCGAGAACTGCACCCCCGATTTCGCGCCCCACATGATCCCGGCGACCAGCGCCACGAAGCCGGCCAGCGACCAGACCAGAACCCAGATGAAGTTGAGCGAGATGCCCACCGACAGCGCCGCTTGGTGATCGTCGGCCACCGCGCGCATCGCCCGGCCCTGCTTGGTGTATTGCGAGAAGATCACCAGCCCGGCCACCAGCAGCGCCGCGACCACCGCCGCGACCACGTCGAGCCGGTCGATGAAGAAGCCGTAGAAATCCTCGCCGCCCAGCACGGCCGTCTGCTCCTCGATCCAGAACGAGGCGCCCTGCGGCAGCCCGACGTCCAGCGTCTTGATGTCGGACCCCCACATCAGGTCGCCCACGCCTTCGAGGAAGTAGGCCAGCCCGATCGTGGCCATGAACAGGATGATCGGTTCCTGTCCGACGAGGTGGCGGAAGATGAACTGCTGCACCAGCCAGGCGAAGCCGACCATCACCACCGTCGTCAGCGCGATGGCAAGCAGCGCCGGCACCTCCCAGCCGAAATGGTGGATCTCGGTTCCGAAGGTGGCGTTGATCAGATGCGCGAAGGGCACCTGGCCTTCCATGATCCCGACCAGCGTCAGCGCCGCGAACAGGGCCATCACGCCCTGGCTGTAGTTGAAGATGCCGCTGGCCTTGAAGATCAGCACGAAGCCCAGCGCGACGAGCGCGTACAGCACCCCGGCCATCAGCCCGTTCAGCGCCACCTCGATACCGTAGAGGATTTCGGTCGGCATCTCAGCTGTCCCCCCTTGTCGCCCGGTCAGTCATGGGCCACGCCCAGATAGGCGTCGATCACGTCCTGGTTGCTCCGCACCTCGTCGGGCGTGCCGTCGCCGATCTTCTTGCCGTAATCCATCACCACGACCCGGTCCGACAGGTCCATGACCACGCCCATGTCGTGTTCGATCAGCGCGATGGTGGTGCCGAATTCGTCGTTCACGTCGAGGATGAAGCGGCTCATGTCCTCCTTCTCCTCCACGTTCATGCCCGCCATCGGTTCGTCGAGAAGCAAAAGCCGCGGCTCTGCCGCCAGCGCGCGGGCCAGTTCGACACGCTTCTTCAGCCCGTAGGGCAGGCGGCCCACCGGCGTCTTGCGGATGTTCTGGATCTCGAGGAAGTCGATGATCTTCTCGACCTGCTCGCGGTTCTCGCTTTCCTCGCGCTCGGCCTTGCCCCACCACAGCGCCTGCGCCAGCATCCCCGATTTCATGTGGTTCAGCCGCCCGGTCATGATGTTGTCGAGCACGCTCATCCCCTCGAACAGGGCGATGTTCTGGAAGGTCCGGGCGATGCCGAGGCGGGCGACCTGGTAGGGCTTCATCGGCCCGCGCCGGTAGCCGCGGAACCAGACCTCGCCCTCCTGCGGGACGTAAAAGCCCGAGATCACGTTCAGCATCGAGGATTTGCCGGCGCCGTTCGGGCCGATGATCGCGCGGATCTCGCCCTCGCGGATGTCGAAGCTGATGTCCTTGATCGCCACCACGCCGCCGAAGCGCAGGGTGATGTTCTTCATCTCCATCAGCACGCCGCCGATCTTGCGGCCGTCGGCGGTGGTGTAGCCTTCGGTGGTCATCTCGTTCATTCCGCCGCCATCCTCTGCCCGGCCGGCTCGACGACCGCCGCGTCCTCGATCCTGAGCGTCGCCCTGATCTTGCCCTTGCGGCCGTCCTCGTAGGTCACCTCGGTCTCGGTATAGATGCTGTCGGACCCGTCGTAGAGCGCGCCGATCAGGTCGGCGAACTTCTCGCCGATCACGTTGCGGCGCACCTTGCGGGTCCGCGTCATCTCGCCGTCGTCGGCGTCCAGCTCCTTGTGCAGGATCAGGAAGCGGTGGACCTGGCAGCCCGACAGCATCGGGTCATCGGCGACCGAGCGATTCACCTCTTCCACGTGGCCCCGGATCATGTCGTAGACCTTCGGATGCCCGGCCAGTTCCTGGTAGCTGGAATAGGCGATGTTGTTGCGTTCCGCCCAGTTGCCCACCGCCGTCAGGTCGATGTTGACGAAGGCGGTGCAGCGGTCGCGGTTCGCACCGAAGACGACGGCCTCGAGGATGTTGGGGAAGAACTTGAGCTTGTTTTCCACGTATTTCGGCGCGAACAGCCGGCCGTCGGCCATCTTGCCGACGTCCTTGGCCCGGTCGATGATCCGCAGATGCCCGGTGTCGGGCTCGAAGAAGCCCGCGTCGCCGGTCGCCACCCAGCCCTCGGCATCCTTGGTCGAGGCGGTCGACTCGGCGTTCTTGTAGTATTCCACGAAGGTGCCGGGCGAGCGGTAGTAGACCTCGCCCGAATCGGCGATCCGCACCTCGACACCGGGCGAGGGCACCCCCACGGTGTCGGAACGCACCTCGCCATCGGGCTGCTGGGTGATGAACACCGAGGCCTCGGTCTGGCCGTAAAGCTGCTTCAGGTTGATCCCGAGCGAGCGGTAGAAATCGAAGATCTCCGGCCCGATCGCCTCGCCCGCGGTATAGCCCACGCGCACCCGGCTGAAGCCCAGCGTGTTCTTCAGCGGCCCGTAGATGAACAGGTTGCCCAGCCCGTAGGCCAGCCGGTCGCCGCCGCCCACCGGCTTGCCGTCGAGGATCGCGGGGCCGACGCGGCGCGCCACCGCCATGAACCTGTGAAACAGCCATTTCTTGAGCCGGCTGGCATCCTCCATCCGGATCATCACCGAGGTCAGCTGCCCCTCGAACACCCGCGGCGGCGCGAAGAAATAGGTCGGCCCGATCTCGCGCAGGTCGGTCATCATCGTCTCGGCGCTTTCGGGGCAGTTGACGGTGAACCCCGCCCAGTAGGCCTGGCCGATCGAGAAGATGAAATCGCCCACCCAGGCCATCGGCAGGTAGGCCAGCACCTCTTCGTTATGGGTCAGCCGGTCGAACTCGACCGAGGCGCGCGACGTTTCGATGATGTTGCGGTTCGACAGCACCACGCCCTTGGGCTTGCCGGTGGTCCCCGAGGTGTAGAGCATCACGCAGGTCTGGTCGTAGCCCAGTTCCGCGATCCGCTTGTCCAGTTCGCCCTCGTAGCGGTGGTGGCCGGCGCGGCCCTCGGCCACGATGTCCTCCAGCGCGTTCATCCGCGAATGGTCGTATTTCCGCATCCCGCGCTTGTCGAGATAGGCGACATGCTCGATGTGGTGGATCCGGTCCTGCACCTCGATGACCTTGTCGACCTGCTCCTGGTCGCCGCAGACGACGAAGCGCGCGCCGCAATGGTCCAGCACGTAGGCCATCTCTTCGGCCACGGCGTCCTGGTAGAGCGGCACCGGAATCGCGCCGCACATCTGCGCCGCCACCATCGACCAGTAAAGCGCCGGGCGGTTGCGGCCGATGATCGCCACGTAGTCGCCGCGCTCCATCCCCAGCGACAGGAAGCCCAGCGCCATGGCGCGGATTTCCTCCGCCGCCTCGGCCCAGGTCCAGCTTTGCCAGATGCCGAATTCCTTTTCCCGGTAGGCCGGCAACGCGGCATAGCGCTCCGCGTTGCGCGCCAGTAGCGCCGGAATGGACTGGGGGCCGGCCGAAGCCGCGCTGTCCGTCGCCAAACTCTCCTCCCGCGCCGGTTGCCCGGCGTCATCGTTCCCTGTCGCCGGCCGGGTCCTCCTCCCGCGCCGGTTGCGTGCGGGTATTGCTGGGCGGCAAAGGTTTCCTCACTTTTTCCCAATCCTAACGAAATGTAACAGCCTGCCTACCCCCTTGGCCGGGGCCCGGGCCGGGTGTACCGATGCGAGGGGGAGGACCGGATGCAGGCCGACGAGACGACCGCCAAGCTGATGCGGGCGGGGCTGAACCTGATCCAGCAGGCGCTGTCGATCTACGACCGCGACCTGAAACTCGCGCTTTGCAACCGGCCGTTCCAGGAGATGTTCGACCTGCCCGAACGCCTCGTCACCCCCGGCGCGGCTTTCGAGGACACGATCCGGTTTCTCGTCAACCGCGGCGAATACGGCCCGGTCGACGATCCGGAGGCCGCGGTGCGGGCCCGCGTCGAACAGGCCCGCGCCTTCCGCCCGCATTACATGGAACGCCAGCGCCCCGACGGGCGCACGATCTCGGTCGAGGGGGCGCCGCTGCCGCAGGGCGGCTGGGTCACCGTCTATACCGACATCACCGCGATGAAACGGCAGGAGGCGTTGTTGCGCGCCCGCTCCGCCGAACTGTCCGACCAGCTTCTGGCCCATACCGAACGGCTGGCGCAGGCCAACCGGGAACTGGCCGCGACCAATGCCGCGCTGGAGGAGGCCAAGCGCGAACTGACCGAGATCGAGGCCCGCACCCGGCTGGTGACGGAAATGACCCCGGCCCATATCGCCCATGTCGATCCCGGCCTGCGCTACACCTTCTCCAACCGCCGGCTGTCGACGGTGATGCCGGGCAGCCTGTCCGACATCCTCGGCGTGCCGGTCTCGCAGGCGCTGGGGGCGGAAACCTTCGCGCGGATCGAACCCTGGCTGCGGCAGGCGCTGGCCGGCGAGGCCAACGTGTTCGAGATCACCCACGATCCCTCCGGCCGGCGCATCCGCATCGCGCTGACGCCCGACCGGGTGGGCGAGGGGCCGGTGGCCGGCGTCTACATCCTGTCGGCCGATGTCACGGCCGAGGCGCAGGCCCGCGCGGCGCTGACCCAGACCGCCAAGCGCGAACTGGCCGCGCAGCTGACCTCCGGCCTCGCGCATGATTTCTCGAACCTGCTGACCATCATCCTCGGCCTTCAGGGCCGGGTTCTGCGCAACGGCGACCTGCCGCAGGACGTGCGCGAGATGGCCGAGGCGACGCTGGCCGCCGCGCGCCGCGGCGGCGTGCTGCTGGACCGGATCGCGACAATCTCGGGCCCGCGCGAGGTGCGCCCGGCGCCGGTGCCGATCGGCGAGGTGCTGGCCGGGCTGCGCGCGCTGGCCGCGCCCACCCTGCCCGACGGGATCGAACTGACGATCCGGCAGGAGGCGCTGGAGGCGCCGCTGATGCTGGATGCCGGATCGTTGCAGGACAGCCTGCTGAACCTGATCCTGAACGCCAAGGACGCGATCGGCGCGGCGCCGGGCCGGATCGCGCTGACCGCGCGGCCGGTGCGCGACACCTGGGTGGAGATCACGGTCGACGATACCGGCCCCGGCTTTTCCGAGGCCGCGCTGGACCAGGCGCTCGATCCGTTCTTCACCACCAAGCGCGGCGCCGGATCGGGGCTTGGCCTGTCGATGGTCTACGACCAGGCGCGGCTGTCGGGCGGCACGGTGAAACTGGCGAACCGGCACGAGGGCGGGGCGCGGGTGCGGCTGCGGCTGCCGTTGCGTCCGGCCGAACGGCCGGCGGACCCCCGGCTTGTCCTGCTCGTCGAGGATACCGACGAGATTCGCACCGACGTGCGCGAGATGCTGCGCCGGCTCGGCCACACGGTGATCGAGGCCGCCAGCGCCGACGAGGCGCTGGGCCTTGTCGACCTGCCCGGCATCGGGCTGGTGCTGTCCGACATCGGCCTGCCCGGCGAAACCGACGGCGTCGCCCTGGCCCGCGCGCTGGCCGAACGCGGCGTCGCGGCGCCGGTGCGGCTGATGACCTCGCTGCCGCCGGGCGACCGCCGGCGCGCCGAGGCCGGCGGGCTGCCGGTGATCAGCAAGCCGTTCGGCGAGGCCGACCTCGCCGCCTTTCTCGATATCGGGGGCGCGACGTGACCGCGCCGCTGGTCGCCATCCTCGACGACGAGCCGGAGATTCGCCGGCTGCTGGTCGATACGCTGGAAGAGGCCGGGTTCCGCACCGCCGGCTACGGCCGCGCCACGGAATTCGAGGCCGGGCTGAAACGCAACCCGCCCGATGTCTGCCTCGTCGATCTCGGCCTGCCGGATCGCGACGGGCTGGCGCTGGTGCACCGGCTGGCGCTGGAATCCGGCGCGGCGATCATCATCGTGTCGGGCCGCGCGCAGGTGCAGGACCGGGTGACGGGGCTGGAACTGGGCGCCGACGACTACATCATCAAGCCCTTCGACCCGGCCGAGGTGGTGGCCCGCGTCCGCGCCCGGCTGCGCAAGGGCGGCGCGAAGGAGGATCGCGCCGGGGCGACCGCGCGCTTCGCCGGCTGGACCGCGCATTTCGACCGTTACGTGCTGGAGGATGCGACGGGCCGGCAGGTGCCGTTTTCCCATGCCGAGGGCGAGGTGCTGCGGCTGTTCCTCGACAGCCCGAAGCGGCTGATCTCGCGCGCGCAGATGCAGGAGGCGCTGGGCGGCGCGGCGGGCGACAGCTTCGACCGGGCGATGGACGTGCGGATCTCGCGGCTCAGGACCAAGCTGGGCGAGGATCCGAAGAACCCGCGCCTGATCAAGACGATCTACGGCGCGGGCTATATCTTTCTGGGCGACGTGGCCTGGGGGTGAAGCCGGTTCCATGCCGTTCGCCGTGAGCATGGCGCAACGCGGCACGGGCGAAGACCTCGGCGGCTGTCGCCCCGGTTTCCGCCGCCCCTTCCCCTCGCCCGCGCCATCTGGTTGAGTGCCCGCCGCCAGACCGGAGAATGACATGACGCATCTGTGGGTCCGGGCCGAACAGCGGCCGAACGAGGAACGGGTGGGGCTGACCCCCGAGGGCGCGCGCGCGCTGATCGAGGCGGGCCTCGCCGTGACGGTCGAGGAAAGCCGCAGCCGCGCGATCCCGATCGAGGGCTACCGCGAGGCGGGCTGCGCCATCGCGCCCGAAAACTCGTGGCCCGCCGCACCGGCCGACGCCATCGTCTTCGGCCTCAAGGAACTGCCCGAGGACGGCACGCCGCTGACCCATCGCCACATCATGTTCGGCCATGCCTACAAGGGCCAGCCCGCCGGCCGCGTGCTACTGCAACGCTTCAGGGCCGGCGGCGGCACGCTTTACGACCTCGAATACCTCGTCGACGGGGCCGGCCGCCGCGTCGCCGCCTTCGGCTACTGGGCGGGCTTCGCCGGCGCCGCCGTGGCGCTGAAATGCTGGGCCGCGCAGCAGACGGGCGGGCTCTGCGGCCCGGTCGCGAAATATCCGGGCAAGGACGCGCTGCTGCACGATCTCACAGCGGAACTGGACGCCACCGGCGCCGCCCGGCCCCGCGCCATCGTGATCGGCGCGCTGGGCCGTGTCGGCACCGGCGCGGCGGACCTGTGCGAGGCGATGGACGTCGCCGTGACGAAATGGGACATCGCCGAAACCGCTCATGGCGGCCCGTTCCCCGAGGTGCTGGACCACGATATCTTCCTCAACTGCATCCTCGCGCGGCCCGGCTGCCCGGTCTTCGTGCCCGCCGGGGCCGCGACCGCGCCGCGCAGGCTGACCGTGATCGGCGATATCGCCTGCGATCCGACCTCCGATTTCTCGCCGATCAAGGTCTATGACCGGGTGACCGACTGGGCGGAACCGGCGCTGCGCGTGGCGCATGACCCGCCGCTCGACGTCACCGCGATCGACAACCTGCCCTCGCTCCTGCCGGTCGAAAGCTCGCAGGACTATGCCGCGCAGCTTCTGCCCTCGCTCCTGGCCCTGGGTGCGCTCGACGCGGGCGTCTGGGGCCGGGCGAAGGCGGAATTCGACCGGCATGTCGCCGAAGTCTGAAGGAGAGAACGATGACAATCCATTGGTGTGGCACCGGCCTGTCGGCCATTCCCGGCCTGCGCCGGCTGATCGCGGCGGGACGGCCCGTCACCGTGTGGAACCGCACGGTCGACAAGGCGCGCGAAGCGGTGGGCGACATCACCGATGACATCCGGCCCTTCGGGATGGAGGCGCTGGCGGCCGTTCTCGCGAAAAGCGACGTGGTCGTGTCGATGCTGCCGGGCGATCACCACGTGCCGCTGGCGGAGCTTTGCATCGCGAAGGGCGCGCATTTCGTCTCTTCCTCCTACATCGCGCCCGAGATGCGCGCGCTTGACGAGGCCGCGCGCGCGGCCGGCGTGGTGCTGGTCAACGAGGTCGGGCTGGACCCGGGGATCGACCACCTGATGGCGCATGACCTCGTCGCGGCCTACCGCGCCAGCCCGGCCTATGCGCCGGACAACGTGATCTCCTTCACCTCCTATTGCGGCGGCATCCCGAAGAACCCGAACCCGTTCCGCTACAAGTTCTCGTGGTCGCCGCTGGGCGTGCTGAAGGCGCTGCGCTCGCCCTCGCGCTCGCTCAAGGATTTCTCCGAGTTGCGGGTGACCCGGCCATGGGACGCGATCAGCGCCTATTCCGCGCCGCTTCCGCAGCCCGAGACGTTCGAGGTCTACCCGAACCGCGACAGCCTGCCGTTCATGGCGGACTATCGTTTCGATCCGGCCTGGAAGGTGCGGGACTTCGTGCGCGGCACGCTGCGGCTCAATGGCTGGGCCGAGGCCTGGGCCGATGTCTTCGCCGAGATCGAAACCCTCACCGGCGCGGCGGGCGAGGCGCGGCTGCGCGAGATGTCCGAGGGCTTCTGGCGCGACAACGCCTATGGCCCGGCCGAGGACGACCCCGACCGCGTCGTGCTCTTCGTCTCGCTCAAGGCCGAGCGTGACGGCAGGCCGGTCTGGCACCGGACCTGGGCGATGGATGCCTGGGGCGACATGCGCGGCACCGCGATGGCCCGGCTGGTGTCGATCCCGGTGGCGCTGGCGGTGGAGGCGGTGCTGGACCGCGAGATGCCCGTGGGCGTGCATCCCGCACCGCACGATCCGAAGCTGGTGGCGCGCTGGCTCGACGAGGTCGGGCACCTGGCGCAGCATCTGGAACGGGTCGATCACCTGAAGGGCTGAGCCGCAGGCGCTTAGGGCGCGGCCGCCGGGCCGCGCCGCCCGGGTCAGACCGATTTCAGGATCTCGTCCTCGGCATCCTCGACGGAAATGCCCAGCGCCTCCAGCCCGGCCTCGAGGTAGTCGGACAACAGCGGCACGCCCAGAAGGTAGCGCGCCGTCGGGCCGGTCTTTTCCATCCGCGCGGTGTCGATCGCCTCTGCCAGTTCGTCGGCGCCGTAGGTGTCCCGGCCGATCCACATCAGCGCCACGAGGCTGGTCTGTTCGTCGTCGTTCAGCCCGTCGATGAAGGCGCGCAACTCCGCCTCGGTCGCGTCGCCGGCCCGCGCCTCGAGGATCGACTCGGCATCGGCATCGTCGCCGGCATTGTCCCATGTGCCGACCTTGGCATCGATCTCGCGGGCGCGGATGATGACCTGGGCGACCTTGGCGGGGCTGATCTGAAGCATGGCGTTCTCCTCTTCCCCGCCAGTTTCCGCGCAACCGGGCGGCAGCGCAAGCGGAACCGGCGGGTCAGGAAAACAGCCGGAAATAGGCCCAGTCGGGCAGGAACTGGCTCAGCCGGAACACCGCGCCGAAGCCGCGCGGGAAATTCGCGGCGAAACGGCCGGTGTTCATGTGGGCGAACATCCGGTCCGCGGCCTGGCCCGG
>Ga0180436_10004713_pt1 | contig 12185 bp, 17 predicted proteins | sample SS_ome_2_FD_132434 | JGI IMG/M metagenome (GOLD analysis project Ga0180436, IMG submission 132434) | Hypersaline lake sediment archaeal communities from the Salton Sea, California, USA - SS_3_S_2 metaG | ecosystem: Environmental > Aquatic > Non-marine Saline and Alkaline > Hypersaline >...
CGCCACACTGGACAAGGAATTCGCCTATGCCCATGCGGAATGTATCGTCATTGCCACGCCAACAAATTATGATCCCAATACCGCCTATTTCGATACCAGCGCGGTGGAAGACGTTGTAGACATCGCTTTGCGGGTCAACCCCGGCGTGCCGCTGGTTATCAAATCCACGGTACCCGTGGGGTACACGGATTCACTCATCGAAAAATACGGCTGCCGAAATTTCATCTTCAGTCCGGAATTCCTGCGCGAGGGAAAAGCGCTCTACGATAATCTCTATCCCAGTCGCATCATTGTCGGTGCCTACGAGGACATGCGAGAGCCGGCGAAACTATTTGCCCAACTGCTGGCCGAAGGCACCGTTAAAAAGGACGCCGCCATTCTCCACACGGAACCGACGGAAGCCGAAGCCATCAAACTCTTCGCCAATACTTACCTGGCATTGCGCGTGAGTTATTTCAACGAGTTGGATACCTATGCTGAAAGCAAGGGCCTGAACACCCAGCAGGTTATAAAAGGCGTCTGCCTTGATCCCCGTATCGGCGAACATTACAACAATCCTTCCTTCGGCTACGGCGGTTACTGCCTGCCCAAGGATACCAAACAGCTCTTGGCCAACTACAAGGATGTGCCCAGCAACCTGATTGAGGCCATCGTCAAATCCAACAGCACCCGTAAGGACTTCATCGCCGACAAAATCCTGGCCCAAGCGGGCTACTTCGGCGCGGGGGATATCGGCCATGACGGCGTTCCGGGCAAGCCATGCACTGTTGGCGTGTATCGCCTGATCATGAAGAGCAACTCGGATAACTTCCGGGCCAGCAGCATTCAGGGGGTCATGAAGCGCATCAAGGCCAAAGGCGCCCAGATTATCATCTATGAACCGACGTTGACAGACGGAAGCGATTTTTTCGGCAGCAAAGTTGTGGGCGACTTGGCTGAGTTCAAACGCCAGTCCGACATTATTGTAGCCAACCGATATGATGCTGTTTTGGATGACGTTAAAAGCAATGTCTATACACGGGATCTCTTCGGCAGGGATTGATCCCATATATTCATGGGATTAACGCATGATTGGCGCTTAACTGTCCAAAGCAGCGGCGACCATGGCTTTGACATTTTCGAGCCTGGCATTGGGCGGAATATTCCGGCCACCCCATGTGCAACAGGCGATCATAGTCTTCACGCATCATCAGTTCGGTTTCTACAACCTGCCACATGTCGTCCTCAGCCAAATCAACCCCCGGCACCCGAACTTTGGACCGGCTTTTCAAGCGCCACCGCCGACAATATGCGCTGTAATCTTTGATCATATCGACGGGTATTTTTCGAATCCATCTCTATGTCTCAACGCATCCTATTCTGAACGGTTCAAATTAGGCATGAATAGGTAGCCCCGAATCCTGTAAACACGAGGGAAGCCCAGAATAAAAATGGAACACCAGATCCGAATATTGCCAGCCAGTTTCCGATGGGCGGCGCAAAAACCCCGATAAGACCCATAACTGACATATTCAATCCAATTGCCGTTCCGGCATAACGCGCCCCTATACCCTCTTCCTCAATGATGGCCGTCATGGTAAGGGCCATGAACCCATCCCATGAGAAGCGTGTAATCATTGCGTGTTCTCATAAATGTGGTATATATTTTAATTTGATGTAATTTTCTACCGATAATTTTAATTTTTCATTGCACCAATTCAAATGCGATAGAGGTTGAAATCGGCTCTAGAATATTAATAACCACCCCAGCACACAGGAGGCAATATGTCGACCCAGACCAACAAGATCCAGACGCACAGATTTGAATATGCTACTCCCGAGAATCCCGCAGATTTTAATCCTGCAGACTTTGTTGAGAAAGCGATTTCCTGGGTGAAAAGTCTGGTGAAACCGGGCGAGAAAATTGCGCTCTCCGCGTCCGGGGGCGTCGACAGTACCATTGCCGCATTTCTCCTCGACCGTATCGTCGGCAAAGACCTTCATGCGTTCTTCATCGAAGACGGTTGCCGTCGCCTCATAAACAATAAGCCCGAGGGGGAAGTCACCCGTGAGATCTTCAGCAAACTGAACTTCACGGTCCTGGAGGTGAAAGACGAGATTCTCCCGCCACTGGTGGGGCTTTCCGACGGTGAAGAGAAACGCAAAACGTTTATCGGCAACTACAGGAAAGTATCAGACAGGCATATTGACCAGGTGGGTGCCGCCTGGATCGCGGACGGCACAATCGCGCCGGACATTATCGAAACCGAAGGTGGCTTCAAGAGTCAGCATAACGTCGGCTGGAATTACTCTGTTGGGAAGATCGAGCCGCTGGCGTCGCTCGCGAAACCACAGGTCAGGAAGGTCGGCGAGCACCTCGACCTCCCCCCGTCATTCACGCACCGGATCCCTTGTCCCGGTCCCGCGCAAATCATCAGAACTGTGGGTGAATTCACTGAAGAGAAACTCCTTACGGGTCAACTCGCGTCCGACATCGTCGAGCAGGAAACTGAAAAGTATTATACTGAGAAACACGGCAGACCTTACCTTTACGATGAAACTACCGGCATCCGGACGCCCTTTCAGTATTTCGGAATCGCGCTTGACCCGAAAATGGAACCCGATCCGGCCCTGGCAGATTTGGCCCGTAGGACTCTTGGTGCGAACGCGGCGTGCTTTAAAATGGATAGCCAGACGACAGTCGTCCCTGCAAAAGGAACCCGCCCCGAGATCCCCATCTACAAACCTGTATCGTGGATTAAGGTCGACGGCAGTATTGACTATGACAAACTGAACGCGCTCTGTGTCGAGGCGTGGAGCAAGCTCGAGCTTCCGCGCATTCTTCTCGAGCTGTGCGCGAACGATGCGCCCAAAACAAGGTACGTCGTCGGCATGCGAGCGGTCGAGAGTGCGGCCGCGAAGCTGGCGCGTCCGGTCCGGATAGACGAGGCCTCACTCCTTGAGATAGGCCAGAAAATTGCCGCGCACACCGGCGCATCGAAAGTGGCCTACGATATCAGCATCAAGCCACCGGCAACAATTGAATTCGAGTAGCTGTCGTTCAGGACTGTGGCTGCCCTCCAGGCAGCGTTAGAGAACTAAGAACAGAATTTGAGGACAGGCAGATGGGGCTATCCCAATTCCGCTACTCTTATTGGAAAGCCTCATTTGCACGTTATCCCCAACTTATATGTTGCCTCAGACGAGACAGAACAGTGGCGACTTCTAATTTAGTGTAAAAGTAATTCCTTGACCGAACTCAATACAGCCTGTATAAATATTTAACGCACTTAAACCACTTCTGATCTGATTCTGAACCACCCATTTCTTCACATTTTGGCATCGCTCTTCCGGAATGAAAGAGGACTTATATCTCAATTTGACTTCATCCCACACTGTTTACAGCAACCGCTGCAAGAAGAGGTGAATTCAAATTTGAAAAGGAGGAAAAAGCAATGCGTGTAAGTAAATTATTAAAGGCCAAGGGCAAAAAAGTGTATACGGTTTCACCGGATTCAACCGTCTATGATGCCTTGAAACTGATGGCGGATAAAAAAATCGGTGCACTCGTGGTTGTCGAGAACGAATTAATGGTGGGAATTTTTTCCGAGCGGGATTATGCCCGCAAGGTAATTCTCAAGGGAAGAAATTCGCTGGCAACACTGGTAAGAGAAATCATGACATCCAAGGTCGTTTTCGTCAGCCCCAAGAAAAAAATTCGAAAAGCTATCTCCTTGATGATCAAGAAACATGTTCGCCATTTACCGATTTTAGAGAATGAAAAATTGGTGGGCATCATTTCCATCGAAGATGTACTGCGCTTGGTTTAACTCAAAAATTGCTGCGGCCAGAAAGCCACAGATTGTGTCTCGTGTAAACTGCGGGACGTCCATTGGATTATTGGATTTAGTATCATCTACCAATAATCCAATGGACGTCCCGCTTTTAATTAAGATCAAAGCGAAAATCGATCTCGCATTTACCGGTTTGATGCATCAAGCAGCCCGAAAACTCCGGCGTCCTGTGATAGCCAACATTGAGGGTTTCCAACCAGCCTTTAATCCTTTCCAATATACCGCGATCATAACCTGCCTCCATGCCATAAAACTCTTTTGATTTCAACAGCAGCCATTAGGCGCACGGCGGCCTTATTGATGGCATTGGCCTTTTGTTGGCCTAGCTCCTGAACACAAATGCCGTACCACATGGCATCATGGGTCATCCAGTTCCTGGAAAAGAGCTCTTTGACTTCATCTTTATTCAGCATCTTTATGAGATCCATATCGGTCAGTCTCCTCAGGGGTAAGGTTTGGCGTCTTGGTCCTGAATTTTTCGCCAGGAGTTTTCTTTTGGGGCCAGGAATACAAGTTTCAGATAGCAATCATCGCATAATTTCCTTTGCTTCCATTCCCAGCAGCTATTTTCCTCAATTGTTTCACCGCGCTGGGCGCATCGCATTTTCTAGCCTCCCATAGACTCGGCAATGGTTTTTATGATTCGATTGCTCGCATCCGCCTGCTGAAACGGTCCTTTATCAGCAAACACAAATAGATCAGAATCTTTGACGGCCAGCTGAATACGGTCTAAGAAGGAAATTGGTAAAAATCGGCTGTGCGTGCCGCTTTTAGTGATACTTTCGTTGATATTACGCGGTTAATTCCAACTTAGTGAGGCTGACACCTTTTACCATTTCGAAATTCATGCCAATATTTTTTATTGTATGATTTCAATTTGACAGGCAATTGGCAATATCCTATATTGATTTCGAACTTCCTGAATTACTTGCCAAATATGATCGCGGCAAGCAACCCTCTTTGTTCGACAATGAGCACACATTGAAGGTGGAGCTGTAATGAAACCTGGATTGAAAACTAAATCCAGAATCGGTCATACTGTTCGTGAATTTCCTTTCATCTCTTTTGCTTTAATTTTAATCCCATCGATACTCGTTTTCTCAGCCTGTTCTAAAGATAGGGGCTCAACCCTGTCTCAAATAAAAAAGGCCGGCCAAATCACTGTTGCAGTAGAAGGCACCTATCCACCTTTTAGCTTTTATTCTAAGGATAACGAATTAGTCGGTTTTGATGTGGATGTCGCCAAAGAGATTGCCCTCAGACTCGATGTCGTCGCCAAATTCGTCACGGTGGAATGGAGCAAAATGATATCGGGGCTGAATGCCGGTGAGTATGACTGCATCATAGCCAGCATGGCTGTCACTGAGGCACGTAAAAAACATGTCGCATTTACGGAGCCTTATTACTACTCCAGCGCACAGTTAATTGTTCGGGCGGAATCTACGTTTAATCACCCGACGGATCTGAAAGGCCTTACGGTTGGTGTTGTAGCTGGTACGACCTATGAGGCCGATGCCAAACAGTTGGGGGCCGGTCCAATTCTGCTATACAAAGATGATTATCAATGCCTGCATGACCTCCACCTGGGTGTGCTGGATGGGGTCATTACCGACAAAGTTCTCGGCGCTTACCTTGAGAATATCAATAGGTACCAATTTAAACTGCTGAACCCGCCACTTAGACAGGAAAAAGTTGCCGTAGCGATTCGAAAGCAAGACGATGCCCTCCTTCGTAAATTAAATAAAATTCTAAAGGCCATGCACAAGGATGACACCCTGAACAGCTTTATCAGCAAAGTGGCCCAGGGCGACTATAATGTCGTCGATCCCGTAGGCTCTGAAAATCCATAATTTCCTGTCACAATTTTACACCTTGACACATTTACTAAATTTTATTATATTCTGATTTAACGATTTGGAGGCACCATGAAATCATTTATCAAGGTCATGAAGGCCCTATCCGATCCCAATCGGGTTAAAATGGTCAAGCTGTTGCAGCATAAGGAAATGTGTGTTTGCGAAATCCAAAAAGCGCTTGGATTGGCGCAATCCACCGCCAGCAAGCATCTTAAAATTTTAGAAGAAGCCGGCTTAATTACGTTTTATAAAGATGGGTTATGGGTGAACTACAGCCTGGCAGACGGTAGTGACAGCCCTTATGCCGCTAACTTGCTTGGCAGCTTAAAACACTGGCTCGATGAGGACCCTGGATTAGCCACTATCGTCGAACAACTCCCGAACATTCGGCGAGAGGATATTTGTGGTGCCTAATTTTTTTTGAATTTAATATATCGTTATATGACGAATTATAGATAATAACTCGAATCGATAGAGCCGGGCATTCCATTCTCCTAAAAAGGAGTGATCAATACTATAAAGTGAAAAAACTGAAGTGAGCTGAAATGATGAAAGAACGCACCAAACTGCTATGGATCGTCGGATTATTTTTAGCAGCCTTTTATATCCCCTGGAGCCATCCGCTTGTGCGCCAATCGGGCCTGGAAGCATTCATGATGCTGCAGGAATATGCCCGTGAACATGTTTTGACCTGCCTCATCCCGGCATTTTTTATTGCCGGGGCCATTGCCGTTTTTGTGTCCCAGGCATCTGTCCTGAAATACTTCGGTGCCAAGGCCAACAAAATTTTATCCTATTCGGTTGCCAGCGTATCCGGATCCATTCTAGCCGTTTGCTCATGCACGGTACTGCCATTATTCGCCGGCATCTACGTCCGTGGAGCCGGCATTGGACCGGCAACAGCCTTCTTATACTCAGGCCCTGCCATAAATATACTGGCCATCTCTTTGACGGCTAAAATCTTGGGCTGGCAATTGGGTCTGGCCCGCGCCATCGGCGCTATATTTTTTGCCATCATAACCGGCCTGCTGATGGCCCTAATTTTTAACAAGGATGAAGCCGCACGCAGTGAAGGACAGGTGTACCTGCCGGAGACAGGTTCCCAGCAACGGAGCCTATTGCAGGACACGCTCTATATCATGACCATGGTCTTTATCCTGATATTCGCGGCCTTTGCCAGGCCATCCGCTAACGCTAGCGGATTGTGGCCGCTTATCTTCACCATTAAATGGTATCTTACCGTGTCTTTGCTCATAGTTTTGGGATTGATGCTCAAGGCCTGGTTTACCAGGGATGAGATCAAGGATTGGATCGAATCCTCCTGGGGTTTTATGAAACAGATCTTTCCACTCCTTGGCGCTGGTGTGTTGGTGGCCGGCTTTCTGCTGGGGCGCCCGGGGCATCCGGCGCTTATCCCCGATCAATGGGTGCATTCTCTTTTGGGTGGGAATTCCATCTGGGCCAATCTAATCGCTTCGGTTGCCGGCGCATTTATGTATTTTGCAACCCTCACAGAGGTGCCTATTCTCCAGGGCCTTTTGGGAGCCGGCATGGGCCAGGGCCCGGCCCTGGCACTATTGCTTGCCGGCCCGGCCTTGAGCCTCCCCAACATGCTGGTTATCGGCAGCGTGATGGGGCTTAAAAAAACGGCTGTTTTTTGCGCCATAATCATTGTCATGTCGACGATTGCGGGCATTATCTATGGCGCTATCGCCTAGCGCCCATTCAGGAAGGAGGAAAGGTTATGAGGATGTTAGCCGAATTTTTTCCGGAATTTGCCGATGTATTGGACCAAATGGATGCGCTCTATGCCGACAAGCGCAGCATTGACGAAAAAACCTATCAATTCATCTGTTTCGCACTGTCCATCAAAGCCCGATCAAAACCGTGTGTGTTAAAACATTTTAAGGGTGCATTGGAAGCCGGTGCGACAGTAAAAGAGCTGGCCTACATTTTGGCCCTGGTCATGCGTGAAGCCGCCGGTGCGGACGACTGCTGGACCCACGATGTCCTTGGAGATTGGAAAGAAATTATTGCCGGCAATATTGATTGTGACTGCCAGAAATAGGAGGTTAAGGTGGAAATTAAAGTATTAGGCCCCGGATGTGCCAAGTGCGACAAAACCGAAAAACTGCTTAAGGAAGCCATAACCGAAGCAGGCGTGACGGCCGATGTTGAAAAAGTCACGGATATCATGCAGATCGCCGGATACGGCGTACTGGGAACACCTGCCGTGGTCGTGAACGGCGAAGTAAAATCAGTTGGCAAAATCCCCAGCAAGGAGGACATTAAATCCTGGCTGGAATAATGCATTCATTGTAATGAATTCCAAAGGAAAAAATAATAGTGAGGTGAATTGTTATGTCAAAAAACGTATTGGTCCCGATTGCCGACGGCAGCGAGGAATTGGAAGCCGTGGCCATCATCGATGTACTGCGTCGAGCGGAAGCTGAAGTCACGGTTGCCTCGGTTAGCGGTGCAAGGCAAATTACAGCCTCCCGGGGAATGGTCTTGATTGCCGACGCCTTACTGGAAGACTGTCTGGATCAGGAATATGATTTGATAGTACTGCCGGGCGGCATCCCCGGCGCCGATCATTTGCGGGATTCGGCCGATCTGATTGCATTGCTCAAAGGCCAGGTGGAATCCGGACGTCTATACGCTGCCATCTGCGCCAGTCCGGCGGTTGTCCTGGAACATCATGGATTATTGAATGGCCGCCGGGCCACGGCGCATCCGTATATTGCTGCGGAACTCACCAATCAAGATGCCGTCAACCAAAGCGTGGTGGTAGACGCCAACTGTGTGACCAGCCAGGGTGCCGGAACCGCGGTTGATTTTGCCCTGACGCTGGTGGAACAGCTATTTGGTAAAGAAAAGCAGATCGAGTTAGCTAAGGGGCTGGCGCTTCCGACACCTGGATAATGAGTTTCCCCTGGTTAGATCCATCAAATAACAGATTGACCGCCCGAGGTGCTTTCTCAAGACCTTCCACCACATGCACCCGGTACTTTATTTTGCCCTGGGCCAGCCATTTGCCCAGGTCCTCTACGGCCTCGTTTATACGATCCAGGTAATCCAAAATCACAAATCCCTGTACCCGCACACGTTGCGTCAGGATGCTGCTGAAATTATAGGGCCCCGGTACCGGTTCCGTGGCATTGTATTGCGAAATCAGTCCACAAACAACTATCCGTCCATGGACGTTGATCTGCATCAGAACCTGATCCAGGATTGCGCCGCCCACATTTTCAAAATAGATGTCAACTCCGTTGGGGCAATGCTCACTCAGCCGTTCACCCACATCTTCGGTTTTGTAGTTAATGGCGGCATCGAATCCGAGAGTTTCCGTAATCCAGCGACATTTCTCTTCAGAGCCGGCAATGCCGACCACGCGGCAGCCCTTTAATTTACCGATTTGTCCCACGATGGATCCCACGGCACCGGCCGCGGCCGATACCACCAGCGTTTCACCTTCTTTGGGTTTGCCCACATCCAAAAGCCCGAAATAGGCTGTAGGGCCGACCATGCTCAGTACGCCCGGAAAAGCTTTCAGATCCGGAACTGCTTCCCGGGGCAAACGGGTCAAAGCGCTCCCATCAGTAACCACCCAGGATTGCCAGCCCAGAAATCCTTGTACGATGTCCCCCGGTTTAAAATCGGTATGTCTGGATTCGGCCACTTCGCCGATGACGATGCCGCGCATGACCTCGCCGATGGCCACAGGAGGGATGTAAGATTTCCGATCCATGAGCCAACCCCGAATGGCCGGATCAAGTGATAGATAAATAACCCGCACCAATACCTGGCTTTCCGTCAATGCCGGTATGGCCTCTTCCTGCCAGTCAAAATCGGATTCCTTGATAAGGCCGACCGGACGTTTCGCCAGACGCCAGAGTTGATTGGTATTTGATTGCATAAGATACCTCCCTTGGAGAGGCGGTAATCGCCTCTTGCATGTGTTCACACCGATCATCAGCCACCGACAAGCCGGTGGTCGCCGTTTTATTCTAAGAACGATCGATTACACTTTCAACTTTTCGAATTCAATTATTTACTGACGCGGGCACACATTTCCACCACCAGGGCATAGATCACATCCAAAGCCAGGTATTTGGAAATCGACCGGTCGAACAGGATACCTGCCTCGGGCCCAAAATCCGCATCACCCTGCCAGTAAAGCATGACCACCGGGATACGCGGTGTGATTTCAAAGCGAAAAGCGGCATCGCCCATGTCAATGGGATCACCCAGCAGATTGGTGCAATGTCGGCTAAAGGCTTGAATGTCATTTTGAAATCTCTTCGTCACCATCTCAGTTGGAACCGCATGCGGACCCCGAAAAAAGGTGGCCCCACCGGGAATATCCTTTTCGGAAATCCATTGATTTTGAATCTCTGCCTCACCGATCGATAATAGATAATGAACAATAAAAATCGGAAAATATGAATTGATGGGATGTTTTTTTTCCGAATGGCAGCGAACCGCACCCTCCTGCGGGTACACCTTGTAGACATCCCCCCAAACATCCAGCTCATAGCAATTCGCTTCCTGGTCGTAGCGACACAATGCCCGCCGACAGACATCCTCAGGATCCATCTTGGCCAAGTCATCATAATGAACCGGTGCAATATTATCTGTCATGCCCATCCTCCTAGTGTATTGTAGCGAAGATCAAAACTTTTCTGGACGGATTCGCAAAATGCTCAAATTCACACGTGCGTGGCCCAACACAGCTTGTCCCGTCGTCGCGCAAAGAGCGAAGTCGGAAAGTTGTTCATTTTTCGAAACCCTCACCTGGAAGTCGTGATCAGTTTGATTGCCAATCCCGCAAAAACGCAGCCGGCCACCCGGTTCATGATCATCTGGACCTTGTTTGACCGGTTGAGCCAGTCACCCAGTGTGCCGGCCAACAGCGCAACGCTTCCAAATATGAATACTGTGGCCATAATAAATAGAAACCCCAAACTGACGATCTGCAAGGTTATCGCACCTCGGCCTGGATCGGTAAATTGTGGCAGAAACGCCAAAAAAAAGATGGACACCTTGGGGTTGGTCACATTCATAATGATACCGCGCCGGTACAATTTGCTCATGTTCAGCTTTTTAGTTTCCTTGGTGTCTATCTGTGTGGCCGCGGCGCGAAAAGACTGCCATGCCAAATACAGCAGATAGCAGGCACCGGCCACTTTTAAGGCAAAAAACGCCATAGTAGATGTTTGAAATATAACGGCGACGCCGAGTGCCACCGCGGTCGTATGGACAATCAATCCCGTACACAATCCCAACGTCACCCACAAGCCGGATGCCTTACCATAAAGCGCCGATTGGGTCAGCACAAATATGTTGTCCGGTCCTGGAGCTAAGGCTAAAATTACCGAGGCCAGAAAAAATGTCACCACAGTTTCATAGGGTAGTATCATATAAAACCTCTGGCTGCAGGCGCCATGAAGCTTTGCTGTGACTATTTCAGCACAGGTCTCGGCTGTTCTTAAAAAGTCCCGTGCCTGCCTTTGCCCGCTGCGAATTGAGCGGCTCCGCTAAAGGATTCGCCGCTTTCAATGGTTTGCATGCCATGTTTGAATTCATTTTGGATGGCTTTTTCAAATTCAAGGTCCCACTGCTCATAGGCGCTGCGGCGGTCACCGCGCATGCACGCCTGTGGAAAAGCAGCAATCTGCTTGGCGAGCGTTTCGGCTGCAGACCGCGCTTGACCATGCGGAACCACCCGATTGACCAATCCCATGGCTTTGGCCTCGGCAGCTTCAACCGGCCGGCCAGTCAGAATCAAATCCATGGCATGGCTCATGCCGATCAGGCGCGGTAAGCGAATCGTACCCCCATCGATGAGTGGCACCCCAAACCGGCGACAAAAAACCCCCATCACGCTTGTTTCTTCCATCACCCGCAGATCGCACCACAATGCCAGCTCAAGTCCACCGGCCACCGCATAGCCTGAAATGGCGGCGATAACCGGTTTTTGAAGCATCATCCGGCTGGGGCCCATGGGGCCATCTCCCTGTGACGCCAACCTGTTCAGATTTTTCTTTTTGGGATCGGCAAGAGCCTTTAAATCAGCCCCGGCACAGAAGGTTCCGCCCTTTCCCCATAATATTGCCACAGCCAGGGACGCGTCCTGTTCGAAACGTCTGACAGCATTTGCCAGCTCTCTTGCCGTGGGACCGTCAACAGCATTTTTTCTTTCCGGCCGGTCAATGATGATGGTGCATATTCCTTTGTTTGCTTCAAACATCACGGACATATTCACTCCTTTATAGTAGAAGTCAGGAGACCGAAATTACGAGTCCCGTATTGCGCGTGCCGGGCTTCGAGTTTAGGTTTGGGGTCAACTGACGGCGGTTAGCAAACCCATGAACCCAACAAACATTTTTGCCAGCCTTCAGCCGGTCAAGTCCTGATTATAAGCTGTCTTTTTTAAAGAGTTTTACGACGGCAGCAACCACCTTTTACCCTTCCCGTCATCCCGGGCTTGACC
>Ga0180436_10004714_pt1 | contig 12185 bp, 5 predicted proteins | sample SS_ome_2_FD_132434 | JGI IMG/M metagenome (GOLD analysis project Ga0180436, IMG submission 132434) | Hypersaline lake sediment archaeal communities from the Salton Sea, California, USA - SS_3_S_2 metaG | ecosystem: Environmental > Aquatic > Non-marine Saline and Alkaline > Hypersaline > Sediment...
ACGACAATGCCGGACAAAGGCAAACAACTGAAGTATGACACCAAGGCCCGGAGTGCGATTCTGGCCGGTGTGGAGAAGCTCTCCAGAGCCGTCAAGTCACCCCTGGGACCGGCGGGACGGAACGTGATCATCGATAAGAAATGGGGATCGCCGACGATCACCAAGGACGGAGTGACGGTAGCCAAGGAGATTGAGCTGACGGATCCATTCGAGAACATGGGCGCGCAGATGGTGCGCGAAGTCGCCAGCAAGACCAGCGACGTTGCCGGCGACGGGACCACCACGGCCACGCTCCTGGCGGAGATGATCTATCGGCACGGTCTGAAGAACGTAACGGCCGGCGCAAACCCGATGGTGCTGCAGCGCGGAATCCAGAAGGCCGTTGACCTCGTGGTCGCGGACATCGCCAGACAGAGCAAGAAGGTCAAGGAGCACAGGGAAATTGCCCAGGTCGCCACGATCTCGGCGAACGGCGACACGACGATCGGCGAGATCATCGCCGAGGCGATGGATAAGGTCGGCAAGGACGGTACGATCACGGTCGAGGAGGCCAAAACGATCGAGACCACGCTCGATGTGGTCGAAGGGATGCAGTTCGACAAGGGCTATCTGTCGCCGTATTTCGTCACGAGTGCCGAGGACATGGAGTGTCTGCTGGAAGACGCCTACATCCTCATTCACGAGAAGAAGATCGCCCACCTCCAGGATCTGTTGCCCCTTCTGCAGAGCATTGCAAAGTCAGGCAAGCCGCTCCTGATCATTGCCGAAGACGTGGAGGGGGAAGCGTTGGCGACACTCGTGGTCAACAAACTGCGCGGTACATTCCACTGCTGCGCGGTCAAAGCCCCGGGGTTTGGCGACCGACGCAAGTCGATCCTGGAGGACATCGCGGTCCTGACCGGGGGCAAGTGCCTGACCGAGGACCTCGGCATGAAACTGGAGAACGTGAAGTTGGAGGACCTGGGTCGCGCGAAGCGCATCACGGTGGACAAGAACGCCACGACCATCGTCGAGGGCGCGGGCAAGACCTCCGATATCCAGGGCCGCATCGCCCAGCTCAAGCGGCAGATCGATGAAACCACCTCGGACTACGACCGCGAGAAGTTGCAGGAACGCCTGGCGAAGCTGGCGGGCGGCGTGGCCGTCATCAATGTCGGCGCATCCACGGAGACCGAGATGAAGGAAAAGAAGGCCCGGGTCGAGGACGCGATGCATGCCACGCGCGCCGCGGTCGAAGAAGGCGTCGTTGCCGGCGGTGGTGTGGCCCTGCTGCGCGCCCAGGCCGTGCTGGACAAGGTGGACGCAGCCGGCGACGAGGCCATCGGCATCCAGATTGTGCGCAAGTCGCTTGAGGCGCCGCTCCGGCAACTCGTGGACAACGCCGGGATGGAGGGTTCGCTGGTGGTTGAGGAGGTCAAGGCGCATAAGGGCAGCTACGGCTACAACGTGCTGACACGTCAGTATGGGAACCTGGTACAGGACGGCGTGCTCGATCCGGCCAAGGTCGTACGCTACGAACTGCAGAATGCCGCCAGCATCGCGGCATTGATGCTGACCACCGAGTGTATGGTCACCGACATCCCGGAGAAGAAGCAGCAGCCGCTCCCCGGCGGGGGTGGATACGAGGGCGGCATGGGCGAGGATTACTAAGGCCGAACATGTCCTGACCGAGGAACAACGCAGCCCCGATTTCGAACAGGGGTGGTTGTGCGAGTGCTCAGGATTCGCTGGCTGCACGTGGAGCTTGGGGTAAAGCAGTCGTGTCGAGGATGCGTTTGCGCCGCTCCCAGTCGGGCATGCAGCGGGTGAGGAGCTGATAGAAGGCCTTGGAGTGGTTGTGGTGCTTGAGGTGGCAGAGCTCGTGCATGATGACGTACTCGATGCCGTGCACGGGGGCCTGGACGAGGTTGACGCTGAGGGTGATGCGACCGGCGGCGGTGCAGCTCCCCCACCGGGTGCGCATCCGCCGGATGAGGAGCTGGGGCTCCGGAATGCCGTGCCGGGCGCCGACGGCGTGCCACTTGTTCAGGTAGCGCCGGAAGGTGTCGGCGGCGCGGTCACGGTACCAGGTGTCGACGCGCTTGCGGATGGCGGCGGTGTCCCGTTTGTCCGGTACGTGGACATGGAGGAAGCGGCCGTAGAGCTTTGCGGGGGACGCGTCGCCGTTTTCGACACGGAGCCGGTACTGACGGCCCAGGTACGTGAAGGTTTCGCCACTCACGTACTTGTGAGGCGTAGGCAGGGGCTGGAACTCCTGCATGGCGTCGAGCTGGCGGGCAATCCACGGGGCCTTTGAGCGGACCGCTTCAAGGATCTCCGCTTCGGTGTACTTCGACGGTGCATAGGCCCGGACCTCCAGCGCGGGCGTGACGACGATGCGCAGCCGCTTGCGTTGCGACATGTGCAGCCGGTACGGGATCGTGCGCCGTCCGTACTGGAGGGTTCTATCTGTTGTCGCTGGGTTCATTGGCTCGGGCGATCTCTATGCATTGGTCGATGAGCTTGTCCTGGAGTTCCAGCGGGAAGTCGATGCCTGTCTCCTGGACTACCTCGAAAAAGATGTCGTCGATCTCGCCGCGCATGCGGTTGATGGCGTCGTCGTTGTGGATCCAGTCGCGGATCTTGTGTTGCTGGATGCGTTCGACGATGGCCAGCGCGATCTTGGTTGCCGGCTTAGGGTCGCCCGTCGTGTACTTGGCCACGTCCTCCCGGACACAGCCGTAGAAGCGCCGGGCCATGTCCTTTGTGACCAGTTCCTCGGGTACGGAATCGTCCGTGTGGGTGGAAACCTTTTTGTGGGCGTCCTCCAGCTTGGGGAGAGCCTCGATGGCCTGCATCCTGCCCTGATAGACGGCCTGCAGGATCTCCTCGATCATGACGGAGAACTTGCGGTAGAAGGCCGGGTCCTTCTCCATCTCTTTCTCGATGATGCGCTGTGTGGCTGAAGCGATGCGGTCGGCCTTGGCGTCGGCACTGGCATTCGGGTTCTCGAGGAGCTCCTGCCGGGCCTGGTCGTCGAACAGGACCGTGGGGTCGCAGAGCTGCTGGACGTCGCCGGCGCCGATGTGGGTATCGAGGAGCTTCTTGATCTTCGGCTCGTATGCCGAGAAATCGACGCGTTCCTGGAAGCGGAGGGAAACGGCGGCGCGGAGATTCTGGAAGAACTTCAGGTCGCGCTTGTAGCGCGCGATGGTCTTCTCGGGCGTATTTGCGAGGAATGTGGTGGACGCCAGTGCCAGCGCGAGGGTGCGGGCAAAGGCGCCGAACCGGTCGTAGAACCGGTTACGCCGCTCCTCGTCGCGAAGGTGCTGTTCGTAGACCTCGGGGTCAGTGGAACTCTTGACCTCGGCGAACAGCTCCCACAGATCCGAATGCAGCTGCGGCAGCTTCTTGGACTCGTCCTCGACGTAGGTGATGGTGTTGTCCAGATCCTCCTGGTCGAAGGCGGCGAGATTCGCGTAGAAGTCGATGGCCTCGTCCAGTTCCTTGATGACACCGGTATAGTCGAGGATCAGACCGTATTCCTTGCCCGGAAACAGGCGGTTGACGCGCGCGATGGCCTGCAGGAGGGTGTGATCGGTCAGGCGGCGGCAGAGGTAGAGCACCGTGTTGCACGGGGCATCGAACCCGGTGATCAGCTTGTCCACAACGATGATGATTTCGGGGGCGTCGCCGTGCTTGAAGGCATTGATGAGCTGCTTGTTGTATTTGTCCTCGGACCCGTAGCGGTCCATCATCCCCTTCCAGAAGGTCTTCTCTTCCTCTGATGGCTCGCCGGAGCCTTCGCCCTCGTTGGTGACCTGGGGCGAGGAGATGAGCACCTCGGTTCGGACCTGGCGGAACTCGTCGAAGAACTTCTTGTAGAGGAGCGCGGTGGCCTTGTCGGGTGCGACGAGCTGACCCTTCATGCCCGTTCCCTGGTACGTCATGGCGAAGTGGAGGGAGGCGTCCCACGCGATCATGCGCACCTTCTGCGCGGCCTTGTTGAGCTGCCGTTCGGACGAGAACTTCCTCTTGAGGTCGGCGCGCTGGGCGTCATTCATGCCGAGGGTGAGCTTCTCGAACCAGCTATCGATGGCGTCCTCGTCCACGGGCTGCGGCACGTGGCGGGCCTCGTACAGCAGAGGGAGGACGGATCGATCCTCCACCGCGCGGGAAATGGTGTACGCCGGCTGCAGGAGGGTTCCGAACTGGAGGAACGTGTTGCGCTTGGCGTTCTTCGCCAGGGGCGTTCCGGTGAAGGCGACGAAGCAGGCGTTCTTGAGGGCCAGCTTCATGCGGGCGTGGTGCTCGGCATAGTTGCTGCGGTGGCCTTCGTCGACCAGGACGAATGTGTTCCGGTCCACGCTCCCGAGCTTGCGGTTCTTCGCCGCGGCGGCGAACTTGTGGATGAGGGTCGTGATGACATGGCGTTTGTTGTCCATGATCAGCTCGACCAGGTGCTCGCCTGTGTTCGCCTGTTCCGGTTCCATGCCGCAGGCCCGGAACGTGCCGCAAATCTGGTTGTCCAGGTCGATCCGGTCGGTCACAAGGATGACCTTCGGCGTGGGTATGTCCGGGGCGAGAGCGAGGCATTTCGCCAGCATCACCATTGTGAGCGACTTGCCGCTGCCCTGGGTGTGCCAGACCACACCGCCCGGACGGGCGGCGTCGGCTTCTCCCGAACGGATCCGGTCCATGATGCCATGGACGGCAAAGTACTGCTGATACCGGGCGATCTTCTTCTCTCCGTTGTCGAAAACGATGAACTTGTACATCAAGTCCAGAAGGCGCTCGCGGCGGCACAGCGCGTACAGGGCCCGGTCCTGCTGGTAGATGCTCCGGCCCTCGGCGTGCAGCTTGCGGAAATCGTGGGCTGCGGACGCGAAAGGCGGAGCGAGCAGCTTCGTTTCCTGGGGCAGCGGCTTCGTGATGAGGGCGCGGAGCTGATCGTCGAGCCCATCCTCTTTCCAGACCGTCCAGAAGCTGCGTGTGGTGGCCGTCGTGCCGTACTCGGCCTTGTCGCGGGCGAGCGCGAGAAGGAGCTGCGAGTACAAGAACACCTGCGGGATGCCGTCCTTGGCCTGGTAGTCGTGGAGCTGACCGATGGCGATATCGACGGGCTTCTTCTTCTCGTCCGTATATGCGCTTCGCTTGCATTCGATGACGACAACCGGGATGCCGTTGATAAAGAGGACGATGTCCGGGATGTTGTGCTTCTGTTGGCCGATGCGCTCCACGGTGTACTCGGCCGTGCAGTGGTAGGTGTTGTTGTCGGGGTTCTGCCAATCGATGTAGTTGATCGTGAAGCTCTTGGTGTCGCCGTCGACGGTCTGTGGCACACTCGTGCCAAGGCACAAGAGATCGTAGGCCTGTTCATTCTGGTAGGTGGCGCCGGTGGCACGGAACGACTTCAGGGCCTGGACGGCGTTCGTGATCGCGTTCTCCGTGAACGGATGTTCGCGGCCCTTGAACTCGAAACAGCAATGCTCGCGGATGTGATCGAGGAGAACCGGCTCGAGAATGGCCGAACCCAGCCGGCCGCCGCGGAGGGCAACGCATTCCTCTGGAGTGAGATACTCCCAGCCCAGCTCCGTGAGGAGCTGGAGCGCGGGGAGCTGGCTCTGGACTTTCTCCAGGTAGTTGGGCGTCTCGTATGTTGCTCGCTCTTCCATGGTCAGCGCCCTCTTCGTCTTGCTCCGGGGCTCGATCCGTACAGACCTCTCGACGGTCTGGGAATTCCCGGTCGGCAGGCATTCCCGGTAACGGGGGTGCCTGTTTGCATTGTAACGGCTCTTTCCACCTTGTCGTCCTGTCCAGATCCTGCAATCATACTGTTACTCATTGGCCAGCCATTCGGGGCGTAAGAGCTGAAGGAGATGGGGGTGCCGTCGGCGCATCCCCGCCTGAATTTTTCTGTTGCGCCTGTTCCCATACTTGGCGTATAGTCTCTCTTGTAGCGACCAGCAGTGCTCGTTCCAAACAGCGGGCCTCCCCTTTCGGGGCTGGTCGTTCCGCTTTTCTAGGGCCACTGCTGCAGCGCAAAGTCCGTCCCTTCTTTCAGCCGCTTCCACAGGTCCCAGCCCTGCGCTTCCAGCCACTTCTCCTGACGGGCTTCCAGCATGTCGAAGCGTTGCGCCATGAAGACAATCAGGTCCGCAACCTGGAGGAACCGGCTGTGATGCGATTGGGTGTAGTAGATGGTGTCCTTCAACGGCGTCAGCGCCCGGCCTCGGTACATGGAGGTCCGGCCGGCCTGCTTGAATGACGAGAAGTCACCGATTGCGCGAGAGAACTCATCCTCTTCATGGTCGCCGAACACCAAGCCAATGTCCTTCTCTCTGTCAAGGACATCGCAGATACGTTCCAGCAGGAGCATGAGGCCCAGCGCATATTCCGGCTTCGGATACTTGTACTGCTTGCGATGCGCGTGAACGTCGATGCGCACCAGGCGGACGGGCAGCTTGTTGTCCACGATGACGGAGACCAGATCGGCGATCAACTTGAGGCGTTCCGGCGCCTTGCGTTTCCTGAATGGGCCCTTGCGGTGCCAGAGCATCTTGCCGTGAATTTCGGTGTCCTTGGTCAGCGTGGCGAGACCAAAGAAGTTGCTCACGATGACCGACAGGGTTTCCTCCACGTGGGTAAGCAGGGCGTCCCGGACCATGAGTCCCCCGATGTAGAAATGGGGCTGATCCTCCGAGAACTTGTTCTCATCGAAGTACGAAAGAAACATGGTTATCCCCTTGTCCCTGGGCGACACGTGCGTGGATGTCGTGCGTTGCGACCTCTTGCGACGGTCACGGCGGGCGTATGGGTCGCCTCAACGTAGCCCAGCGGATACCCGTGGTGATGCTCCCACGAAAAGCCGTTCCATCGCCAGTCGTCGCGCATGGGGTTGCAGCGCTGTCCGCACTCGCAGAGCCACTCCTGTGCATCCGCACAGCGTTTCTCAATCCACTGTAGCGCTTCCGCGTCGCTTGTGGTAGGCGTGTTCACGTTTTCACCCTCACCTGGCCCGTGAGCAGTCTCTGCATGAGGCATTTCTTTTGTTGCTGCAGCGCTTTCATCCCGGCGATGGCGGTTTTGTGCTGGGTGGCTTTGGACGCAAAACACCATAGTGCGCCGACCACCATGGATCCCTGGTGGTCATTGAGCAGGTGGCAGCTTTCGTCGCAGTATATGTTGATTGTCGAGTGCACGCTCTATGGTGCTCCCTTCTCTTGCTGTCGGCCGCGCCCGCACTCAGCGGGGCAGGGCTGATCAGTACCGTGGGCCGGCCACAGCCGGCTACCGCTCAAACTCCTCCAGTTCTTTCGAGATTCCGTACACCTCCTGGGCGAGGAGGCGGTCGACAATGTCCAGGCAACGGGCGCGAACCGCGGGGGCGCTCGTCTGCCGGTAGGCGCGGATCACGAAGTCGGCGACGTGATCGGCCTGGCCGTAGAGTCGCTGGTTCGGGTCATCGCCAAGGGCCTCCATGTGGTTGATGACCGCCTCGCAGGTCAGCAGGATCTCGTCCGGGATGTCTGCGGACGAGTGCTCCAGAGGCCACATCAGATCTTCGACGTTCTCGCCAAACGCAGCGCTATCCAAGAATGCCCTTATGACGGGCCTGGCGGTCTCGAGGTCGCGGCCCTCGGCGTTGCGGAAGCAACCCGCTGCTTCATCTCTGATTTCCTTAACGGGGTCATCAAAGAAGACGGGCAAGGTTGCGTGCGTGTAGGCGACGCAGTCCGGATGAAACAGGTTGGCTTCCGCCACGCTCGCGGCCCCCTTGCGTTGGGCATCGTCCCCGGAGACACACTCGGCCACTATGTCCGCTGCGTCTGGATTGCTGAACTGGGCCAGGCACACGTGGCGCGCACCCGCCTCGCGCACGGCGGGGACAGAGGAATCGAGCATGCGCCGTAGCACGGGCCGAAGACGGGCGAAGTGACGGACGTTGGCGTAGTGGAGGAATCTGTCCACGTGGTGCGTGGCCAACAACAGGTCGTTGGGGGTATCGACCAGGACGAGGAAGAGATCGACGGCCCGCGATTCATCGTGTTTGTAGAGGCCGAGAAGCGAATGCGCGACGGTGGTGCGAACGATGACCGTGTGATCCTGAACCATGCGCTCCAGGTAGGGCAGGAAGAAGGGGATGCGGGCTGCTTTGTCGAAGAGCAGTGTGCCCACGCTTTCAGCCGCGGCCCCGCGGACGCTGTTAATTGCCGTAGAGAGGAGATCGTGGGGACGTTCATCCCGTTCGCTGCCGCCGCTGCGGACGGTTAGCGTGTCATCCTCGGGGTCGGCGGCCTCGGTGGCGTACCAGGCAACGATGGCGAGGATATCGGCGGGTATGTCTTCGGCGCTGAATCTGGCGACTGCATCGCAGAGATAGCGATGGCCGGGCTTGTCGGGGAGAGAGAAGATGTGCCGTACAACGTTGAAGACCGTCTCCTTGGGCGCCTCAGACTCCTTCAAGCCTCTCAGTACGGCGTGATAATAGTACGGGTGCGTATCGGCCGGGAACCGCTCGGCCAAGGCTGCGAAACGGACCGGGTCGCGCTTGGTCTCCGACTCGAGCATGCCGGAAAGCTGATGCGCGCCGCCTTCAAGAAAGCCGTGGCGTCTGCGGCGGGAGGACTCATCGGTGTCGTACGTCGCCATGGCGCGCAACCAGTGTGCATCCTTCATCTTTGCCACGGCCTCGCCGGCGATGGGGGAGCCGACGCAGCGGACCTTGCTGACGATCGGGGGTGTGATGACGCGGTGCGGGAACTTCCGGCGCCATTCCCCAAGCCGCGCCAACGCTCTCTCGCTCATCCGCGAGTCGGGCAGCGCAGTGAGCATGAGCAGTTGCCAGTCTCCGCGCCATCTCTGCCCTTTCTTCGTCTTCTCCCAGCGAGGGAAGTATGTGGTCAGTGCGGCCTCCAACCGGGTATAGGCACCGTCCGAGCAGTCGGCGGCGACGTGGGTAACCAGCTCGCGCGCGGCCCAGTGCGAGAAATCTCCTCCACCCCCGCATGGCCAGCCGCATTCGAAGCGCTGCGGGTTGGCGAGGAGGTAGTCGATTGTCGCGTCGGCGAATTCGGCAGGAGCGAATTTCAGCGCGCGTACAACGAAGTTGACGCTGTCAGAATCGCCATGGGGGCGGAGTTGGTCAAGAAAGCGGCGGTAGTCGGGGAGCGATGTCTCGGCGAGCGCCTTGAACGCGTCCTCGATGCCCTGAAGCAGGGCTGCCTCGATGCTGAGGCAGTCTTCGCGGTAGGCGCGAGCGTGCCATACGTAGTCGATTGTGAGTTTGCCGTCCCGCTCATGGGCAGTACGCGTGACGACCTCCAGGAAGACCGGGAGGACCGCTTCGAGGAACGCGGCCGGAGCCTTGGGCGCGATCTCCAGGACAAGGCGCTCACCCGAGCTGTCGCGCGGGAGGAAATGCCATTCGATATCCTCTATGCAGACATTGGCGATGGCGAGGCGCAGATGCTGCCCAAGCGCCTCTGCAGCCCACTCCGGGCGGTTCTTGGGTAGGTCGTGCATGCACATCCAGAAATCCTGGTGTCCCTCGGAAGCGATAGCGCCGGCGGCATCCATGCGCATGAAGAGCTCGAACACCCGGCGGTCCGTGGAGAGGACACGGTGCCAGATGATGTGAAGAATATCCGCGTTCCACTTGTCCGAAGCACCTACGTAGGGCGCCAGGAGATCCACGCACTCGCCCGGGCATGTCTTGATCTGATTGCGGACGATCATGAGCGCACGCTGTCGCTGTTCCAGGTCGTCGGACGAGAGCCACGCGGCAATGAGCCCCTGGCCGTGCAGGAATTGGAACCAGGGCGCTGCGCCCCAGAGGACTCGCCAGACTTCACGCGCGATGGCCGCGTCGGACGACGCAAAGATGTCCTGGAAGAGCTGCCACAGTTCGGGCGTGGCGCACTCCACCTTCGCGGCGACTTCCATGGCGCAGCGGTGTAGGTGGAATCGGATGGACGGATCGAGCACAACTCGTCGGAGTTCGTCGACAAAATGGGCGTGATCCGTCGCGTGGGCGTGGAGAAGAATCTGGCGCGTTGGGGCCCGTTTGAAGAGGCTCTGCTCGCCTTCTTTCAGGTACTGGACCAGGTCGCGCCCACGAGCTGGGAACCGCTTGGCAAAGACGTAATCAAAGAACCCTTCGTGGAAGAAGCCGACCCGACCGCGGTCGAGCGTGAGCACGTTCTCTGACTCCATGGCACGAACGGTCTGCTGGTAGTCGTCCAGCACCTCCGCTTCCGGCGCAAAGAGGGTCTGCCGCTCGGTCATCCTGTCACTTAGGCGGTCGAGAACGGCAATCCAGTGATCCTGCCCCGGGCCGACCCGGGAAAGAACGGCGTGGCGTTTGAGATCCCAGTAGGCGGAGAAGAGATCGACGGAGCTCGCGAATACGAAGGGGTCGCTTCGGGGTTCCTGAATGATTGTCGCGAAGAGGGCTAGGTGTAGCGGCAGGCGAAGCAATTCGACCTGGCGATCACCATAGTCAGCCGGGTTACAGCCAAGCTGTTCAAGCACCGCCTTGACACCTTCGGGGGTGAAAGAGGTGACGTTGACCTCCTGGGCGATGCCGTGCTCGGCGATCAGATCCCGCAGACGGTTGTCCTTTTCGATGTCGAAACGGCGACACGCGAGCAGAAGGCGCATGTTGGGGAACGCCGCGGCCTGGCGGATGATTTCGTGCACACAGTGGAAGAACTCCGCGTTGCGGCCCGACGCAAAGCTGACCGCGTCCAGTTGGTCGATGATGAGGACGCAGGGCCGGCCGCGGGCGACTCCGGCCAGGACCTCTGCCGGCGTTGACGGTAGTCCGAGCTGCTCAGCCACATTGCGGGGAAGGTCGGTCGGCTCAAGACGGTCCACCCGGAAATAGAGGTGCGGGATGCCCTGGGACCGAAGTGCGTGGATGGCCTGGCCGAGAACGCACGTCTTCCCCACACCGGCTTCTCCGGACACCAGGGCGGATGTCTTCCGACCGTCGCCCTTCAGGATATCCATGACTGCGTTCGCTTCCTCACGCGGGATGGTGATTCCGCGGCCTATGCCCTTGATCATGGATTCATAGCGGGCGTTCAGTTCGTCCAACGCCGCGAGGACCGACGTGTCGCGGGCGTAGTCGACGCGACGGTGGCCGAGTCCTTCGACGTACGCCCAGAGGGAATCGGCGTGGAGCGTGTCATGGATACGCTCGAGGGCCAAGTCGCACAGGGCCTGGCGAATCGTGATGGGATCAGCGCGAACCAACGTCCGCAGTTTGGTCTCCGCCATCTCTGTCAGCGAGTCTTCATCGTTGTTGCGAACGTGGATGCGCTTGAGCCGCTCGTAGGCGATACGCTCGTGTGCAGACTTGAGGTCCTCGGATGGAGCGGCGGAATCTTCCTCGGCTTCCCTCTGTATCGCGTCGTGCCATTCCCGAAGAATGTCCGACCATGCCTTGCCGTTCTCGCCCTTGATGAACTCGGCGGTGAACTCAGTAAGGGAGCCGGCCCGGCGTGCGTGATCGGTGAGCGTTGCGAGGAGTCCCGCGCTGGTAGTAGAGACAAAAATGAAACGGCCGTTGGGATCGCGGGTCTTCGCGAAGGCGTGACGCAGCACACTGTTCCTCGCGAGCTCCGCGAAGCTCCAATCGCCGGGTCGAGCGTGCTGACGCTTGAGCTGGTGGTACTCGACGACACTTCCCCTGTGGAGGGTGAACTCGGCTCCCTCGCCTTCCGCGCCCGGGGGTTCGAGGCGGATGGCGTCGGCCTCTTCGGCCATGACCTGGGCGATGCAGTAGGCCGTCCACTTCCCCTCGAAGCGGTTGCCATACTTGTCGCTTGAACCACCCGATAACGGCATTTCAGTACCTCATCCCTTCACCCTGACCTGACCTGTGAGTAGGCGCTGCATCAGGCCCTTCTTCTGTCGCTGTAATGCTTTCAGCTTTGCTTCTAGGGCAGCGATCTCGCGGTCGGCGGTGTCTAGGACCGCGGCGATGGCGCGCTGTTCCTTGAGGTCCGGCAGGTCGGTGTGGATTTTGAAGAAGTCGGATGCGTTGAGATTGAGGAGGCCGTTGTGGCGCACGCCGGTGTTGATCCATCGGTAGAGCTGTGCGTTATGGAGGCCGGCGATGAAGTAGTGCTTCAGGAAGGCGTCGTGGACCTTCTTGGGCTTCACGCGGAACGAGTAGAACACGCTGGGGACAAGTCCCT
>Ga0180436_10004715_pt1 | contig 12184 bp, 12 predicted proteins | sample SS_ome_2_FD_132434 | JGI IMG/M metagenome (GOLD analysis project Ga0180436, IMG submission 132434) | Hypersaline lake sediment archaeal communities from the Salton Sea, California, USA - SS_3_S_2 metaG | ecosystem: Environmental > Aquatic > Non-marine Saline and Alkaline > Hypersaline >...
CGGTGGTCGAACGCCGCAGCGCCGACCGCCCGTGGTCGGACCAGCCGGCGCAGGGCAAGGCCGCGCCGGCCGCCCCCCCGGCCCGGGCCGCCGCCGGCGGCGACGTGTGGAACGATTTCTGAGCGTGACGCGCCGGTGATCCGCACCAGCGTTCTTGAATCACGGACAATTCGAGTATCAATGACATGACAGACACCCCGGCAGCAATCACTCTCGATGCCACGACGCGTATCGCCGAGGTCGCCGCGCTCAAGGAGACGTGCGACGGCATCGTTACGGATCTGGTCGTCGACGCCAGCAGCGTCGAAGCCATCGACGCTGCGGCTTTGCAGTGCCTGGTCGCGGTCGGGCGCCACTGCACGAAGATGGCGCGTACCTGCCGCATCGAGACGCCGTCCGAGGCGTTCCTCGCTGCCGCTCGGACCATCGGCTTCGAGGAGGCCCTCGGCGTAGCCGGTGCAGGCGCGGGGCAGCCGTCATGAGCGCCGCGCCGCAGCTCAACCCGGCCACACACGAGTACGATTTTCACGACGGACACTTCAACCTGCTGCGTAAGCTGGTCGCCGAGCACGCCGGCATCGCGCTCAATGATTCGAAACGGGAACTGGTCTACGGGCGCCTCGCCCGCCGCATTCGTGCACTCAAGCTGAGCGGTTTCGACGACTATTGCCGGCTGCTCGAGAACGATCCCGGCGACGAAATGATCGAGTTCATCAACGCGATCACGACGAATCTCACCGCGTTCTTTCGCGAAGTACATCATTTCGATTTCCTCGCCCAAACAGCGATCCCCGAGTTCCTCAAAGCCAACGCGGCGAGCCGTCGCCTGCGCATCTGGTCAGCCGGCTGCTCCACCGGCGAGGAACCGTACAGCATTGCCATGACGCTGCTCGAGTCGGTGCCCGATGCGGCACGCTGGGACATCCGCATCCTCGCCACGGACATCGATTCCAACGTGGTCGCCACGGCCTCGGCCGGCATCTACCCGGAATCGCGGCTGCAGGGCGTTTCCGACGATCGTCGTCGCCGCTGGTTCACCGGCGCGGCCAGCAAGCCGGGCCACGTACAGGTCAAGCCCGAGGTTGCTGAGCTGATCCGCTTCGCGCCTCTGAACCTCATGCATGAATGGCCCTTCAAGGGGCCGTTCGACGCGATCTTCTGCCGTAACGTCGTCATCTATTTCGACAAGCCGACACAGCATGCGCTGTTTCAGCGCTACGGCAACATCATTGCGCCGCACGGCTACCTGTTCATCGGGCATTCCGAATCGATGTTCGGCGCACAGACCCGTTTCGAGCTGATCGGGCGCACGACCTATCGCGTGCAAAGAGGTTGATGGCCATGGCCGCCGTGCCTCAAACCGCACGCCGTCTGCGGCCGGTGCGTAGCGATCAGTTCGCGCACATCCGGCGGATGGTCGACAACAAGCTAGGCGCGACGGTCGCCAAAATCCTGCCGGGCGAGTTCTACGCCACGAGCGAGGACGAATACATCAGCACCACGCTCGGCTCCTGCGTCTCCGCGTGCCTGTGGCATCCGGAAAGCGGCATCGGCGGCATGAACCACTTCATGCTGCCTGACGGTGGCGCGCAGCAGCCCGGGGGGCCTGCGATCGGTGACGCCAACGACGCGGCACGCTATGGATCGTTCGCCATGGAGCACCTGATCAACGCCATTCTCGCCACGGGTCTGCGGCGCGAAGAGCTGGTGGCCAAGATAGTCGGCGGTGGACACGTGCTGCCGATCTCGACCGACATCGGCGCAAGCAACATCGCCTTCGTACGCGCCTACCTGGACAACGAGGGTATCGCCATCGTCGGCGAGAACGTGGGCGGCAACTTCGGCCGGCAGGTGCGCTTCCATCCCCTCACGGGACGGGCCCAGGTACGACCGCTCGCACCGACGGGCCAGCGCAGCATCGTCGACGAGGAGGTCGCCTACCAGCGCTCGCTCACACAGAAGCCCGCCGCGGGCGATATCGAGCTTTTCTGAGGGTATCACATGGATATGCGTACGAATCGGATCAGTGTGCTGGTGGTCGATGACTCCGCTCTGATCCGCAAGCTCATGAAGGAAATCCTGTCGTCCGATCCGGCGATCGAAGTCGTGGGCGCGGCACACGACCCGCTGCATGCCCGCGAACTGATCAAGCAACTCAACCCGGACGTGCTCACGCTAGACGTAGAGATGCCCAAGATGGATGGTGTCACCTTCCTGGCGAACCTCATGCGGTTGCGGCCGATGCCGGTGGTGATGGTCTCGTCGCTGACCGAACAGGGCGCCGACGTCACCCTGCAGGCGCTCGAGATCGGCGCTTTCGATTTCGTGACCAAACCGAAGCTCGACGTCTCGCGCCAGCTGGAACACTACGCCGAGGAGATCATCGGCAAGGTCAAGGCCGCCTCGCGGGCCAGGGTCAAGCCCTACGACCCCGAGCGCGCCAAGTCGCGGGTTGGACAAGCGACACCGGTGCGCTCGCTGGCCAAGTTCGACCTGACGCACAAGCTGATCGCGATCGGCGCTTCCACGGGCGGCACCGAAGCCATCCGCGAGGTGCTCGAAAGAATGCCCTCCGACGGTCCGGCGATCGTCGTCACGCAGCATATCCCGCAGGCCTTCAGTGCCCCCTTCGCCGAACGTATGGATCGCAGTTGCGCCATGCGCGTGTGCCAGGCGACCGACGGCCAGCAGATCGTGCCGGGCCACGCGTACATCGCACCCGGTCATCTTCACATGACCGTCGAGCGCAGCGGCGCACGCTACTTCTGCCGCCTGCACGATTCCGCCCCGGTCAATCGCCACAAACCCTCGGTGGACGTCATGTTCGACTCGGTCGCCGCCAATCTCGGCGCCAACGCGGTAGGCATCCTGCTCACCGGCATGGGTGCCGACGGCGCCCGCGGCCTGTTGGCGATGCGCACGGCCGGCGCACACACCATCGCCCAGGATGAGAACACCAGCGTGGTCTGGGGCATGCCCGGGGAAGCGGTACGCATGGAAGCCGTCGACGAGATCGCACCGCTCGATAAAGTCGCAAGTCTCGCCATGAAGGCGATTGCGGCCTGAATCGGTCTGGCCGGTACCAGCCATCCCATGCTGACGCCGTCACACAACGGCATGCGCGGGCGGGCTAGCGCAGCACACGGCGAACAGCCGCTGCGCGGCGCACCCGACACTTCAGGGCCGGCCTGCAGACGTCGTCAAGAGGACGGCAGGCAAGCATGCAGGATCGATGCGCGTTTCGACCGCAGTTTTTGACCAGCTCGTTAAAGAATCAAGCACCATGACCGCTGTACAACAAGCCCCTTCGGCATCCGCTTACCAGAGGCTCAGAGCAATGCCCGCAAAGCTACACGACATCGCCGCACTCGCTGCTGTAGTGCTTGCCGCAATCGCGATTCTGGGCAGCGACATGCTCGCCGTGGAAGCGGGAGCAGTGGCAGCGCTGGGCTTCGTTCTGAGCTGGAAATGGCGCCGACGTGCCCCGGTAACGGAACCTACATCGGCCCATGACCGGCCTGACCCCGACAGCGACGACGATAGCTTGGAGGGCATCTCGCTGAGCGACATCGAGATGGTTCGCACAGCATTACGCGACGGCATCGGCGAGGTCAGTGGTGATTTCAGCCAGGTGCGGGAGCTGATCGTCGGCGCGGTGGCGGAGCTGTCCGGCTCATTCGACGGCTTCCACGCGGATGCCCAGAAGCAGCAGCAATTGATGAGCGCGGCGGTCAGGACGCTCGCGCATGGTTCGGCCAATGCGGGAGACGCCGTCGAAACCGAGAGTGGCGACGAAGTCACGATCAGCAAGTTCGTCGCCGACACCTCGCAGATCCTGGAAGGCTTCGTCTCGAGCGCGATTCTCACCTCCAAGCACAGCATGGACACGGTGAACATGATCGACGAGATGGCCAGCCAGATGAACCGCATCTTCGACCTGTTGGAAGACGTCAAGGGCATTGCCGACCAGACCAACCTGCTGGCGCTCAACGCGGCCATCGAGGCCGCTCGCGCGGGCGACGCCGGGCGTGGCTTCGCCGTCGTCGCCGACGAGGTGCGCAAGCTGTCGCTCAACTCCACCCAGTTCAACGAGCAGATTCGCACCCTGGTCGAAGCCGCTCAGAGCACGATCAACACGACCCGTGATCTGGTCGGAAAGTCCGCTTCACAGGACCTGAACGTGCTGCTCTCGCACAAGTCGAGCATCGACGGGATGATGACCCACCTGTCCCAGCTCGAGACCTCGCTGGGCGGCCTGATCGAGCAGACCACGGGCATCACCGGTCAGATCGCGGAGCGCACCAGCACCGCGGTCCGCGCACTCCAGTTCGAAGACATTGCGCGCCAGGTCGCGGAACACGCGGAGGCCAAACTGGGACACATCCGCGAACTCGCCAACAGCAGCGTCGAAGCGCTCGCGGCATCCCGGGGTGAGCAGCGGCGCGAAGCCCTGGCGTCGGCATGCGCCGCGGCCGGCACCCTGCGCGATTTCGCGCCGTCGAAGCCGGCTACCCAGGCATCGATGGACGAGGGCGACGTCGAGTTGTTCTGAGCCGCATTCCGAATGAAGACACGCGCTTCGCAAACAATATTGAGCCATTATCGAGGATTCATGCCATGAGCATCCACGCTGCACCATCGGCGGACGGCAAGACCCTGAACATCCGCATCAACGACCGTTTCGACTTCAACGTGCACCGCGAGTTGCGCGAAGCATACGAATCCGCGGGCAAGCGTTATAACAACTACGTGCTCGACCTGCGCGACACGACTTACATGGACAGCGCGGCCCTCGGCATGCTGCTGCAGCTACGCGAGCATGCCGGCAGCAGCAAGACAGCGGTACGCCTGCGCAACGCCCAACCGACGATTCGGGATATCCTGGCAGTTGCGCATTTCGATCAGTTGTTCACCATCGACTGAGGAGCGCGACGCGAGCGCGGGCTCGCCGACCGTGCAGACCATGAACGTAGCGGTACTACGCGATACCGACCGGCGGCGTGCCGCACATGTCGCCGAGGAGCCCCTGCGCGCGCTCGTCGTCGAGGACAATCCCGGCGACCAGTACCTCATGCAGCGCCTGCTGCTGATGATGGGGATGGAAGTGCAGCTCGCGGGCACTGCCGACGACGCGATCCAGCTCGCCCTGAGCGAGCGGCCGGATATCGTCTTTCTGGATGTCATCCTGCCCGGGATGAGCGGATACGCCATTGCCGAGCGCATCCGCGAACTCTACCCTCATCACTACATTCCCGTTGTCTTCGTTACCGGCCTGACCGACGACGACGTGGTCCTGCGCTGCTTCTCCGCCGGAGGCGACGAGGTCGTTGCCAAACCCGTCGAGCCGAGCATCCTGCGCGCGCGAATCGAAGCCGCGCTGCGGTCGCGCCGGCTGCATGAAACCGTATCGGCGCAGCGCGATCAGCTCCTCGCCTACCAGATCGAGATGAGCCACGACGTCGACGTGACCAAGGTCATTCTCGACAACTTCCGCACCGATGAGGCGCTGCGCTCGCCGAATATCCGATACCTGATGCGCCCGGTCGAGACGCTGAACGGCGACTTCATCATGGCAGCGTCCAAGCCGTCGCGCGCGCAATGCTTCATTGTCGGCGACTTCACCGGCCATGGCCTGCCGGCAGCCATTGGCGTCATGCTCGTTCACGGCGTGTTCTGTTCGATGGTCGCGAAGGGATTCGACATCGAGACGATTGCCTACGAGATCAACCGAAAGATGCATACGCTGCTGCCGACGAATCGCTTCCTGTCCGCAGCGCTGTTCGAAATCGATGCGCAAACCGGCATCATGTCCGTCTGGAACGCCGGTTTGCCGGCGCTGTATGTGCGGGGAGACGAGCGACGGATCTCCGCCCAGTTCCCGTCCTCCGCCCTCCCCCTCGGCATCCTCCCCCCGCAGGAGTTCAAGGCACAGGCACGCCGCATCGTGATGTCCCCCAATGACCGCGTATACGCTTACTCCGATGGCATCGTCGAAGCGAACAATGCAGACGGCGAGATGTTCGGCCAGGACCGTCTGCGCACGGTGCTGGAGGCCGATGCTCCCGACACGATCGCGCATCTCGCCGCCGAACTCGACGAGTATGCCGGAGCCGTTCCACCACACGATGACCTGTCCTGTCTCGAGGTGGTCTATGCGCCGGAAGTCTTGCTCAGCCTGGAGGTAGACCGCTATGCCGCGCCGCCAGTACGCAATACCGCGGCGCGCTGGCGCCTGGGCGTAGACATCGACCACCTGACCGTCCGTTCGGTCGAACCGCTCTCGGCCCTGGTGAGCATCATCGACACGCTTCAGGGCTTCGGTCAACGAGGCAGCGAGATCTATCTCGTCGTCGCGGAGCTCTACGGCATCGCGGTCGATTACGGTCTCCTCGACCTCGGCGCCGTCCGTGCGCGAGGCGACCTGTCCGATACGTTTCTCGAGCGCGAACGGCGTCTCGCAACCCTCGAGCGTGGCAACATCCACATCGAGTTCGAACACCAGCCGCAGGAGGACGGGGGAGCCCTGGAGATCCGGCTCCGCCACGACGGCAATCGCTTCGATTACGCGGCATTACTGCGTGAAGTCGACGCGACGACACATTCCACGGTGTGCGGTATCAACCTGGTCCGCTCCCTGTGCGAAAGCCTCGAGTTCGCCGACGGCGGGCGCACGGCGGTGGCGCGTTACCGCTGGCGCGAACCGGCGACGCGCTGAAGTCGGCGCCGCGCCGACCGCACCCTGCTTGACTTGCCCCGGCGCATTGGTGACTCTCCCGGGCCGGGCTGCGGCTGGTCGAGGCCCACTTCAACGCACACCAACCGGGGAGGGTCACGGTCGATGGCAGGCCTGTTGTCCAAGGAACGTATCGTTGCGCGAACGGGCTTCAACCGCTGGTTGATCGCACCGGCGGCACTCGGCATTCACCTGTGCATCGGCTCGGTCTATGCCTGGAGCCTGTTCAACCCCGCACTGGTCAAGCGCATAGGTGTGGTCACCAGCGCTGCCGACGATTGGTCGCTGAAGAGCGTCGTGTGGATCTTCACCGTCGCCATCGTCTTCCTGGGTCTGTCCGCCGCGATCGCCGGTAAATGGCTCGAACAGGTCGGGCCGCGCATGGTGGGCGTCGTCTCCGCCTGCTGCTGGGGCGGCGGCTTCATGGTCGGCGGACTCGGCATCGTCAGCGGGCAACTGTGGCTGGTCTACCTCGGTTACGGTGTCATCGGGGGCTGCGGCCTGGGTCTGGGCTACGTCTCGCCCGTGAGCACGCTGATCCGGTGGTTTCCGGACCGACGCGGCATGGCGACGGGGATCGCGATCATGGGCTTCGGCGGCGGCGCGATGCTCGGCAAACCGATGATCGACGGCTTCCTGCGCCTGTACTACCGCGCTCCGGAATATCTCGGGCCCGCCGACAAGGTCGAACTGGTGACCGAAGCCGGCCGGCGCATGGCGATGGTCGGCGGCAGCCTGCGCGAGGTGGTGGTGGTCGGTGCGAACGACGTATCGGCGATGATCCTACCCGGCCCCGAGGGCGTCTACCTGGCCGGTACCGGCACGGTCGGCGCGGCCCAGACCTTTTTCACCCTGGGCGCCATCTATTTCGTCGTGATGCTCATCGCCGCGTTCGCCTACCGCGTGCCGGCGAGCGGCTGGCGACCCGCGGGCTGGGAACCGCCCACCCCCGACAGCGAGGCGCGATCGATGATCACGCGGCACGACGTCGACATCGACCAGGCCCTGAAGACGCCCCAGTTCTACCAGCTGTGGCTCATGCTCTGCTTCAACGTCACCGCCGGGATCGGCGTGCTTGCCGTTGCCAAGACAATGATGACCGAGATTTTCGGATCCACGTTGCCGGGCGTCGTCGACCTCGAGTTCGCCGCCACCTACGTCCTGATGATCAGCGCCTTCAACATGCTCGGCCGCTTCTTCTGGGCCAGCGCATCGGACTACCTGGGGAGAAAGAATACCTACCACGTGTTCTTCGGACTGGGCATCGCGTTGTACTGTTCAATCCCGTTCTTCGCCTCGCAGGTCAGCGCGCATCCGGCCACGGTCTGGCTGGTCGGCTTCTATGCCGCGACCATGTTGATCTTCACCATGTACGGCGGCGGGTTCGCGACCATACCGGCCTACCTCGCCGACATCTTCGGCACCCGCTTCGTCGGTGGCATCCATGGACGCCTGTTGACCGCCTGGAGCACGGCCGGCGTTCTCGGCCCGCTCGCCATCACGACGCTGCGCGAGAACGCCGTGACACGCGCCATAGACGAGCTCGTCACGCATATCGACCCGGCACGCTTCGAGGCGGCGTTCGGTGCCGGTGTCGCTCAGCTGGACCAGCTGGTCGCGGCCAACACGGTCACGATTGCAAAACTGATGGAAATCGTGCCGCCGGGCACCGCCAACCCGACGGCCGGCCTCTACAACGAAACCATGTACCTGATGGCCGGGCTGCTGCTGATCGCGCTGGTCGCCAACGCCTTGATGCGACCCGTGCACGCCCGGCACCACATGGCGGCCGAAGGGGTGGACGGCCCGGGCAGCGCCGCCCCCCGGGCCGGCTGAGGCCCGCCGCCGACGCGCTCAGGGTGAGCCCGAAGCCGCCGCCTCGACGCGACAGGTTTCGACGCGGGCGTTCTTCGCGCCCGAGCCGATGTCGCCGAGTTCTCCCTCGTAGGTCAACGCGAACAAGGTCCGCCCGTCGCCCCCGCCCAGGTTGCAGGCCACCGCGCGCCGGCCGGCGCAGGGGATCTCGTGGGTCACGCGCCCGCCTTCCTCCACGCGGATGAATTCGTCGGTCATGAAGCTCGCGACCCAGATCCCGCCCGACTGGTCGAGACAGATGCCGTCGGGCGTACGCTCGCCGAGCGCTGCCCATTGCCGGCGCCCCGACAGGCTGCCGTCCGCGGCGACATCGAACGCGGTGAGGCAATGGGCGAACGTCTCTGCGCAGATCAAGGTGCGGCCATCGGCCGTGATCACTGCGCCATTGGGGAAATTGAGGTCCGTCGCAACCACCTGGCTGGTCCCGTCAGGGGCCACCTTCACGAGATTCGCCAGCGCCGGCTCTGCCTCGTTGAACAGGTCGTAACCGAAGTTACCGACGTAGATATTGCCCTGGGCATCGACGACGCAATCGTTGATGTCGGCGGCGGCGAGCGTCGAGAGATCGGCGAATTCGCTGAGCGTACCACCGGCACCGATCTCCAACAGGCGTCGATCCGCCATCGAGACCACGATGCACCGGCCGCCGGGGAGGAACGCGAGCCCGGACGGTCGGTTGGGAACGTTGGCGATGGACTCGCGCGCGCCGCTCTCGTCGAGCGTGTAAACGGTATGTCCCCACATGTCGGACAGCCACAGGCGCCCTTCGTGCCAGCGTGGGCCCTCGAGAAAGACGAAGCCCTCGGCAAGGGTCTCGAGCGTCAATTCGGTCATGTTTGTTTCTCCCCTCGGTTGCGCCGTTCGCCGCTGACGTGGCGATACTTCAATGATCTGACACGCGGGACACCGCGTGCCCCGGCATTCTCGCGCACTCGGCCGCGGTCTGCACGAGCGAGCCGAATCGCCGACCGCGACGAGCACGCCAACGGTAACCGAACTCGCGCTCCGGCCCGCGTGGTGGCTGTCGAACCGTGCCGGCCAGGCCCTAGTCCGGTTTACCGTCGATACCGAACAGGCGCTCGAGCTCGCTGCGGCTGGTCTGCGCATCGGCCTCGACTACGTCCGATGTCGTGCCGAACAAGGCCGCTAGTTCTTCATGCGCGCGTGCGGCGGCAGCCGGGTCGGTGCGGTCGGGTCCTGGTGAGAACGGCGTGAAATATCCGCAGAAATTCGCGCGCTCCTTGTTGCCGACACCGCCCGCGAGCGGTTCGTCGCACGCGTCCGATACGGCCGGGTTGAAGAACCGGCACTGCCGGCACACGTGCAGGTCCGCACCACAGCCGGCGCACACCTCCTCGCGTCTCAGCGGCAACACGGGCACCTTCAGGACCGCACCACACCGCCAGCAATGCAGCTCGGCGTCGCTCATCGCCCCGCGACCGGCCTCAGGCGGGCGCCCCGCCACCCTGGTAGCGCTCGTAGTGGAGCACCTCGGATAGCGGACGCCGGTAACCGCGTGCCGGTTGCCGGCCGCCGGCGGCTCGTCCGAGCACGACCAGCATCACCGGCACGACGTTATCGGCAAGCTCGAGCATCGCCGCGACCTTCGCCGCATCGAAGCCGATCATGGGGCCGGTATCCCAGCCACGGTTCTTCGCCGCGTACATCAGCGACATCGCGGCCAGGGCGCCGCTGCGAATCGCCTCTTCTCGCTGCAGCACCGGCTGGTCGCGGTAAACGCCCTCGATCATCGGTACGTACTTATCACGCACTTCGGCAGGCTCTTCACCGTAGATGCGCGCCGCGTCGACGTGGGCGTCGAGGCGGCCACAGACGAGGATCGCCGCCGCGCACTGTTCCACCTGGGCCTGGCCGTACGAGAGCCCGCGCAGCTGCTGCTTGCGCGCCGTATCGCGCACCACCACGAACTGCCAGTGCTGCATGTTGAACGAGCTCGGACTGAGAACGACTTCGGCAAAGATGGCTTCGAGCTCGGCATCATCGATGCCCACACCTTCGTCGAACTGCCGCACGCTATGGCGCGATTCTACGATTGCTGAGAATTCCAAGTTGTTCCTCCCTCGATTAGATGGAGCGGCCTCACGCGCGAAACCGCGCGAGCGCATAGTCGTCGAGCGCGAGATCCGCGCGACGCCCGACGAGCGCGTCGGCGACCAATTTACCGGCGCCGGTCGCCATGGTCCAACCGAGATGCCCATGCCCGGTATTGAGATGCAGCCCCGGGATGCGCGTCGGGCCCATGATGCCGACACCGTCCGGACTCATGGGACGGAAGCCCGCCCACTCCACGACCTCGCGCCGCGCTATGCGCTCTGCGCCAGCCGGGTAGACGCGCTTAACGAGCGTGTAGAGATTCTCGATCCGGGACGGCGTCAGGCACTCGTCGAAGCCCGTGAACTCCGCCGTTCCGGCAACCCGCAGGCGCGCGCCGAGCGGACACACGGCGGCGTGGAAGTGCTCGTCTATCACCGGCGTGCGGGGCGCCAGCGGCCAGCCGTGCAAGGGTAGCGTGAGCGAGTAGCCCTTGACCGGCTGCACCGGCAAGCGTAACCCGAGCGGACGCGTCAGTGCTGCGCTATGGGCGCCGGCGGCCAGCAAGCAATGCTCGGCAGGCAGCATCTCGCCGTCGACCTCCACGCCATGGACGCGTCCGTGCTGGAGCACCACGCGCGTTGCGCGAGACTCGTATTCGAAACGTACCCCGGCGTCCCTGCAGGCGTCGGCAAGCTCACGACAGAACATGTGCGCATCGCCCGAGACATCGTCGGGAAAATGCACGCCGCCGCTGAGCTGATCGGCGATATCGCCGAGAGCCGGCTCGAGCGCCGCGACACCGGCGGCATCGAGCACGTCGTAACGCACGCCCCACTCGCGGCAACGCAGCGCCGCCGTGGCGGCGGCGTCTAGTTCGGCCTGCGTCCGGTAAATCTTCATTGTTCCCTGGCTGGCCTGCTCGAACGACAAAGCGAGCTCAGCGAACGCCTCGTGCAGCACCCGCAGCGAGTAAGCCGCCAGTCGGGCGTTGCGCGCGACATTGGCGTGATAGTGGACGGGTTTCGATTGGCGCAGGAACTGCCAGGCCCAAGGCAGCATCCGTGGCAGCGCGCGCGGACGGATGAGCAACGCCGAATCCTCGCGCCCGAGCATGCGCAGGGCCTGCCACAGAACGCCCGGTTCGTTCCACGGACCCGCCTGGCTGGCGTGCAGCATGCCACCGTTGGCGAAACTCGTGCCTAGCCCCGGGCCCGGCGCCTGTTCGACGACCGTCACCTCGATCCCGCCCTGGCGCAGGAACCAGGCGCTGGTCAGGCCAAGCAGTCCGGCGCCGACAACGATGCAATGCATGCGCGCAATCTCCACGGTAGTCGCGAACGATAGTCACCGTCTCGCGCCGCCGATGCAACGTAGGGTATGCGCCGGTGGCACTTGCCCAATCGGGATAGGGGCGGTCAGGGTATCTGACCGAGCCCCTCCCACACCACCCGGCATGCGGGTCCGCACCGGGCGGTTCGAGAAGGTGAGGTCATGACAGACGGGGCAGGCCAAGCCGGTCGA
>Ga0180436_10004716_pt1 | contig 12180 bp, 8 predicted proteins | sample SS_ome_2_FD_132434 | JGI IMG/M metagenome (GOLD analysis project Ga0180436, IMG submission 132434) | Hypersaline lake sediment archaeal communities from the Salton Sea, California, USA - SS_3_S_2 metaG | ecosystem: Environmental > Aquatic > Non-marine Saline and Alkaline > Hypersaline > Sediment...
CGAAGGCACTCCTCAGACGGACGTGGAAGGTGCCTTTTTGGAGGCGGCTGAAGTGCCCGCATGGCTGTCTGAATTGGCTCGGTCTGACGAACCTGTTGTCGAGAGGAAACTGGATGTCGCAGATGATGCAGGCGTGGATGTTGTCGAGGAAGAGGCTGCTGAGATGCCCGGCTGGTTGGCTGGGTTGACCCAGGGAGATGCCGTTGTTTCCCTGGAATCTGAGGAGGAAGAGCTGGAAGTCTCAACGATGGCCAGTGAGTCTGAGGCAGCCGAACCTGAGCCCGCGGATATTCCGCCGTGGTTGGTGAGTCTGAGGCCTGAGGAAGAATTCTTGGCGGAGGATGTTGACGTCGCTGAGTCAAGCGAGGAGTCTGCAGTCGAAGCGTTCGCGGAGGCTGAACGTGCTGAGATAGCCTCGGATATCGCGACGCCCGAGATGATGGAACCTGCAGTAGGGGACATCCCTGCGTGGCTTTCAGGGCTCACCGAGGAACCAGAGGAAGCCGATGAAGCTCCTGCCACGCCGGAGGATGTGCCCGAGTGGTTGGCTGAGACACAATTGCAGTCCGTTCCTGAGGCTGTCTCGCCAGATAAGGATATTGTGACAGATCTTCCCGAGTGGCTTCAAGAGGACGGTGTACCCAGTGGTGACCAGGCACTTGCCTGGCTCGAACAGCTGGCGGCGGGCAAGGAAGAGGAGCTACAAGCACAAATGGCCGCTGATGGCGAGGCGCGTATGTCAGAGATCATGGGGCGAACCGATCCGGGTGTAGTAGATGTTATCCCCGCTGAGGCCGCCACACCTGCTGAAGACGTCCCTGGTGGCGCTCCAGTCACCGCTTCTGCGGTCGTGGATGAGACTGACAAGGAACTGCCATCGTGGTTGATGGGGGATGCCTTACCCTCTGGTGATGAGGCACTGGCCTGGCTTGAGCAGCTCGCTGCAGGCAAAGAGGATGAGCTTCAAGCGCAGATGGTGGCCGACGGAGAATCCCGGATGGCGGTGATTATGGGTGCGGTCGAGACTGAGGTGTCTCCACCTGGTCAGGACGAAGCGCCCGCTGCTGATACTTTGGCCACTGAGGTAGCCGAGGAAGAGCTCCGTGGGACAGGCCCCGAGGGTCCAGGTTGGTTGAGTGAGGATCGGCTGCCTTCAGGTGGTGAAGCGCTTGCCTGGTTGGAGCAACTGGCTGAAGGCAAGGAAGACGAACTTCAGGTGCAGATGGAGGCAGAGGGGGATGCTCGAATGGCCGAGATCATGGGCCGATCAGAACCTGAAGCAGCGGTGCCGGAGTTGGAAGCAGAGTCTGCGGGTGCGATCGATGAGGTAGTGGAGACTCTGCCGGTTGAGGTGGAACTGGCGACCGAGCCGGCGCCGGTGTCTGATGTATTGGCAGTCGATGTTTCGGAAGCAGCTCCAGAGGCGGAAGTTCCAGAGATTGAGACAGTCGAGCCTGAGTTGCAGGCCGTTGAGTCTGCGTTCGGCTGGACTTCTATTGGCACCGAAGGGGAACCAGTTGCCGTCGACTCTATGGTGGAAGATGTGGGAGCTCTCACTGAGGTGGAGGAGACACTGGCGGAGCCTGGTGTTGAGTTGTCTGATACACAACCAATGATGCTGGCTGAAGAATTGCCAGATTCGGAGTCGATGCCCCCGGAAGATATTTCTGATGGGTTGGCGTCCGAGGAACTGGCGGCTCCAGAAGTGATGTCTGAGGAGTTGATGCCTAAAGAGCCGATGCCTGCCGGGGTGATGCCTGCGGAGGTGATATCCCCGGATCTCGACATTTCGGCTGTTGAGTCGCCTGCGGACGTGAGGCTGGATACGGCACATCCAGAGGAAGATGCAGAGCCCGCTGCTGCGACAGTGGCGGCGGCTGAGGCAAGTGAGGTCGAAAAACAGGCCGCTGAGATACCACCTGGAGCGGACAAATTCGCTGATGAGCGGTCAAGGGTCGCCAGCAATCCGCGCGATTATGATGCGTGGCTCGTTCTCGCACGTGGATTGCACGGCACCGGAGATCAAGAGGAGTCAATGGCTGCGTACGAACGCCTGATCAAAGCGGGAAAGCAGTTGAATGAAGTAGTCGTGGATCTTGAGGTTCTTGCGTCGCAATCCTCGTCTGTCCAGGTGATGCGGATGCTGGGTGACGCATATATGAAAGGTGGCCAGCTACAAGAGGCCCTGGACGCCTATCGCACTGCCCTGAATAATCTTTGATTCAAGGAGGAACGTTGGAAAGGACATTGGTCATTGTTAAGCCTGACGCTATGCAGCGTGGGCTGGTGGGCGAGATCGTCTCTCGGTTTGAACGTCGCGGTCTGCGGATTGTGGGTATGAAGGCTATTCAGATTGATGAAGCGTTGGCATCGCGTCACTATTCTGTCCATGAAGGCAAGCCGTTCTACAACAGGTTGATACAGTACATCACATCGAGCCCTGTCGTAGTTATGGTGCTTGAGGGCACACGTGCGATCGAGGTGGTGCGCCGCACGATGGGGGCGACAAATCCTGCGGAAGCAGATATGGGAACGATTCGGGCTGACTTCAGCCTCGAGATTGGCCGAAATCTAGTTCATGGTTCGGATGGACCGGACACCGCTTCTCATGAGATATCGTTGTTCTTCGATGATACCGAGCTGCTGTCTTACGAACGCAGTTTTGGTTGCTGGATCTTTGAGTAGATTGGCCGGACAACCAGTCTGATGGTTCAGGGACGGATGGTATCTCATCCGTCCCTGGTTCTTCTTATGCTTGAGATACCACCAGAAGGGTTATCACAAGACGTGTACGACAACGTTGCCTTCGTGCCACAGGTCTTCCAGATCGTAGTAGTCACGTGCTTCGTGACTGAAGATGTGGACGACAACACTGCCGTAGTCCAGAAGGTTCCAGTCGCTATTTGTACCGCCTTCAGCATGCAAGGGACGGACATTCAAGTCCTCTTTTGTCGACCGCGCTATCTCATTGGCCAGTGCGCGTTTCTGGCGATCGCTCGTGGCGGTGACGATGATGAAATAATCCGCTACGATAGTGATGCTGCTGATATCCAACAGCAGGATATCCTCCCCCTTTTTCTCGGTGAGAACTTCAACAATATGCCGCGCAAGCTCTAACGATTCCAGGTCTACACCTCCTCTATATTCTGTCCCATAGCAAAGATACCTCATCAGGTGTCTGTGCTGATGCCAGAGAGACCATCAGTTTAATGCGCGCCTTCTGTGCGTTCAACTCATCCGCGAACAAACAGCCCAATTCTCTCAGTTCTCGATAAGCACCGCTGTAGCTGTAGTTATCCCACATCGGCCCAGACGAGCAGCGGCTGGCTATGACAACGGTCACACCCCACGTGCGGGCCTTTTCGATAACTGGTACCCAAGAGGGAGGGACACGTCCACTTCCGAAGGCTTCAATGACCAGCCCGCGCGCCCCTCGAGATAGTGCGTAGTCGAGTAGGTGCGTCTCCATTGCAACACCGAGTTTGAGCAATATGACATTTGGCTCCAATCCAAGCCACGGCAGAACTTGGCGCTCGGGCCGATGAGTTATGTTGACACAGCCGCCATTGACCCGTCCAATCGGCCCCCAGCCGGGCGACTGGAGCGAAGCCGGGCTCAGCGTGTGTGCTTTGGTCGCGAATCGTGCGGCGTGAATCTCATCATTCATGACAATCACGGCCCCCAATCCTCTGGCGTCAGGCGCCGCCGCTACTTCAACTGCGGCGATCAGGTTCGAGCGTCCATCATAACCGGGGTCAGAAGCTGTGCGCATTGCACCCGTAAGCACGATTGTCTTGTCCCCTTCGATCGTCAAGTCGAGAAGGTAGGCTGTTTCCTCCAGCGTATCGGTTCCATGTGTGATGACAACTCCTGCAATATCGGACTCCGTCACGATCCCTGCCACTTCGTCGCGAATGGACCAGAGGGTGTCCAGCTGGAAGTGCGAACTGGGTAAGGCAGCAAATTCCTCGACACGGGTCACCGGTGAGCTGGTCGGCAGTGACTGCTGTAACTGCTGACCAGCCATCGCAACTGTCGCCCTGTTGTCCAGTGGGTTGTGCTTCATTGCAATTGTGCCGCCGGTGGCCAACAATACGACACCTTGTTTGACGCGACCCGGACTCGGGGCATGGGATTTCAGGCTGTCAGTGTTCTGTCTCTGACTGCTCTGTGGCATCGGATACTCCTTGATATTCTCTATCGGCGGTCTGCCATCTAATCAAGCTGCAGGGAAACCACTTGAGAAACGGCATCTTTGTCGATTGACACGCCATAGATCGTCTCTGCTGCTTCTACGGTTCCGCGATTATGTGTGATGACGATGAATTGAGTCTCGACAGACATATTCTCGAGCAGCGCTCGAAAGCGACTGATGTTGGCTTCGTCGAGCATTGCGTCTACTTCGTCAAGAACACAGAAAGGTGTCGAGCTGACCTGCAGCAAGGCGAAAAGAAGTGCAGCTGCAGTCAGCGCGCGTTCTCCACCAGAAAGGAGCGCCAGACGCTGGGCGCGTTTACCTGGCGGGCGAGCAATGATGTCGACGCCCGACTGCAGCAGATTCTGTGGATCTGTAAGTTCCAGCTGTGCAGAACCGCCATTGAAAAGAGTCTGAAATGTCTCCGCAAATTTCTCGGCTACTACAGTGAACGTCTCGCGAAAGGAAGCTTCTATCAAATCATCAAGTTCCGTGATGGCCTCGTGAAGCTGGGATGATGCGGACTCCAGGTCCTTAAGCTGCTCGGTGAGGAAATTGTGCCTCTCGCTGGCCTCCGCATACTCCTCGGGGGCATTGGGATTGACAGATTGCAGTCTGCTCAAGCGACCCCGGAGGAGTTTGACCTCGTCTTCAAGTCCCTCAGGCAGGATCTCTACAATGGGCAGCTGCGAGACCAGTGGCTTCAGGGGAAGGGGTGTCTGGGCCGTAACGTTCTCAACCAGCTCCAGTTCGACGAGACCCAGATCGTCCTGAATTCGCCGTGCAAGAGAGTCCATCATATCCTGGCAACGGGATACCTCCAGCTGAGCCTGGTTGTAGTGAGATTCTGTGGAATGTACGCTGTCCTGGGCATGCCGCAAAAGAGATTCCTTCTCAGCATGCTGGTCCGTCAGGCTTGCCATCTCCTCTTCCGCCGGTTGGATCTGACTGCGGAGCTGTTTTAGCTTGTGATCCGTGTCACCTGCTTCTTGACGGAGTCCCTCGACCTTGCTCGTGATAGCCCTCTCTTCTTCTTCCAGTTCCGTGATTCGCAAGCTGCGTGCGCCAATCTGGGCATCCGATCGTTCCAACAGGCTCAATTCACGTTGGAGCGATGTCTGAAGATTCTTCAATGCCTCTCGGGTAACGGCCACACGGGTCCGGGCTGGCCCCAGTGTTGTCTGTTCAAATCGAGTAATGCTCGCACTGGCGCCAGCAGCTTCTTCAGAGAGTCTCTCAATATGGGCTTCGAGATCGGCAATATGCCTGGATTCTTCCAGGGCCTGACGTTCCACGTTTTCGCAAACGTGGCGTGCCTTCGACAGTTCGGGCGAGTCACTGGCCCGGCTATCCTGTTGGTCAGGAAGGGGCACTGCGAGTCCAGCATGTCCCGGAGGTGTGGCCTCCGCATGCCAGATCCCAAGTCTGTCGGCCAGCGCTTTCTGTTCGGCGTTGAGTTCTTGCGACTGCTGTTGAAGTGCGAGCAGCTGATTGTGAAACTCGTCAAATAGTTTGCGCTCACGGTTAAGCAGGTCCTGCTGGTGGCGGAGAGATTCCTCGGCCACAGCAATTTCGGTGCGAGCGTCGTTCAGTTCACTCTGCCGGAGTCTTGCCTGCGCCTGGTGCTCTTCTTGCGCCGCTCGGATAACCCCCGCTCGCTCTTTCTGCAGTGTGACGATACGCTCGCTGGTCTCGTGGTGCTGTTCCTCGAGTGCGTCACAACACTGCTCCAATTTCCGTTTCTCTTCGGGAAGCTCGCGCAGAGTACGTTCGCTGGCCAGCATGCTCCCCGAGCTCTGTACGCCGACGACGATTGCTCCATCAGCACGAAGAACTGTGCCGGATGGTAGCACGCAGCAGCTTCCGTAGGCCAGGTCAGAGAGAAGATGACGTGCTGCGTCGATATCATCGCAAAGTGCCACGTGCCCGAGGACTGCTTCGACAGCCGGCCGTATCCAGTCTGCGCTTTGCACGACATCTGCAGCGCAGCGGCAGGGTAATGACCAGGCGGGAAGAGAGCGCAGCGCATCCAGCGGAAGAACTACAAGTCTGCCTCCAGAGTCACCAAGTGCCTGCTCGATCTGTCTCAAGAGGGCGACTCTTTCCACGACCACAGCCTGAAGGTCATTCCCCATTGCGATCTCGAGGGCAGACTCCCATTCAGGGGCGACCTGGATAAGTGCTGCAAGCGGCCCTAAAACCCCTTCAATATTCGCGTGTAACAGAGTCTGGACTCCAGTATCATAAGGCTGACCTGACTCGTGGAGACGGTAGAGCGCCTTGTACTCTCCTTCGATACGGGCTGCTTCATCACGGGTTTGACGCAGAGCTTGTTCCAGCTCTGCCACATGCCTTTGGTTTTGCTCCAGCGCCTGATCGAGCTCAGTCTGACGTGGCGCCGCTGGCGGCTGTTTTTTGAGGGATGCTTTCCATTCACGGTCCAGATTGGCGGTCCAGGTTTTCCGCTCAGAGAGTTTGGATTGCATCTGCTTGAAGGCGGCATCTGCTGCAGCCACTCTTTCGGCTTGCTCCTGTTTCTGTTGCTGCACGGGTTCCAAGTCAGAGGAAATCTCTTGTGTTCGGACTGCCAATTGCCGCAACCGCTCATGAGCAATCGCCTGCTCGTTTTCCAGACGTGCGATCCTCTGGCGAGTCTGGGTCAAGGTCTGATTCAGCTGCTCGAGATGCGTCCGACGCTTCCGAATTTCCCTGTCGACCTCTGCGCGTTTTCCGATGGGTTCGTCCGCCAACTCCTTCAAGTCGGACCATTCCCCCTCGGCCTGCTTCAGCTGAGCCTGGTTGGCAGTCATATCCTCGGCGAGACGTTCTGCCTCTGCCCGCATGTCGGAGAGCTGCTGTGCTTGATTTGTTCGCTGCTTGCGCATGGACTCAAGCTCGGCGATGAGTTCCTTTCTGCGTGAGCTCAGGAGGCTTGAACGCTCTTCGGCCACGGCCAACTCACGCCGTACGCGATCGGCCTGACCGTGAAGTTGTGACGTTTCTCTATGCCAGTCGCGCAGCTGTGTTCTCAGCTCTTGTTCGCGTTGGCTCAAGCTGGACAACTGCTGGCTCAGCACTGCCACGTCACGCTGGTGCTCGGAGAGTAAGTCTTTGACGGCCACTGCTCGCTCAATGGCAGCTGCCAAAGTGTCCTGGAGCTGCCCAGAACGATAGCCATACCAGGTGCGTTGGAGACGTTTGAGGTGAGCTGCTATACGCCGGTGTTCCTCAGCTCGCTCGGCTTCCCTGGCCAGACGGCGTACCCGCGGTGCAATCTCGCTGGCGATATCCTGCACGCGATCCATATTGCGCTGGGTGTCGTCGAGGCGTCTAAGCGTCTCATCGCGGCGTGCACGATACAGGGCGATTCCTGCGGCTTCCTCAAACAATTGTCTACGCTCTTGGGCGCGGAGCGACAGGGCTGCATCGATGAGCCCTTGGCCGATGATTGCATATCCGCCAAGACTGAGGCCACTTTGAGCCAGCATTTCGGAGACATCACGAAGCCGAACTCGAGATCCGTTGATCAGGTATTCGTTGTCGCCGGATCGATAGGCACGGCGCGCGATGGTGACTTCGTTGAATTCGATGGGAAGCCAGCTCTCCGTATTGTCGAAGACAAGGGATACTTCTGCCATGCCGGATTGAGCACGGCGGTGCCCTCCGGCAAAGATCATGTCGGACGAGGATTTGCCGCGCAAAGCGCGCATACTTTGCTCGCCCAACACCCAGCGGATAGCGTCAGCGATATTGCTCTTCCCGGATCCATTTGGACCGATGATGGCAGTGATACCATCCGAGAAGACAAATTCTGTTTTGCTGGCGAAGGACTTGTAGCCCTGGAGAGTGAGGTGTTTTACGCGCATAGATTGCGAAGAAGAGTATACCGCGCTTGGAATGAGATTGCAAATTGGATGCCAGCACGTATAATCTGGGTACTTTGGAACGGCTGACGCGGCGGGGATTCATCAAGACGCTTTGGAAAGGAGCAGTGGCTTCTGTCTTTGCGGGCGCGTGTGGCGGGGTCTATGCATCCTGGGTTGAGCCATACTGGCTGAAGATCGAAGACATCACAGTCCCACTGTCTGGGTTGCCGCCTGCGCTTGATGGCTTTCGAGTGCTGCAGGTCTCAGACCTTCACTGCGGGCCAGATCTTGGGCCGAAGGATTTGCGCAGGGCCGTCGACACGGCCGCGGATCTGAATCCTGATCTCGTTGTAGTGACCGGTGATTTTGTCTATGAGACTATGGACCAGCTTCTTCTGTGTAGACAGGAGCTATCTCGTCTTGTTGAGATTGCACCCGTCATAGCCTGTTTGGGCAATCACGATCATTGGATCGGGGCTGACCTGGTCACGGCGATCCTCGAGGAGTCTGGAATAATCGTCCTGCGAAATGAATCCCAGAGGGTTTCTCAGGGGCTGTGGGCGGTTGGTCTGGATGATGTCTGGGAGAACAGCGCTGATCTCGAAAGGGGCTTGAGTGAGGTGCCGCCGGACGCATGTGTGATTCTTCTGGTCCATGAGCCAGATTTTGCAGATACCGTCGCTCAGGATGGTCGGGTTGACCTGCAAGTATCGGGGCATTCACACGGTGGTCAGGTACGATTTCCCTTCGTTGGCCCGCCGATCGTGCCGTATCTGGGCAGAAAGTACGTGAGTGGGTTGTACCAATGCGGGATGATGTGGCTGTATGTTAACCGTGGGCTGGGGATGACGCGACCGGCTGTTCGTTTAAATTGTAGACCGGAGGTCACCCTGTTGACACTACGATACAGACAATCGTGAATCCGACGGAATGTGTGCGTTCTATCAGGCCGTAATCCGCTCCCATGCGATCTGAGCCGCGGCCTGTTCCGCAGATTGCTTGCTCCGACCCTCTCCACGCCCCATTGGGGTGTCTCCAATTACTACCTCGGCCACAAATGCTTTGGCGTGGTCGGGTCCCGTTTCATCAACGATTCGATAGTGCGGCGTAATTCCCTGTTCAGCCTGTGCCCATTCCTGGAGGAGGCTTTTCGCATCCCAATCGGAATTGGCCGTGTAGATCTGTTGTGCGGTGGGTTCGATGAGTGGCTCGACGAGTGCTCGCACGGATTCCTGGCCACCATCAAGATACAGGGCGCCAATGATAGCTTCGAAAGCATCGCAGAGGTTAGCCTCACGCTGCCGTCCCCCCGTTGCTTCTTCCCCCTTGCCCAGGAGGAGCGCTCCGTCGATATGGAGCTGCCTGGCCCACTGGGATAACATCTCGGTGCGCACAAGCGCCGCGCGCAGCCTGGTCATGCGTCCTTCATGGTACTCTGGGAAGTGGTTGAAGACCCACAGTCCAGCGACGAAATCAAGGACTGCATCGCCCAGGAATTCGAGACGCTGGTTATCTCCAGTCTTCAACTCCGGGTGCTCATTGAGATATGAGGGATGTGTGATCGCCTGGATGAGGAGTCCGGGCTCCTTGAACTGGTATCCTAGCGTGTTTTGGAGTGTATCACTGTCTATCGGCTGTTCACAGGTATTGGTTTTCGTGTCTGTCATATTGAAGGCGTAAACTGGATTACTCCCGGGATGATTTGGTTGGCGATACAGTGTCGGGCGGAATTATTCGATTTCTGGCTTTGATCTCATCGGTGAGCTGCCTGCGGAAGTTCACAAGATCGCGGAATGCCCGGAAAATAACCCCGATCTTGGCTCCGGTTGCCTTGCCCGCGGTACGGGGTAAGTGGGTTACTGGCACCTCGGCAATGCGATAGCCATATGAACGAGCCCGCGCCAGGAGTTCCGTGTCGATCATAGCTCCGTCCGATGCGACCGGGACACGCTCAATGACTTCACGGCGGAGGAGCTTGAACCCGCAGTCGATATCACGGCAGAGATGGCCGAAGAACAGGCGAACCAGGGCATTCCAGCCGAATGCATTGATCCGGCGCATTAAGGTGTCCTGACGATTGACGCGATATCCAGAGACGATATCAGCATCGTTGATCTTGTCCAACATGAGGTTGATCTCGCTGAAATCGAACTGGTTGTCGGCCGGGACAAAAGCGATGAGTTCGCCTCGTGCAGCTGCGAAGCCAGCTTTAAGAGCACCGCCGTACCCTCTGTTGGGGAAATGTTCCTCCAGGCGGAGGTGGGCAATATCCGGGATCATCTCGCGGACGAGACCGCCCGTGTTATCCTGGCTTCCATCGTTCACGACGATGATTTCGTATTCGTAGTCCAGATTCTGAAGGACGGATGCGACGTTTTCTATGGCTTTTCTCACGTTGTGGGCTTCGTTGTAGGCGGGGAGAAAGACCGATAGAGTTGTCATTGTGCCTCCGTATGAGTTGAGGATGGTCTCTCCAAGATTATGTGCACTTTTCATTATAACATATTCGCCATGTGACGCCACTGTTCTGATGAACCTTAAGATGAGATTCTTTGGCGTCTCGCCGCGCACGAACTGACGCGTCGTCGGCCAAGATCATATGGTGTTGCTCTCCGTCCAGTTCTATGTTACACTCGCTCCACCTTATCTTGAGAGGTCCTCATTGCCATCACTTCCAACGCGGCTTTCAGATTTCCGCAGCCTCCTCCAATCTTTGGATTGGGATGCACTGACATTCCAGGTGGAGGAGGAGGCGCATTCACGGCTTGTCATTCTCGGGCCGGTAAATTCTGGGAAATCGACTCTGTTCAATCTGATCAAGGGGAGGAACGTGAGCGCCGTTGCCGCTGTGCCGGGCACCACGAAAGGGTTGGTGACAGAGCGTATTGGCCCGTTTGCCTTGATCGATACGCCCGGATTTGGCGAGGTGGGTGGTGTGGATCGAGCGGCTGTGGCTCGGACGGCGGGAGAGGAAGCTGACGTGGCGGTTTTGGTCCTGGATGGCTCGGCTGGTTTTCGCCAGCCGGACTATGATCTTTATGAAGCGCTGCGGGGTGCAGGAGTGCCGCTGGTTGTCGCGCTGAATAAGGTCGATCTGATCAAGCGTGATATCCAGCCAGTGTTGGCTGATATCCGGCGGAAGCTCGGCGCTCCTGTGATTCCTATATCGGCGAAGACTGGGGAAGGGGTGGGAGATCGGCTAATTCCTGCGATTGTCGAGGCCCACCCCTGGATTGCGGTGGCTTTAGGAAGGGCGTTGCCCGACTTCCGCCAGCAGGTAAGCCATCGTGTGGTGCGGAGCGCGGCATTTCTCAACTCGATCATCGCAATGCAGCCCGTGCCCGGACTGGATATACCTCTTCTTCTGGCCTCGCAGGTTCGTCTGGTCCTGCGTATTGCGGCTATCTACGGTGAATCGCTGAGCGCCCGACATGCGGGAGAGCTGCTCACCACGATGGCGGGCGGTGTTGGCGTACGTTATCTCGCGGGCGCAATTGCCAAACTCGTGCCGGGGCTGGGCTGGGTGGTGTCGGCCGTGGTGAACGGTATCGGAACCTGGGCTATCGGCCGGGCTGCCATCGTTTACTTCGCGAGCGGCCGGCGACTGACGCCCGATCAATTGCGGAACCGTTATCGCTGGCTACGGCGTCACCCGCGGCGCACAACCACGGGTCAGCCTGCGACTGCCGGGGAATCACTGGGAGAACCGTCCAATAGCAATGCACCGTGATGCTGATGCGATAGCGCAACTCCTTGAGGACGAGCCAATCGATGTGCCTGATGTGGTGCCAGTCTTCGCCCCAGACGGTCCAGTCGCCTCCGCCTTAGGTGAGCGCTATCGGTATCGTTCTGGACAGGTCGAAATGGCCGAGCTGGTGCGCCACGCACTCGTGGACAGTTGCCCGGCGTTTATCGAAGCAGGCACCGGGAGTGGAAAGAGCTTTGCCTACTTAATACCCTTAATCCTGTCCGGGGCTCGTGGTCTGATCTCAACTGCAAACAAGACGCTCCAGACGCAGCTCTGGGAAAAAGACATACCGACCCTGCGCAGGGTGTTGGGCCGGGACTTCAGTGCGGCGCTGCTCAAGGGGCAGAAAAACTACGTGTGCCAGTTGAAGC
>Ga0180436_10004717_pt1 | contig 12179 bp, 9 predicted proteins | sample SS_ome_2_FD_132434 | JGI IMG/M metagenome (GOLD analysis project Ga0180436, IMG submission 132434) | Hypersaline lake sediment archaeal communities from the Salton Sea, California, USA - SS_3_S_2 metaG | ecosystem: Environmental > Aquatic > Non-marine Saline and Alkaline > Hypersaline > Sediment...
ACGCCTGCTCCTTGACCCCTTACTGCTTTCCCTCAAAAGAAAATTTAGCGAAAGCAAGCAAGAAAAGATGTTAAATCTAATTGAATTCCTTCTGGGGTTTAAATATCAGCTTTCCGGCGAAGTGGCATTTCATGTGGACCTGTTGAAAAGGATGCGATTTGCCACCAATTGGGGTGTTGAGATATTTACGCTCATTGAGGTTTACCGGAAGGCCTCTTCCACGGCGCAGGTCATGTTTTCCAAAGAACCTTTTGATCATAAGCACCAGGGGGCCTCCCCAAAAGACCCGACCAAGGGTCTTAATCGAATGGCTATCGATATTGTTACGACACTGATGAATGCCCTAATTATAGAAGAAGGCCTCGAAATACCGGACACTTTTTTCAGGGATTTGGCCGTCATATATCAAGCCGTAGCAGAAGACCAGATCAGAAAATATTCAGAGGATGCAGATTTCAGTAATCTTAAATATGACCGAGACAGCGAAGAACATATGGTGCGACATGTTTTTCGCAATTCCATTGTTCATGCCGGTGAAGTCCTAACGGCACCATACAGGATGACCGAGAGATTTCTCAGGTTCGTCAATTCCAACTCAGAATTTAAACCTTTTCTTCAAAACGGTCTTGCTGAAGCCATCCTGGAGGTTGAACGTAAAAAAGAACAGAGTGTATTCGAGATGCCTCAGACCGTTTCATGGGAACGGGTATCAAACAAGCTGCCACGGATCTTTTACGACCTGATTGAGGTTGTTGAAAATGAGAAAAGGCGCTTTTCCTAAGGATGGAGAAAACGTCTTTTATGGGTGAACGTGCCCCTGCATCGGTCACAAGAACCGCATTTTTCGTAGTTTTTTCCGATTTAGACGGTACCCTGTTGGATCATAATACCTATGGATGGCAAGCGGCTCAACCGGCCCTCAATCTGTGCAAAAAATGTCATGTCCCCATTGTTTTAGTCTCCAGTAAAACCAGGGCCGAAATGGAGCTTTTGCGTGGCAAGTTATCCGTATCCGCCCCGTTTGTCTCTGAAAACGGTGGCGGAATTTTTTTCCAAAGTGACAGCTTTAAGGAGGTTCCCGCAGGGGCCTCCTTCGATGAGGGGCTTTGGAAATGGTCCCTTGGCTTAGCCTATCCCCTTTTGATCAGGGAGCTTCGAGGGATTCGTGACGAATTAAGGTGGGACATCAAAGGCTTTTCCGACATGGATATCGATGAAATTTCGCGGCATACAGGGCTTGATTCTAATAGCGCTCGTTTGGCCGCCATGAGAGAGTTTGACGAACCCTTTATCGTTCTCAAAAAGAAGCGCGTTGACGAGAATACCCTCTGTAAGGCTGCGGACAAACGGGGGCTCACGGTCACATCTGGCGGAAGATTTTTTCATCTGCAGGGAAAAAATGACAAAGGGCAGGCCATAGAAAAGGTTATTTCCTGGTATAAGCATGACCATAAGAAGGTCTTTTCCATTGCGCTCGGGGACAGCCCAAATGATTTTTCCATGCTTGAACTTGCCGATGTTCCTGTTCTTATCCGTTCACAACGCGAATTTCCAAAGCTAAAGGAAAAAATTCCCCGGCTTAGGCTCACCCGAGAGATTGGGCCAAAGGGATGGAATAAAGCCATATTAGACATCCTTGGCAATAAGGAGGAAGCGTGTAATGTCTGATCCATTGGAAAATGAGATTAACCCGGAAGGCATCGAAAAAGCGGAGATGGTCGTCTGCATACCTTCCTACAATGAGGCCGATTCAATCAACTACCCCGCGACTCAGGCTGATAAAGGACTGATAAAGTATTTCAGTGATAAATCCGCTGTGATTATAAATTGCGATAATAATTCCCCTGATAATACCCGACAGGCATTTCTGAACACGCCCACCAAGATACCCAAGATCTATCTGACCACACCTCCCGGTATAAAAGGAAAAGGGAACAATTTCAGAAACCTCTTCCAGAAGGTGGTGGATCTCGCTGCAAAGGCAGTGGTGGTTGTTGATGCGGATTTAAAAAGCATTACGCCGGAATGGATCAAACATCTTGGAGAGCCACTGTTCAGTGGATTCTCATATGTGGCCCCCCTCTATGTAAGGCATAAATATGATGGGACAATTACTAATGGGATCGCCTACCCGATGACAAGAGCATTATATGGCAGTCGAGTCCGTCAGCCAATTGGGGGTGATTTCGGTTTCAGCGGAGAACTGGGAGCGGTTTATCTCAAAAATAAGGCGTGGGACGATTCAGTAGCCAATTTTGGTATAGACATCTGGATGACGACCCTTGCCATTGACCAGCGGATTCAAATCTGCCAGTCTTTTATGGGGAGACCCAAAATTCATCGTACCAAAGATCCGGGGGCCCACCTGGGACCCATGTTCAGGCAAGTGGTGGGCACCATTTTTTCCATGATGGGACATTTTGAACCCTTCTGGTCAAAAGTGAAATACAGCAGACCCACCGCAATTTACGGTTTTGGCCTTGGAGAGGTCGAAATGCCTCCCAAGGTTGATGTAAACACACAAAATTTATTGGAAAAATTTCACAGCGGATTTGAGGATTATCACCCGCTATGGGAAGAGGTTTTGACCCCTGATGTTTACCAAAAGCTGTTTGAGATCAAGGAAATGAAAGAAAGGGAGTTTAATTTCCCCACAGATCTGTGGGCGAGGGTCCTGTTCGATATGGCGGTCGGCTATCAATCCCCCGCAACGGATCAAGAACGGATGATGGAGTCTTTGATCCCACTGTATTTTGGAAGAACCCTCTCCTTTGTAAAAAGGACCCGAAAGATGTCCATCAAGCAGGCGGAAGAGGCGATCGAGGATGACTGCATGACCTTTGAAATGACCAAACCCTATCTTCTCCAGCGGTGGATGGAAATGAAATCCTCATCAGACAAATGACGATTTGTCTAAATCATGCCCCGTTTATTCCCGGCCCCCAAGACCTTCGAGCTCTTTTTCCTTGGCGGCAATCTTTTCTTCAAGTTCCTCAATGGCGATGAGTTGGTGAGGCCTGATCGAATGGGCGGGGAGTGCAGCTTCTCGTTCGCGGAGCTCCTCTTTTAGATCTTTTATGTTTTCTTCAAGTTCGTCTCTTTTGACTTTGATGTGTGCATCGGCCGATTGAACTTCTGTTACAAATTTCTCCACCTTTTTAAAGTCCTTTCTAAACCGGATGGGGTTACCTGCTTCATCAATGGCATTGGTCTGCGTGCAACTGTCGGCACCGAAGGGAAATACCTTCAACACAGCATCATACACATTCTCTGGAGAAAGCCCGCCCGCTAAAATCACGGGGCGTGTGCTTTTAAGAACCAGTTCCCTCGCCATTTCCGGGTCACAGGGGGTTCCCGTAATGCCAATATACCCCTTAACCGGTTCTTTTTCAAGCCAGGTATCCGTAAGGAAAATATCACTGACAGGTTCAAGTGCCCGGGCTATAGCGAGGGTAGGAAACCCGGGAGACGAGCCTTCCTCAGGCACAGGAATAGACCGCATAATCCCGATCTCCGGGAATTTGTCTTTAAGGTTCGATTGAAACTCAATAAATCCATCTAATGCTAACGCCTGACCTTCACCGTCTGTGAGGGCCTCACAGAAATGGATAAAGTGCGGCCGATAATAGTCGATGGCCCTGTAGAGCGTGTTGCTGTCCTGGAAAAGAGGGATCAGACTGGATTTTATTCTTGTTTCCTCACACAGACGGGTGACCTCCCTTAAAATTTCAACACACCAATCACCTCGGGATAAAAGAACACTGCCTATCTGATCCACACCCAACTCAATGCATTTTTCCGCTTCCTGTGGGGTTTGAATTTCATAGATTTGAGTGATCATATCTTTCCGCTCCTGCCTTGAGAATTTTCACCCTGGGGACGGGATTTAAAGGCCTTTCATACGATAAAGAGAGCCAAAGTTCAACTGCGGATTCGGCTTTTGTTGACTTTGGCTATTGCCATATCAATTTCAAGTGATATAATATTTCAATTTGGTTACTATCCTGTGGATTGAATCCCTGCTGTAGTCTTCCCATTATATCTCATTGAGTAGAGAGGAGAGAATTGTGGCACATTCCAATTACAAACGCCCATGGCTGCTGATAGCCGTCATTATTATTGGATTGCTCATGATTATTGGCGTTGGGTACTGGCTCTTAAAAGGGGACAGTGAAACTGTGCGGCCGACTGCCCACCCCCGGATGGCCAACCTCCCTCCCAAACCAGAGCAACCGTTGCCACCACCGCCATCTTATGCACCCGATGCGCCCGTTCTTGAACAGGCAAGAGAGGCCTTGAGAAAAGGAATAAGTCCCGCCGAGGCAGTGAAACTGGCAAAGGCACTGCCTGACCGCCCTGAACGGGCTGATGCAGCGTTTCTTTTGCTGGAGTATGCGGCGGAGAGCGGAAACGCGGTGGCTGCTTTGGATGTAGGGCGTTACTACGACCCGGCGAACGAAGAGCCGAGCGGCAGTATTCGAAAAAACCCGACGACTGCTTTCGAATGGTACCAGGAGGCTCTGTCTAAAGGGCAAAAGGATGCCCATAATCATCTGGCAAAGCTTCGCTTGTGGGTGGAAGAAAAGGCAAAGCAGGGGTCCAGCCAGGCGAATGAACTGTTGAAGAGCTGGCGCTAAATCAAAACCGATGGGGGAATAATGATGCTATCAGTACAGGTTAGAGCAACGGCGCGATGCGGGGCAATTTATATTGCAGCCGCTTTATTTTTCAGCCTGGCGTTTTTTTCGCTGGAAACAGCGGCGGCGCAGCAGCGAAAGCCATTGCTGTTAACCGGCAAACGAACCCTGTTCCAGCGGGTGGTGACTCATCCGGGCGCACGTCTTTTTGCCTCTGCCGGGAACTCGGCGACGGTTATCGATAAATGGATCATTCCCTTCACTGTATTCTATGTTTATCAACGGGCATCGGTAGACGGGACGCAATGGTTGGAGGTCGGTCTTTCGAGCACCGGCGAGGTTGATGGCTGGATTAAGGGGGACAAGGTTTCCGAGTGGCGACAATCATTGACGTTGAAATTCACTGAGAGGGCCGGGCGTCAACCCGTCCTCTTCTTCGAGGACATGAAATCGCTTGAATCAGTTGCCGCATCGCCGGATCCGGGTAAGTCGGCATCTCAACTCGCCTCGAAATTTGCGGATATCAAATCAGGAAATCAGAAAAGGCCGGCCGATTTCCCAGTATTGGCTACAGAGCCAGCAAAAGAGGCTATTTCGAGACAGCGATTTTACATGATGCCCATCTTTCAAGCGGTGGAGGTGTTCGAAGGGGTTAAGTTTCTGCAAATTGCATCCATTGACCCGGGTTCGGGTAAACTCCCGGACGAATTTGATCTAAGGACAGGTATCGTATTTGTGATCGATACCACCATTTCCATGAAACCCTATATCATTCGGACCCGGGAGGCCGTACGCAAAATCTACGATGCCATCGATAGAGTGGGTCTGGCCGACAAGGTAGCGTTTGGACTTGTGGCCTTTCGCAGCAGCACCGAAAAGACACCCTCACTTGAATACGTCAGCAAGGTCCTATCCGACTTTCGAGACGGTCGAGAACGGGCCCAGTTCGAACGTGCCTTGGCCGATGTGGAAGAAGCCAGGGTCTCCACCCATTCATTCAACGAGGACGCCTTTGCCGGTCTTAAAACAGCCCTTGAGGATTTGAATTGGGACCCCTATCAGTCCCGGCTGATTTTTCTTATTTCAGACGCCGGCGCTATCCGCAACGACGACCCCTATTCTTTTACAGGTATGAACGAGGCCGAGATGGCCGACATGGCCGAGGCCAAGGGTGTAAAGATTTTTGCCTTACACCTTAAAACCCCTGCAGGCAAAAACCAGAAACCCAATAATCATACATTTGCCGAAAACCAATACAGGGTTCTGACCCGCCATTCCGATCCCACAATCGGAGATCTTTATGTCCCTATAGAAGCAGGCCAAACAGAAGCCGGTGTTAAGGGATTCGGACGTGTGGTAGAAGGGGTGGCCGGGCAAATGGTGGGTTTAGTGCGGGCCACTGCCGCCGGTCATCGCCTGAAGCTGCCTCCCCAGTTATCAAAGGCTAAAGGCGATGCCGCCAAAAATGCAGTGGGCAAAGCAGCTATACTCGGCTATGCCATGCAGCTCGAATACTTGGGTCGTCGCGGCGGTGTCAGGGCCCCCGAGGTGGTCACCTCCTGGGTCGCAGACATGGACCTGGCACGACCGGATACGCCCACATTCCAGGTGACCGTATTGTTGACAAAGAACCAACTCAGTGATCTGCACCAGCGTCTCAAAGTAATCCTTGACCAGGCCCAGAGAACCAAACGGACCGGGGCCAGGGACTTTTTCCAGAGCATTCTGTCGGCCGCTGCCCAGACATCACGCGATCCTGCCCGATTCGCCAAGACCCCCGATCAAAACCTGGGACAATTGGGCTTTCTTGCCGAATTTCTTGATGATCTTCCTTACCGCAGTAGCATCATGCGGTTGACAGAAGACGACTGGTACCGGTTGAGTGTGGGTGAGCAGCAGGCCATTGTTGATGACTTAAAATCAAAAATTAAGCGATATGAACAATACCACAACGACGTTTCAAACTGGGTGAGCTTCGGGGATGTTGATCCCGGGGACTCGGTCTATCGGGTGCCATTGAGCATGATGCCATAACCTGAAAGACGGAAAATCTTTTCCACAACTAACATCCACCCCTTGACAGAAAAGAGACAACAATGCCGTCACCTGAACCCAGTGGGGTAAAAAACAAGCCCATATTCCGCCTTGATAAAGTGAGTAAACAATGGTCGGGGGGGAATGGCTTCGCCCTGACGGTGCCGGCATTGACGATTGGCCAGGGAGAAAAAGTGGCTCTGGTCGGGTTCAGCGGCTGTGGTAAAAGCACCTTACTTGACCTGTTGGCCATGGTGCTTCGGCCTGATAGCGCCACAGAATTCGCCTTCATTGCCAGTCAAGATGAACCCCTTGACGTGATTAAAGCCTGGGGACGAAAGGATTTGAACGCCCTCGCCTGTGCACGGATGCTCCATATGGGCTATGTGCTTCAAACCGGTGGTCTTTTTCCCTTTCTTTCGGTTCGCGACAACATCGGCCTTACCCGCCAGGGTCTTGGGCTTCCGGTGAAAGACGCTGTAGAGACGGTGGCCAAACGGCTTGACATAGACCGTCATCTGGAAAAACTTCCGGGCCAACTGTCCGTAGGTGAGCGGCAGAGGGTAGCCATCGCCCGCGCCATGGCACACGAACCCTCGGTAGTCATTGCCGACGAACCGACTGCATCACTTGATCCGATCAATGCTGAGGAAATTATGGGTATGTTCACCAGTCTGGTCGATGAGTACCATGTTACCTTAATTGTAGCGACACATGATTGGCGGCGTGTGGACGAGCGCGGTTTTCGACGGGTAGAGTTCCAACTGAAACAAGACGCAACCGATGGAATCGTACGGGCTACAGTATGCGGCTAAACAGGGGTGAACATAAACACGGCCTTGAAACCGTTATCCGATTATCGCTAAAAGACTATTTCCATGAAAGGCTGCTATCTGCATGCGCAGTGCTTGGATTGGCGGCTGTGCTGGCGCCTTTGTTGCTTCTTTTTGGCGTAAAGAGCGGTATTATCAACACCATGGCGGATCGATTGATTGAAGATCCGCGAAACCGGGAAATTACGCCTGTGGGAAGCGGACGGTATGGGGAAGAATGGTTTTCTGCTGCAGCCAAGCGCCCGGATGTGGCCTTTGTCATTCCCCAAACACGTTCCATTGCCGCAAACATGGTCCTATACAACGGAGAAGGGGAAAGACCTCATTCTGTTGTCGTCGACTTGATTCCAACTGGAGAAAACGATCCTTTGTTGGAAAAATGGGGGCATATCCCCAAAAATGAAACCTCTGTCGCGCTATCAAACACTGCGGCCCGCAAGCTCAATGTAACGATAGGACAGGAGGTGATCGGGCGGGTCGGCAGGTCTGTCGCAGGGATCAAGGAACAGGTAGCAATAAAGCTGAAAGTGGTGGCAGTTCTCCCCATCGAAGCCTATCCGCGAGAGGCAGCTTTTGTTCGGCTGAGGCTGTTGGAAGCGACTGAAGACTACCGTGACGGTCGTGGGTCTGAGGCCTTCGGCTGGCCGGGTCAAGCCCGTCCAACCGGACCGAGAGAGTACCCCAGTTTCCGTCTATACGCCCGTTCTATATATGATGTGACTGAATTGCGGGACACATTTTTTGAGCAGGGTCTGGAGGTTTATGCAAAAGTTGAAGAAATTGAGGTGGTCCAGAGCCTGGATCGATCATTCACCCTCATTTTTCAACTTATTGCCATAGTGGCGGTGTTCGGCTATTTTGCCTCCATGGCGAGCAACGTCCTTGCCAGTGTCAACAGGAAAAGCCGGCATCTTGGAGTCACGCGATTAATCGGTTTTTCTACGGGCAACATTGTCTGGTTCCCCATTGTTCAGGCCCTGGCAACAAGCATCCTCGGCACGGTCACGGCCATTTGCTTTTATCTGATCGTGGAAGTGTTGATCAATCACCTGTTTTCCCAGTACCTTTCTGCGGGTGAATATGTGTGCCGGCTATCGCTTGGACACTTGACAGTTGCCCTGGGCTTTACGGTGACCATGTCGATGATGGCCTCGGCCTATGCCGCCTTTCGGGTAGCAAAGATAGAACCGTCAGAGGTCATTCGAGATGTTTAACCCAACGGAACGGAGATTTTCTTCGGCTGTGGTATGGGTTGTCGTCATGACCCTGGCCCTCGTGGCCTTACCTGTCCACCCCAAGGAGTGCCCCACCCCTAAAACCGGAATGTCCCGTCTCGTTCCAACTTTGCAAAATGCAATCAACCCCAATCCCTCAGAGGCGGACATCGAACTGCCCATGCCATGTGGTGGAAAACTTGTCCTGAGACACATCTGTGTTCCTGCTGAAGGGTTTTTTGGAGACTTAAGACTCGATCTCGGGTGTGTAGACTGCGTTCGCGGAACCCGCGGATTTATGGAGGGAAGACGTAAGGCAGCCGTATCCGGACCGTTTACTCTACAAGATTTACCTGAGACCTGGAGAATGAAACTGACCACATTCACCAAAATGGGTGACGGTCGCTGTCCCAGCCCAAACGACGCGACCTCAACAGGATTTTACTATTTCATCGGTAAATACGAGATTTCCAACTTTCAATGGAAGACGGTCATGGACAATGAGTGCCCCGGTTTGGGCGGATCCCTTACAAAGAACGATGCACGACCAAAGACCGGTATCTCGTGGTTCGAGGCCATTGAATTCACGCGACGCTATACCGAGTGGCTCCTGGAAAATTCACTGGACTCGTTACCTCAATTTTCCGGCGGGCGTTTTGGCTATATCCGCCTTCCTACAGAAGCAGAGTGGGAATACGCTGCTCGTGGCGGACATCGGGTCAGCGAATCACAGATAAACCAGGAGGACTTTTTCCCTTTAGATGGTCAACCCTACAGCGACTATGCCGTATTCACTGAACCGGGAGCGGCTAAACCCCCTGAAAAATTGGCCTGGATCGGCTCCAAGTGCTCTAACCCCGTGGGCCTTTTTGATACGGCTGGCAATGCAGCCGAAATGGTTCTGGACCCATTTCGGTTTTCATTGGGGTTCAGACTTCACGGGGCAACAGGCGGGTTTATCGCCAAAGGCGGGAGCTACCGACGGAGGACGGCCGAGATTATGCCGGGACGACGTGAAGAAATGCCATTCTTCCTTGAAGACGGCGCTTTCCGAAGCACCGATCTCGGATTCAGAGTCGTGCTGTCAGCCATCGTCACGCCTCGGGATCGGTACGAAACCCTCGATAAGGAATGGATTACATCTGGCATCAAAAGACGGGAGGCCAAAGAAGATCAAAAACCATCCGGGCTGGCGCTAAGATTGGATAGCCAAAAAGCTCAAATGACAAAAGCAGACCGGCAGGCGGAAAAAATCAAGGCCACAATCCGGAGTGCACTATTCACTGCTGAATCGGTTCTCGGGTATTCCATGCGGCGACAGGTGATGATGTATGAGCTTGATCGGCTGAAGTTCATGAAGACGAACGTTGTCCCTGAATCAGTCCTCGAGGCATTGGACGGCAACATAGCAAACGCAATGGAGGCAATTCGTATAGTTGATGCGGAGATTGATAATTTTGTGCAATTTTACATCAACAGAATCAAGGAGAGCCAAACGTATCCAGAGGATATGTTTAAGAACCAAATGGATCTTATCACTCAGGAGTTGATGGTGGAGGAAGGCTTCAGCCAGGGTTTAAAAAGTCGGTTCGATTTGTTCAAGCTATTCAAGCAGCATATTGCCCGTCACAAGAGCCAGGAAGCTGGGATAAGACCTGGAAGCGTTCTGGAAGATATCTTCCCCGCGGCGGCTCGTCAGTAAAAAGAAACAGGTTTTCAGATAATTACACTGAATAAAGGACGTCCTTATCAATTCAATTGGGAAACCTAAGAACGATGTCGCACCGTGCCCTACCTACAGGACCTCCGCGACATTGAGGCGTTTTCGGCTGTCATGGCTGAGGCGCACGGCTTTTCCGACATGATTCTCCGTAGCAAGTGCCTTGAAGATTTCAGATCGCTCGGGTGTCTGAGCCACAAATCTATATCCCTTCTCAGTCATTCCGTATATCACGGCCTTTTCAGGCCGTCCGGACCGCGAATAGATTACGGTGTAGGTTTCGATGAAACCCTTGCCTGAGGCTTCCTCGATCTGCTTAACCGGTTCATTACCCACAACGGGATCCTTTTCATCCGCCAGATCATGGGAACGAAGACCTGTTTCCCTGGGAACCGAACTGTAGATTCCTACTGCATGCTTGTGCATGAACCATCCTATGCCTGTGATCATGCCTGTTTTGTACCGTCCCTCTGATATGGATTTCGCCAGTGTCGCTATGGCATGAAGACAGTAATTATTACCAGGCCCCCCAAAAAACCCCAGACCGCCTGTCAGGGTTAATGGCCGATTGTGGTCTTTGATGCCCAACGTGCGGCGGGCTATGGTTACGGAACACGGGAAACAGCTGTAGAGATCAAAACAGTCCACATCATCCAGTGAGAGGTGAGAGCGTCGAAGGGCATTTTCAGCCGCTATACCCAAGGGAGGACTCGCAGTGAAACTGGTTCTTTGAATGAGAAACCTTTGCCGGTCTTCCACATAGGCCCCTGAAAGAAAAAAAACAGGATTGTTTCCCTTACTTTTCAGTGTGCCGGCCTTTTCTTCTGACATGAGGATAATTGCCGCCCCGAGATCTACTGAAATAAGTGAGTTCATGAACTTTGTGTAAGGAAAAGCGATCATCCTGTTTGTTCGGGTGGGTGTGGTGATTTCTGCGGCGGAGAGGGGTGCCTTTGTCCAGGCATTTTGATGATTGGCCGCCACCTGGCTGAATCTGCTCCACATGTCTCCAATCTTTTCCAGATAGGGACTCAGCCCGAGACCGCTTTCGGCCCACAAGGCAACTTCAAAAAGGGGGAAACCCTGTACCGGAAGGCTAATACCATGCCGGTCTTCCAATTCTGATGAACCGATCATGTCGTCACGCTCGTGCTCGCCGACCAGCCCTTTAAAAAGCGCATTCCCCTCCCCGATATCTTCCTTGGATCTTGGATAGTATGCCTCTGCGCCGGCGATCAGTACCGTATCCAGCTCTCCTCTCGCGATCATTCCTGCGGCCTTATTGACAAGAGACTGGGGAGAATTCCCGCCAATCCTGGATACAAGTTTGTAGCGGGGAGACGCCCCTATCTTCCTTGACAAAAGATCCGCTGTGCCAGAGTAGAATGTGCTCAGAACCCTTACTGCCATGATGCCGTCAATTTTTTTCAGTATATTCGCGTCACCAGCGCTCTGCGCTGCCCGGTATGCGGCCTTTGTCATCAAACCCAGTGGATCCAGGATTTTCTCCTTTTGTTCCCGACCCTGAGTGACTTGGCCCCACCCTGCTATGACGACTTTTTTCTCCATATGAATTCGGCTCTCACTCCGTTCAGAAGTTATCAATCCCCCAGAGGATGATTTCTACTGCGATCCGGATTATCCCCTTGAGATGTATGCCAAATTATTTTAAAAAGGCCCTGGGATCCAGTAGACCGGGGGACCCAATCTTATTCAAATGAACTACCCCGCCGCAGAGCAG
>Ga0180436_10004722_pt1 | contig 12177 bp, 9 predicted proteins | sample SS_ome_2_FD_132434 | JGI IMG/M metagenome (GOLD analysis project Ga0180436, IMG submission 132434) | Hypersaline lake sediment archaeal communities from the Salton Sea, California, USA - SS_3_S_2 metaG | ecosystem: Environmental > Aquatic > Non-marine Saline and Alkaline > Hypersaline > Sediment...
GAGGTGGCCGCCAAGGGTACGCATGCCACGGCGCCGGAACCGGCACGCCGCCGCGGCGGTTTTGTGCCCGCCAAGGCCGCTGCCGCGCCGGCGGCCTCCAGCGGTGGCGGCAGCCGTGCCAAGACCCGCATCCTGGGCTTTCACGGCGGAGACCTCGAAGCGGATATCCTGACCTCGGGTGCCCGCGCGGCACCGGCGGCGGCGGCGCGTTTTCCGGCCGGCTGGATCGTGGTGCTGGAAGGTCCGGGCCGCGGCGCCTCTTTCACCATCCTGTCTGGCGTTTCCACGATCGGGCGCGGCGCGGACCAGACGATCAGCCTGGATTTCGGCGACATGAGCATCTCGCGCGAGAACCACGCCTCGATCGCCTATGACGAGGAGCAGAACAGGTTCTATGTGGGCCATGGCGGCAAGTCGAACATCGTTCGGCGCAATGGCGCCCCCGTCCTGTCGACCGAGGAACTTGACGATGGCGACCTGATCCGCATCGGCAAGACCACGCTGCGCTTCGTTGCCCTGTGCGGGCCGGATTTCACCTGGGCCAAGTCCGGGACGGACGGAGACGACGATGCCCCGGAGCACTGAGATCGACGTCGAGGTTGCCGCGGCGCTGGCGCAGGGCGCGCGGGCGCGGCAGGAAGACGCGCTGGCCACCGCCTTTCCGCAGGGCGCGGAACTGGGCTTTGCCGTCCTTTCCGACGGGATGGGCGGACATGCGGCGGGCGATGTCGCCAGCCGGATCATCGTGTCCGAGATCTTTGCCGAACTCACGCTGCGCAGCGTGCACCCGGATTTCGAGACCTCCGATATCCCGCGGCTGTTGGAGCATGCGGTCCGCGTGGCCAATGAATGCCTGCGCGCCCATGTCGAGGACGCGCCCGAGATGCACGGTATGGGCGGCACCGTGATTGCCACGATGATGGCCGGAAACCGGCTGTTCTGGGCCTCGGTCGGGGATTCGCCGCTTTACCTTTATCGCAAGGGCGCGCTCAGCCGGTTGAATGCCGATCATTCCATGGCGCCGCAGATCGATCTTCTGGCCGAGCAGGGCGTGATCGATGCCGCGACGGCCCGCGACCACCCGCAACGCAATTGCCTGACCTCGGCCCTTGTGGGCGAGGAGATCCCGGAAATCGACTGCCCCGAGGCCGGGGTCGAACTGCTGCCGGGCGACCTGGTCCTGGCGGCCAGCGACGGGCTGCAATACCTGCCGGATGCAGGGATCGCGACGATCCTGAAGCGCGCGCGCCGCAAGGCCAGCGCCGGTATCGCCGAGGCGCTGATCGCGGGCGTTTCCGGCCTGAACGACCCGGAGCAGGACAACATTTCGGTCGTGGTGCTCAAGGCCGCGGCGAAACGGGCGCCGCGCGCCGGCCTGTCGCCGTTGGCGCTGTTTGCGGGCCTGACCGGCGGTCTTGCCCCGGTAAGCCAGTTGACGGCGCGCGATGGCTAGGATGCAGGGGCAGGTGCAGGATACGGCGCAGACACTGGCGCTGCTTCGCTCGGCCCTTGAGATGCCGGGCCTGGCGCCGCGGGTGGCGCGCAATTGCGAACGGCTGGTCGAACGGCTGAGCAAGCCGGTGCGCGTCGGGCTGTTCGGTTTCGCCCTGTCGGACCGTGCCGAGCTGTTGCGCGCGCTGTTGGGGGCCGACCTTCTGCCCGGCGATGGCCCGTGCCCGACCCTGCAGGTGATCCACGGGACCGCGCCGCGCAGCACCGCCACGCTGGCCGATGCCAGCCGCGTGACGGTCGAAGGCCTGCCCGATGCCGGCCTGATGGCGATGGAGCCGGTCTTTCTGAAGGTCGCGGCCCCCTTCGACGTGCTGCAGCGGATGTCGTTTCTGCTGCTGGCCGCGGGCGATGAGGTGACGGAACAGGCGCCGGCCCTGGCCTGGGCCGCGAAGCGCACCGATGTGTCGATCTGGTGCACACATGATTTCGACGCGATCGAGGCGCAGGTCTGGGCCGCCGCGCCCGAGCGGATGAAGAACCACGCGCACCTGGCGGTGTTCGGCGGGGCGGACGCGGCCGAAACCCTGCGCGGGCGGGCGCTGTCCGATTTCGAAAGCGTCGTCGCGGTGCCGCAGGGGCCGGACGGGGCCGATGCCACGCGCCTTCTGGCGCGGCTTGGTGCCGATATCGATACCGCGCTGGGCGAGGACATTGACGCGGCAAGGCTGCTTCTGCACCGGTTCGGGCTGGATGCCGCGCCGGATGCGGCAGCCGCGGGGACCGCGCCGGCGGAACCGGCGCCCACCGAAGACGCCGTCGCGGCACCGCCGGAACAGGCGGCACCGGAACAGGCGGCGCCGGCACCCGCGGCCGACACGCGCCAGCCTGCGGCCGATCCCGCCCTGGCCGCCGACCGGATCGCCCTTCTTTCCGAGCCGATCCTCTATCTGAAACGGCGGACGAGGAACCTCTTCGAAACCCTCGAGTGGCAGGATGATTCCACCGAGGGTTGGGTGAGCGATCTCTTGGAACATTGCTGCGAAACCGCCGACGGGCTGCGCGACCGCGCCGCCGCCTGGCCCGAGGACGACGCCGAGATCATCGACCTGCGCGAGATGATCGACGAGGCCTCGGACATGGCGGTTCTGCTGCAGGTCGAGGGTGGTCCCGACCAGGCGCAGGATGCGACCGCGATGCTGTGTCAGTTGCGTACCGAGTTGGAGGGCAAGCTGCCGGCGGCGCTGCCGCTGGCCTGCTAAGGAGATCCGAATATGAATGCCGAAGCCAGAATAGCCGAATCCGCCGAAGGCGTGCCGCCGAAGACGGGGCTGGTGCGCACGGCCTTCTCGGGCCTCGAGGCCTTCGCCGAACGGATGAAGACGCTCGAATCCGTGGTGGACGATCTGGGCGCCGCCGAGGGCGACACGACCCAACTTGCCACCCGCAAGCTCAAGCGGCAGATCCGCGAATTCGAACCCACAGTGACGATGATCGGCCAGGTCAAGGCCGGCAAGACCACGCTGGTCAACGCGATGGTCGGCTGGCCCGATCTGCTGCCCGCCGACATCAACCCGTGGACCTCGGTCGTGACCTCGCTGCACCTCGACCCCGCGTCGCGGACGGCGGCCAAGAAGGCCCGCTTCCGGTTCTTCGACGAAGAGGAATGGGGCCGGCTTCTGAACCGGGGCGGGCGGATCGGCGAACTGGCCAGCCGCGCGGGGGCGCACAAGGAACTGGAAAAGGTGCGCCGCCAACTCGAGGCGATGCGCGAGAAGTCGCGCAAGCGGCTGGGCCGGAAATTCGAACTGCTGATGGGGCAGGAACACGAATACGGCTTTTTCGACGAGGAACTGGTGCAGCGCTACGTCTGCCTGGGCGACGATCTGGGCGAGGGCAATGACCAGCAGGGCCGCTTTGCCGACATCACGAAGTCGGCCGACCTGTTCCTGAACCAGGGCGAGATGCCGCACAAGCTGTGCGTCCGCGACACGCCCGGCGTGAACGACACGTTCATGATCCGCGAGCAGATCACCGTGAACGCGATCCGCGAAAGCCGGCTGTGCGTGGTCGTGCTGTCGGCGCATCAGACGCTGTCGACCGTGGACATGGCGCTCATTCGGCTGATCTCGAACATCCGCTCGCGCGAGGTGATCATCTTCGTCAACCGGATCGACGAGTTGGGCGCGCCGGTGAAGGAATGCGAGGAAATCCGGCAAAGCATCGTCTCGACGCTCAAGGCGCTGAACGGGCCGGAGGACGCGCAGATCATCTTCGGTTCGGCCTATTGGGCCAGCCAGGCGCTAGGCCGCGGCTTTGGCAACCTCAACAGCGCCAGCGGCCGGGCCCTGGTGGAATGGGCCGAGCACCACATCAGCGCCGATTCCGCGCCCGGTTCGGTCGAGGAAACGATCTGGCGATTGTCCGGTATTCCGGCGTTGTGCGATGCGATTTCCAGCCGCATCGCCGCGGGCGAGGGTGCCGAATTCGAGGAGCGCGTCGTCCGTTCAGCGCGCAACATCGCCAATGGCCTCGCGGCCGAGCGCGACGTGGTCGCGCGCCGGATCGCGGGGGGCGAAATCAGGCAGGTGGCCCGCGCCGATGTCGGTCGCGAGATCGACGCCATCGCCGAGCGCAGCGCGCAACGGCTCGAGGCGAAACTTCGGGCGCTGACGAACGACCTCGATCACCGTCTGGCGGGGTCGCGGCAATCCTTCGTCAGCCGGGCCACGGCATCACTGATCAAGCATCTGGAGATGTATGGCGACCACGAGGTCTGGAGCTATGACCCGTCGGGTCTGCGCCTGCTGTTGCGGTCGGGCTACCGGGTGTTCACGACCAAGGCGCAGAAATCCTGCGAGGAGGTCTTTGCCGACGCCGCCAAGGAGATTCGCGAATTGTATATCGGGGCCTTCGGCCTGACCGAGGGTGCCGTCGACATCGCGGCGCCCGCGGTGCCGAAGCCGCCGCCGCCGGTGATCCTGGGCTCCACCATCGCGCTGGACGTCAAGGGCAACTGGTGGACGAACTGGTGGCGCCGCCGCCGTGGCTACCAGGCATTCGCCGACGAATTCTCCAAGCTGATCGAGGCCGAGACAGAGCCGTTCCTCGCCTCGCTTCGGGCGGATCATGCAGACCCGTTCGCGGCATCGGTCAGGAACCTGCTGACCGAGTTCGTCGAGGGAAGGCGGGCGCATCTGCTGGAACTGGCCGACCGGACCGAGGCAGAGATCGGCCAGATGACGGCCGGTGGCGCCAGCGACGAGCGGTGGGACCGGATCGAATCCACGATCTCGTTCCTGTCCGAGTACCAGGTGGATGGCGAAAGGAGTGCAGCGCAATGACCGACGACATCCAGATCGATCACGCGCCCCGGTCGCGCAAGCCGCGGATCGCGCTGATGGGCGAGTTCAGTGCGGGAAAAAGCACGCTGGCCAACATCCTGATGCGCGAGGTGCTGTCGAAGGTGCAGATCACCGCCACGCAGATGCCGCCGGTCTGGTACGCGCATGGCAGCGGCGCGCCGGTGCGCATCGCGATGGACGGAACCGAAACGCCGATCGAGGGCGAGGTATCCGGGGCCGTCAGCATCGCCGATACGCGCGCGGTGCGGATCTATGCCGAGGCGGACATCCTCGAGGCCTGCGACATCATCGACATGCCGGGGTCGTCCGACCCGAACATCTCGCTCGATATCTGGGAAGGCATGCTGCCGCTGGCGGATGGCGTGATCTGGTGTACCCCCGCGACGCAGGCCTGGCGACAATCCGAGGCGGCGATGTGGGAGGATGTGCGGCCCGACTTGCAGGCCAACAGCCTGCTTCTGCTGACCCGGATCGACAAGATCCTGTCCGAGACGGACCGCCAGCGCGTGCTTCGCCGCGTGCGGGGCGAGGTGGACGGCATGTTCAGGGCCGTGCTGCCGGTGTCGCTGATCGAGGCGCAGGAGGCGGGCGAAGACCCGGACCTGCTGCGCGCCTCCGGGCTCGAGTCCGTGCTGGAGGAGCTTTTGCAGATCATCGCCGACCTGGAACCGGCCCTTGCCGGCGCCGGGGGCGATACGGCCGACCTGATGCAGCCACTCAACCGGCTGGCCGCAGCCGATCCGGCGCCGCGCGCGGCCACGCGGTCCCTGTCGGCCGGTTTGACACAAGCCGATCCGGCGCCGCCACCCGCGGAACCGGCCCAGGCCGCGCCGCCGGAAACCGCAGCGGCGCAGGCCAACGCGCCCGAGGCCGCGCCGGAACCCTCCGCCACACCTGCGCCGCAACCGGCCGCAGACGCCGCGAGGCCGGCGGTGATGCCGCGCCGTGTCGTTCTGAACCGCGAGGGGCGTACGCCGCGCCCGCGCCCGCGCCGCGCGGAGGGCGCCGGCTCGCTCATCTAGGGCTGCGGGCGGGGTTTCGCCGCCTGCGGGCTTGTGGCCGCGGGTGTGTTGGGGCTAAAGCGGCGTGAACCGTCCCTTTCACTCCGGCATTGGCCCCATGACCCCGCAGGCCCTCAAAGCGTTCCGTATCCGCGTCCCGGACTGCGAACTTGCAGTCTACGCCGATCTCGGTTCGGGCACGGTGCTGGGTGCCGACGGGGCGCTGCGCTATCCGCAGGAATACCTGGACGCACTGTGTGCCTGCGCCGCAACCCTGTTCCAGTCCGCGCCGCAGGACGGGTTCGAGCCGGTCGAACATGTGCTGTTCCTTGGACCGACCGGGGGGCGCGGTTTCTTTCGGCGACTGGACGAACCGAACGAGGCGCTGTGCTGTATCTGCGCGCCCGGGATCGCGGCCGATCGGCTGATCGCCGAGGCGCGCGTTGCGCTGGCCAAGGGCGGGGCGGCGGCATGAGCGAATTCGACCGCCTGAAGGCGCGGCTGAAACGCACGGCCACCGACGGTCGCATCCTGGCCGACAGGCAGGATTACGAAACGCCGGTGGAAGGTGTGGCGCGGCTTCTGGACGAGATCGACGGCACCGTGATCGGGCGCCGCCTGAAGGTTGATTTCGCAGATGGATCGCGGCTTTCGGCGCTGGTGACGGGGCGGCGGCTGGTGCGGCTGGACGGGCAGGCACCCGCGGGCCTGCCCGCCGATCAGGCCGCGCTTTACGGGCGCGAAGGGCTTGCGACCGAGGACGCGGCCGAGGTTGCCGGGCTTCTGGCCGGGCTGTGCGGGCGCGGCCCGTCTTACCTTCTTTCGAAATCGGCACCGGGCGAGGCGATCGACCCGACGCAGGCCGGTGTTTCGGCCGCCGCGATCGCCGCCGCGCTTGGGCTGGAGGAACGCGAAGCGCCAGCCGATGACGGGCGGAACCTCGAGGTCTTCCTCGATGCGCTGGGCGAGCGTGTCATCGCCGCGGCGCTGATCGAGCAAGACGAGATCGCGCTGATCCGGTGCGACGAGGAAACGCCCGAGGCGGCGTTCCTGCTCGATTGGGCCGCGCAGGTGGGCGAGCGTCTGCTGACGCCCGACTTCGCGCTTTACGCCACGCTGGAGACGGGCGGGCTTCTGGTTTTTGCGGGGGCCCGCGGCAGCGACCGGCACCTGGCCGTCGCCGGCCGGCACGGACGGTTTCTGCTGGCTGCGCTGGAAGGCCCAGACAGTGCCGCGACGCTGGATTGCTGGCGGCATGTCACCCTGGCCGATTCCCCTTCCGCTGCCATCGACTGACGCGGCCACCGCCCGAAGCGGGCCAGGATGTGTGGAAACCGTAACATCTGCGGCGGCCTATGTTCCGAATTCCGCCCATCCGGTGCATGTTTTCGCCGCCTGCGCCGTGCGACCCGTCTTCGCCGCTTGCCGGGCGGCTGGTCGGGCTAGATAGCTGCCTGCGGTGCCGCCCCGCGACGGGTGGCGCGCGAATGTGCGGCACGCGCTGCGAGGAGGCAGCAAGCCGCAAGATAACCGCCGGAGGGGGAGCCGGTGGCGAGGATCGTCTCGTTGCAAACCCTTCGGACAAACTGAGGGAGACATCCGATGACGACCTTCACGAAATTCGGCGCCCTGGCCGTTTCGGCGACCTTCGTCGCCGGCGCGGCCTTTGCCGAGGCGCATATGGACCGCAGCGACTGGCCGCAAAGCTTCACCGTGGGCACCGCCTCGCAGGGCGGCACCTACTTTGCCTACGGCTCCGGCTGGGCCAACCTCGTGGCAGAGGAACTGGGCCTGTCGGGCGGCGGCGAGGTGACCGGCGGCCCGATGCAGAACATGGCGCTGGTTCACACCGGCGAGGCGCAGTTCGGCATGACCACGATGGGCCCGGCGGCGGAAAGCCTTCAGGGCACCAACCCGATCGCGCCCGGCCTGCAGATGACCAATGCCTGCGCGATGTTCCCGATGTACCAGACGCCGTTCTCGATCACGGCGCTGTCGTCGTCGGGCATCACGTCGGTTTCGGAAATCCCGGCCGGCGCCAAGATCGGCTTCGGCCCGGCGGGGTCCACCTCGGACACCTATTTCCCGCGGATGATGGAAACGCTGGGCGTCGACTTCGAGCGCCGCAACGGCGGCTGGTCGGACCTGGGTGGCCAGTTGCAGGACGGCCTGCTGGATGTCATCGCCTTCGCCGCGGGCGTGCCGGTGCCGGCGGTCAGCCAGCTCGAGGTGCAGACCGACATCAACATCATCGAGTTCACCGCCGAGGAACAGGCCCAGATCATGGAGGCCTTCCCTGTCTCGGAATTCGAGATCGGCGCCGACACCTACACCACGCTCGAAGCGCCGGCGCGGTCGGTCTCGATGTGGAACTTCGCCATCGCCAATTGCGAACTGCCGGAAAGCTTCGTCTATTCGGTGGTCGATGTCGTGATGTCGGACAACGAGCGGATGATGAACATCCACCGTGCCGCGCGTTCGACGCTGCCCGAGAACTGGGACAAGAACAAGGTTCTCATGTGGCACCCCGGCGCGGCCAAGTGGTTCAAGGAAAACGCCGGTGCCGATATCGCGGATGACATGATCCACGGCATGTAAGATCTTCGCGGGGCCCCTGGGGCCCTGCGAACCGGGCCGCGCCTGACCGGGCGCGGCCCGACCGCCTTGCGGCGGGACGATGCGCGGCAGACAGCCGCCAGAGGGGGGACGGAGTGATGAGCCAGACCAGCGCCCAGACCGAGGGGGCCGTGATCGCCGAAGGCGTCGACGAGGAACCGGTCGAAAAGAACCGTCGCCTGTTTACCGGGTCCGCGCATGTCTTCATGGCCGCGCTTGCCACGCTATATGCCGCGTTCCACATGGCCGCGCTGAACGGCGTTTCGATCAGCGAATATGTCGGCCTGGAATTGCCGTTCCTGCCGCAATTCCCGCTTGAGACGTGGAATTTCCGGATCGTCCATATCGCCGGGGCATTGGCGCTTGGGTTCCTGCTGTTCGCCTCGCACAGTTTCACCGACCGGGACCGGCCCGAGACGCGGGCATTGTCGCTGGCCGGTTTCGTCCTGTTGCTGCCGGCCGCCATCGCGTTCTGGACCGCGGTGCAGTTCGGTCTGATGGTCAATTCCGGCGACCTGCCGCAGATGGGTGGCCTGCCGACCTGGGCGGCGTTCCCCGGCAGCGAGCTATATGTACAGGAATTGTGGTGGTTCGGAACGCCGCTCTTGATCGCCACCTTCGGCGCGATCGTGCTGGGCTGGTTCGAGCGCCGCGAGCGCGACCGCTTCGCGACCTCGGACATCGTGCTGGCGATCTGCGGCATCGTCGTCGCGCTTTACCTCATTCCGGTCTATTCGACCGCGGCGCGCAATTCGGTGGGCACGCCCTTCGTGCCGATCGGCGTGGCCTTCGCCGCCACGGCGGGTTCCGCGCTGATCCTGGAACTGACGCGGCGGATGGCGGGGCTTGCCCTGGTGATCATCACCGGCGTGTTCCTGGCCTATACCTTCACCGCGCATCTGCTGCCGGGCATCCTGGCGGTGCAGAAGCCCTATTCCTGGCAGCGCTTCTTCGGCCATGTCTATTCCGACGCGGGCATCCTGGGGCCGACGACGGCGGTATCCTCGACCTACATCATCCTGTTCATCATCTTCGCGGCCTTCCTGCAGGCCTCGAAGGTAGGGGATTATTTCGTCAACTTCGCCTTCGCGGCGGCGGGGCGCGCCCGCGGCGGCCCGGCCAAGGTGGCGATCTTCGCAAGCGGTCTGATGGGCATGATCAACGGCACCTCGGCCGGCAACGTGGTGGCCACCGGGTCGCTTACGATCCCCCTGATGAAGAAGGTCGGTTATCACAAGAAGACCGCCGGCGCGGTCGAGGCCGCGGCCTCGACCGGCGGGCAGATCATGCCGCCGATCATGGGCGCGGGCGCCTTCATCATGGCCGAGATCACCGGCATCCCCTACCAGGACATCGCCATCGCCGCGATCATTCCCGCGGTTCTCTACTTCGTGTCGATCTACTTCATGGTCGATTTCGAGGCGGCGAAACTGGGCATGCGCGGCATGCGCGAGGACGAGTTGCCGAAACTCGCCGCGATGGCCAAGCAGGTCTACCTGTTCGTTCCGATCTTCATCCTGATCATCGCGCTCTTCATGGGCTATTCGGTGATCCGGGCGGGCACGCTGGCGACCGTCGCGGCCGCGGTCGTGTCCTGGCTGCCGGTTCTGATGGTGCGGCTTTTCCCCGGCAGCCTGCCCGCGGCGGCCGTGTCGGGGATGGGGCCGCGCGCGATCCTGCATGCGTTCGAACTGGCCGGCATCATGGCGATCCAGATCATCGCGGTCTGTGCCTGCGCGGGCATCATCGTCGGCGTCATCAGCCTGACGGGCGTGGGCGCGCGGTTCTCGGCCCTGCTTCTGGACCTGGCCGGGGTCAGCCAGCTTCTGGCGCTGTTCTTCGCGATGTGCATCGCCATCCTTCTGGGCATGGGCATGCCCACGACGGCGGCCTATGCCGTCGCGGCCTCGGTCGTGGCGCCGGGCCTGATCGATATCGGCATCCCGCAGCTGACGGCGCATTTCTTCGTGTTCTACTTCGCGGTCGTCTCGGCGATCACGCCGCCGGTGGCGCTGGCTTCCTATGCGGCCGCCGGGATTTCCGGGTCGAACCCGATGGAAACCTCGGTCACCTCGTTCAAGATCGGTATCGCGGCCTTCATCGTGCCGTTCATGTTCTTCTACAATTCCGCCCTGCTGATGGAGGGCGGCGGGATCGAGATCCTGCGGGCGGGGGCCACCGCGGTGTTCGGCGTGTTCCTGCTGTCGTCGGGTGTGCAGGGCTGGTTCCTGGGCGCGCGCACGGTGTGGTTCCTGCGGATCGGCCTGATGGTTGCCGCGCTGTTCATGATCGAAGGGGGCTTGTTCACCGATCTGGTCGGGATCGGCGCGGCGGCGCTGGTTCTGTTCATCCAGAAGATCCTGAAGCCGAAACCGGGCGCCACGATCGAGGTGCGGGGCGCCGATTGATCCGGCGCCGTGCCGGGGCCACGCGCCCGGCCCGGCGCCCGTTCCCTGCCCGACGCCGGAATCGGGCAGGGAAATACGTGGATGGGGCTGGCGAAGTCGGCGCATCCACCTTACCTTTCCGGCACATAAGAAACCGATGGGAGGACATCATGACGATCTTCAAGGCACTCGCGGCCACGGCGCTTCTGACCGCCACGCCCGCGCTGGCACAGCAGCAGCTGTCGGTCGCCACCGGCGGCACCGGCGGCGTCTATTACCCGATGGGCGGCGGCCTGGCCGAGGTCATCAACAACCATGTCGAGGGCTATTCGGCCACCGCCGAGGTGACCGGCGCCTCGGTCGAGAACATGGGCCTCGTCGCCAAGGGCGATGCCGATCTGGCGCTGGGCCTGGCCGATACCGTCTACCAGGCGCAGACCGGCACCGGCCGGTTCGAGGGACAGCAGCTGGAAATGCTGCGCGGCGTCGCCTCGATGTATGCCAACATGATCCAGATCGTGACGCTGGACGGCAGCGGCATCACCTCGCTCGAGGACATGAAGGGCAAGCGCGTGTCCGTCGGGGCGCCCGGCTCGGGCACCGAGATCAACGCCGCCGCCGTTCTGGCCGCCGCCGGGATGAGCTATGACGACATCGACGAACAGCGCCTGAACTTCAACGAAACCGCAGACGCCCTGGCCAACGGCGATATCGAGGCGGGTTTCTGGAGCGTCGGGGCGCCGACCTCGTCGATCCTCAACCTGGCCACCACGCAGTCGATCCGTATCATCGAACTGACCGACGAACAGGTCGCCGCTGCGCGCGAGGCAAACCCGCTGTTCGCCCGCACCACGCTGGCCGGCGGCATCTACGAAGGCGTCGATGAAGACGTGACGGTTCTGGGTGTGCCGAACGTGCTGGTCGCCTCGTCGGCGATGTCCGACGATCTCGCCTACGAGATCACCAAGGCGATGTTCGAGAACGTGGCCGACCTGCAGGCCGTGCATCCGGCCGCCAACCAGACCACGGTCGAGTTCACGCTGGACGCGACCCCGATCCCGCTGCATCCGGGCGCAATGCGCTATTACGAAGAGATCGGCGCGGATATCCCGGATCGTCTGAAGCCGTGATCGCCAAGATCGGAGGGGGGCTTTTCGCCCTCCTCCTTTGCGCCCAGGCCGGGCATGCCGCCACGCTCAGCGTGACGCTGGACGACGGCACGCCCATTGCCCGTTTGCCGGCACCCGAAGGGACCGGCTGGTGCATATTGTGGAACCATTCCGTGCAGCTGTTCGAAGTTGCGGATTGCTATGTCCACGAGGATGGGCGGATGGTTCTGAAACGTTCGCACCTGCCCGA
>Ga0180436_10004725_pt1 | contig 12171 bp, 4 predicted proteins | sample SS_ome_2_FD_132434 | JGI IMG/M metagenome (GOLD analysis project Ga0180436, IMG submission 132434) | Hypersaline lake sediment archaeal communities from the Salton Sea, California, USA - SS_3_S_2 metaG | ecosystem: Environmental > Aquatic > Non-marine Saline and Alkaline > Hypersaline > Sediment...
CAAAATGGCAGGTGAACATACCATCGCTGCAAAATTGGAGAATATACCGGAAGAAACCGGCATTACCCTCGAACACGGGGATCAACAGATCAACCTGAAAGAATCGAATTACACTTTTGAGGCGAATCCCGGAACCATCAATTTAACCCTTCGGGTTAATACTTTGACAACCGCTTCCCAACAATTCAACATCGATTTTAAGGTTTATGCAAAGAACGGTCAAATTTATATCAACGCTCCGGTCCCGGGGAAAATTGAACTTTACAACCTGGAAGGGAAACAACTTTTAACACAACAAACAACCGGAATTCCGCTTGAAATTCCTTTTAAACACAAGGGATTTTTTATCATCAAATATATTGCTGACCACACAGTTACATCTCAGAAATTATTCGTTCGTTAGGTTTTGATTTTTATTGGGTGCTTTAAAATGGCCTCTATGTTTTAAAGAGGCCATTTTTTATTTTAACTTTGATCTTTTGATTTTCAACAACCCTTTAAATATTAATAACGGTGGAAATCGAATAACTCGATATGGGATTGAAAATGCGACATATTTCATGGTCAAAAATACTTTTCGCTCTGATTATTTCAATGAGTGCATTGGTTACGGGGGTATCCATATGGGCATTTCTCAATCTTGACCGGATAATCACCGGGAATTTCGAAAAATACGTTTTCGATATAACGCAGGGAGAAGTGATTGCTTACGCCGATTCGGTTGAAACCCTCTGGACAAAAAGGGAACTTTGTTTTTCCAACTTCAAAGTAAAAACACTGTCCAAAGATTCTTCAGGTGCTGATCAGGTGGTTTTCTCCTCCCCAAGTGTCCGCTTTTCCGGATTAAAAATATTAAACCTGCTTCTTCACAAAGAATTCGTTTTAAAAGAGGTCAACATTCAAAGCCCTGTTTTTTCAGAGAATCATGCCACTCCTTCAAAAAAAGAGGAAGCTCTTTTTCAGAACTTTTTACCGACTTTAATTCCCGGGCAATTAAAGTCGATTGATGTAAAAAACGTACAAATCGAAAACCTTAAATTACAAACGGCAACTACCGGCAATTCCAAAGCCATCGCCTATGATTTAGGGAAAATAAACCTTGAAATCCGGGACCTGCTTATTGACTCAACGACCCTCTTAATGGAAGCATCCCGTTTTACTTCATCCGATTTAATTTTCACACTCAATAATGCTGCCTGCAAAATTCCCAAATCAGGTGAAGTAAAATCAAAACAAATCCGATTTTCATCCATAGAAAAAAAGATTAAGATCTGTGATTTCTCGTATCAATCAGAAACACAGAACGATTCCCTTTCGCATTGGTCGCTGGTAATTCCTGAAATGCTTTTGAAAACCAATTCATCGAACTGGTTTAATCCCTCTTTTAACCTGCACTTTTCACAAATCCAAATTATCAATCCCCGTCTTACCGCAATCGGGGAAATGTCAACAAATAATACGTCACTTTGTATTCCGGATTCTTTATTCACCCTTCCGTTTAACAAAATAAAACTGGACACCCTGGCAGTTCATAATGCAGCAGTCCGGACTCTTTCTCTGCGGGGGGAACAGCGTTTTGCCATTGATTCCCTCGATTTCAGGACCCAAGACATTACAGTTGATTCCTGTTTTCTTACCGGATTCCCCCCCGAAAATTTTCTAAAAAGAGCAAAGATGAAAGCGGCTGGTTTCAGCCTGGTTCTTGATGACAACCAACATGAGTTACAAATCAAAAAACTTTGTTATTCGGATACCCTGCAAAATTTGCACGCTTCGGGTATAAAAATTTCCCCTTTGGACAACTCCGATTCTCCAATTGCAATTAACTTTTCAACGCCTTCAATAGGCTTAAAAGGATTTGAACCGGCGCAGGCTTTTTCCCATCGAATCCTGGATTTAAATGAGGTTGAACTGGCCTTCCCTCACCTGGAAATCAACCGGAGCCGGGTAGATAAAATTTCCATCATGACAAGGCAGGACCAGATGAATATTTTTCACGAACTGGTTAATCCCTATCTTGATTCCATCCATTCTGAAAAATTAAACATTACCAAAGGGCGATTTATCTACAATCAATTTAAGAATGGGGAAAAATCGGGCTACTTAGAAACAGCAATCTCATTTCACCTCTTTGATTTCAGGTACGATTCAACCCGGTTCTTCTCCGGCAACAAGGTTTTCCTGTCCGATCACTTTGACGCCCGTTTTTCCGATTATAAGATGAAGCTCGTTGACGGAATTCACATTCTAAAAGCCGGGCAGGTGGAGATCTCCTCCCTTAAGAATCAAACCAGGATCAACCAAATTGAACTGGTTCCGGCATCCAATTCAATTTCAGCGCGGGAACTTACAGAGGCAAATAAATCGGCGCTGTTTAACATTCAAATCCCCGAATGCACCATTTCGGGCGCCGATTACAACAAGGCCTGGTTTAATAATGATTTACAAATTCAAAATATTCTTTTCAATCAGCCGCAAATAACCATTGAACATTTTGACAACAACCAAACAAAAAAACCACATCGGGTTAGTCAAAATGATTTGTATGATCTTTTTTTCAGCTACATTAAAGAATCAAGAGTCCGGAGTTTTCTGATCAACAAGGGCGGGCTGACCTTGTTAAACCACAGCAAAGAAGGAAAGACAATTGAAGCAGACAGCCGGTTTTCGTTTCAACTAAAAAACTTTTTTATCTCCCCTGACGAGGTGATGAAAAAAGACCGGCTCCTCTTTGCCGATCAGGTGGATATTGTATTGGAAGATCATAAAATTAAACTGGGCGACAACATCCATTTTATTGAAGTGAAAGAGATGGGGGCATCAACCGCTAAAAAAGAAATTTACCTGAAGGATGCCCTGCTTTATCCAAGCTTAAATTCCTTACGAGATCAAAAACCATGTACTACCTTTCTTGTTGAATTACCGGAATTAAAATTATCCGGGGTAAATATTGCCAGCTTCTACTACAATAACCAACTCTTTCTGGACACATTAATGGTTAATCGCCCTAAAATGGCCGTTTTTCGAAGTAAAAACAAAACCTCCGCTCATGAAAAGGGAAAAATAAAATTCCTGCTTCCTCAAAACATCAATGTTCTTCAGATGGGAAATCTCATTCTGAAAAATGGCAAACTAAATGTATTTGATGATTTTAAAAATTCGAATCATCCGGCACTTTCATCGGATATCAACTGGAGCATGGAGAATTTGTTGTGGTATAACTCACCCGGAACCACCTCAACCATCGAAGATTTTAGTATCAATCTCTCAAACCTGAAAACAACCTTAAAAGATCAGGTCCATCAATTGCAATTAGATCAGCTTGAAATTTCGAAGCAAAAACAAGAAATCACCGGGAAAGAATTGTGGATAAAGCCCAATAAAAAAAACGTTACAACTTCTTCAACCTATACCATTCATCTGCCCCTTTTTCATGTAAAAAAAATCGTTTTTGCTGCTTTGTGGGAAAAAAACGATGTACAGATCGGCTCAATTGTATTTCCTTCTCCTGCCATTCGCTGGAAAACATCAGAACGGTCTTCTTCCAAAAGAATCAATTTGACGGAATTGAATTTATATCCCATGGTTTCCAATTTTGCAGACCAGGTGAAGGTGGATAAGATAGAAGCCACAAATGCTTCTTTCGATTTTAAAATGGGATCGAAAAATTTCAAATCAAATCAAATTGACCTTCTGGCAACCGGATTCCGTCTCTCCCCCGATAAAAAAAGCCCGGGACTTCTTCATGCAAAGGATATTTCAATTTTAAAACACAATTTTTCAACAATTACTTCAAACCGGTTATATGAAATAACAATCGATGAAATTGGTTTTTCGTTGTCCGGAAAAAGAATGAATCTTGCCGGTTTCAGGCTCATTCCCCTTAAAAACAGGTATCGAATGGGGCGAATATTGGGGTATCAAACGGATGTTCTGGACCTAAAAATTCCCAATATTTACATTGAAAATATTAACTGGGATGAATGGCTGAACAACCAAAATTTCATTGCACAGCAAATTACCCTTTCCTCCGGAGAGATGGAAATTTTCAGGGACAAGCGGCTTCCAATGCGAAAAAATCATGTCATTCCCCTGCCGCAGAAAATATTATTTAATGCTGAAAAAGCCATAAAAGTGGATTCACTAAAGATCCTCCCGATGAAATTGACCTATTATGAACACCAGGCCTTAACCGACGAGGTAAGCAAGGTATTTTTCAATGAACTGGAAGGAAAGATAACCAACATTACCAATCTGCCTGAATCTGTAAAAGAAGATAATCATTGTCGAATTTCCGCTTCCGGCCAATTGATGGGAACCGGTAAAATTGAAGCGGCCTTTGATATCCTGCTTGATCATCCGAATCAGCTATTTAATTTTCAGGGTCAGCTTAACAAAATGGATCTGAATGCCTTAAATTCCACAACAATTCCCTCGGCCCTTATTTCGGTCCGGTCAGGAAAAATAGAAAAAATGAAATTTAAAGTGAATGCGGATAATGATTTGGCAACCGGACAATTGAAACTTTTTTATGACGATTTGAAGATTTCACTCATTAATCCGAAGAAACGAAAGGCAAACAAATTCGCTTCCTGGCTGGCCAATAACTTACTGATAAAATCAGGCAATCCGGGAAATCTTAAACTCATGTTCCCTGAAGAAATTTACTTTGAACGGGATCAACAAAAATCGTTGCTTAATTATTGCTGGAAAGCTATTTTCAGCGGAGTAAAAGAATCATTCGGAATTAAAAACCAACAAAAAATCGAAGCGGAAAAGCTGGCCCGCAAGAATAATCGACTAAAGAATAAAGATTAAGAATTAGTTCTGCTGCAAAAATAAGAGCTGAATGCATTTATGATCCGTCAGCTAAAGCAGACGGCAATTCTAAGCTGACAGCTTGCCCCGCTTATTCGGGGGCAATTTATGTGCTTTATTGAATTGCCCCGGCTGAATTAGTTATAAATAAAAGCTTTCGCCTGTGGTGTTTTTATCGAGCTCAGGTTATTATTGAATTTGCAATTTTTTCTGAATTGATTTTGGGATGGCATCCTTATGCACCATAATGCACATGGTTTTGTAACGTACATAAGGCTTTGAGGCATAAAATTTACCATGATACCGGTTATAATCTCCCCACGAATTTTTTACAATCGAATAAAGATTCCCTTTCTGATCTTTTGCGGTACCTATAATGTGCACCCCATGATCATCGGTTGTTTCGTAATTATCAAATGCAGCCTGCCGCATTTCCTGGTTGATTATTTTTTCATTTCCCGGCGTTTTTAATTGCATGGAAAACTTTTCACTATCCGACATTCTCTCCCAGCGGCTGATTTCCGAATCACTCATTTCCACTTTTTCAATTTCAGGAACTACAGCAACTCCCGTCCGTTTCGAGTCAAAACCTTTTTCACTAACATCAGCTGCCCAGGCAACCGAGTACCCATTTTCGATGGCATAATCAATCACTTCCTCCAGTTCATCGAGAGGCAGGTTATAAACTTCATCGTACATCCAGTTATCCGGAACTTCCAAAATAAATTTGCCGTAAAACGGATGATGGGTATACGAAGATAATTCAACATAATCGTCGGGGTCGATTCCGCAATAGTCCTTCAAAAAAGAATGAGGAGTATATATATTTCCTTCATATTCAAACTCAGCGGGAAACTGCCCAAGGTAAGTATCTAAAATTGCACGATAGCCATCCAACCAAACCGGGCTCAGCTTTTTGTTTTGGTTCTTTATAACCCCGTCAATATATCCCTTCAACAACTCATCCAGTTCTCCATGAATATGTTTGTCTTCTCCGTATTTCAAACCGGGGAACACACTTTCCGGAACCATTCCATATCTGCGGATCATATTGGTTACATCGTGAAATGCCCCGCCGGGCCCAAAATTTATATCCCCATGCATGCGCACATACTTAACTGCTTTCTCAAAGTAAGTGTGCCAAACCACGAACATTTCGGACAAATCGACTTCCGGCTTGCCCATGCGGAGCATTTCGGACTCTAAAAAAGACAGTCCGCTAAAACTCCAGCATGTCCCCGACCGATACTGATTTTTTATGGAAGTGTGCGGCAATTCTTTGATCACTGTAAACCGGTACCCTTCAATCGAATCTTTTCCCAACAGTTGACCACAAACTGTTGCATGGCTCAATGTTATGGTAACAAGAGCAAACATTATTTTACGATAAAATCTCATTCCGCCTGTTGTTTATTTCAAATCTACAGGATAAAAATAAGGATTCGCATTCAATCAACCTAAAATTAATAACCTGAGTTCGATTTTGAATTTGCTGAAATGCAAGAAATTGAGGGAAGAAGACTGTGCATTGATGCAATTATGTTCCGTCAGCTAAAGCTAACGGCAATTCAAAGCAGACGGCAATTCAAAGCAGACGGCAATTCAAAGCAGACAGCCTGCCCCGCATGAATTCGGATTATCTAATAAGCTTCTCTATCAATCGATTAAAGAGAGAATGCAGCAAACGGAAAATTGAAAAGCAAATCAAATTTTTAGCGAACAATCCCCGGAAAGGATTGTATAACATAATATCTGGTTATATGAAAGAAATTTAGTTTCCATTGGTCTCATTTGAATCTGAAGCAATTTTTTTACCATGAAAGACGAATCCACCAAAAATTACGGAATTGAAGCTGTCATTTTAGATTTGGACGGAGTAATCACCCAAACAGCAAAAACCCATCAGGCAGCCTGGGCAAAGATGTTTAACGAATTCCTTGCAAAACAGGAAGGAAAGAAAAAAGCCTCTCATCCAATGACGGACGAAGATTATAAAAAATATTTAGATGGAAAGCCCCGGTATGTAGGCGCTGCAAGTTTCATCGCTTCACGAAATATTCATCTTCCCCATGGAGATCCGGATGATGATCCGGAAAAAGAAACGGTTTGCGGACTGGGAAACAGAAAAAACAACCTGTTTCATAAAATCCTTAAAAAAGGAGGTGTGGAAATCTATCAGGATGCGGTTCACCAAATTAAAAACTGGCGGGAGCACCATTTAAAAATTGCAGTGGTATCCTCAAGTAAAAACTGTAAATTAATTCTGGAAAGTGCGGGAATTAGTAATTTGTTTGACACGATTGTTGATGGATTATTAGCTGAAGAAATTGGATTGAAAGGAAAACCATCTCCGGATATTTTTCTGGAAGCAGCTGACCGGCTGCAGGTAAACCCCTCCTCTTCGATTGTTATAGAAGATGCCATTGCCGGGGTGCAGGCCGGCGACAAAGGGGGATTTGCCTATGTGGCCGGAGTTTGCAGAAACGGAAACAAAACAATGTTGTTAAAACATGGGGCTGATGTGGTCGTCGAAAGCCTTGATGAGCTTAATTTATTCGACAATCCGGAAATTGATTCCTACTTCTCCCAACCTATTCCATGGATTTTCGAAGAACAATCCAATTTTAATGAGTTGATCTCCGGGAAAACACCAGTCATTTTTCTCGATTATGACGGAACGCTCACTCCCATCGTGAAGAATCCTGAAGATGCAGTTCTTTCCAACGAAATGAGAGACACCCTGAATAAACTCGCCGACTTTTGCCGGGTAGCTGTAGTGAGCGGCCGCGACATGGATGATGTGAAAAACCTGGTTGGACTGGATAATATCATCTATGCAGGGAGCCATGGTTACAGAATCTCCGGGCCGGAAGGATTAACAATGGAATTTGAAGAAGCTAAAAAGTTGCTTCCGGTTTTGGATGAAATTGAGGAAAAACTGAAAAAGAAACTGGAAGGGAAAGTTGAAGGAGTAAAAATTGACAGAAAACGTTATGCCGTTGCAGTTCACTACAGGAATACTCCACCCGAACAGGTTTCCTCCGTAAAAAAAACCATTGATCAAATCCTTCAGGATTACAAAGAATTTAAAAAAGGGAAAGGGAAAAAGGTGATTGAAATAAAACCGGGGTTCGACTGGCACAAAGGCAAAGCCTTATTCTGGATTCTCGATGCGCTGAAACTCTCCCAAAAAGAAGAGATCCTCCCCATTTACATCGGCGATGATGTTACCGACGAAGATGCATTTAAGGCCCTTACAAAAAAAGGAATCGGGATACAGGTTGGGACACATGGCGAGCAGACTGCTGCCATTTATCGTTTGCGAAACGTCTATCAGGTAAGAAACCTTCTTAAATGTATCCCTAAAGCCTGTAAAGTTGAAAAGCCGGCGGCCTCTCCCGAACAATGGATTATAAAATATGCCGGCTGGAAACCGGAAGAGCAACATTTACGGGAAGCGCTTTGCGCATTAGGAAATGGTTATTTCGTGACAAGAGGCGCTGCCGAAGAAGTTCCGGAGAACGATTACAACTATCCGGGCACATATATTGCCAATGGTTACAACCGGCTAAAATCATCCATTGCCGGCAGGGACATTGAAAACGAAGATCTGGTAAACTGGCCCAACTGGCTTTATTTATCATTTAAACATGAAAATGGCGAATGGTTTGATTTGGAAAAAGTGGATGTGCTCGAATACAATCAGAATCTTAATTTAAAGACCGGTGTATTGGAGCGCAAAATGAGGTTTAAAGACCGGAATAATCATGAAACGCTGATCATCAGCCAGCGAATTGTGAGCATGGCCGATGCGAATGTCGCAGGGATCCAATGGTCCTTGATCCCATTGAACTGGTCCGGGAAGATCATTGTCCGTTCAGGAATCGACGGAAATGTTACGAACAATGGCGTGAAACGTTACCGGGAGCTGCGAGGCGATCATCTTGATGTTCTGAAGGCAGGAGGAATTGACGAGGAAAGTTTCTATTTATTGAGCCGGACAAAGCAATCGAAAATCAGAATGGCCCTGGGAGCCAGAACAAGAATTTATATTAATGACCACCCCAAAAAAGTAGAACAGAAAACCTACCGGCATGGCAATTTCATCGCACGCGATTTAGAAATCGATTGCGCCAAACTTCAGATGATAAAAATTGAAAAGCTGGTGACGATCTATTCTTCCAAAGAGGCAGCGATCAGCGATCCTTTTACCGAAGTAAAAACCAGGATTCACCAACCGGAATCATTTAATATTTTACTAAAAAAACACATTCGAAAATGGGAACTCATCTGGAAGAGATGTGATATAAATATGAAAACCAAACATCAAAACCAATTGATCCTAAGGCTTCATATCTTTCATCTTTTTCAAACCATTTCGGAAAACAGCATTGACCTGGATGTGGGCTTACCCTCAAGGGGATGGCATGGGGAAGCTTACCGGGGGCACATTTTCTGGGATGAATTATATATTTTCCCATTTTTAAACCTGCATGTCCCTCAAATTACCCGGGCATTGCTGATGTACCGTTACCGCCGGCTTCCCCAGGCAGTTTACGAAGCCGGGAAAGCAGGTTATAAAGGCGCGATGTATCCCTGGCAAAGCGGAAGCAACGGACGGGAAGAAAGCCAGCAATATCATTTAAATCCTCAATCCGGACGATGGATCCCTGATCATTCGAAGCTGCAAAGACACATTAACGCGGCAATTGCCTATAATGTATGGCAATATTTCCAGTGTACGAACGATATGGAATTTTTAACCTCTTATGGCGCGGAAATGATCCTGAGCATTGCACTATTCTGGTCGAGCATAGCAGAATACAATCCCAGGAGTGACCGTTATGAAATTCGCGGAGTGATGGGGCCGGATGAATACCATGAAAAATATCCCGGTTCGGATTCTCCCGGATTAAACAACAATGCCTACACCAACTTCATGGCCGTATGGGTTATCCAATGCGCACTCAACCTCTTGAAAATGTTCGATAAAGAATATATTCAGGATTTGTCGGAAAAAATAAACCTGGAAGAAGAGGACCTGAAAAAATGGGAAGAGATGACCCGGAAAATGTACATCCCTTTCCATGACGGAAATATCATCACTCAATTTGATGGTTTTGACCAGCTGGAAGACCTGGACTGGCCCGCTTACCGGAAAAAATATGGAGAAAACATCCGGCTTGACCGGGTCCTGGAAAGTGAGAATGACACTCCCAACCGGTATAAAGCGAGTAAACAGGCAGATGTATTAATGCTTTTCTACCTTTTTTCGGCTCAGGAATTAGTAAAGATCTTCCATCAACTGGGCTATGATTTTTCTGCGGACAGCATCCCGAAAAACATTGAATATTATGATAAAATCACCTCTAACGGTTCTACCTTAAGCCAGGTGGTCCACTCCTGGGTTTATACCAGATCGGACCGGAAACGTTCGTGGGATAATTTTGAAAAGGCTTTATTGAGCGACTTTAAAGATGTGCAGGGGGGAACAACCCCGGAAGGAATTCACCTGGGCGCGATGGCCGGAACCATCGATTTAATTCAGCGTTGCTATACCGGCCTCGAGATCCGGGACAATGTTTTATGGTTCAGACCCTATCTGCCTGAAAATATTCAATCCATGACCTTTTATCTCCGCTACCGGAGCCACTGGATCAAACTGAACATGAACCACAAAAAGCTTCGGATTGATTTCGACAAAGGATGGGCAGAGCCCGTTGACATTGGCGTATACGACCAGGTGATCCGTTTCGAAACCAATGACTATAAAGAATTTGACATCATGACGAGTTAGACTCCGGGATGAAATTGCATTGCAATTAAAACCTGCCTGTTTTTCAGGCAGTTGCAAAACACGGGGGACCCGCGATTAGTGGCTGTATCAAAAGTCTGTTTCTTTTGATACAGCCACTTCTTCCTCTACAAAGGCCTTATTGATCTATTTAACCCGTTCGATAAATCGAACGGCAATTCAAAAAACTCAAAAATTCTTATCATTATACTACCATGCAGACACACATTGGTTGTTCCGGATTTTACTATGGAGGCTGGAAGGGGATTTTTTATCCGAAAGAACTCCCAAAAAACAAATGGTTACCCTATTATGCGAATCATTTTGATACGGTTGAAATCAATAATTCATTTTACAAAATCCCTAAGGAAGCAACCTTCCAAAAATGGTACGATGCGACCCCTCCTGATTTTAAATTTGCCCTGAAAGGCAACCGGTACATGACCCATATAAAGAAACTAAAGATTGATGAGCAGTTCCGGGAAAGGCTGTTTTTATTTCAAAATCTGGCCCTTGGATTAAAAGAAAAATTAGGGTGCATTCTGTGGCAGTTTCCGGGCAGTATTGTAAAAAACCTGATAAAACTCGAAAAATTCTGCAGTTCCCTGAATAAAGACATTCCGCATGTCATTGAATTCAGGCACATCTCCTGGTTTGAGGAACCTGTATTTGAGACCTTATCTGCACACCGCATTGGATTTTGCATGATCTCCGCTCCGGATAATCTGCCGGAAACGGTTAAAGTAACCAGCCAGATTGCCTATGTCCGGTTCCATGGGAAATATGCCTGGTATAATTACAACTACAGCCATGAAGAGCTGGAAGAATGGAAATATAAATTGGCAAATCTTAAGGCAGATCAGCTGTATATCTATTTCAACAACGATTATTCAGGATATGCCATACAAAACAGCAAAGCATTGAAGAAAATATTAGAAACCTGAGCTCGATTTTGAAATTGCTGAAATGCATTAAATTTTGGGCCGCCGCTTTGATGCAATTATGATTCGTCAGCTGAAGCTGACGGCAATTCAAAGATGAATTGCCCCGCTTATTCGGGGGCAATTCAGGCCGGAGAAGAGCATAAAAAAACTTCCTGAACCGGGAGGGCCCGGTTCAGGAAGTTACGATAACAGTTTCCGTTTAAATTGAAGCGGTTATGCCAGCAATCCGGAATTTAGTTTTTCACTATTTTCTTGTTAATCAGCTTGTCATTCTGGACCACCTTTAAAAGATAGATACCGGGATCATACCCGCTCAGATCAACCGTTTTAACCCCTGTGCCTTTAAGGTCATAGTCCCGGCTTAAGATTAATTTCCCGGTTAAGGTGTACAATTCAATTTGGGCAAACCCTTTTTCAGCAAACCGGATTCCGAACCTGCCGTCTGTCGGGTTTGGATACACCTTAATCAGGTCATCGGGATCCCCTGAAATTAAACCGGCAGTTGCCGCTTCTTCCGGCTCCTGTTCCCCATTAACGATTTTACTGCTTTTTAAAAGATTATTTATTTTCAAGGATAAACTGGTCTGGGTAATGAAGCTCTTTATATCAACCATG
>Ga0180436_10004727_pt1 | contig 12170 bp, 12 predicted proteins | sample SS_ome_2_FD_132434 | JGI IMG/M metagenome (GOLD analysis project Ga0180436, IMG submission 132434) | Hypersaline lake sediment archaeal communities from the Salton Sea, California, USA - SS_3_S_2 metaG | ecosystem: Environmental > Aquatic > Non-marine Saline and Alkaline > Hypersaline >...
AAAATGCCATCGAAACACGGTTAAACACACTTAACCGTCAGTTGGGTGTGCAGTCTGAGGTTTATTTTCAACCCGGGGCTGAGGTGGGTGAAAGCGAGATGGTGCTGCAGGTCAAACAACATCAGAAGTTTGCCGGTTCGATAGGTCTGGATAATTATGGCGTTGAAGAGCTTGGTGAAGAACGTCTGTCGCTGACGGGGCGTTGGAATAACCCTCGCGGCACCGGTGATGTGATGACGGCAAAAGCGTTTACCACCGTTGATAACAGCGCCCACCAGTTTCTGCAGCTGGGATATGCCGCGCCGGTGTTTGGTGGGCAGTTTGATGCGGCCGCTTACCTGTCCTATGCAGACCTGCAATTGACCAGTGGTAGCGCACTGGCCGGTGGGGATGGTCTGTTGTTTGATACCTACCTTACGGACACCCGCCTGTTTACTCGCACCCGGCGACGTGAACTAACCCACAGTGCAGGACTGCATAGCTTCAGCTGGGATGATCTGCTCGATCAGCGTGCGGTGTTTGTCGCTTCTGCGTTAGAGGGTCATCAACTGTGGGATGAGCAGAAGATTGCGGCACAAGGATCGCTGCAGGCTCTGCTGGGCAACCTGGATGAGACTCGACCGGGACAGGACGAATTTTACTGGCGTATACGAGGTGAACTGAATGCCTGGATGCCGTTACCCTTCACCGACGGTTGGTTTGCTGAGGGTCAACAGCCAAAACTGGTACTTGATGCGCAATGGCAATTGAGCCAGACGGAATTACCTCCTACGCTCAGAATGAATGCTGCCGGTCATGCTGCCAGTAAAGGATTTACTCAGGGCCAGGTGCTTCTGGATCAAGGCCTGTTTGTGAGTTCTGCGCTGCGCTTTGACGCGCCTTTCGGCCAATGGTGGACATTCTGGGATGCAGTTTACGGTGAACAGAAAGGCGGTAATCAAACCTGGGCACACCTCAGCAGTGCTGGGGTTGGTTGGGAAGGGCAGGTGCTGCAGTCGGCTTATGGCGCCCTGTCCAGTCGATTGACGTTGGCTTATCCACTTACTCACAAGGGCTCAAATGGAATTGAAAACGATGGCACACAGCTTTATTGGTCCCTGCGCTTTGTACACTAAGTATGCAATTCTGGTCGCGTTGGTGAGTTTCTGTCCTCAGGCTCTCGCAGCTTCTGCGGAAGATTTTGATGTTGAAGTCAGAGATGCCCTGGCGGCTGCAGATGCGGCGTGGACGCGCAGTCTGTTACTGCCTGAGCCTGAAATCACAGCCTATGATGAGCAGGTTTTCACTGAACTCTCGCCGATTCTGGATTCTCCCGAAGGCGTTAGATTGCCTGAAGATCAACAATTATCCGAGTAACCGCTGGACCTGTTCTCCTGACCCTAACTGTTATCAGTAGGGGTGGGCAAGTCAGATAATTGTGACAATTGTGTGACTGAGCCTAGGCTGGCTTGTGAGTAGCCACTAACTTCGCTGGCATGAGGTTTATGCACAATTATCAACAACGCTATTTCAGTCGATGTATTGAAGCGACTTTCTCATCTACAGCATTACTTCGAAACTATAACTAGTTGATTTTAATAACAAATTCGTAATTTTTCTTCTAACACCTCTTTTCTGTGGGAATTGAGCTCTACCTTGCCAATCAGGCCTTTTTAAAAGTTATCCTCAAAGTTATCCACAGGCACGGCACGATTGTGGGTTGCGCCAGGCACGCTAGAATAGCGGTCAGTTGCCATCTATCGGAGTGTCCCCTTGTCCAAAGCAGAACAGGAAGTATTGGATCAAAAACTGGCCCAATATCGGGAAAAAGGGGTGAGTAAGGTCAAATTAGGTTTGACGGATGTTGATGGTGTGATCCGCGGCAAGTACGTGAACATAGACAAGTTTGCGGCCCTGCTGCAAAAACAGGGCGGCTTCTGCGATTGTGTGTTTGGTTGGGACATTGACGACCAGCTCTACGAGGGCAGCCGCTATACCGGCTGGCATACCGGCTTTCCTGACACTGGCTTCCGCCTGCTGGTTGATACTGAGCGATGGTTGCCTGACGAATCGGTACCCTATTTTGTTGCAGAATTTGTGCTGCCGGATGGCAAACCCCACCCGATATGTCCTCGCACCACTCTGCAGCGGGTGCTGGATAGGTTTGCTCAACTGGGTCTGACGGTTCGGTCAGGGTTTGAATACGAGTTTTTTGTCTTTGATGAAACGCCGCATTCGGTGCGCGAAAAAGGCTACCGGGATCTCAAATCGTTAACCCCGGGTAACTTTGGCTATTCTGTACTGCGCGCCTCGGTGGAGTCAGAGTTGTTTTCCGGCCTGATGGATTATGCTCTGACCCTGGATTGCGACCTGGAAGGTTTACATTGTGAAACCGGCCCAGGGGTCTGGGAAGGCGCCTTGAAATCCAAGCTGGGTATAGAAGCTGCCGATCGCGCAAATCTGTTTAAAACGTTCACGAAAGTGTATCTGCAGAAACGCGGTCTGATGGGCACTTTCATGGCCAAGTGGTCGATGGATTATCCAGGCCAGAGTGGCCACTTCCACTTTTCACTGCAGGATCAGCAGAGCAATAATCCGTTCTATGATGGCCAGGAAGAATCGGGTATGTCTGCTTTGCAGAGCCACGCAGTAGCGGGCCTGGAAAAGTATCTGCCGGAACTTCTGGCCCTGATTGCTCCGACCATCAACAGTTATACACGGCTGGTAAAAGGGGCCTGGGCGCCTACAGCCGCAACCTGGGGTGTGGAGAACCGGACTACGGCTGTGCGTGTCATTCCAGCTGGCGCAAAAGCGCAACGCATAGAGTGCCGGGTGGGTGGCGCAGATGGCAATCCCTACCTCGTTGCCAGTGCGGTGCTGGCAGCAGCCCTGCAGGGTATAGAAGAGCAGCTTGAGCCTGGCAATCCGGTCCAAGGCAACGCCTACGATATACAGGACAACCTGCCAGCTGCCGCACAGTTTGCGGGTAATCTGCGCACGGCGGCGCAAAACCTGGCGGCCTCAACCATTGCCGTTGAATATTTTGGTGAGGTGTTTGTTGAACATTTTGTAATGAGTCGTTTGTGGGAATGCGACCAGTACGATCGCAATATCAACAGCTGGCAGCTTGGCCGCTATTTCGAAATCATTTGAGAACTGAACGTGCGCATTGGAATTCTGCAGACCGACCATGTCCGTGCCCAGTTTGTGGCTCAGCACGGTGACTATGGGGATATGTTTACACAGCTGCTGAAAGCGCAGGACCCAGACCTGGATCTGATCACCTACGATGTGCAGGTGGCCTGCCCTGAGGAGATAACCTGCGAGGCTTATCTGATTACAGGTAGCAAAGACAGTGTCTATGACAACCTGCCCTGGATAGATGAACTGGTTGTCTTTTTACGGCGCGTTTTAGCTGCAGATAAAAAAGTGATCGGCATCTGTTTTGGGCATCAGCTGATGGCGCATCGTTTTGGTGGCCGGGTTGCGCCGGCAACCCAGGGTTGGGCAGTTGGAGTTCACACCAGTCAAATCGATAAAGTTAAACCCTGGATGGGGGCGGAGACCCGGTCAGAGATATCCCTGCTGTCCAGTCATAAGGATCAGGTCATGGAACTCCCGGCAAATGCTGAGGTGTTTATGAGCAACGATTTCTGTCCGGTGGCTGGTTTCACCATGGGTAATCAGGTATTGAATCTGCAGGGCCATCCTGAGTTTGATGCCGCATACGCATCAGATCTGTTGGATATGCGCGCTGAACTCATTGGCGATGCCGTTTATCGGGCGGGCAAGCATAGTCTCAGCACCGCCACCCAGTCAGATGAGGTTGCGCGCTGGATTCTGAACTTTGTTGCAGGCCCCGCTGCCGAGGGTAACCGTGGTGGGTAAAGCACCGAGACGCTTTGAACAGTTCCGGCGACGCGCTGAAAACCTTGTGTCTGACCCTGATCGGGTGCAGCAACTGTTAGACGACGCCGATCGTAAGCAAACCACTGCGGGTGGCTCAAAATTACGCGAAATGCGTGAGCATCTCGGTGTCGCCAAAGCGCTGGTGAAAGCCTGGATTGCAGGGGACTATCGACAAGTGTCTAACAAAACCATAGTGATTCTGGTGGCGGCATTGTTGTATTTTGTCATGCCCCTGGATGTGGTGCCGGACTTCCTGTTTGGCCTGGGGTTTTTTGATGATGCCGCCGTGCTGGTCTATGCCTTCTCTCAGCTGAAAGCGGAGATTGCAGCTTTCAAGGCCTGGCAAAAGCAACATCTCGACGAACAACAGAGCGATAAAACCTGATGGTGTGGACAAGACTCATATGTGTGCTCGGACTGATGATCTGCATCTCCGGCTGTAGCGTGAAATTTGCTTATAACAACGTCGACAGGCTTGTCAGGTGGCAGATGAGTGACTATCTCGATCTCAGCAGTGACCAGCGCAAACTGTTGGATACCCAGCTTGAAGGATTAATGTCCTGGCATCGAAGAGAACATCTGCCTGAATACGCCATTCTGATGGAAAGTCTGGCCACCCAGTGGAGTGATGGGGTTTCAGAGGCGCAGATTGAAGCACTGTTTCAACAGATGTTCATCTGGGGTGAAGAAATTGAAGAACAAGGCATGCCAACGGCCATCAGTCTGATGCAGAGTCTGACCGATGCACAGGTTGCCGCGTTGCCTGCGCGACTTGAGAAAAGTAATCAGGAATTTGAGGAAGACGAGTTGGACATTGCGCTGGCGGAAGTACAGGAAGCGTGGGCAGATGACTTTGCTGATGGGTTGGAGCGCTTCACCGGTCGACTGCAGAAAGCCCAGCGCGACTATCTGAGTCTGCGCGCAACCGCCTACCAGCCGGAACGGGTGCTCTGGGCGAATTACCGGCGCCGCTTTCAGGCAGATTTAATGAAGTTGCTGTTGAAGCGAAATGAACCTGGGTTTGATGCTGAATTTCGACGCCTGGCCGCGGCCCGGGAATCCTATTATGGTGAGGAATATGCGCGTGTGAGCGATGAGAACATTGCGTTGAGTCGCGAAATTGCGTCGCATGTTCTGTCTAATCTCACGGAAAAGCAAAGTGTTAGATTAAAAGATGCGTTGCTGGATCTGGCGCAGGATTTTCAGGAACTGTCGGCGAAGGCAGGGCCCGCGGAAGCCGCATGATTTCTGCTGTTCGACCGCACCCTGCCATTGTTCAGGGTCACTGATGCCACTTTGCACTTGTGTGAGCGTGCTTTCCTTGTTTCGCCCGATCCTTCTGCAGCAACGAACGTTCATCTAAAATCAACCAGGTCACCAGATACGTTGCGATGACCAGCTTGGGGAAAAACAGCCCGGTGACTAATACGCCGACTCTTATGAATGTTGGATCGAGCCGAACGTAGTTGGCCAGTCCGGCGCAGACACCAAAAACCCAGCCATTGTCTTTGTCGAGATGAACTCGACGTCTGATGCGATTCACAAATTCGTTGGACATGTAAGTCTCCTGTTAGGTATCGGCAACTAGGCGCGCGCTTTCATTCTGCTTTGGGCCGGGATCAGTGCAGAACATAAGCCAGTTGTGCCAGCCAGCCCTGGCTTGAAATGTGCGCTGTGGGTGTCAGTGTCTGGGCCTGCAAGCCCGGCAGACTTGCTTCAGCCCATATACCAAAGCCGAGAAAAACGATGATGAGCAGCGCCATCGCCCAGAAAGTAGCCCTTGGGTGAGAGATGCGAGAAAGCCTTATATTGTTGAATCCCATGATTGCGTCCTGTGGTGTAATCGGCGGCGCTGAGGGTGCAGCGCCGCTCTTAATTTTTAATGTCTTCTGTAATTCAATAGTCGTGCCAACATCGAAAAAGTTTGGCAGGCCCTTAAAGCGGGGCTTTCACACGCAGTGACGCACTGAATGAGGTTTGGTGCTGGCGAATTACGCCAACACTTGGCTGTAGAAGTGGCAAATACCTGCGCACTCTGTGTGACGAACAGGTGCATTGCCAGGCTGACTGTGTACGATAAGCAGCTCTGACATACTTTTGAGAGGGTGAGTATGGATTTTCATTTTGCAACAGCATGGGAGCAGGTGGCGGACCTGTACCCCAATCGCACTGCCGCCATTTGTGATGGTAAAGCGTTGTCCTGGCATGATTATGATCAGCGCGCCGCTAAAATTGCAGGCCTGCTGAAGGCTCATGGTCTGGGCGCTGATTCTAAAGCTGGTCTTTATCTGCATAACTCCAACGAATACCAGGAAGCTCAATTTGGCCTGTTCAAAATTGGTGCTTGTCCAATCAACGTGAATTATCGCTACAAAGCCGACGAGCTGGTTTATCTGCTGGATAACTCTGATGCCGAGGCGGTTTTTTTTCAGGCCTGCTATGCCATGCGTATCTGGGAGATCAAAGACCGCCTGCCGAAAGTGAAACTGTTTGTTCAAGTGAATGACGGTACGGAAGCATTGCTGGATTTTGCCGTAGATTACGAACGCAGTCTTCGTGATGCCCAGGCAGCTCCGCGGCAGGCGCGCGATCCAGATGGCGTTTATATGCTTTATACCGGTGGTACTACCGGTATGCCCAAGGGTGTTATGTATCCGGTGGGACAGTTTGCGAGCTTTTTTATTGCCATGGGAGCTGCGGGTCGGGGCCTGGAGCCGCCAGCCAGCCAGGCGGACTATGAATCGTTTCTTGCCGCCATTGAGCAACCACCGGTCAGTCTTGTCGGTTGCCCGCTCATGCATGGTACCGGCGCCTGGCTGGGTGGTTTTCTGCCGATGTTAATGGGTGGCACGGTTGTCACAACGTCAAAGTTAGGTCTGGACCCGGATCTGCTCTGGGGTTTAACCGAAGACCACAACGTCACCGATCTTGTTATCGTCGGTGACGCATTTGCCAAGCCTCTGCTGGCGGCGTTGGATGCTGCTGCACAGCGGGGCACACCGTATGACCTGACTTCATTGAAACAGATCACCTCCAGCGGAGTGATGTGGAGTCACGAAACGAAACAGGGTCTGTTACAACACCACGATATGATTCTGGCAGATATCATGGGCTCCTCTGAAGGCGGTATGGGCAGTTCGATCACAACCCGCGACGCCGCCGCGCAAACGGCAAAATTTCAGCTCAATGAAGGCGTTAGAGTGATCTCCGATGATGACCGTATTGTGCAGCCGGGATCCGGTGAAATTGGCAAGATTGCAACTTCGGGCTTTGTGCCCCTGGGTTATTACAAAGACCCGGAAAAATCCGCAGCCACCTTTCGTGAAGTGGATGGTGTTCGATACAGCTTCCCCGGGGACTACGCGACGGTAGAAGATGATGGATCTATTACTCTGCTCGGGCGGGGTAGTGTGTGTATTAACACAGGTGGCGAAAAAGTTTTTCCTGAAGAAGTAGAAGAGGCGGTAAAACGTCACACATCCATTTTTGATTCTCTGGTGGTGGGTGTCCCGGACGATCGTTTTGGTGAGCGCATTGTCGCCGTTACTTCAACCCGGGAAGGCCAGACCGTAGCTGCTGAAGAGCTTATCGCCTATACCCGTGATCATCTCGCGGGGTATAAAGTGCCGAAAGAGATTTTGTTTGTTGATACGGTCAAGCGCGCACCGAATGGCAAGGCAGATTACAAGTGGGCGAAAGCCGCTGCATTGAAGGCCGCAGGATTATGAGTGTGTCGGATGATGATGACTCAGATCTGACTAACGCCCTGCCTGGGCCGCTCGACGGTGTGCGCGTACTGGACCTGACGTCGATGATATCCGGACCTGTGGCCACAATGATGCTGGCGGATCAGGGTGCTGACGTGATCAAAGTTGAAGCGTTGTCCGGCGATCTGGTGCGCGGCGCGGGTCCGAATCGAAGTGGTATCACTGCAACGTTCCTGTCCTCTAATCGCTCGAAGCGCAGCCTGGCGCTGGATTTGAAAACCGAGGCCGGGGCAAAAATTCTCCGGCAACTGATTGCCACGGCTGATGTGTTTGTACAGAACTTCAGGCCAGGCACCATAGAGCGTATGGGTTTCGGGGAAGATGCTGTGCGAGAGATTCGCCCGGATATCATCTATGTGTCGATCAGCGGCTTTGGCGAAAACGGACCCTATGCGCATCAGCGTGTGTACGACCCGGTAATCCAGGCACTGTCAGGCCTGGCTGCAATTCAGGCCGATGGAGAAACCGGGCGGCCGAAGATGATACGCACCATTATCCCGGACAAGACAACCGCAGTAACCGCTGCCCAGGCCATCACCGCAGCGCTGTTTGCGCGCGGGCGTAAAGGCGTGGGCCAACATGTTCGGCTGGCGATGTTGGATACGATGCTGGCTTATCTGTGGCCGGAGGGCATGTCAGGTTATACGTTGGTGGGCAAAGAAGTAAAAGCAGCCCGCGCGCAGCTGTCACCAGACCTGATTTTTGCAACAACAGATGGCTATATCACCGCCGGGGCGGTTTCCGATAAAGAGTGGCACGGCATGTGTCGTGCGCTGGACAAGCCCCAGTGGCGGGAGGATGAGCGTTTTGCCACGATCAATGCACGCGCCATGCATGTCACCGAGCGGTTGCAGCTGACCGCCGAGGTGATTGCCACCAACAGCTCAGCATTCTGGTTGGCACGCCTGGATAAAGAAGGCGTACCCTGCGCGCCAGTGTTGAGCCGTGATGACCTGCTCACTCATGAACAGATACTGGCCAACGATATTCTGCGTGAATATGAGCATCCAACGGCTGGCACCATCCGTCAGCCTCGTCCTGCGGCTGTTTTTGACAAAACTCCTGCGCAGATACGCCGTCATGCGCCAACCCTGGGTGAGCACTCTGAAGAGTTGTTGGCCGAGTTAGGCTACAAGACCGGTGAAATCGGTGTAATGGTCAAACAAGGTGTGCTGGGCGTCTCACCAGAGTAGAAAAACTGGCGCCTGCGTGAAAATTGGCTAGATTTAATAGAAGTATTCTAATTAAAAGCCCATGACCACACTGTTTGACGTTCCACTGGATGAATCGGTACAGGTACTGAAACGCGTTCTGCCGTTGATGAGCAAGCAGCGTGTGCCGACTATTCCGCAGAATTATGCGGTCTGGTACGACTACGTTACCCAGCGCAATGAAGATCTGACGGAAGAGATTGAGCACCTGATTGATCGGGGTGATGGCTTTGATCCAGTGTCCTGCCGAACTATTTACGAAAAGTATTTTATCTCAGAGCTGCAAAGCGAAGTGGATGGCATTCAAGGTGCTGTGCGGGAAGCGGTCGAGTCGGTATTGGCTGAGCTCGGCGGTCTGGGTGAGGACATTAACCACTTTTCCGATGTGTTGGACAAGTCCGGTCTATCACTGCAGCAGGATCCAACTAAAGAAGATCTGAATCGCCTGGTGCGGGAGCTGGTGCGTGAAACCGCACGCACCCGCACCCGCAGTAAAGAAGTAGAAGGGTCTTTGCATAATATGGCATCAGAGTTGACCGAACTGCGCGCGCAGGTTGATCGTCTCAGCAAAGACTCACGTACAGACGCATTAACTCGGGTAGCGAATCGTCGTGCATTTGATGAATCTCTGAAGAGAATGGCCAAAGAGGTGAATGACAGCGGTGCGCCGTTAAGTCTTATTCTTTGTGATATAGATCATTTCAAAGCTTTCAACGATACCCACGGACACCTTGTCGGTGACCAGGTGCTGCGCTTCGTGGCCCAGGAAATGGAGCAGTGTGTAAAAGGTCGCGATATGCTCGCCAGATATGGTGGTGAAGAGTTTGCCATCCTGTTGCCCAACACACCCCTCGATGGTGCGATTATGCTGGCTGACAGTATTCGATCGATCGTTGAAGCGCAGCGCATTAAAAACGATAAAGACGAAACCATCGATAAAGTTACGATCTCCCTGGGCGTGGCGAAATATGTGTCAGGTGAATCCTTATCAGACTTTGTTGAACGTGCCGATGCCTGCCTGTATACCTCAAAAGCCAATGGCCGCAATCGCACTACTGGCGAGAACGAACTGCCGAAGCACTGAGTCCGCTATTGAATGAGCTGTAACAGCGCCCGCTGCCAGCTGCTTTAGCGCCTGCTATCCTTTAGCGCCTGCTATGATTTAGAATCCCGCCACCTCAACACTTCTGCCCTGGTGGAAAAAAGTTTGTTTGTACAGTTTCGCCCAGGGAAAGATGTCTGGGCTTATGGTGTGGAGCCCGCAAAGGTGCTCTATCGGTTGCGGCTTGCACGCTATCCTGCGCTTGCTGAAACGTTAGCAGACTGGCTGGCTGACAAAGATCCTGAGCAGAAGTTCCGCCTGCTGGATATCGGCGCTGGCTTCGGACGAACGTTTCTGTATGTCAAAGCTGCCGGTATCGCGGATAGATTTGAGATGATTGGCGTAGATATCGACCCGCTGCGCAAGGATGATGTTTACGCCGGTAACCCCTGGGAAATTCGTCAGGGTGATGCAGAAAAGGACCTGGGTTTTCCTGACAACGCTCTGGATATCGTCGTCTGCGAGCAGCTCCTGGAGCATTTAAATCATCCACAGATTGTGCTGGACAACGTCCAGCGCGTACTTAAGCCTGACGGTCTCTTTATTGTCGGTGTGCCTATCTTCCCGGAACCTGTCGCCAAACTGCGACGCTGGCAGGTTGAACGATTTGGACTCGGGCGTTCCGAACACATACAAACGTACTCGCTGAAATCTATTCGACGTGATCTTGCGGCACAGTTTGAGGAGGTTGAAGCCCGCGGTTTTCGAATTGTTTCCGGGGGATTGTTACGCAGGTTGGAAAACCATCACTGGTGGTACCGGTTTAACAGAAAGCTGGGTGAATGGTTTCCGGGTTTGTGTATTGAAGTGCAGCTGATTGTTAAACCGAAAAAAACACAAACAGCAACCACTGCGGATTAAGCTGCTCTGGTTGTGCCTGCAGCCAATGCCCGGCGCTCCGCTGCACCGCCTACTTTGATGAAAAACGGGCCTATACAGGCCACCAGCATCAGTCCGGCTAAGATGAAAAACGCACCGTTGTAGGTGCCGGTTGCATCATAAATAAAACCGGCCAGCGGTGAAGCCGAAAGAATAAAAGGCAGCTCTACCCAGCGCAGCACGCCGGTAGCCAGAGCAAAAGATGTGCTGCCCACTGAGGTTGAAACCGCGAACGTACGCAGTGGTGACATCCCCGAATAGCCAAAGCCATACATCATTGCGGCAACCAGGCACAGGCTAAATGTATCTGCCTGGGTAAACATCAGTAACGCCAGAGCCTGGCTGATTAATGCAATCCAGATAGTGATTCTTGCACCCAGGAAATCTGACAGGAAACCAACCACGGGTTTCCCCAGTGCTGCAAACAGGGCAGTTGCTGATAACACCAGCGCCGCATCGTCGGTGCTCAACCCCAGGTCTAACAGATGGCCAAACAGGTGCAGCATCACAGCTGTGAAGACGCAAACCATGGATCCAAAAATCAAACCGATACTCCAGAAAGCAGGTGTCTTCAGTAAACCCTGCCAGGTCCACACAACACTGTCGCTGGGCAGCTCAATCTGTTCATGCTGATGTTTGGCGGTATAGGCATGACCGTCACGTACTTCACCAATATCTCCCGGGCGATCTTTCATGAGGAAGTAAACAATGGGTAACAAGGTTACTGCAGTGGACAGGGCAAAAATGTTGTAACCCACACGCCAGCCGTAGCTGTCGACCAAAGCTGTGACCAGCGGTGGCATCATGATGCCGGCCAGAGATGCACCCATGACTGCGAAGGCGATGGCCCTGCCGCGCCAGTGATCAAACCAGAATATGACGCTGCGATGCCAGGCCATGCCGCCCATACAACTCATGCCGATGCCAAACCCTAGGCCGACAATCAGGTAGAACTGCCACAAGGTCTGCGCATTGGATAAAAAGACATAGGCGGTGGCAACAATGCCGATGCCGATCATGATGACCAGGCGAGGTGAATTGTTATCGAGAAATCTGCCCAGAAAGGGAGAAACTGCTGCGCCGACAATAGCCGCCCAGGAGAACCCCAGAGATATCTCGAAACGGCTGCCCTCGGACAGTGCCTCGGCCAGGCTGGGCAGGAAAATGCCGCGGGAGTAGGAGTAAAAACCCGTGCCGAGAAAACCCAGCAACATGCAGATTGCGACGATCACCCAGCCGTAAAAAAACGGCCGCTGAGTCTCACTGGATGTTGGCATTGGCAGCCTCATTGATATTCCACTGTTCAAGATTGCTGCCGTATTC